>ERZ1292625.3151-Hain-H41-01um-R1-3151-length-13842-cov-6_pt1 | contig 13842 bp, 13 predicted proteins | sample MGYA00564400_ERZ1292625 | MGnify/ENA primary metagenome ERZ1292625 (study PRJEB36523, sample SAMEA6512639) | groundwater metagenome | collected 2019-01-08 | study: AquaDiva: Metagenomics assemblies of 32 groundwater samples | reverse complement strand
GAATCTTTCGCCAAATGAAAAATATAAAACAAATCCTATCTGTAATGATCGCGCTGATTTTAACATCGCCGACCAGCTCACTCGCCCAAGAATACCTAGAGCAGGCCAGCGAAGCAGATTTGGATCAAATAGAAAGCGCCATCAACACCATAGCCGAAACGGCTTTTAAGCAAAGCGCGGCCGAAACCGGTAATGATTTTAATTTGGACGTGGTTTGGAAAGCCAACACTTTACTGCCTTACGATTACCTCGGAAAAGCTCTGCCTTCGCCATTGTCGTTTATAACCCTGCACGCCGTGGCTAACGCGCCTAATCCGGAAAAATTGATTTACACCTGGCTGGTGGACGATATTTCCTCCAATAAAGATGGCCCGGAACTACAAGGGCGGGGCAAAGACACTTTTAGCGTCACCGCCTTCCAAATGGCGCAATTCACGCACGAGATTAGGGTTTTTGCCCAGGACGACCAAGGCCGGCGGGGCAGCGCGGTGTTAAACATAAAAACCACCGAACCCGAAACCTATTTTTATATTTTCAACAATGACAACTACAACAATCTGGCGCCCGACACCTTAAAATTCACGCCCGGGCGGGAAAGCAGTTTGATGGTGCGGCCTTTTTACTTTAACACTTCAAACCCGGCTAATTTGGCATACGATTGGCGTTTTGACGGGAAAAAAGAAGAAAATTCCAACCCCCGGCCGGAGATATTACCCTTAAACATCGGGGAGAATCTCGTGCCCGGCACTTCCGCCAATCTGCGCTTGGAGTTAAAAAACAAAAAAGCCGGCCAAAATATATACGATCGCGCCGCCCGGACGGCGGAGATAAAAATAATTAAGTAATTTTAATATGTCCTATTTGTCCTATAAGTCTTATAGGTCCTATATAATAACTGCAACCATTCTGCTGCTTTTGCCGTTTTCGGCTTTGGCTTTGGAAGTCTCTTTCCCTTCGGTTCAGGGCGTGGAGGTAACTGACTCTATGGGCCCGGCGCAATGGGTAAGATATATATTTTTAATGGCCCAGGCCTTGGTGGGCCTGGCCATAATTTACGCTCTGGCGCGGAGCGGCGTGGAATGGATGACGGCGCGGGGCAACGAAGGTCAGGTCAAGATCGCCAAAGAACGCATCACGGGCGCGATTTTAGGCCTGATAATCCTTCTTGGCTCTTATATTTTTCTCTACACTATCAACCCCCAATTGGTGGAAATTAAAAACCCGAGCGTGAATTTCCCCGTAACGAATGATTATGACTTTTATAGAAAACTTTTTGGACAAATTAGCAAAGGTGACGGCAGTGTTAATAGCCAATGCGGCGGTGATTATGACTGTAGTGCTGGGCTGACATGCTTAAACAATGTCTGCGCATCAGACACAGGTAGTGGATCCTGCGATACAACTAATCCGTGCCCTGGGAGTGAGGAGAACTGTTTAAATCCAATAACCGGAGATCTTTTAGACCCAGCTATCCCCAGTGGTCAGGGTGTTTGCACTCTTAAACGTCGAACAGGAGCAGCTTGCACCCCCACAGGAGTTAACAACACTGGATGTTTCGTGGGTACCTGTGTAGACAATACATGCGTCTTGACACCACCAACCGAATAACTATGTCCAAATCTAAAAAAAACATAATCGGCTTAGCCGTCATTCTGGGCCTTTTGTTTATGGGCTTATTGGTTTACTATTTCTTTTTCAAAAAAATAGCGCTGCCGCCTACCAGCCCGCCCGAAGATCTTTTGGGAGGCGAGGTGGTGGCGCCTGCCGAAAAACAGCGTCTAGTGGCTCTAACCCAAGAAACGGTGCTGGGCGCGGCCGTAGCCAGCGATACAGAAACATCGGAACAAAAAATAACTTACGTGGCCTGGGACGGCGTTATCAACCAAATAGACTTTAACGGCGGGAATAAAAACAAAATCGGTTTGGCCGCGGTGGAGCGGATCGGGGCGGCCACGGTTTCTTCAAACGGCCGTTTGGTAGCCGTAAAATACGCTTTGACTTCGGGCCAAAACCGCTATTTGGTTTACGACGCCGAAAAAAAATCGCTCAAAGCCCTGCCCGCCGGCGCGGCCGGTTTGTCTTTAAGTCCGCTCGGCGACGAGGTGATTATTTTATCTCCGGAAGGCAACGCGTTCAAAATAACCACGGCAAAAAGCGACCTATCTGAATCTAAAAACATAACCGCGACTAAAATACCAGATTTAGTTTTAGATTGGCATAATGAAAATTCGGTGGCCCTAAAAACCAAGCCCTCGGGCCTGGCTTGGGGGCTGTTGTATAATTTAGACCTAAAAACCAAAAAAATAAGCCGGATAACGGGCAACGTTTACGGCTTAACTTCGCTTTTTTCGCCTTCGGGCAAAAAAGTTTTAATTTCGGAAACCGAAGAGAACGGTTTTGATTTGAAATTGCGGTCAATCAATCTGGAAAAAAATACCCAAAGCGCCATCAACCACCTGACCCTGCCGGAAAAATGCGCCTGGTCGCAAGACGACCGGACTTTGTTCTGCGGCGCCATCAAAACTTCAAACGATTACATTATGCCCGACGATTACTACAAAAGAAAAATAAAATCGTCCGGCGAGGAAATCATCAGAATCAATTTGGATACCGGCCAAACCCAAAAGATAATAGAAGGAGTTTTTGACGCCACTAATCTATTTCTGGCGCCGGATGAATCTTACCTGTTTTTTATAAATAAAATAGACGGGCGACTGTATAGATTAACACTGTAAGTGCGATGCCAATCTACGAATTCATGCGAATCTACGAATAATTCATTCGCGTCATTCGAGCGTATTCGTGTATTGGTGTCGCGCTACTCTGGCCTTATTATCACTCTTCTTTCTTCTCTCTCACCCACGCTTTCACTTTTAACGCCTCTGATTTTCTCTATGGTTAAATGAATAATCCGGCGGTCAAAAGCCGACATCGGCTCCAGTTCGCATGTTTTTTTATCCGCCAAAACCTGATGGGCCGCGTTTTTGGCTAAAGCCGCCAAATAATCTTCTCTTTCTTTTTGATAATCGTTGATGTCAAAAGCAAAACCGGCCGGCGTCACCAATTCATTCGCTTTTTTGGAAACCATTAACGTTAAAATATGCTGAAAGGCCTTAAGATTCTCGCCGTCACGGCCAATCAAAAAACCCGCGTCCTTCACGGAAGCGTTCACTCTGGTTCGACCGTCAGTAACTTTAGAATCCAATTCGGCCTCAACCCCGATAAAACCAAGAATCTTTGAAGCCAAATCTTTGGCGATTTCGCTATAATCCATAATCCCGCGCCGAACTTATTAGCTAGAAGTCGGCGCGGAACGCATAATAACATATTGCTGGACGATGGTAAACAAAGTGGTTACCACCCAATAAAGAGCCAGGCCGGCCGGCAAGCTCCATGAAATCACCACCGTCAAAACGGGCAGAAAATAAAGCATTTGTTTGGACATGGCCTGAGCCATAAACTCGTCGGAACTTTTGGGTGTGTGGGGAAGTTTCTTTTTGGGAGAAATCATCCGGGCCTGCCAAAACTGGGCGGCGCCGGCTAAAACGGCCAGTGTCCTGCTGGAACGGGATAAATCTAAAAAACCCATGAAATCAGGATCAATAACGCCCGGATTGCTTATAAAATTGTATAAAACCGAAAGATTAGCCGGGTCAAAACCCTTCAAAAAAACTTGATACAGGGCTATTAAAATCGGCAACTGCACTAAAAGCGGCAAACAACCCGAAAACGGGCTGACTTTATTTTCTTTGTAAAAGAGCATCAACTGCTTGGCCTGTTCCTCTTTGTTGTCTTTATGTCTATTCTGAAGTTCTTTTATCTTCGGCTGGAGATCCTGCAGGGCTTTTTGGGATTTTATAGCTTTCTGCGTCAGCGGCCAAAAAACAATTTTTATGGCCAAAGTCGTGGCAATAATAGCTAGTCCCACATCCGATCCCGGGATAAGGTTATAAAAAAATACCAAAAGATTAAACAGCGGACGGTATAATAATTCGTGGAACAGAGATAGCATTTTAACGATTTACCTGCAATTAATTACTCTTTTGGCTGTTAACAGCAAGCCCTTCCAGGCTCCGTATTCGGAAACGGCCCGTAGGCAGTATTGCGAACAAGATACTTTCTGGCGGCAGCCGGACCATAAACTGGGATTAAGCGACAAAACCGGCCAAAAGTATATAAACTTAAAAACGCCGGTCCGGGGCGATAATAATTTTTGATAGCATTTCACTAAAAAAATAATAAAATGGCTCATTTAATCCTGCCCAAGGCAGTTTCCAAGTTTTCTTTTATCTGGCCGAATCGTCTGCCTATTATTGATGGCCTGGCTGATATTTTTACGTAGCGCTGGCCTCGAAAGCTGTTTTTAGCCGTATATTTCCTTAAAATTTCCCTGATCTGCCTTTTTAGGCGGTTACGGACGACGGCTTTTTTTGACACCTTAAGGCCTACGGCCACATCCACCCGATTATCGGCGGGAGTTTTCGCCGCAAAAAAATATATATCAAACAACTCCTCGGTAAGTTTCATGTGGCAAGCGGCTAAACGGAAGGATTTAACCTCCGCCGGCCTTTTAATCTTCTTCTTTTTAAGGTGTTCCGGCCGCTAGGAGTGGACATTCGCTTAAAAAAACCGTGCGTTCTGTTTCTTTTTTTGTTTTTAGGACGATATTTGGTTATTTTCATAATAACGCCATTGTAACAGCAATGTAAAAGTTGGACAACTTATAAAAGAACCTCTCTTACAGGAAACAATTTATAAAACAAATCAAATTGTATTGCACATATCTTCAACAAGTTATCCACTTTTAATATAATTTCCATTAAACTTTGCGGCTGGCGCGGGCGTGATATAATTGGCAACGACTTAAGAGCGTTCTTTCGTTGACCCCGTCACAATTTTGCTTCGGCTGATTTCGCGCAGTGCGTCCCGCGAATAGTGGGATCCTGTTAAGGGCGAAGCGCTGCGCCTTTATTAGGGGTGTGGCTATTCGCCACTCGCGCTTCGCAAAATAATACTTGGCAAAATTGTATACGGGGTTGACGCGTCTCGTCTTATTCTGGTTATTTGGTTTTATTCTTTCTGCCGGGTTAAAAACTAAAAAATAAAAGTTAAAAACAGGCGTATGGATAAAGATGAGCTTTGGCAAGCCGCTTTGGCGGAAATTGAACTGTCCATTTCCAAACCAAATTTCATTACTTGGTTTAGCAATACTTCCATAGTCTCCAGAAAAGACGGCGCGGTTTTGGTATCCACCCCCAGTTTATTCATAAAGGGCTGGCTGGAAGACAAATACAATCTTTTAATACTAAAAACGTTGCGGGGGCTTTCCAATGAAATCAAGGAAGTTCGTTTTACCATAAAAACCCAGCCGCAGAACGAAGACAGAAAGGTTTACCAAAATCAAAGAAAGAAAGATCTCATGTCGCCGGCCTTGGCCGACCACCAACTTAACCTGTCTGAAATCGTAATACCGGACAAAGAAACCAACCTAAACTCCAAATACACGTTTGATTCTTTCATAGTGGGCTCGTCCAACCAGTTGGCCCACGCCGCGGCCATAGCCGTGGGCAAAAATACCGGTTCAATCTATAATCCGCTATTTATTTACGGCGGCGTGGGTTTGGGTAAAACGCATTTATTGCAAGCCATCGGCAACGAGATAATAAAAAACAATCCTAAAAGTAAAGTAAGGTATGTATCCTCCGAAAAATTTCTGGGGGACTTGATAAACTCCATCCGCAATAAGACGGTGGACAAATTCAAAGAAGAGTATAAAAAGTTTAATTTATTAATAGTGGATGATATTCAATTCATAGCCGGAAAAGAAAAAACACAGGAAGAATTTTTTCATATTTTCAACGAACTTTACGCCAACAACAATCAAATTGTCTTGTCTTCGGACCGGCCACCCAAAGCCATCACCACACTGGAAGAGCGTTTGCGCAGCCGTTTTGAGGGCGGTATGATCGCCGACATCACGCCGCCGGATTACGAAACAAGAATGGCTATACTTAAAACCAAACTGGTAGAAAAAAACCTAGGCGGGTTAAGCGATGACATTTTAAGCTATATTGCAAACAATATAACTAAAAACATCCGTGAGCTGGAGGGGGCTTTGAACCGTGTGGCTATGTCGTGCCGGGTGGCCAATACTCCAACCACCCTAGAAAAAGTCAAATCAATATTGGCTACCACCAACCAAACCAATAATTTCAAAACAACGCCTAAAGTAATAATAAAAACCGTATCAGAATTTTACGACATCAAGGAGGAAGACTTGATAAACCAATCCAGAAAAAGGGAAATAGTCCTGCCGCGGCAGATTTGTATGTACTTAATGCGTGAAGAACTAAAAAATTCATATCCGTTCATAGGCGATAAATTCGGCGGCCGCGATCACACCACTGTAATGCACGCTTGCGAAAAAATAACCAAAGAACTTCAAGTCAACGAAAATTTGACGGAAGAATTAAATGTGATCAAAAACAGAATTTATGAGGCATAAAAAACAGGTGGATAAATTGTTGAATAAGGTGTTAATTCAGTGTTAATAAAAACAAATAAATTTAATCCGCATATATTATCAACAAGAACTAAAAAAGTTTTCTATATCCTTTCCACAATCTAATCCAATAAATTAACAAAGTAAAAAAGCGGATCAAAACAACTTATCAACATAATATAGTTATATAATAGTCTTAATAAATTAAATTAATGGAAATAATATGTAATACACAAAAACTTAAAGAGATGTTGGGATACGCCGATAGAGTTGTTACCCGGCATATCACTTTACCCATACTCAATAATTTTTTAATCAATACCGAAAAGAACGGGTTAAAGGTGTCGTCAACCAATTTGGAAATGGGCGTAACTTGCTGGTTTCCTTGCAAGGTTGAGAAAAACGGAGAAATAACAGTTCCGGCCAGGATCTTTAGCAGCATAATATCTTCCTTAGGCGGCGATAAAGTCGCTTTAGAAGTTAAAAAAGACAACAACCTTAATATAGTGTCCGACCATTACCGTGCCGTGCTTAAAGGCGAAAACGCGGGAGATTTTCCCAAAATACCTTCCTTAAACAAAGAAAACAGTTTTACGGTAAAGGCCAGATTGTTCACCAAAGCCCTGGGCCAGCTGATTGGTTTTGTTTCCAATTCCGAAACCAGACCGGAAATAACTGGTATTTTCATAACCAAAGAAAACGGGGAAAAAACCCTAAGAATCGCGGCCACCGACAGTTTTCGGCTGGGGGAAAAGATTATTCCGCTAGATGATTGCCACGCGAAAATTGGTTTTTCCATCATCATACCGTCCCGAACCTGCGCCGAGGTTATCAGGATATTTTCCGATATGGACGGCGAGCTTTTAATAACGGTGGAAAAAAACCAAATCGGTTTTGAATTGGGCAAGGTAGAGGTTGTTTCCAGATTGATAGAGGGTAATTATCCCGATTATAAAAAACTGATACCCCAGGAATTTAATCTGACAGCCGGATTGGAGAGGGAGGTTTTGGTAAAAACCATAAAATTAGTCAGTTTATTTTCCAGCCGAGTCAGTGACATAAAACTATCGTTTAAAAAGGGCCACGAACCCAAACTGTTAATGTACGCCGCCGACAGCGACCTGGGGGAAAACGACGCCGAGCTTCCAGCCGATATTTCTGGGGAGGATTTGGAGGTCAAGTTTAATTGGAAATATCTGGTGGATGGTTTGGCCGGACTCTCGGGCGGCACGGTGTTTTTTAATTTTATTGACGAGGCCAAACCCTGTTTGATCAAATCTCCGGAAGATAAAAACTTTTTATATTTAGTGATGCCGATAAGGGCTTGACCTAAATTTTGGAGCAAGAGCGAACAAAATTTAGCTGTCAAACCTTACCCCGCTCATATTTTGCAATAGATTACCACATGAAGCGCGAGGGCGAATAGCCCAACCCTTTCGGGGCGCAGCGCTTCGCCCTTAACAGAATCTGCCTATTCGGCAGTCGCACTGCGCCAGATAATCCAAGGCAAAATATGAGCGGGGTGCTCCCTGCCTGCCGGCAGGCAGGAATTCTGTAGTGAATTTTATTTCACTACGTTCATAAATTTCAACATAATTGGCATGTCCGGCCACAGTAAATGGTCCAAGATTAAAAGAAAAAAAGAGCTATCCGATGTTAAAAAGGGTCGGCTGTTTTCCAAGTTTTCCAAAGTCATTGAAATAGCCGCCAAAAAAGGCGGCGACTCCAAAACCAACCTTTCTCTTAAAGCGGCGGTAGATCAGGCCAGGGCCGAAAACATGCCTCTGGATAACATAGAGCGGGCTATAAAGAAAGGTAGTGGCCGGTTAGAGGGTGAGGTCTTGGAGGAAGTGGTATACGAGGCCTATGGGCCGGGTGGGACGGCTCTGCTTATAACCGCCGTAACCTCCAATAAAAACAGAACCGTGGCCGAATTGAAGCATATTTTGTCGGAAAACGGGGCGAGTTTGTCCGGCGCCGGCAGCGTTAGATGGATGTTTGAACATAAATATGAGAATGGAGAATCAAAATGGTTACCCAAACAGACTATTAAGTTGGGACAGGAGGATGAAACTAAATTGGAAAAATTAATGGAAGATTTGGATGAAAGCGATGATGTTACGGAAGTTTATACTAATACCGAATAGGTCCTGTATGACCAATGGGACCAATAAAAACTATGGTGATTTTAGGCGTTGATCCGGGCACTAACAGGGCGGGTTATGGTTTAATAAAAAAAGAAGGTGGTTCGCTTTCTTTGTTGGCTTATGGTTGCGTGGAGGTTGAAGCCAACAGCGATCGCAACAAAGGACTTGTTATTTTGTACGACTCTTTTGTAAAAATAATTAAAAAATATAAGCCGGAGGTTCTGGTTATAGAGAAGTTGTTTTTCTTCAAAAACGCCAAAACCATTACTCAAGTCAGCGAGGCCAGGGGCGTGATAATTTTGGCCGGATTAAAGTCGGGCCTGGAGATACGCGAATTTACACCCCTCCAAATCAAGCAGGCGGTTTCGGCTTACGGCCGGGCCAACAAACAAGCCGTCCAAAAGATGGTTCGGCTGATACTTTCGCTGGATAAAGACCCCCAACCCGACGATGCCGCCGATGCCCTGGCGGCTGCGATTTGTTGCGCTAATTCAAGAATTTTTGAATAGGTACGGTCTATGGGGGATAACGCGGTATTGACCACATAAATTGATATGTGTATTCTGGTATAAACTAAATCCCGCGCCTTTTTAAGACATATAATTTTTTAACATTAAAAATGTGCTGGATAAATAAAATATGAGAAAAGCCAAAACCAACGACGACGGTTATGTTTTTTTGGATAACGACGACAAGGATTTGGACGGTTTGACGGAAAAAGAGGCGGAGGAGGACGAGGAGGATAAGGATGAAGACGAAGAGGAAACGGATTTGGACGAAGACGAGGACGAAGAAGAGTTGGAATAAAAATTCAAAACTCCCCCGACCTTGTGTCGGGGGAGTTTTGGCGGGAGTTAATCTTCCGGTGTCATTTTCTTAAATCTGTGTTTACCCACCCTTAGCGTCACCGAATTTATAAAATTTATTTTCCCGTAAGGGGAACCAACCGTCTGGCCGTCGGCGTCAACGGCGCCGTCTTCAATCAAACGCCGGGCCTCGGTTTTGGAAACTGTGAGCCCCGACAAATTTACCAATTCCAGCCAAGTGTATTCACCTTTTTTGATTTTTTGTTCGCCGATATTTTCCGGGGTTTCTTTTTTAGAAAAAGTTTTTTCAAAATCGTCGGCGGCTGCTTCGGCTTCCTGGGCCGAGTGGAAGAAGGAAATTACGTCTTGGGCCAGTTTTATTTTTAAGTCGCGCGGGTTTACCGAATTATCTGCCATGGCCGCGGCCATCTCTTTTATTTCCGCCATCGGCCGGCGGGTAAGCAGGGTAAAGTAATCAATGATGGCGCTATCCGGTAAAGACATTATTTTACCGAATTTATCGGCGGGCGAGTCTTTGAGGCCAATATAGTTATTCAAACTTTTACCCATTTTTTGCTGGCCGTCCAGGCCGACCAAAATCTTCACCGCCACAATATCCTGCGGTTCTTGGCCATTTTTCTTTTGAAGGTCGCGGCCGAAATTTTCGTTGAAAATCTGGTCGCTGCCGATCACCGTTAAATCGCTCTTCAGCATCACCGAGTCGTAACCCTGCAAAATCGGATAAACCAGTTCGTGGAGCTGGATGGGCTCGCCCTTGTTTTTTCTTTCCTGAAACATATCGCGCTCCAAAACTTGGTCCGCGGTGAAGTTGGACATCAGCCGCAACAGATCCTCGGCGTTCATACCGTCAAACCATTCGCTATTGGTTCTTAACTCCAGCCGGCCGATGTCCAATATGCGGTCTATTTGTTTTAGGTAATCCTGGGCGGTTGATTCCGTTTCTTGTTTGGTTTTCAACGTGCGGGATTTCATCTTTTGAGTGGGGTCTCCGAACCGGCCCGTGAATCCGCCCACCAAAAAGACGATTTTATGCCCCATTTCCTGCAGGTCCCGCATTTTAAGGTAGACCGCCGCGTGGCCTAAATGAAGCTCGGCTCCGGACGGATCCACCCCATGCTTGATTCTTAATTCCTTGCCCCGGGCGAGTTTTTTAGCTATACTATCGCGGGTTATTATTTCCGAAACGCCCCGTTCCAGAAAATCGTTTATTTTTTCTATAGAGGTATCTATCTTAGACATTAGTCATTAATATATAATAAAAGGAACGATAATGCCACACCGCTACTCGCGTCGGCGCTGGCCGATTAAATTTACCAAAGCTGTTTTGGCCGCAGTCTTATTGGGGGGCGTTGCTTTAACTTTAGGCGCGCTCGTTGTTTTTATCGCGTTTGCCAGAAATCTGCCCAACCCTTCCAATCTGGAAGACCGCACCATTACCGAGTCCACTAAAATTTACGACCGCACCGGCGAGGTCATTCTCTACGATATCCACGGCGAGGAACGGCGCACCATAATACCTTTCAACGAGATTCCCCAAACCGTTAAAGACGCCACCATCGTGGCCGAAGACAAGGATTTTTACCAACACCGCGGCCTTGATTTTAAGGCCATCCTCCGGGCTTTTTTATCTAATCTCATCAGCGATTCTTTGCAGGGCGGGTCCACCATCACCCAGCAGTTCGTCAAAAAATCAATTTTATCCGACGAGCGCACCTGGTCCAGAAAAATAAAAGAGGCCATTTTAGCTTTGGAATTGGAGCGGCGATATTCCAAAGACGAGATTTTGAATTTTTACTTAAATCAGATCCCTTACGGATCCAACGCTTATGGTATAGAAGCGGCGGCCCTCACTTTCTTTTCCAAAAAGGCAGCCGACCTCACGTTGGCCGAAGCGGCGCTGTTGGCCAGCTTGCCCAAAGCCACCAGTTACTACTCGCCCTACGGCGAGCATAAGGGCGATCTTATGGCCAGACAGCGCAACATCTTGAGCCGAATGGCCGAGTTAAACTATATTTCCGAAGCCGAGGTGGAAAGATCAAAAAAAGAGACCTTGAACTTTTCCAAAATAAAATCGGGCATCCAGGCTCCCCATTTTGTTTTTTACGTCAAAAATCTGGTGGAAGAAAAATACGGGGAGGATTACGTGGCCAAGGCCGGTTTAAGGGTTATTACCACTCTGGATTGGGATCTCCAAAACATCGCCGAGGCCGTGGTGGCGGCCGGCGCCGATAGGAACGACAGAGTCGGAGCCCATAACGCCGCGCTCACAGCTTTAGACCCCAAAACCGGCCAAGTGCTGGCCATGGTCGGCTCGCGCGATTATTTTAAGGATCCGCTGCCCGCGGGTTGCAATCCGGGCGTCAACTGCCAGTTTGACGGCAACGTTAACGTGGTTACCAGTTCGCGCCAGCCCGGTTCGGCTTTTAAGCCCTTTGTTTACGCCACGGCTTTTAAGAAAGGCTACACCGACAAAACCGTGATCTTTGATATTCCCACTCAATTTGATACCGGTTGCAATCCCTTGGGTCAGCCCCAGTCTCCCGGCGCCAAATGCTATTCGCCCCGCAATTTTGATTTTAAGTTTAGAGGCCCGGTCACGGCTCGCGCCGCTTTGGCTAATTCCTTAAACGTGCCGGCCGTCCAAATTTTATATTTGGCCGGCGTGGAGGATTCCATAAACACCGCGGAAGATATGGGCATCACCACCTTAAAAGACAGATCGCGTTTCGGCCTGTCGTTGGTGCTGGGCGGCGGCGAGGTTAAACTTTTGGAACTGGCCTCGGCTTTCGGCGTTTTCGCCACCGAAGGTGTCCGCCACGCGCCCTCGCCGATTTTAAGAATAGAAAACAGCAAAGGCGAAGTTCTGGAAGAGTTTAGGGACGAGCCGTCTCAAGTTTTGGATTCGGAAGTTGCCCGCCTGGTGACCAACATTCTTTCAGACAACGTTGCCCGCGTGCCCATATTCGGTTCCCGCAGCCCGCTCTTTTTTCAAGATCGTCCGGTGGCGGCCAAAACCGGCACCACTAACGAGTTTAGAGACGGCTGGACCATCGGCTACACGCCTTCGCTGGTGGCCGGAGTTTGGGTGGGCAACAACGATAACACGCCCATCAAGCAGGAGCCGGGCGTTTACGTGGCCGCGCCCATCTGGCGCGATTTTATGAGCCAGGCGTTTGAAAAATTAAATTTGGCTCCGGAAAGTTTTACGCCGCCGCAAATAAAAGAAATTTCTAAACCGATTCTAAACGGCCAACACATCATCAACGGCGAGATCCATTCCACACTCTATTATGTCAACCGTGCTGATCCCACCGGTCCGCCGCCCTCAAATCCCTACACCGACCCGATGTTCAACAATTGGGAATCGGCCGTGCGGGCATGGTTCGGGCCGGTAGCTAGTGTGGCAACTTCTACTCCGGCTACGCCATAAGAATCATAATGACGTTATAATTGACAGGTATTTACAAGCTTTGTCTATAATGTTATCTTCATCAGTGGTTGTGTTCTTTGTCAATTTGTAGTTTTCAAAGGACCAAAAAACGGTTCTCATCGAGTTCATCGAATCTGATGATTCTCTGAATCAGAAGATCTGAAGACTCTCTGAGTCGAACGACCCAAACCCTTCTAAAGGAGGTTCGCTATGAACCATGCTTTCGGCCGATTTTTGGCCATTTTCGTGTGTTTCTGGGCGGCGATCTTGCCGGCCCAAACGGTGGTGGACTTGGGCGGGGTCACCAACGATGGTGGCGCCTTTGTCAACTTCGGCATCGCCGACAGTTCCAACAACGAAAGAGTGGCTATGCCACTCCAACTTTCGGAACCGGCCGCCATCAACAGAATGGCGGTGCAGCTGACGAAAGTCGGTAGCCCATCAGACAACGTGGTCATAGAAGTAAGACAGGGTTCGCCCGACGGTTTGCTGCTGGCCAGCGGTTCCGTTCCGGGATCAGCCATCAGCGCTTCGGGCTCGCGCCACGAACTGACGTTTCCGACGTTCGTGGTATCCTCGGGTTCCATCGCGGTGGTGTATTCCCGATCCGGCGCTTCTGACCCCAGGAACTTTTTTTATGCGGTCAGAGGCACCAGCGGATCAAATTACGGGATTGTAACCTCCGGCGGCTATATGTATCTAAAAACGGGCAAGAGTTGGGATAGTTCTAATCTACAGAACAGTCCCATCGTTTCCGTTTTCGGGTCGCTTGTCCCTCTGGGGCAGGCGGCGGTGTCGCCGAGCTCTAGTGTGAGTTTTGGGGATGTCACCATCGGCGCGACGGTACAACGTCAGTTCCGAATCAGAAACACCGGCACGGCGGCTCTAACCGTAACGGCGGTTTCGTCCAACAACAGTGTTTTCACGCTGGCACCG
>ERZ1292625.3148-Hain-H41-01um-R1-3148-length-13847-cov-4_pt1 | contig 13847 bp, 19 predicted proteins | sample MGYA00564400_ERZ1292625 | MGnify/ENA primary metagenome ERZ1292625 (study PRJEB36523, sample SAMEA6512639) | groundwater metagenome | collected 2019-01-08 | study: AquaDiva: Metagenomics assemblies of 32 groundwater samples | reverse complement strand
CGTCTCTGAGACGGCCTTGAGTTGCTCGTTAGTCGAGACGACGGCCTTCGCCTTGATGTCGTCGTATCCCTGACCGACTGCCGCCGCGATGCCCTGGAACGACCGCGAGAACAATTCCTGCGCGATCCGGTTCCGCTCTGTTTCTCCTTCGACGTTCCGCAACGCGGCGACGACTTGGTTGAATTGGTCGGTCGGCGACAGCTGCCGGAGCTTGTTGAATTCGAGTCCGAGATCCGCGACCGCTTGCGTCACGCCTGGCGACCCGGATGCGAGGCTCAAACCGAGCTTGTACGACGCCGACGTGAAGGCTTCGAGCGTCGACCCGGTTTGCGTCGCGACGTAGCCCATCCGCTGAATCTCGCCCATCGTCAAGCCGGTCTTCGACGCGAGGTCGACGATGTTGCTCGCGCTTTCGATCGATGCCGCGCCCATCGAGACGATGCCACCGACGGCCTTGTTGATGAGGCTCGACACGGAGAAGGACGCCGTCAACTTCGCGAACGACGCGTCGAGCAAGTTCGTCGACGACGACGCGCGTTCAGCGTCCGGACCGAGTTTCCGCACGGCCTCGCCGACGCGACCGATCGCTGCGGTCGCTTCGTCCTTCGCCTTGAGCAGAATCTCGATTTCTCCGGCCGAGATCGCCATGCTTCCGTTTCCTCACCTCTTCTTCGCGAGCTTCTTGATCTGATCGACGACGACGTCCTCGTACCACGACGGCAACTCCATGAGTTGCGCGTACGAACATCCGAGGTAGCGCATGAGGTTTATCTCGTGTTCTGCTCTCTTGCGCCAAGCCTCGCTTTTTTTTTGGCCGCGAGCGCCTCCACGTGCGCCGATAGGACTGCTTCGATCTCGTCGAACGTGTCTTCGTCGAGCGCGCGGATCGCCGACGGCGACACGGCGATGTCTTTGCCTTCTTTATTCTTCAGCGACCAGTCGGTCAGGTAGACGTCCATGCGCGTAAAGCTGTATTCGGCGTAGTCGAGTTCGGTCGTCGGCGCCTGCCCCGGCACCGTGACGCGCGTTATGCCAGCACCTTCGATGCGCTTGATCTCGCCGATCGAAAGCATCTTCTTTATTTCGATCCAATGGCCGCCCGAGATCGGTTCGCGCTTCGTATCGACGCCGACGAACCGGCACCGCCCCGCGTATTCTTTTTCGTCCATGACCTTTCCGTTTCGCCTTTCCTAAGAAATCGCATCACGACCGCATTTCGACGATCGGCAGCTCCGATATGCGCGCGACGACCTCGCCACCGCCGAGTTCGACGTTCGCGTGACGCCACAGCCACCGCGTGCCGCCGACGTCGAGGAGGACGTCGAGCGGTCGCTCGTTGACCCAGAACGCGTCTTCGGACGCGACCGACGCTCGGAGGACGAACGACCGACCCGCCGGTTCGATCGTCCACCGCCCGAGCACGGCCGCGTGCCTGTGACCGACGCGGAGTTCTCCCGATTCGCCCGTCGCGCGCATCGACCTGCGTTACGAACTCGATGCCCTGCCGAGCGTTCCCGCCGACCGGATCGTGAACGCCGCGTCGAGGAGCGAACCGACCGAGCCGCCCATCGACGGAAAGTTCTCAAGAACGCCGATGCCGGAGAAGCTCGGATTGATGCCGGTCGAGCACGAGTTGTCGGGCCGGATCTCGATGCACGTCGTCGAGCCGACGAGCGCGAAAAGCGCCGAGCCGAGCTTGCCGGAGTTGAACTCCTGGTGCGCGTTCACTTCGATCGACCAGTTCTTGAGGCCGCCCTTGTTGATGCGCGTCGTGTCGCCCATCGCCGTCTCGTCGAGCATCTCTGCCGAGTATTCGAGTCCGAGCGATTCGATCTGGTCTGAATAATCGACGCCGTTCAGCCAGAAGTAAGCGTTTCTGTAGACGATAGCGATGGCCCTACCCGTTCCTTTCTTCTGTGACTACTTGAATCCCATTCCGATCAGGCCCTTCCACGAGCCTCCCGTCGATGCGGCGGTGCTCATCGTCGCGAGCGTCCGCCACCACGTGTGTTCGGTCGAGAGGTTCTCGACCGGCGTCGCCCACTCCGCGCCGGGCGACGTCGACCGCGAGAAGGTCGCGCGCGTGACCGGCGCGCCGAAGCCGGACGCCGTCGCCGACTGAATAACCGGCGCGATGACGCGCGCGGTCGACGCGAAACCTTCCGTCAAGTGGAAGACGCCGTACATCTTTTGCCCGGTCGACGGCGCACCGAGCTGATACGCGGTTCCGGCTTCGGTCGTCGACAGCGCGGTGTCGAGAAAACTCCGCAGCGCCGCGATTCGCACGAGTGGCATGACCTGCTATCCTTCCTGCGCGGTTACGCGCCTCTCGATTCGATTCCGAAGTCGACCGCGAGGAGTTGCCCGACGTCCGCGCCGACGTTCATCGTGCTCAAGACGCCCTTCATCGAAAACCCCGAACCGGTCGTCAGGCTACCCTCCGTGATGCCGTCCGGAAAGACCGACAACACGGCGTCGTCGACGCCGACGGCTTCGAAGACGACGGTCTCGATGCCGGTGACCGTGTCGAAGAACCCGGACCCGGCGATCTTCGCCGTGAAGAGGCCGCCCTTGTTGATGCGCGTGTCGTCGCCGAAACACGTCTCGTCGAGCATCTCGGCCGAATACTCGATGCCGAGTTCTTTCAACGAACCGGACAAGTTCGCGCCGTTGACGAACAACTTCGCGTCGCGATAAACAACTGCCATCGCTTCACCCCGTTTACGTCGACATCGCTTTCACGACGTCGAAATTGCACGCGACGAGGACGCGCCCTGACTCGTCGCGTCCCATCAAAAATGGCGACTGCCGCGCCGCCCCCCACTTATACGCGACGCCGTTGATCGTCCGCGTCGGCAAGCCGTCGAGCAACACGAAGATCGCCTGCGCCTTCGTCCGCGCCGCCGCGTAATCGTCTGCGGCCGCTCGGCAGACGACCTGAACGGACGGACGCTCGACGACGGCTTGCCCAGGATTCGGATTCATCGCGTGCGTCGGAGCCGTGCCGCCGGTTTCGTACAAGCCGACGGCCGCGTCGGGCGTGTCCATCATGACGCCAGTAAAAATCGTTCCGGTAATGCCGCCGGAACTCAGATAGTCGGAGAGGTCGTCGAGGAACATTACAACAACCCTCCGCCTCCTGAGCCGCCCGTCACGATCGGCGCGTCCGGCACGTAGGTCGCTTCCTCGAAGCGTCCACCGCCCAACGGTCCGGCGCCCTTCCCCCACTCGTCAGGCCGCTCGCCGACCTTAAACTTCACGATGCCTTTCGTCTTCTCGTTCAACGCCATCCGCTTCGCGACGCGTTGCGCGAGGTGCGGCAAAGATTCGTTCAGCGTCGATTCGAGGAACTTCGCCTGACCGACCTTGTGAAACGCTTCGAGGTTCTCGTGCACATACACGGCGTACGGCGCGGCCGGACCGCCGAACGCGAGCCGAACTTCGATCTCGCCGGACTTCGGATCTGGCCCTTCGACGACGCCGGAACTCCGCAACGTTCCGGTCTGAACCGGCGTCCGGCGCTTCGCCTCGGTCATCTCGATTTCGGCTTCCTTGCGCAAGGCTTTTCCGGTCTCGACCGGAAACAACGCCGCGAGCGCGTCAAGGCTCGCCATGCATTCCTTGACGCCGCGCACTTGCAGCGACAACGCGTCAGCCACGACCGGCCTCGAATTCGTCCGCGATCGCGCGCAGCTTCCGAGCGACGGCCGGATTCGACTCCGCGTCGGCTTCGGCTCGAAGGATCGCGGCGAGCGCGGCGCGCGTCTGCCAGATCAACTCAGGTACGCCTCGCACGTCGACCACGAACGTCGCTTCGATGTTCGCCATCAGAGATACACCACCGAGTGATGCGGACGTCCGCCGTCGAACCGGCGCACGACCGCGAGGATCTTCGGCTGCGTCTGCGTCGGTTCGGTCGACCCGACGTCGGCCGTGCTCAACGTAAGCCGCGACGTCGTCGGAATGACGTCGGTCGTGAACAACCACGCCTGCTGCTTGCTTTCCACTTCCTGCCCGTTCGGCGCGCGCACCATCTCTTGCTTGTTCGCGAGGTGCGCGTCGTACCGCACGTCCGTTCCGTACGTCGGCTTGCCGTATCCGTCGACGCTCGACCTCGGCGCGACGTACACGACGTTGCCCGAGAACCGGCCCCACCCGGCGATGGATCTCATTTGATCCTCTGATACGGCAAGAGCGTCATCTCTTCCTCCGTCGCCATCGATCCGCGCGCCATCGAACCGCCGTACGACACCGACGCGTCGCCAAGCGATTCGGCCGACACGTCAGGCCGATTTTGATAGAGGCGTTGCGCGCGAAGCAACACCGCGAATTCGACGTCGGCCGGAAGCGTGCGCCCCGTCGACGTCGAGCCAGCGACGGTCGAATAATTGCTTGCCGTCGACGCGATTCCTCCGTACGTCCATCCCGCGACGTAGTCGACGAGATACGGCTTGTATTCCTGTCCGGAGAGCGGCATCGGGTCGAGCGGAATCGCGTCGCCTCCGGCGATCGCCGCGCCGCGCCACTGCATCGGCACGTCCCAAGAAAATCCGGCGTTCCGCGCGAGGAAGCCAGCGTCTCTGTCTTCGACGATGAACTCGCTCGTCGCAATCACCGTCGCCTCGTCCGTGTCCGTGCCGCGATAGACGGCCTTGACGGCCCGGATCGGCGTCCGGCTCAACACCAACCGCCTGCCGCCGAATCCGGCGACTGTCTCGCGGTAGGTTTGGACGGTCAACGGACCGGCGTTCACGAACGTCTCGGCCCACTTCGAGCTGCGCTGGATGATGCGTCCGAGGTAGCCGTCTTGCGAGATCGCGGGCGCGAGCGGCAACATCTCTCTCAACGACTCCGTGGTCGTCAGGTCTTCGTCGGTCGACGAGACGGTGACGTCGATCGCCACGGCGTTACCCCCAAGCTCCGTATTCGCAGACGACGGCCGTGCTCGTCGCCGTCAACGTGAAGCCGGAAATGCCGAGGCCGAGGTTCCGCAGTTCGAGCGACTCGCCGCTCGACAACTTGAAGCCGCCGGTCGAACCTGCGCTCGTCGAACCGGCGTTTAAGTAAGCCGCGCCAGGGCCGTTGTTCTTGATCTTCACGAGGCTCGCCGGAAAGCCGAATCCGACGGCGACGAGGCCCGTCGACGTCAAGTTGTTCTCCGCAGCCTGGTTCGGAAAGCTCTTCTGCGTCGCGATCGACATCGTGTGTTCCTTTCGCTTAAACGACCGCGCCGCGATCGCGCAAATCGATCACGTCGGCCCACCGCTCGTCGGCCTGCATCGCGCCTTCGAGCATGTAGAGCCGCTTGAGTTGTTCGTCTCGCTCGCCGCGAAGACCGCTTAAGTGGTCTCTGATTTCGGCCGACTTGAGCAACTGCGCAGATTCCGGTTCGTACCCGTATCTCCGCAACTGCTTGCAGAGTGCGGACTCCGGCGGAATCAACAGCTTGATGCCGCGACCGAGCGCCGCCGCGCCGATCCAACACTCCGCGCACGGCTTCTCGTGAAAGTACTCCGAGCCGACGACGAGGTCGATGCCGAAGACGCCGATCGAATGCTCTGCATAGAGGCTCCGTTCGAGCTTCTGGAAGTCCGGCATCTCCGGAGCCGCGACGCCGTCCGCGTCCGCGCGCCGCACGAATCCGACGTAGTCGGCGAGTTCGCCCGCGAGCCTGGCCTTCACCGCTTCGTCGATCTCCATGATCGCAAGCGCGAGCATGTACGGAATCGTCGACGTGAAGTAGTCGAGGCCGTCGAAGTGCGCCATTACCTTTTCGATCGGATACCGCACGCTCGTCGGCACGTCAGGTTGATGCGCGATCGTGTAGAACGGAATGCCGCACGTCCGCGCCCACTCCCTGTGATCGGTGTCCGGCACGACTTCTTTGTCCCAATTCCAATGGACGTCGAACCATCGATCCGCGCGAGGAATGTGACGATAGAGCTGGTTGAGCCCCCAGATCTCGAAGGCCGGATTCGCCGCGAACTTCAGGATGTATTTCCGCGTCTGCGACGCGAATCCGCAAATCGCGATCGACCGTCGGGCGACCGCGCCATCCGGATACGCGACGACGCCGCCGAGCGCGTCGACGACGCGGAGCCGAGCCGCGAGTTCGTGGTTCGCGTCGACGCCGTCGCCGATCGACGGCGCCGGTTCCTTCAATGCGGAGTTCGGCGCGCCCGGCGTGTTCGCCGGAAGCGGAATCCTCGCTCCGAGGTTCAAGTCCTGACCCGTCTCGCTCATCGCGCGATCGCCTCCGTGATGCTGTAAACCGCGAGCGTGCGGTCGCGGTATTCCCGCGTCTGGTATTCTGTGCCAACGACGTCGAAACCGGACGACTGAAGCGCGCTCGCCAGCTGCGACGCCGACGGCAGGACGACCGGTCCGACGCCCGGAAACGCGCGGACGTGGTCGTACGTGCTCGGACCGACGAGCTTCGAATCCGTGATCGTCGTTCCCGGCGCGAGGCCGAAACGAAAAAACGCGCCACCGGTCCGCAAAACTCGACGGTATTCGGCGAAGAGCCTCGCGTTCGCGTCCCATTCGACGTGTTGGCCAGTCATGACGTCGACGACGAGGTCCGCCTCTCCGTCGCCCGCCGGAAGCGAAAAGACGCTGCCGACGCTGAAAATGACGTGGTCGGCGACTCTCCGGTGGGCGCAGTAGCCTTGCGCCGCTCTAATAGCCTCTACGCAGGAATCGACCGCGAGGACCGACTTCGCGTGTTCGGCGAGGAGCCACAGGTTCGCACCGTTGCCGCACCCGGCTTCGACGACCGTTCCGAACGCTTTGCCGGAAACGAAGCGGACGAGTGCTTCGTTCGGCCACCAGCGATGACCGGACTGTTGCGCGTAATGCGCTTGCCACGGATCGCGGACGGCTTCCATCTTCGGCGGCTGCTCTCTTTTCGGGAAGCATCGCGGCGGCCTGCGGAAGCATTTCGACTCCGCGCAAACCGCCGCGACGAACGACTTTTAGGTCGACGTCGTCGTCGAGAACGGCGACGTGATCACGTCCGCGTTCTGCGGCAACATGTCGCCGCCGAGGAACGTGATGAAGCCGTCGACGCGCGCGTGCTCGTCTCCGGACGACTCGGTCGTCACCTTGTTCTTGAGGACGCGCACCGCGAGCTGCAGGTACCGCTTCGCGGCGCGCAGATCGTAGTACGCGGGGTTCGTCGGCGCGTAGAGCGGACCGGTCGAGATCGAACCGTCCCAGTTGAGCATCTCGCTCGTCCGGGCCGTGCCGAAGTACGTCCGGTCGTCCGGCCGACTCGCGGTCGAGTACTCGGCGAGATCGCCGCCGCCCGAGCTGTCGCCGTGGAGCAGGTACAAGCCGATCTGCATCTGCCTGTTGGCTTCCGTCGATCCGCGCGTCGCGGTCAACGACGCGGACGGCATCGCGACGACGTATCCGGCGCCGAACGGCGCGCCGAGGCGATCGATGACGCGGCCGAAGCCGGTCGTGAACGTGCCAGCCGTCGGCGACGCGAGGACGTCCGCCGTCGTCCGCGCTTTGTTCGGCACGGCCGACGTCGAACCCGCCGTGCTGAGCGCGTCCGCGCACGTGATGAGGATGGTCTCAACCATCGCCGGAACTGTGAATCCGAGGTCGCGAACTACCGACATGATGTCTCTCCTGTTTCCTTCAAGTGCGCGCGTCCGGCTTCGAACCCGACGCGCGTCCGTGCGTCTTCAAGCGGCGTCACCGCTCAGGTTTCGATTACGCGCCCCAGGTCACGTTCTGGATCAGCGAGAAGCCCTTGTCGTACCGCAGCGCGAAGTCGTGCTCGGCGATGACGCGCACGACCGTCTGGTCGTTCGAGAACGCCGCGCGCGTCGTGCCGCTCGCGTCGACGTACGCCGCTTCCTGCGACGCGTCGACCATCAGGCCGAGCGCCTCGCCGATGACCGCGTGCGCGAAGGCGCCGAAGTAGACCTCGGTCTGCGCGCCGCCGGTGTCTGCTCCGGCCGCCGTCAGCGTTTCGAGCACCTGCGACGTCACGCGGTACGGGAAGCCCCAGAGCGTGCCGTTCATCATCTCGGCGCGGAAGGCGTAGAAGCCCTGGCCGTTCTGAACGGTCGTCAAATACATGTAGGTGCGCGGCGAGATGATCCATCCCGGACGCGCGGTCACGGGCTGCACCTGCTGCGTGCCGCCAGCCGGGAACTGCTGGATGATGAGCGGCACTTCGGCCGCCATCAATTTCTGGATCGCCTTGCCGAGGTCGATCGTCACGTTCGCGAGGTTAACCGTCGCGTTCGCGCCGAACTTGTTCGTTGCGTTGATCCAGAACTTGAGGCCCTTCGGCGTTCCGCTCGTGCCGTTGTCGCGGATAAACGCCTTGTCTTCGCGCGTCGCCATCGAGCGGACCATGTCGTCGCGGACGATCGAATCGGCCTGCGGCGACGAGTAGCGGATGAGGTCGTTCGAGATCGGCACGAGCGACGCGAGCTTCTTGAAGGTCAACGTGAGCTGACCCGTCTCCTGCTCGCTCTGCGTGATCGCCGCGTTCTCGCCGATGTACGACGCCTGCGCTCCGGCCGTGATGCGCGGCACCTTGACCGTGCCGTTCGGCATCGGCATCGTCGACGGGTCGAGCGAGCGGACGACGGCCGACGGCCGCAGCAACTCGATGATGTCCGTCGAGAACTGCGTCGGCACGAGGAAGCCACCGGCGGTCGGATCGCCAGCCGAGAGCGCCTTGCTCCGCGCGTCCTCCCAGAGCTTCGCCATGTCGTGATCGCCCCAGGCCTTGAGGATATCGATCGCCTTTTCGGCGCCTGCGCCCGACATCTTCGCGGCGGCGATCGCGCGGAGTCCGCGCGCGGCCATCATGCCGGGCTGCATCTTCCGCTCGACCTCGTTCGAGAAGATCTTCTCGGCAAAACCGCCGGTCTTCCGCGCGTTCTTGAGGCTCTGCTCGACGGCCTCGCGCACGAGATCGCCGATTTCTTTCCCGGCAAACTCGCGGATCATCGGAGCCATCTGCTCCTTGACGAACTCCGAAAGCTGCGCCTTTGTCATTCCTTCTCCAGCCATGGTCCCTGCCTCCTAATCGACGCGACCGCGAGCTTTCGCAAGCGCGGAGGCGGTCTGTTCACGAACGGCGCTGGCGATAATTCCGCCGAGCGATGCCCTGATCGCCGAGACGACGTCTTCGGGCGACACGAGTGCTGCGTCTTCGTCGACGATCTTCACGGCGATCTCGTCGGCCTCGTCTGAGACGATCGTCAGGACGACGTCTTTGCCTTCGTCCTCCGGCTTCTCGTCCTCGTCCTCGTCGACTTCCGGCGCGCGGTTCAATTGGCCGAGAACGGCCGAGAGTTCTTCCGTCGCGCGTTCGAGCGACGCCGACGCCGTTCGAATCTTGCCTTCGTTGACGGCCGAGAGGATGCGTCCGCGCTTCTCGACGAGCGCGAGCGCGCTTCCGACGAGCGATCGCGTCACTCGGCTCGGCCGGTAATCCGTGTGCCCGTTCTTGATCGACGCGATGAGTTCGCGCTGCTCCTTGATCTTGTCGAGCGCCTGCGTGAGCGCGGCTCCGGCGTCGATCTTTTCGTCTGCGGCGATGGTCTCGGCGAAGCGCGCGAGTTCGCGGACGTGCGCGCCGGAGAAGCCGTCGGTCGCCTGCGCGACGGAGACGCGGTCGACCTCCGACGCCGTCGGCATCCACGCTTCGAGCATGCGCACGCGAGCGGCCTCGGTCGGCAACGAGAGTTCAAGGACGTCGTGGAAACGTCCGGGCCGATCGATCAACGCGTCTGGAATCGCCTCGGGGAAGTTCGTCGTCAGGATCGTCTCGACGCCCTTCGACCGCTTTAGGCCGTCCATCTGCGTCTTCAAGAGATCGATCGACGTGCCGTAGAGCCAGTTGTCGACGTCCTCGAAGAAAAGGATCGACGGCGCGCACTCGGCCGCGATCTTGAACGCGTATTCGAAGGCGCCGAACGAACCTGCGCGATAGAAGTCGCGCGCGGACACCCAGATGAACGTCGACTCGGCTTGCCGCAACATGACGCGGCCCGAGAGCGTCTTGCCCGTTCCAGGCGGACCCATCAACATAAGCCCGCGAGAATCCATGTCGGCGCCTTGCTCGTTGATGCGGTCGACCGTCTTGCGGAGGACTTTCTCTTCCTTCGGTTCGAGGAAGCAGGCCGACCAATCGAGATCGCCCCTGTCGAGGAATTCTCCCGAAAGCGTAAACGCTTCTCCGCGCAAGTAGTTGATTTGCGCAGAGCGTGCGTCGGTCGCCGCAAGGAATCCCTTCCGGACGTCGACCTGCTTCGCCGAGACGAACGTCGTGACTTCGATGCCCATCCACGTCGGCGCGATCTTCACGGCGAGTTTCTCTTCGCCGCGCGTCATGAACCGAATGCCTTCGACGAGGAACGACCGAGACTCGCGACTGTTCAGTTGAATCTCTTCGTAGACGGGAGGCGCTTCCGTGTTGACGAGTGGCGAGTGCTCGCGCGCGACGATGTTCCGCGTCGCGTCGACCTTCCATTGCGCGACCGATTCGTCGAGCGCGCTCAGATAGGAGCCCATCTTCGCAGACGGAACGATAAACGACGCTTCGAGAATTTCTTGGACCTGCGAGCCGAGGAACCGCGCGACGAGCGCGATTTCAAGCTTCGACGGCGCGACCGGTTCGCCTTCGACGTCGAAGGCCTTCGAGAGCGACCGGTTCCAACGAATCGGATCGTCGTCTACGACAACGAGGCTGAAGCCGCCCTTCGCGCGCATCGGATCGGCGCCGATGCGGTTACGCTTCGTCGCCGCCGCGATCGTCGCTGGCGTGATCGCCTTCCCCTGGCCGAGCGCCTTCAGGACGAACGCCGTGCCGTCGCCGTACGCGACGCCTTTCGGCTTGCACGAATCGCACACGCTGCCGTCGCCTTCGAACTCGTTCGCGCAATTCGGGCAGGTTTGTTTTTCGTCGTCCTTGCGCCGCGCGTCGAGCTTCGAGAGGCGGTCGGCGCCACCGAACTTCACGACGGCGTCTTCCGCCCACTTCAGGACCGGCGACACGTCGATGCCTTTCGCGCTCGCCAGAGCCAACGCTTCTGCGTTCGCTGGCACCGGCACGATACTCCATTCGAGCATCGACTGACGAAGGAAGTTGATGCCGCCGCGATCCTCGTCTCGCGAGTATTCCATCGGCTTGAAGCCGACCGACGAGGCATTTAGGAAGCCGCCCTTAATGAGTTCGAAGACCGTATCGGCAAACGGATGCACGCCTTTCGGTGGGAATTGCGCGGTGCTCTTGAGGCCCGACCCGGTTGCTTCGATCGACAACGCCCTCGCGACCGGAAGCTGCGAGTAGTCGTGCGCCCAAAGGATGACCGGATTCTTGAGGTAGTCGGAGACGTCCCACCCAGTCGGCGCGATCGTGTCGTTGTCGCGGTCGACCGAACCGGTCGTAATCGTGAACGTGACCGTGCGCTTCTCGTCGTCGACGGACTTCGTCGGATCGAACGTAAAGAGCTTGTGGAACAAGCCGCCGCTCTTCGCGACGTTCTCGACGTCTGCGAATCGCTCGGCCAAGCTCTTGAAAAGTTCGATTCCGCGATTTGCCATATACGCACAAATGCCGCGCCGACCTAAATTCAACATTGCCTTGAATCCAGGTTGCGCGGCGTTCCAAACTCGCGTCCGCTGAGTATTGATTTTTTTCAGGGTCTAACTATCGCTATACCCAGAAAGACTATACGCCTATTGTTTCTGAAAATGGAAACAGTTTTTTTACTTCCAGGAATTAATCTTTCGAACGCGAAGATCTAAGCCGTCATTAGGAGCGATCATTTTCATGACGACAGCGTCAACTACGACGAGAGGTATTGCCGGATTAAGTCGACGAAACTCGGCAATCTTCTCGACCGACTTTCTAGAGAAGACGCCTTTAACTTCCCAATAAGCATTATCGGCTGGCAAGAAGAAGTCCGGCGTATACCTCGACCCGTCGGTGAAGAAGAACGACTTCGGTTCGTATTGCCACTCGACACCGAGCCGATCTAGGAACCTCGCAACAGAGACCTCCCAAGTAGACCGAAACATTTTTCCGTTGTATTCGACTCTTCTCGGATGATAGGCCGGACGCCCTCGACGACTTGTGCTCATCTTCGCTCGCGTCTCTTCCGACATCTTCCAAGGACCGCGTGGCTTTCGAGCAGCACGCATCTTTTTAGAATGCGCAGCGGTCCATCTAGCTTTCGAAGCCGCACTTAACTTTGCGCGCGTCTCGTCGCTCGGCTTTATTCCGAACCTCTTTCTTTTTTCGACGAGGTGTCTTGGTTGCGTACGGCCTTTCATCGTTGCGCTTATTCTCGCTCGCCAGGCATCCCATTCCGGCGTTCCGCGAAGCAGAGGCATAACTGATTGTACTTTGGCGGAAGGTGCGAGAGTCGAACTCGCTCGTCCTCGCGGACGCCGTCGGCGTAGCAGGCCGCGACAATGCCGTTCTGTCAACCTTCCGAACCGTGGCACCCGTGGCCGGAATCGAACCGGACTCTCCTCGCTTCAAAGGCGAGGTCGCCTGCCTAGGTCACGGGATCGTAATGGTCGGCGGAGCGGGACTCGAACCCGCAAAATCTCCTCGGTCTGAACGAGGCGCCTTTGCCAAATTTGACCATCCGCCGATTTGGTGGAAACGGGAGGACTCGAACCTCCGTAGACCGAAGTCAACGCGTTTACAGCGCGCCGCGATTGCCGCTCTGCCACGTCTCCGTAAAAAATTGGTCGGCTCGAAGGGACTCGAACCCTCACGACCTTTCGGCCACTGGCACCTCAAGCCAGCGCGTCTGCCATTCCACCACGAGCCGAATGTAAGCTGCGAGGGAATCGAACCCTCATGTCCTTTCGGACGCCGAGGTTTAAGCTCGGCGCGTCTACCGTTTCGCCAGCAGCTCTCGAACTTTGGTCGACGCGGTCGGACTCGAACCGACAAGCCGGAAGGTTTGAGCTTCCGAGGTCTGCCATTTCCCTTCACGCGTCGAAACGGATAGGTTGGCGGAGGCGGCAGGATTCGAACCCGCATCTCGTCTGAGGAGTGACGGTTTTCAAGACCGCTGACCCACCAGTTGGTCTACGCCTCCGCGTAAGGCGACGACGAGACCGAGGCTCGATTTAGAAAAGGATCGAATAAAGAGGAGCCGCTACGTTCCGTCGTCGCCGCAGATCAATAACTCAACCGCGATTGGCGCGGCGAGCTAAGTAACGATAGCGACGATGAACGATGCGTCATTATGATGTTAGCCTCGGCGACCGGAGAGCGAATCGAAGACTGCGAAGAAAACGACTCGCCAACCGGCCCCGAAGCGTGAGTCTCGACTATACCACGAGACGATGGTGGATCGCGAGGGAGTCGAACCCTCACCCAATCGCTTAAAAGGCGACTGCTCTGCCTTCGAGCTACCGATCCTCTCAAATTGGTCGGCCGAGCCGGAATCGAACCGGCGCATCGCTCGCTTAAGAGGCGAGTGCTTTTCCCGTCTTAGCTATCGGCCGACGACGTCGCTTTCGATCTCTCGCACGAAGTCGAGAATCCGCTCGGACCATCCGTCGATGTGCGTCCACTTTCCGTATCCGACGCCGTGCTCGTTCGTCGCAACGTTGACGACGTAACCGAGTCCTGCCTTCGGAGCCTGCACGCGATCGTGTGACTGTTCGTCCGTGATCACGATCACGCGATCGAATTTCGCGACCTTCGAAATCGCCGTCAACGCCTCGTCGAGATACGTCGAACCGTGCGGCATCGAGTCGATGATGCCTCCGACGAGCGCGAGGCCTCGATACGCCGCTACCTCCGCGACGGAATCCGAAAACGCGAAAACGCGACAATCGTCGCA
>ERZ1292625.3145-Hain-H41-01um-R1-3145-length-13854-cov-7_pt1 | contig 13854 bp, 16 predicted proteins | sample MGYA00564400_ERZ1292625 | MGnify/ENA primary metagenome ERZ1292625 (study PRJEB36523, sample SAMEA6512639) | groundwater metagenome | collected 2019-01-08 | study: AquaDiva: Metagenomics assemblies of 32 groundwater samples | reverse complement strand
CCTTCGTCGCGATCGGCGCACGCGTCGCACTGGTAGCCACGCGCCACGTCAGCCGGGGTCAACACGTTGCGGCGCTTGCACGTCGGGCAGGAACGGTTACGCGGGTTCGACTTGGACGCCGCTCTCAACGCGGAACGCCCACCCGGGTCCGCGAAGTCGATGCGGTTGTCGTCGCCCATGTCGTAGTCGGGTCCGTCATCGTCGTAGTCGTAGATCATGATCGTCTCTCCTCAGGCGCCAATGTGGTAGTAGTAGCCACGACTGTAGAGGTGGACCTTCCCATCCAGCCGCGCCGCGTTCCGGGAGTCCACGATGGACCCCATGAAGTCCATCGCCTCGGACACGAGGGCTACCATGTCGGCAGGTACCTCCGCGACCGCCTCGCCCTTCCAGTTGCCCGAAGGGTGTGTCACGAAGCGCTGGTAGAGATCCCGGAGGAGGGCGCCGCGCTCGTTCGAGGTGATGACGTTCACGACGCCACCCCCGCCACCGTCTCGGGCACCATGCCCGCCTGCACGAGTCCCGCATGCCGCGCGAGGGCCAGCAACGCCAGCGTCATCCGCTCCCGGGCGAGCCCGTCGTAGTAGCTCTGCATGCTAATCTCACGGTTGCTGGCGTACCCCGGAGCGGCCAGCACGAAGCGGAAGCCCCCGAGGTAGACGTCCTTGTGCGCGTCGGCCAGCAGCGCGGCGCCATCCACGAGGCGCTTGCGCGACGCCGCCAGCTTCTCGGTGCGCGCGGCCTGTGCAGCCTCACGCTCCGCCTTGTCCGGGACCGCAGCCTCCGTCACCGGCTCGAACAGCTCCGGGGCGAGAGCGCGCAGGACCACGGTTGCCGCTTCGTCATCGGGCACGTTGAGGGTCGCCTCGGCGTCCCGAATGAGCCCCCGCGCAGCGCGGGCGAGGTAGTCGAGCGCCTCGTTGGACTGCGTGAGCCGCTCCGCGACCCGGCTCGTATGCCGCCAGCTCGCCGTGTGCAGGTGGAACACGGACACCCCCGCGAAGGTCAGGCAGGCCGTGGCGCGGATCGCCGTGGAGCCGTCGTGCGAGGTGACGAGCGTTCCGCCTGCCTGCACACGCCCCGAGAAGGCCGACAGCCCCGGCAGGTCGAATCGGATCCCGACGCGGCGCCCCACAACTGCGACGTTGTGTGCACGCTCGACGCCGATGGCCCGGACACGGACCTGATCGGTACTCATCCACGAGTAGCGGTAGCGGATACGCCCGGCCGCGGCGGCTACGTCCAGGAGCGCCAGCGCAACGCGCTGCAGGACGATCTCGTAGGCGTCCGTTGCGACGTGGAGCACGACGCCCAGCGTCCCGGCCACCACGCGGACGATGGCCCGCCAACCGTCCACCTTGGAGGCCACCCCTGCCTCGATATCCCGGCGGAGGGACTCCGGGACCACGTCGAAGTCCGTCCCGCACGCCTGCAGGCACTCCAGCGCGGTCGGGTACTCGGCATCGAGTCCGGCCGGGGCGGCATAGGGGTCCACGGCCCGCGCCGCACGGGCCAGCGCCATGTCGTGGGCGGCCTGCTGATCGGGGGTCAGGGACGCCAGTGCGAGCCGCTCCGCGTCCCCCCGGGACACCTTGCGGGCACCATCCTGGCCGACGATGTAGTAGACGTTGCCGTCCCGCTGGACGTCCACGTAGGCCCCGGGGTGCCGAAACCAGGGACGGGGAGCGGGGGAGAGACGTGCTTCTGCGGCTCCGGGGACGGCTTCGAGACGATGGATGTCCTGTGCCATTTTGGATCTCCCTTCGGTTTCGCGGGCTTTCGGGGATCCCTCCCCGTTCGACCGCGACGCTTCGACTTCTCCCCTCGATCATGCACAGCAGGGGCCAGCTTTGGCTACGTTTCGCTCTAACGATTTCAGCGACTTACCAACGTGACCCCCCGCACACCCAGACAAATCTACTCACCCCTCGGCTAAGTGCTTGATTTCCCGTCGCTACTCTTTGCGGGGGTCTGAGGGATTCCGGCCTCACCCCTGAGTCCCCCGGCCTCACCCTCGCGGTCCACGGACCGCGGGCGTCCGCGCCGCCCTTGACGCAACGCGTCGGCGCGCTTCCTTAGCGCGGGAAGCACGCGGAAGAGGCGATACACCTGCGCGGTGGACGAGCCGAGCGCGTCCGCTATCTGTCGGACGTTCCCCGCGTGCCGCTCGATCAACTCGATCAGCTTTGCAGCTTGCGCACGGGCACGTGGCGTCATCGGCGCGATCGAAGCAGTTTCAACGCTTGGTTCAAAGCCTTCAGGGCAGACTTCGTCCCCACTGTGCCTGGACAAGCTACTCGACCTTTGAATCGCCGAGCACGGAGCTGCGCAATTGCGTCACGTATCGCCTTGCGCGCCTTCAACACACGGCCGGCATCGGTCGGTCCACCGTCCCAAATCATGTCCAGCGGATATCCCCGAGCCGCGAAGGACTTGATTTCGGCTCTGGTCCAACGCGTTGGCCGCGTCACAAGCACCCCCACTCTTTCTCGGCGTCTCGTAAGCCTTTCTCGGCGTCTTCGTAAGCCACAAGCGCGCAACCTAGGCGCTGCGAAGCAATCTCGCCTTCCCCCCCTGGAAGATGACGCCCTGCCCATTCCTTTACAACGGCCAACACTTTTTCCTTCGCCATGTAGACTTCAAACGTGGCGTGCTCTACGCGGGGCGCAACGTCAGCGGCAATCTGTGCCGCAAAAAGCTGCTCGCGCAGCCGACGAATCTCGCCAGCTAGCTCGTTGACAGCCCCACGCGACACTACTTCTGCGAGGTCGAAGTCAGTCATCGGGACCGCTTCACCCCGCCATCCCCGACCGTCGCCTTTGAATCGCCTCCCCGCATGCGGGGTTTCGCCGTGCCCGCGGGCAGAACCCACGGGCCCGTTGTGCCACCCAGCCGGTATGCGCCTTTCACACGTCGCGCCTGGATCAACTGGAAGACGCGCACACGAGACACGCCCCATGCTTTCCCCGCCATCGCAATCGTCCAAAGCTTCATCCTGGCGCTTTCAGCCCCTTGGGACTCGCGCCGATTTGCCGCGTTGTTCGCCCGTCGGAGAGCAAGACGAGGATCTCCTCCTGTGCGAGCCGCGACGCAGCGCGCTCGGAGAGATCCAACACGTTTGCGCGAAACTTCGTCCACGTGCGCTCCCCATCAGACGGCCGAAAGATGATCAGTACCGCCACCGTTGCCTCGGGTACGCGCTGGTAGACACCCTGCGCGCGGCTCACCGTCACGTACGCGTTCACGAAGCCAACTTGTGCCGCCCGGAGGCCAAAAACGACGCCCCACGCCGTTACGTGCGAGACGTCCTCCGCGCGCTTCTCCTCCCGGGTGAGGGCGCTGCCAATCGTCTCCCCACCAGCGGTCTTCCCGATGAGCCCCTTCGCCGTCATCTGTCGAACGCTGCGCCCGATGAAGAGCTGAGCAGAGCGCGCGAGCCCGCGATCGGTCAGGCCCTCGACACCACCCAACGCATCGGAGCCGTGCACGAGCACGTTCTGTACGTGAGCCTCCGTCAAATCCGCTCTCGACAGCCTTTTCCGCACAAGAGCAAGCGTACGCGCGCTATTAACGCTTGTCAAGCCCTCAACCGGGCTTCCACTCGAAGCGCCCCTCCGCCACAAGATCGAAGCGCACCACCGACGGACGGTAGAAGCCCAGCGCTTCGTCAGGCTTGAGGTCCCCCACCAACAGCAAGTCGGCAAGCTCTTGCAGGCCCTTCCGGTAGTGGTCGAGGAAGAACCGCTGCCCTTCGCGGGAGAGGAGCGAGCGGTGAAACTGCGCCTCGAACAGCGCCGGGAATCGAAGAGGCCCTGGGAACTCGCTCCGGTACTTCGGATCCAGCACGTTGGCGTTCGCCCCGTACTTCTCCCGGATCTCCTGCGCCTGCCGCTCCGCGTGAAGGAAGTGCCACGCGAAGAGCGCGTCGTCGGACAGCTCGGTGTGCGCGTAGACCTGCTCGCCCTTCTCGTTCGTCCTCACGGGGCGGTACCCCACTCCTGCGCGCAGGTGAGATGCTCGCCCTTCTCCGTGTCGATCACCCACCAGCCGGAGGGGACCTCCCCGACCGTCGGGTGCGCGAGGATTACCTGGTGGGGTGAGCGCGCCAGCACGGTGAGCACACGCGTCAGCGAACGCGGATGCCAGGCGCGATCCTCCGGAATCAGGATGGAGAGCGCGCCTGCATCACCGACAGTGATGGCCGCCGCGACGGCAAGCGTCACGCGGGCCCACTCCGCACCGGCGAGCGCCGTATGCAGCCGGTCGTTGCGGACGAGCCCCAAGCGAAGGCTGTCCTCCACCTCGATCCCGAACACGTCCGTATCGGGCAGGAAGACCTGCACACGCCGAACGAAGTCGGCCTTGGCGGTGTCGAGCAGTCCGCGCACAACCTCCGCCAGCTTCTTCGCCAGCAGCTTCCAGTCCACGCTCGCCTGCCCGGCACCGGTCGAGACACTCTTCTCCCGCCGGACGATCTCCCATTGCCCTTTCAGCCCCAGCAACTCCGCGTGGGTGCGGCTCGCGGCCTCCAGCTCCGCACGGGCCTGCTCGATGGTGACGCCTTGAGGGGCTTGGACGGCGGTACGGATGCGCTCTTCCAGCTCGTCGTGGACGGCTTTGAGCGTTCCCATCCGGTTCTGGATGCGCACGGTTTCCGCGGACAACTCGGCTCGACGCGCGGACGCGACGCTGGCGACCTGGATCGATTGCGCGATCTCCGTGTGCCGCGCCATGATCGCGGCGCCGGCGTCCGCCGCGCCGCAACAGGGACACGCCTGGGCGGGGTTCGACGCCAGATCAAGCGCGGCGATGAAGAACCGCTGGGCCTCTGCCACACGCCACCAGAACGCCGTGGCGGCGTTTTCTGCGGGAAGCGCCGCCAGCTCACGCTGCACCTCCGCCAGCCGGGCGAGCAGCGCACGGCCTTCGGCAATCGTCCCATCGCGGCGTGTCGGCGCGTCTCCCAGCGTTGCAGCCTGTGCGACGGCAGCCGTGATGGACTGTGCGCGTTGAACCCGGTCGGCCACCGCCATCAACATCTCCCGCGTCGGCTCCGGGGGGAGAGCGCTGGCGCTGGCGTCCACCAGCTTCGCTGCCACCTTGCTCTCGCTGGCCGCGGCCCGGGCTCTCCGCTTCGCCTCTTCCAGCGATCCAAGCAGGAGATCGACGGTCTCGGCACCGGGGGCGGGGGGCTCCCGTGGCGTGAGCCCCACGGCATCCATTAGCGGACGCAGGGGGACGTCCAGGCGCTCGTGGACGTCCGCCAGCGTGATACGGCCTGCGGTGTGCCGCAAAAAGAACTGCCGCGCGGTGTCCGCGGATCCCCGAATGGCCTCACGTACCGCACGGAGCGGGAATACACGGGTGGGATTCACGACCGACGGCAGGGAGTGGATGCCTTTGCGCGCGCCCGCCTGAGCGCTGCAGCGAAAACTCGCCCGCTGCCCGTCGGAGAGCGCAACCTCGGCGAAGACCAGCCCGCTGGGATCGCCCAGCTCCAACAACTCGGCTTCTTTTGCCACGAGGTCACGCCCTGCGATATCCGAGGCGCGGGCGGAGAGCGCCAGCTCGATGGTGTTGACGACGGCCGATTTTCCACTGGAGTTGTCACCGATCAGCAGCGTGTGGGGTGCGAGCCGACACGCCACGCCACCCTTGACCGTACCCCGCACACCAACTACGTGGAGGCTTGGAGCCGGCGCGTTCGCGATGGCCTGCTTGAGCACCTCGTCGAGGTCCAGCAGCGGCAACTGCGTGCTCGCGCTGTCCGGTGTTGCGGCAGGCTTCCTGGACCGGGCGGTCTTCGCCGCCGTGCGCTTCCTTGTTCCCATCGTCGTCCCCTCCTCCGTTCACTACGCGACCACGCGCGCGAGTCTGCCTTGGTTGGTAGCGCGGCGTCAAGCCACCCTTCGAAACCCGCTCACGCAGACACACCCATGAAGCCGTTCTTGTAAAGGTTCTCTCCGCCACTCCGCCGGACGCCGGAGAGCCGCTGCAATACCCCCCGGTTGTCGAGAAGCACCACCGGCTTTCCCGCCTGGAGCACACCGTCCACGATCTGCGCCGTAGCGCGGCCGAAGTACCCGAAGGAGTCGATCGGCAACACGATGACGGCGTCGTAGCGCCGTACGACGCTGGCAATCCAGACGTTCCACGAGCCGGACCGCTTGAAGCCAGCCGCGTGGTCATCCCGCCCAACCACGATCCGGTCCTGCTCGTTGCAGAGCGCGCGCAAGCAAACGAGCGCTTGCTCGATCGACTCGGTCGACGCACTGGCCGCGTGCGCGAGGAACGCGATCACGGCGTCACCGACAGCGCCCTTCGTTCTCGCACATCGTAGCCTTGCCCACCGCGATCTCCTTGGTACGCCATCTCGCCATCTCCTTGTCGACGTGTCCCTTGCAGCGCTTGCAGAGCCGGTCGGTCCAGCGAACGCCGATCGACGCCTCCGCCGTGAACGTCACCCCGGGCAGCTCCGGATAGGAGGAGGTCATCACATCGACGGTGCGCTTGGCAACGTACTCCGCCTGATCCTCCGGGACCTCGAACAGCATCGAGTCGTGCCCGTCATGCACGAGGCCCGTACCGGGACCCGCATAGTTGAAAGGGAACTCTTCCAGGAGTTTGAGCTGCGCCAGCTCAACGATTTCACGTCCGGTCGACTGGATCGAATGATTCACGAGCTGCGCCCGATCCTCCTCTTCGTCCTCCTTTCTCGTCTCTCCAGGTGCGACGGCCGTGGAGTCCAGGCAGTCCCGTCGCCGATGCAGGATCAAGGACTCGACGAAGCCGCGCTTCCGCCACAGCTCGACTTCCTCTTTCCACCAGACGGGGAACTCCGGTGCGATCTCCAACCACTTGTAGTAGACGGCCTGCGTCTCCTGCATGGAGAAGTCCGCGTAGATCAGCTCCTCGTCTTCGTTCTCCGCCTGGACGATCTGCTCGTGGATGGTCTCGATGCCCGCCGAAAACAAACTTGCGTACTGGACGCGCTTGCTGAGATCTCGCATCCGCCCCTTCGTGCCGCTCTTCTTGTCCCCGGAGGCATTCCGGAACAGGTCTCCCCAGACCATCTCCGCCAGGTAGCTGTGCGGATCACCCCCCTCGCGAAAAATCCGCAGGTAGTTCTTCGCCTGCGTGCGCGCGGTCACTACACGCAGCTCCAACTGGTCGAAGTCGGCACCGACGTAGACATGTCCCGGGGCAGCGCGGAACATGATCCGCAGGGGAATCACTACGTTCTGGAGGTTGAAGGGCTCCGAGGAGGAGTAGCGCCCACTAGTGGTCGTGTGTGCGTTCCAACCGGTCCGTAGCCGCCCGTCCGGCCAGACGTGGCCGCCCATTCGCTGCGGACGGCACCGGTAGACGTAGGTGCCGAGCTTCTTCACCGTCTTGCGCACCTTGCGCACCGCACCCAGGAAGCGTCGTTTGGGCGGGTCCACCACCGGATCGGTGAAGAGCTTGATGATGACGTCGTCGTCCGTCGAAGGCTCGCCGGAGTCCGTGAAGTCGTAGATCGGCAGGTCCCAGTCGTTGTAGAGCACATCGGCGACCTGCTGCTGGGAGTTGGCGTTGAAGCCGGCAGCCACGGTACCGTCGGCGTTGAGCGTGACGCGCCGCCCGGCGTACTCGGCGGCCTTCTCCAACCACTTGTGCCGAGCGGCCTCGAAGCCACGCTCCAGCTCGATGCGTACGCCCTGGTCCACGAACAGTCCCGCTCGGTGTAACCCTACGCATGCACTTTGCCTACGCGCGTTGTGCATCACGAGGTGCTCCTGGTTTCGCTTTTGCACCATCGGCGCCAGTGTAGAGATGACGATGTCCGTGGTAGCCACGTCCATGGCGCAGTAGGAATGCAGCTCCAGGTCACTCCGCGCTTCCGTTGCAGTGTGATCTTCCTTGTAGCTCGGGGCATCGCTGTAAAGCGAGGCGGTGAATGCGAGCCTGTGCGGCAGCTCACTCGCGACGAGCCCGTGGTCCGTGATGCCGTCCCTGTTGGGCCATGGCAGCGCGCCGATCCCGCCCGCGTCTTCGTCGCTTCGCTCGATCAGCATTCGATCGGCGTACGACGAATTCCAACCGGCCTTGAGGATCCTCGGATCGCGGAAGAATCTCCGCAGGCTTCCCCGAATCTGGTTCAAGTCCTCGTACGTGTAGAAGGTGGTCACGCCGTCGATGGACAGGAACGGGATCACCATGACGACCTGCCGGTTGCCGACGCCCAGGCACCGCATGCGCGCCCGAAGGGGGTCCAGCAGGGCCCGCTTCGGCCGTGTGCGCGTACCACCACGCCGGCGCCTCCCAGGATCGGGCGCCGCCGTCTCCTCCACCGCGTCCGCTTCACGTGCGGCGATAGGGAGCAGCGACGGCGAAGGCTCGTCACGTCCCGGGCCCCACTCGGCGTCGAAGACGTACACGGGAAGGCCGGAGCACAGGAACGCTTCGACCTGCTGCGGCGTCGGACGCAGCAGCTTCACGGGTGGCGAGTAAGCGAGCCGCCCAGACCAGAGCCGCAGGGCGCGTCCAAGGTCCGTGTGGAAGACGCGGCGCCAACGCTTCGCGCGAAGCACATGGGCGGGGTGCAACGCGGGGAGGGCCTTCCAGACGTGGGCGATCGTCTTGCCGGCCGGGAAGCCCTCGCCCTTGTCCCGGTGGACCGTGCTTCCATCGACGTCGAGCCCGAGGCGAAGTGGGCCACCACGCATGTCCATGATCGACGCCTTCGGCCCCAGGAACGCGCGCAGGGCCGTCCCTCCCAGCAGGAGCAAGTTCTCGTAGCGGCGCGCAACGGCGAGCATGCGGGGGCGACACGCCTCGGTGGGGAGCAGGTAGGTCTGCGGCGTATAGCCTGGATCCCGGTCCGCCTGCTTGCGCTCCGCACGGTTGTGCTTCTCGACCTTGAAAACGTGGAGATCCAGCTCGTTCTGCGGAGGTCTGCAACTCGCGACGTTGTCCAGGCTCAGCATCTCGCGTGTAACCCCAAGCTGATCGAGCGCCCGCATCAGCTCGTTTCCAGCCCGACCGATCATCGGGCGACCTTCGCGTTCTTCTTCACCCCCGGGTGCTTCCCCAATGCTCAGCGCGCCCGCGCCTCGGTTGATCTCCGGCGGTACCGGCGACCACTCCACTAGCCGCGGGACTTGGACCGTTTTCTTGCCGCCCTTGCCGTCCGGCTGCGATGCGGTGAGCACGCGCGTGAACGGCGAGTTCGGACCCAAGGAGCAATGGGCGCAGTCGGCACCCGCCGCTTGCGGGTCCCAGGCTCGTGTGGCAAAGGGGGCGGGCGCTTGTCCGCTTGCGCCGCCTGGGTCTCCAGGTAGACCTTCGGGGAGATCGTCGTGCATTTCGCGCGAAGCCGCGTCTGCAACGCGGCAAGGTTCTTGTTCCAACGACGCTCATTCTCTGCGCTGAATTGCCAGACGCGCCGTTGTTCCTGTCCGTCCTCCTGGCTGCGCCGCGGCACGCCCCCGTGGGCCATTCGCCGGCAACGCAGCGTGCAATGCCAGCGCCTCGACCTGCGACCAACGCGAAAGCGACGTGTGCAACCGTCACGGAGACACGTACGCCAAACGCGCGGGGAGGGCATCTACCCTCAAGGTAGAAAACCGCCACGTTGACTTCAACGGCCAGGGCACGCGGCGGCGGCCCACCCCTTTGCTCCATCCCCGCGGGAGGGGCCGCGGTGACGGAGCAGCTCCTAGACGGCTAGACGGAGTGCGTCGTCGCGCACCCCATCTCCCTCCCGTCGTCGTGCGTCAGCGCGGAGGCACGGAGGCCAGCGCCGTCGCGAGCCCGGGGCCCACGGTGGGCAGACCGCCCGGGCCGTTCGGTGCCGGGATGAACCCGGGCGCCGCGAACGGGTTCGTGGACGGGCCCGTGAACGGCACCACCGGCGCCCCGAACTGGTTCGGCTGCGCCACCGCGCCCGGGTACGCCCCCTGGGGCGCGAAGGGCGTCGGCTGGAACGCCGTGGGGGTTACCAGCGCGGGTCCGAGCTTCGACTCCGCCTCGACGACCTGCTGCGTCGCGGAGAGCACACCGACCTTGGGGCGAAGGCCCCGGTCGTGTTCCTCGTACGGCACGAAGATCGCCTCGAAGGCCGTCCGGTGCTTGGGCTGACCGTTGGCGAGCAGCACCTTCTGCTGTGTCGTCGGGTTCTCGACCGCGTCCAGCTTGTGCTCGATCCGGATGCAGACCTTGCGGTGCGTCTGCGTCAGGAAAAGGGCCGGGCCGACGGCGATGTTCTTCGCGTTGGCGCTGATTGCCTGCTCCGAGAGGCCGTGCGCGCGCATCGCGGAGTACAGCTTGTCCCGCGCGATGCGAACGTTCTGGAGCTGCTTCTCGTCCATGTTCCCCACGGGGGCGATTCGCCCGCCCTGGAGCCAGATGTTCGTGTCGATCAGCACGCCCTCGCAGCCGGGCTCGGTGCTCTGCAGCTCGAAGACGAGGATCTTGTCCCCGTTCCGCTCACGCAGACCGCGCTCCGTGTCGTCCCAGTAGCAGTCGAGCAGGTCCGCGTAGTAGGTTCCCTCCGGCGGAACCGGACGGCCTCCTCCGAAGAGCCGCGCTTCGCTCATGTCGGCCGACAGCACCGACGTCCTGTCCTTGTTTGGATCACCCATTGTCGTCTCGTCCTTTCTGATTGGTGGTACTAGTGCTTCACGATCGTCGGTTCGCCCTCGTCGTCGGGTGGCAGGGTCGTCTCCCCGATTGCCGCGAGCGCTTCGCGCACGACGGCGGACAGTGGGGGGCTACGGTAGCGCACCCGGCACGTATCGGAGCAGAGAAAAAAACACGCGTAGACGTTCACGCGGCCGGTTTGCCGCCCCAGCGTGATGGTTGTCCAGCCGGGTAGGTCGATCATTCCGGCGGCCTTCGCCGGGATCCGCGCGCTCACCACCTTCTCACAGGAAGCACACGTCACGGTCATCGTCGCAGCGTCCGCCTGGGTGGTCACGCAACACCCCGGAAGCGCGCGAAGCGCTCCGCACGCTTGCGCTGAAACCACACCCGCGCCTTCACGTCCTGCTCCGCCCAGCGCTGGATGAAAGGCCACGCGGGCGCCGAGATTTTCCCTACGAGGCGCTTTTGGACCTCGGCGATGAGGGCCGAGTAGACCTGCCGTGGGGGCACACCGGTCAGCAGCGCCGCGCTGGCGTACTCCACCAGCTCTTCCATCCACTCCAAGCCGGGCGCGCGCGGTAGGGTGTAGCCACCACTGCGCAGCAGCTCGCCCAGGTTCATCGGCGCGCGGTCCGGGCAGTCAAACCGGTCCTTCGTATACCAATCAGGGTCCGAAGGGTCGTTGCGGAAGCGACCAGGCCACTCGAAGTCCCACGCCTCGGCCCCACCGAGGGCCACCGGGAGCGCCCCGAGCGGCGCCAGTGGTGTCCCCTGCACCCGCGGGACCTCCGTGCGGAGAACCGAGTCGCAGACCTGCGGGAAGTACTTGGGCGCGTGTTTGCCCGGCAGCTTGGGACGTCCGAGCCAGCGCTGGCCCTCGTCGTCCACGAACGCCGACATGGGGTGCATGTTCATCGCCGTGTGGATGTTGAGCTGCCGGCAAAGGTCGCGTTGCTGAAAGGCGATGTCCGCGATCAGCGTGTAGGGGAGGTAGGCGTTCTTGCTCGTGTTGCCCATCAGGAATCGACGGTACGTCCGATCGAGCAGCACTGACCAGTCGTCCACGACCATGGCTTGCACGCCCATGGCCGCGATCTGCGGAGTGACCCGCAGCAGTTGCTCCGCGTCGTAGATCGCGCCGTCGTCCGTCCGCGGCACGTAGCCGACGACGGACTGGCCGATCTTCGTCACACCGCCGCGCGGCCCCACGAAGAACGCCTGCGGGAAAGCGTAGAGACATGCGGTTGATTTTCCTCCGCCTGACTCGCCGAATAGCACCCCGAACCACGGTTCAGCCGGACTGCTCGTGAAGCCCGCCATGAACGCCCCCTCCCAACTCGCGCACACTTCTACGCGCTTGCTAGCCGCGCGTCAACAGCCGTCCGTTTCTCCTCTGTGCCCCCGGCCGCACCATCAAGGCCGAGACCGCACCGCCGAGGCGACGCTCGCACCGGATGCAGACGAGCTGCCGGTCGCCCGGCAAAGGGTCCTGGCACTCGTTGCACACGCGCGCCGGCACCGGCGGCTCAGGCGACTCCGGCGGCTCCAGCGCTGCCGGCGCCTCCCGCGCGGTCACCAACACCGCCGCCTCCAGCTCCTCGATGCCCGGCACCGACCGCCGCGACATGTTCGACACGGCGGACGGCGTCTTGTCCAGGACGGCTGCGATCTCCGCCTGCGTCGCGGTTGGGATCAACCGGAGCGCGAGCTGCACGACGGCGCAGCGCATCCGCGTGAGCGCATAGTGCGCCACGCCGTCCGTGGTCCGCCGCACGCCGAAGCCGCGGCTCTTGAGCGCCATCACGACGGCGTCCGGGCGCAAGCCATAGCGCTGCGCCACGACCTGGAAGATGACCTCATACGTCACAACACGGTCGGGCCCCATCGGTGCATCCCCCCGCGTCGAGGCGACGCGTCTCACCAACAGACTCGATGACGCGTGCGGTGTCAACACCTACAGGCCCTCCGTACGGAAGTTGATGAGCGCCGGATCGACCGGACCCACCGACCGGCCCCATGCGCACGTCTGCACGGCGGGGCAAGGGCCATAGCGCCCAACGCATGTGCGCTCGTTTGCGGCCGGGGGATAATGAAAAGGATCGCGACCTTCCAGCCTCTCCAGGGTCAGCTCCGCGTCCTCGATGATCTCCGGAAAGCGCGAGACCAAATTCGGGGAGGCAGGAACCGGCACCTTCTTGTATACCCGAGGTTCCGTCAACCCCACGAGATGGACGCGCGCGCCCCCGAACTGCTTTCCGAAGACCCGCGGTCCCCACCACTGGAAGGCGAGAAACTGCATGTCCATCCCGTATCCCGTCAGCGTGTCCTCCTTGTAGTGCCCGCTGAAGGTTTTCCAGTCCGGGATGTAGATTTCGCCCGTATAGCTGTCCTGCATGACCACGTCGGGCTTCTGCGTATACGTCCAGGTTCGCCCCGTGCGCGGACCTTTCACGACGAACTCGAAGACGTGTTCGACGTGGAGGATACGATCACGCTCCGTCTGGAACGCCCCTTGGTAAGCCGTAATTGCGTCCTTCGCCGCTCCCCGCTCGGTGTCGACGTGGACCCCCCATCGAGGTCGTTCACGTTCCGCGAGCAAGTCGACACCTACTAGAGGCTCGTAATACCCCTCAGGATCCTGCCCGTTCTGGCGCGCCCAGGTGCGCGCTCCGAGTTGCGCCATCCCCTGATGAAACAGCGCGCCGCGAATCAACGGTCGTGCGGTCGCGAAGGGCAGCTTCGCGACGTGACGATAGGCGTACCATTGCAGGCAGAAGAGCGCGTCCGTCACCCGATGGAGCGATTTTGGACTCGGACCCGCGTCGATCAGGATTTTTTCCATCTCAGACCGCCCCTCGCCCGCGCTGGACAGCCGCGGCGTGCAGGCGAAGTCGCAGAGCCGCCAGGCGCCGCGTCCATCGCGCCAGCTCGACTTTGGTAAAACCCCCGGCAGTGGTGTCGGGCGCGACCCCGCAATGGCCGTAGACAGCGAGCGTCACCGCCGGCACGCGCGGTCGGTTTCCCGTCGGCACGTTCATCCTACGCGCCCTCCTTCGAGAAGTCGTCAGCACGCCGACAGCGCGTGATGCGCAGTCGCCACTTCAGCGCTCGCCGCCAGTCCGTCCCGTCCAAGGCTTTCTCGGCTTGATCCAAGAGCACCAACGCGCCCTGCAACCCCAAGCCGGGGTAGCGGTTGAAGAGGCGCCTGATCTCCTTCTTTGTCATTTCGCG
>ERZ1292625.1831-Hain-H41-01um-R1-1831-length-22453-cov-12_pt2 | contig 13872 bp, 13 predicted proteins | sample MGYA00564400_ERZ1292625 | MGnify/ENA primary metagenome ERZ1292625 (study PRJEB36523, sample SAMEA6512639) | groundwater metagenome | collected 2019-01-08 | study: AquaDiva: Metagenomics assemblies of 32 groundwater samples | reverse complement strand
ATGAAATATATAAAAAAAGTTCTAAAAAACGGACTGAGGGTTGTAATTGTGCCAATGAAAGATAATCCGACTGTGACAGTGCTTGTTCTAGTTGAAGCAGGTTCTAAATTTGAAACAAAAGAGATAAATGGTTTATCTCACTTTTTAGAACATATGTACTTTAAGGGGACAACCAAAAGACCCAAAGCAATAGATATTTCAAAAGAGCTAGATTCTATTGGGTCTCAATATAATGCTTTTACGGCTCAAGAATATACCGGATATTACGCGAAATCAGACGAAAAACATTTTAAGAAGATTTTTGATATTGTTTCGGATATTTATTTGAATTCTACTTTTCCGGAATCTGAAATGCAGAAAGAAAAAGGAGTGATTATCGAAGAAATAAATATGTATGAAGACCTTCCAAACAGACATGTTCAGGATTTAATGATGGAACTTTTATATGGCGACCAGCCAGCCGGATGGAATATAGCAGGAGAGAAGAAAAATATTTTAAAAATGAAACGAGATGATTTTATTAAGTATAAAAAAATGCATTACTTGCCGGAATCCACCGTGGTAATAGTTTCAGGCAAGGTTGCTGAAAAGATGGTAATGCAAGAAATAAATAAAATTTTTGGAAAAATTTCACGCGGCCAGAAATCTCCAAAAGTGAAAGTAACAGAGAGTCAAGATAAACCGAAAGTTTTAACAAAATTCAAAAAAACCGACCAAACACATTTTGTCTTAGGGGTGAGAACCTATGACTTATTTGATAAAAAAAATGTCTTATTGTCTATCTTGAGTGGAATTTTAGGCGGAGGAATGAGTTCAAGACTTTTTCAAAAATTGCGTGAAGAAATGGGGGTGGGATATTATGTGCGCGCTTATAATGATGCTTATACCGACCACGGATTTTTTCAAATTTCCGCCGGCGTTGACAACAAAAGAATAAATGAAGTTATAAAAGCCGTCTTAGAAGAATGTAAAATTTTAAAAGAAAATCTAGTGACAGAAGAAGAATTAAATAAAGTTAAAGAGTATTTAATAGGAAATATGAAACTCTCCTTGGAATCCAGTGATGATATTGCTAATTTTTACGGCGGGCAAGAACTTTTGAAACATGAAATCAAAAGTGCGGAAGAAAAAGCAGATGAAATACGCAAGGTTACGGCGGAACAAATTAAAATGCTGGCCAATAATATATTTAAAAATAAAAAACTCAATTTAGCCCTGATTGGTCCTTTTAAAGAAAAAACCCAATTTTTAAAAATCCTGAAATTTTAAATTTTTAATTTGCCTGTTTCTGTGGTAATATGTTTATATGCTCGGAAATAATAATACAAGTTCCACTTCTATCTCAACAGGCACAATGATTCGATTCGCGCTTATTGCGCTTGGTATTTTTTTAGTTTGGTTTTTGCGGGATTTAGTTCTGGTTATATTTACCTCCATAGTTATAGCTTCGTTTGTAGAGTCGTCAATCCCATATTTTAGAAAAATAAAAGTTGGCAGAGTTTTCGCTGTAATTATCGTTTATGTTACCGGAGTTTTTTTACTGGCTGGATTGTTTTACCTTTTTGCCCCACTTTTAATAACTGAAATTTATAATTTTTCAACATTTTTATCTTCTTATGTTCCAGATAATTTATTTTTGAACTATTTTCAAAATGAGGCGTTTTCTGGAGCAAAGGAAATTATCTCAAATCTTTCAAGTAATTTATCTCTAGCTACTCTTTTGGCTACGTCAAAAGCCTTTATAGCAAACCTTTCTGGAGGATTTTTTCAAACAATTTCCATTGCTTTTGGCAGTATCTTTAATTTTGGTTTAATGATAATTTTATCTTTTTATTTTTCAGTTCAAGAAAAAGGAATAGAAAATTTCTTGCGAATTATTATACCTATCAAACATGAAGAATATATAGTAGATTTATGGCAACGTTCACGCAGAAAAATTGCTCTTTGGTTAAAAGGACAAATGCTTTTAGGAATTATTATAACTGTTCTTACCTATTTAGTTCTTTCACTGCTCGGCAATCAATATGCTTTGCTTTTGGCTATTATTGCGGGAGTAATGGAGATTGTGCCTTATGGTACTTTAATTGCTCTTGTTCCAGCAATTTCATTTACTTATCTTTCTGGAGGACTAACAGATGCGCTTCTGGTTGCTGGAGCTTATTTTATAATTCATCAATTTGAAGTCTTTTTATTCGCTCCTCTTGTTATTAAAAAAGTTGTAGGACTTTCACCGATAGTTGTAATTCTGGCGGCTGTTATCGGCTTTAAGTTAGGTGGCATCTGGGGACTTGTCTTGGCTATTCCTGTAGCTGTAATTTTAATGGAAATAATTAGTGATGTTGAAAAACAAAAAGCTTCTAGTAGAATAAAAAATGAGTAAAAATGCTTTTTACATTACCACTACGCTTCCTTATATAAATGCGCCGCTTCATATTGGTCATGCGCTTGAATTTGTGCGTGCTGATTCTATTGCTCGATATAAAAAACTTGCAGGACTTGATGTTTATTTTAATACAGGCACAGACGAGCATGGAAAGAAAAATTACGAAAAGGCTATTGAAAAAGGTTTAACCCCCAAAGAATTTACTGACCAGGGTTTTAAAATATTTAGAGAACAATTAAAAATGTTTGGAATAAGCGAAGACGTGCATTTTATTAGAACGACAGACAAGCACCATAAGATAGCGACAAAAGAATTTTGGAAAAGAGTTCGCGATAATGGCTATATTTATAAAAAAAACTATAAAGCAAAATATTGTGTAGGTTGCGAAAGCGAAAAAACAGATTCTGAACTGGACGAAAAAGAAGAATGTCCGCTACATCCCGGAAGAAAGATTGAACTTATTGATGAAGAAAATTATTTTTTTAAATTTTCGGAATTCGGAGATAAGCTTTTAAAGTTTTATGATAAACATCCCGATTTTGTGGTTCCAAATTTTAGGCTAAATGAAATGAAAAATTTTATAAGTAAAGGCTTGCAAGATTTTTCAATTTCCAGATTAAAAGAAAAAATGTCTTGGGGAATAGAAGTGCCAGACGACAAAGACCACGTTATATATGTTTGGTTTGACGCGTTAATAAACTATATATCTACATTAGGTTGGCCGGACAATATGGAAAATTTTGAAAAATATTGGGTAAATGGCAACCCAACTCAATATTGTGGTAAAGATAATACTCGTTTTCAGTCTGTAATGTGGCAGGCGATGCTTATGGCGGCAGAATTGCCTAATTCGCACCAAATAATTGTAAATGGCTTTATTACCGGTGATGGCGGAATTAGAATGTCAAAAACCTTAGGTAATGTTGTTGACCCAAGAGATATTGTAAAAGAATATGGCACGGACGCTCTGAGATATTTTTTACTTCGCGAAGTTTCCTCTTTTGAAGATAGCCCTTTTACTCTTGAAAGATTTAAAGATGCGTATAACTCGGGACTTGCCAATGGACTTGGAAATTTATCTTCAAGGATTTTAACTCTTTCAGAAAAATATTTAAAAAAGTGTCCGGAAATTCCAGGAAAAACAGATTTTACGGAATATTTTAAATTATATGAAGAATTTGATATTAAAAAAGCAATAGATTATGTTTGGGACAGAATTCAAATTCTAGATAAAAAAATTCAAGAAACTGAACCATTTAAAGTTATAAAAACAGACGAGAAAAAAGGAAAAGAAATGATAAAAGAATTAGTTTTAGAATTATACACAATTGCGCGAATGTTAAATCCTTTAATGCCTGAAATCTCAATAAAAATTCAAAAATTAATCAGGGAAAACAAAAAACCGGAACAACCATTATTTTTACGCAAAGAATAATATGCCAAAATATATTGATGTACATGCTCATGTAAATTTTAAAGCTTTTAAGGAAGACCATAACGCGGTTGTTCGCAGGGCATTAGACGGTGGCACTTGGTTTTTTAATATTGGTACGCAAATTGATACTTCAAAATCTGCAATAAAAATGGCTCATCGATACAGCGAGGGTGTTTATGCGGTTATTGGATTGCATCCGATACATACTGATAAATCATTTCATGATAAGCAAGAATTGGGAGATGAAGGAGAGGCTTTTACTTCCCGCGGGGAAGTTTTTGATAAAAATATTTACAGAGAACTTTTAGAAGATGAGAAAGTGGTTGCCATAGGCGAGTGCGGTCTTGATTATTTTCATATGCAACCTGGGTCAGTTGAAAAACAAAAAAAAGCGTTTATTTCTCAAATTGAATTAGCAAATGAAATTGGCAAGCCATTAATGTTGCACATTAGAGATGCCCGCCCGGATGAAAATCTGTTCGGACGGGCATATGCTGATACATTAAAAATTTTGAAAAAACATGCAAAAGTTAAGGGCGTGGTGCATTTCTTTGTTGGTAATATGGAAGAAGCAAAAGGTTTTCTTGATCTTGGATTTATGCTTTCTTTTACCGGAGTTTTAACATTTACTCATGATTATGACGAAGTTGTAAGAAACATCCCTCTTAATATGATATTAACTGATACAGATTCTCCTTATGTAGCGCCAGTTCCGCACCGCGGGCGCCGTAATGAGCCGTCTTATGTTAAAGAAATTGTAAAAAAAATTGCTGAAATAAAAAATCTCTCCGAACAAGAAGTGGCCAGAGCAATAGTCGCTAATGCAAAAAAGCTTTTTGGAATTTAAGCGCGCAGGTTGCCTTTTTAAAAATTTTTTGGTAGTATGAAATTTATGCGAGAAGCGAAAAATAAAGATAAAAACATTTTATCTGATGAAATATCTATGGATATAGACAAGACAAATCTCGGAGATTCTAGAATTTATGAAGTCGGATATCTTTTTGTGCCTACAATTTCCGAAGAAGAATTGCCGGTTAATTATGGCAACTTAAAAGAACTTATTTCTTCATATGGCGGCCAGATTATAACAGATGAAATGCCAAAGATGATTAATTTAGCTTATTCAATGTTGAAAGTTATTGCTAATATTCGCAATAAATTTACCACAGGTTATTTTGGCTGGGTAAAATTTGAGATGAATTCACAGCAAGTATTAGAGTTGAAGAAAAAGCTTGATTTAAGTCCTAATATAATTAGATTTTTAATAATAAAAACAGTTAAAGAAAATACGATAGCTACAAAAAGATTTGTATATCGAAATTCAATTCATAGAAAGGTTTCAGTAAAAAATGGAGAAGAAACATCTGCCGAAAATACGGAAATAGATAAAGAGGAATTAGATAAAGAAATTGATGCAATGGTCGCTGTTTAATTATTAATTTAACTTAAAAATATGTATTTTAATAAAGCAATTATAATAGGAAACTTAACACGGGATCCAGAATTAAGATCATTGCCTTCGGGAATAAAAGTTTGCAGCTTTTCTCTTGCCACAAATCGTGTTTGGAAAGACAAAAGTGGAGTAAAACAAGAATCTGCCGATTATCACAATGTTGTCGTGTTCGGACGTCAAGCGGAAACGGTTGCTCAATATATGAAAAAAGGGAGTTCAATGTTGGTCGAAGGAAGAATGCAGACAAGAAGTTGGGATGACAAGACAAGCGGAGAGAAAAAATATCGCACGGAAATCGTCGCAGACCGTACTCAGTTTGGACCGAAAGGATCTGGCAGCGGACCATCAAATGGCGGACAAGCAAATCCTATAAAGGCTTCAAACGAAAATACAGATTCAATAGAGTACCCCGAAGAAGAGATTAATCCAGAAGATATACCGTTTTAAGTGAAAATTAATGAACGAAGTGAATATAATTTTCCTTACCCCGCACATAATTCATAAATATATTAATCATTCAACACTGTTTTACTTTTATCAACTAATATGATAGTTTTACTAAATCAATAAGTTATGTGCGGGGTGACGATTTATATAATCGCTCCGCTCATTATAAATCAGCCATGAAACAAGATTATTTTTCAGCCAATAATATAAAATATATAGATTACAAGGACGTAGAAATTTTAAAGAAATTTTTAAATCCTAACGGTAAGATAATAAGCCACAAGCGTACCGGCGTTACTTCAAAAAATCAACGTCAGCTGGCGCTTGCGATAAAGCATGCTCGTTTTTTAGGATTGCTTCCTTTTGTTGCAAGATAAATTTGATTTCCCCTATCCCTTCCCCTATCCCTGGGATAGGGAAAAAAGATTAAACTCGTTCAACATATTCTCCAGTTTCAGTATTTACGCGGATTATATCTCCTTCATTTATAAACATCGGAGCATTTATAGTTGTTTTGTTTTCCAGAGTGATTACTTTTATACCGCCCTTTGAAGTGTCTCCTCGCACTGCAGGGGGAGCTTCTTTTACTTTAAATTCCATTTTTATAGGTAATTTTAGTCCGATTGTTTTTTCTTCGTCATCATTATCCCAAACTAGAGCGGTAACATTTTCATTTTCTTTTAAAAATTTCACCGTATTGCCCAATAATGCTGAATCCAGTTTAAATCTGTCTTTTGGATTTTCCGGGTCGCAAAACCAATACTCGCCTTTATTGTGATATAAGAATTTTACATCGCGCTTTATTAGGTCTGCTTCGTCTGCAGAATCTGATACATGAAAAGTTGCAGATATTGTTTTTCCAGAAATCAAGCTTTTTAATTTTACTTGATTTTGAGGTTTTCTTTGTTGAGTTCTAGCAACGTGACTTTCTATTACTTCATAAGGCTCACCATTATAAATTATTATTTTTTTCTCGCGAATTTCGTTATACTGAAGTTGGGACATAATTGATTTTAAAGGAGTGAAACGACTATTAAAATCGTTACCCCGCACATAAATTTATTTTAAGCTGTTTAATAATCTTTCTTTTAATCTTCTAACTGTTTGTCCTTGTTTCAACATTCTTTCTCGTTTCCACGCATCCTTTTTGGATTTGAAAGCTTCATAATAAACCAATTCAGATGTTTTTGCAATGTGTTCCCTTAATCTTCTTTTTAAGTTATTTGTGTATCCTATATATGTTATACCACTTTTATTATTTTTCAAAAGGTAAACGTAGTACATGAATTTATGTGCGGGGTTAAGTAAATTATACTCGCTTTGCTCGTTAATTTTCTAAACTTCTTCCGTGAATTTTTTTCTAATTTCTTTTAAAATTTGCGCCGATATTTTTGTATTTTCTTTCAAGAATGTGCGAGTAGAATCATAACCTACGCCTAATTTTATTTTCTCGCCCGCCACAGCTTTAGCGGAGGAGAGTTCCTTAGTCTCTCCGCTAGGCAAATAAAAATACGAATTACCAGTTTTCTCTACGATCTTGAATTTTTCACCCAGCGCGATAATTTCACCTTCTTTTGAAATTCCTTCATTGTAAATAATATCAAACTCAGTTTGTTTAAAGGGCGCGGCGACTTTATTTTTTACAACTTTTACGCGAGTTCTAGAGCCAACGATGTCTTCGCCTTTTTTGATTTGAGCGATTTTTCTAATATCCAAACGGACAGAAGTATAGAATTTAAGAGCCTTTCCTCCCGGAGTTGTTTCGGGATTTCCAAACATTACTCCTATCTGCATTCTGATTTGATTGATAAAAATGACAACTGTTTTTGATTTTGCAACTATGGCCGTTAATTTTCGCAGAGCTTGAGACATGAGTCTGGCTTGTTTGCCGACATGATACGCGCCCATATCTCCTTCTATTTCATCCTTTGGAGTGAGAGCAGCGACAGAATCTACAACAATTACGTCAATCTTTCCGGTTCTGACCAAACTTTCAACAATTTCAAGCGCTTGTTCTCCCGTGTCAGGTTGGGAAATCAACAAATCATTTATATTTACTCCAAGTTTTTTTGTATATGCGGGGTCCATCGCATGTTCGGCATCTATATATGCGCAAATTCCACCGAGCTTTTGCGCTTCAGCCACAATGTGCAAAGACAATGTTGTTTTGCCTGAAGATTCCGGTCCGAATATTTCAATAATTCTTCCGCGCGGTATTCCACCTACGCCGAGCGCCATATCAAGTCCGATGGACCCTGTTGGTATTGTATTAATATCCACCTTTGGAGCATCGCCAAATTTCATGATTGACCCTTCTCCAAATTTTGTTTGTATCGCTTTTATGGTATCGTCTAATGCTGTTACACCCATAGTTTTTTTCTCCTTTTCTTCTCCTTTTGTTTTTTTCATATAATTGATTTTTAACGAACGAAGTGAGTATAAAAATCATGACCCCGCACATAACTCAACAAACAACCTCTTTTCTTTAATGAATATTATATAAAATAAAACTCATTTAATTTTTTAAGTTATTTTAGTAAGTTATGTGCAGGGTTTAGAAAAATATATTTCACTTCGCTCCATTATTTTTCTAACATTAACTTATAATTTTTTTCATCAATATTCCCGAATTTATCTTTGGCTTTTATGACAATGATATTATAACCCAATGCGAGGATAATGTTCTCATAAAAATTTCCATTTTTATCTATGGATATTTCTCGGTCATTTAATGTTAAATTTACCGCATTTTTTGCAATACCTGTTATATCCAAAACATTATTTGTGACTTTCCCGCCCGACTGAATAGTCGTTCGGGCGGATGCTCCATCCGTTATATTTACATTTTTTATTTTTACACCGAACATCAAATCCATTGAATTTATAAATATGAAGGCAATAATAAAAAGAAAAAAAACTGAAAGGCCTGCTATTTGTAATATTTTTTTCGCGTTCGTATTCATTAAATTACATTATTTCCATTTTCATCACGATTTATTTTTTCTAAAACTTCTCTAGGCTTGGACCCATCGGCTGGCCCTATTACTCCGCGATTCTCCAGCATATCCATAAGTCTTGCGGCTCTTGAATATCCCAAACCCAATTTTCTTTGAAGATAGGAAGTTGACCCTTTTCCCGCTTCAATAAGACAAGCTCGGGCTTCTTCATACATTTCATCTTCCTCTTCAATTTTTTCATCATTTAGCACGCTTTCAAAAATTGATTTGTCAGCTGAAATGGACCCGCTACTGATTGATATTTCTTCCATTATTTCATCTTCATAAGCGTCAGCGAGATATTTAACAACTTTTTTAACTTCTCCTTCGGAGATGAAAGCTGATTGCAGACGTTCCGGTTGAGCTTCTCCGGAAGAGTAAAGCATATCTCCGGCACCCAATAATTTTTCGGCTCCGCCGGCATCAAGAATTGTTCGTGAGTCAATTTGTGAAGACACTTTTAGCGCAACGCGAGTTGGAATGTTCGCTTTAATGAGTCCGGTAATGATATTTACTTCAGGGCGTTGGGTGGAAATAATTAAATGAATGCCAACGGCGCGGGACATTTGAGCAAGTCGCACGATAGCCGCTTCAAGTTCTCGGGGATAAGAGCTCATTATATCGGCCAATTCGTCTATTATTATGACTATATATGGCAAACGATCTAGCATATCAATGTCGTCTTTAGCAGTATTTTTACTTGAATTCCAAATATTATTATGATAAGACTCAATATCTCGCACGGATTCTGCTTCTAAAATATCATAACGGCGATCCATTTCTTTGGCTGCCCACTTCAAGGCTAGTATTGTTTTCTTGGCATCTGTAATAACTGGCGTAAGTAAATGCGGAATTTTATTATACAAAGTGAGCTCTACGCGTTTTGGGTCTATTAATATAAGTTTCAAATCATCCGGGCCGTTTCTATATAACAGAGAAGCAATCATAGAGTGAATGGTAACAGATTTTCCAGACCCAGTTGTTCCGGCCACCAGACAATGGGGCATTTTTGCCAGATTGCCAAATACCGCTTTTCCAGAAATTCCACGCCCAAGCGCCATAGTGAGCGGTTTTGAAGAATTCTGATATTTTTCATCTGCCAGAAGCGTCGCAAGTCCAACTATTGATTTTGATTTATTTGGAATTTCAATGCCGACGAGAGACTTGCCGGGGATTGGCGCTTCTATTCGGATTGGATGAGCGGCAAGCGCAAGAGCTAAATCATTTTGCAGTCCGACAATGCGAGAAAGTTTTATGCCTTCGGCAGGTTTCAATGCATAGCGCGTTACTGTCGGTCCTACTGTTATTTCATCCATCTCAACTTCAATTCCAAAATTTGCCAGTGTTCGTTTTATAATATTTGCATTTGCTTTTATGTCACCCGTATTTGGCTTTCCTTTGTCTTCTTCAAGAAGCGATAGCGGGGGAGGGACATAAGTTGAAACTAATCCGCCCTTTCTCCCGCCCGAACGACCGTCCGGTCGGGCGGGTTTTTTAATAAACAAATCTTCTTCTTCTTCGCTTTTTTTATTAAATCCTAAAACTTTTTGAACTTTTTCTTTTGCACTTTCTTCTTCGTCTTCTTCTATATATTCTTCTTCTGTTTCATTTTCATTTAAAGTGTTTTCAGCATTATTGACAGATTTTTTTCTTCTGAGAAATAACCAAATATTTTTGAAAAAAGGAATAAGCGCCGGTCTTGCGTCAAACATAACTAAAATTGAAATTATTAAAATTGCTCCAAGAAAAATTATTGACGCATAAACGTCAAAAAGAGACACCAACGGCGCAGATAAGACTCTTCCAAAAAATCCTCCCGCGTGATTTGCCGATGTAATATCTATTATGCCAAGTCCAGAAAGAAGAAAAGCGATAGAACTTATTGTACGCGTCCATCCAATATTTGGTCTTTCTATTTTTATAAAAGACCATCCGAGTAAAATAAAAAGTGTTGGGAGAAGCATGTATCCATAACCAAAAATATAATCCAAAAAATCAAAAATAAATTGTCCCGCAGGTCCTACCGGTATATTTAAAAATGACATAAAAAGAAATAATGCCAAAACGAAAAATACTATTCCCCAAATGGTGTGCGTTGTTTCAGTTTTTAATTTTTTTATCAAGGGGGTATTTTTAAAGAATTTTTGTTTGTTCTTTTTTGCCATAAAATTAAGGAATGTTAATGACTATAATCTTTAAGCATATCCGCCTCTGGAGAATAGCCATACAGCTATTTTACCACTCTGTGGTCAATTTTGGAAATGTTTTTTATTTTCAGCAAGAATCAATTTTTAAAATGCACACATAAAACAAAGCTTTGTTTTTGCTCTGCTCGTCGTTCAAGAAAATAATAATCGGAGTACCTCTTTTATTTTCTAAACTCCTGCGCAAGGCATTTAAAAAACTATTCTTACTGAAAATTTATTAAAAAAACAAGAACAATGTTTTTAAGGGGTTTCGAGGCTGACGAACCGAGAATTTCCCTTGGCCGTAGCTCCACGGGCGAGGCAGGATTTTTTAAGCTTCAAAAAATCCGTACCGGCAAAAATATTGTTCTTGTTTTTTCTTTTTATCCCCTATTGCATTTTTTCTTGTCCTATATATAATGGACAACATGTTAGGAGAAAATAAAAATCTAAAGGACCCCGAACGAAAGTCTTTGACTTCGTACGGGGCAGGCTCCACAGATGTGTCCGTTACTTTAACTTATACAAAAACCAACAAGCTAATAACTGCGTTGTTTATGGTAACAGACATAATGGACAAAGATGAACCACTTAGAAATAAATTAAGGACACTAGGCACAGAAATTATATCAGACATATCTGCTATCTCAAAGGCGGGCTTTGACACAGGAAAGATAAATCAAGTTTTGTCCTTTTTAGACATTGCTTCCGCTATTAATATGATTTCAGAAATGAATTCAAATATCCTCAAAAAAGAGTTTTCTGAATTACAGCAATCTGTTGGAGAGTTTATTTCACAGAAGAATCCTACGTGGCTTGAAGAGTTTATGAAAGAAGACAAGAATTTAGCGCAAACTATTTTATTCTCCAGTAAAACTAAAATAAATACCGCAAATTCTATCGGACATGCTAAACAAACAAGAATTGGTGTCCAAAAGGGAAGTACTTTAATGAAGGTTCTGTCTGATAGAGTTTTAACATTATCAGACGTGAAACATTCTCGTCTTTTAAATTCATCAATTCATTCTAGTAAGCCAAGCTACGATATCTTGAAAAACAAAAGACGCAGTGAAATAATAAGTATTATAAAAAATAAATTAAGCCTTTTTCCTAATTTAGGCGGTGTTACTATAACGGACATTAAGAACTCAGCAAAAAGTCTGCCTGCTGACAAGGCAAACGCGCTTGTCTCTTTTAGTGAAAAGACACTTCAGAGAGAGCTTGTTTCTATGGTTCAGGATGGTGTCCTATATAGAAAAGGGTCTAAGAGATGGAGCCAGTATTACTTGTAATATTTTATCTAGTCACCAAAGGCCTTGCTTTGGTGACTCTATTCTGATTGCTTTTTTGATTCAAAATATGTTAGTATTTTTATATGGTGTATCCCGTAATTTTCTTTTATAGAACCTAGTCACTAGCTTCTAGAACCTAATCTTCGGGTTATCCACATAATATATTGCTGTATTTTCGCGGTATATTATAATGTTATTGTGCTTACAGAACTACGCATTGTATGTGGTGTTCTGTATTCGCAAATTGTTTTGATTTTCGCTCATAATTTCGTCGAAAAAATTTTGAGGGAAAACAAGGAAAGAACATTGAAAACTTTTGTGTTAAAGGTTCCTAAATCTTTTTCACAATAATAATCCCGTTAAAAATTTTTTGAAAAAAATTTTGATTCGGGATGTTTTCTCCGCTTTAGGGCGGATCAGCCTATGGCTGAAATGTATAAGTTTAATCTGTTCGCTATTTATTAGTTTGCCTCATTATTATCTATTATTAATTATTGGCGAACGAAGAGTAGTGATAGAAAAAGCGCGCCTTTAGTTTTGTCGAAACTTATTAATGGCGCGCGGTTCGCGGCTGAAATTTTTCTTTTTTTTATTTTTTAAAATTAAGACGAGTTCAGACAAGCGGACAAATTAGAAATAATATTATGAGTAATTTATTAAAATCAAAATTCCTTCTTGGTGTATTGATGGTTGTAGCTTTTGCTTTTATAGCAAGTTCAGCTAACGCAACTATCACTTCTACCTTGAAGTTTGGATCAAGAGGCGCGCAAGTCACAGAACTTCAGCAAAGTCTTGGCGTTTCTCCTGCTACAGGTTACTTTGGCAATTTAACCAAAGCGGCTGTAAAGGCATTCCAAGCAAACAAAGGTCTTACAGCTGATGGAATTTTCGGACCTATTTCTCGTTCAGCGCTTGTCGCTAGCGGAGGTATCTCTGGTAATTTTCCGGCAGGCTGCGCATCAGCCTCAGGATTTAGCACTACGACCGGGCTTGCATGTTATGCTATTACAACACCGCCAACATCAACCGGGCTTCCAGCAGGCTGTAGTTTTGCGCAACCAACACAGATGTTTAGCTCTACGCTTGCTAACACTCCGTGTCTAGTTGGTACAACACCAGCGCAAACTGGTCCTATTGCGGCATCTCTTGCAAGTGACAATCCAGCTTCAGGTTCATTTATTGCTCCTGCTTCCGGTGTAGCATTTGCTAAATATTTATTTTCAGGTACAGGAACAATCACTTCAGTTAAACTTCAAAGAACAGGTGTCTCAGCAAGTACGACTGTTTCAAATGTCTACCTATATGATGGCGATACTCGTTTGACAGACGGAGCATCAATCGGTTCAGACAACACAGTTACTTTCAACAGTCTAAGCGGATTGTTCACAGTCGCTGGTTCAAAGACCGTTACCGTCGTTGCTGATACTCTTATCAATGACTACAGTCTTGGCTTTACCCTTGTTGGCTATACAGCCAATACGGTAGCTTCTGTTGTCAGCGTAGCCGGCAACCAAATGTATGGCGCTTCTGCTACACTTGCTGTAGTAACTATGTCTGCGGCTATCGGTTCAGGCAGTACTGATGCCGGTCCAGATATCACTGTTTGGCAAGGTACAGCTACTGTTGCCACTCGCGATGTATTGCTAAAAAGATTAGCTCTACGTCAGATAGGTTCAATAG
>ERZ1292625.3142-Hain-H41-01um-R1-3142-length-13874-cov-11_pt1 | contig 13874 bp, 23 predicted proteins | sample MGYA00564400_ERZ1292625 | MGnify/ENA primary metagenome ERZ1292625 (study PRJEB36523, sample SAMEA6512639) | groundwater metagenome | collected 2019-01-08 | study: AquaDiva: Metagenomics assemblies of 32 groundwater samples | reverse complement strand
CGCGCGCGCCGATACGATTTCCGGCGGCAGAGCCCGGCGGATCAGCCGGAAACTCCGCAGGAGGCCCGGCCGCTTGTCCGGGTCTTTAGTGTTTGAGTGTGAATTTTTCGCACCTGTCTCGCAGCCCCCCCTCCGTCCGCCGTGGTATCCATACACTCCGGAGGCTTCCATGCCACTCTAGTTTCAGTTACTTAGCGTAGCAGACCTAAAGTAGGCGTCACCTGGTGGAGGAGGCCGTCTGAGAAAAACCTGTGGTTCCCTGCTGACCCTCGTCGCCCTGGCCGCATGGAGATCAGCCGGAAACTCCGCAGGAGGCCTGAGGATAACGAATTCTGAGGGGGGGGGGGAAAGGGTCACCCGCCACCCGGCGGGCCCGCCACGGGCAGCTTTACCCCCCTGGCGTTGATTCTGGCGTCAGGGACCGGCTGATCGCGTAGCCGCCGCAGCCTTCGTCTCCCGATGCGTGCCACGCCTCCACGTCACCGTCTTCCGCGAGGCCGCGCCAAGTGCCGTAGGTTCTGCCGCCCATCGCCGTCTTGATTACCTGGCGCGCCTCGGCCAAGGTTCGGAACGTTTTGGCGTGAATCTCGGGGGGGTTAGCGGTCGATCCGCCAGACCCATCCGCCCCGTAGTAGGTGACAGTGTATTTGTTTTCCATGCTGATCTACCTTGCACGCTGACAGCCAAGGCTAATCTATTGCAAACAAACGTCTCTCGGCGGTCATGGTGTGGCTGGTGTGGCTGCCAACGGCCACCTGTGGCCGTACCCGCTCCACAGCGCCGGATCAGTCGATCTCTACGTGCTTTACTTCCATCGGCGAGGGCCAGCGAGAAGTCTTGACCCACGGGAAGCGCCTGGCCAGGTAACGGAGCACTCCCCCCGGCGCTTCCAGGTCCTCGAGCTCCCGGTCGTCCAGCTGGACCCGCCACTCGATCGGATCGAATCGCAGCGTTATCTTGAGCTTGCCCTTCATTTAGGCGCCGCTGCGGCCGCCGCCTTCTCCGCCTCATCCTCGAGCTTGAACAGGAGCAGGTGCACCAGGATGGAGACGTCCTCCGGGTTGAAGCCTTCGAGGGCCAGGAACCGGGCGTAGTCGTCGAGCGTCCGCAAGCCCTCCCGGACAGCCTGCTCGAATTGCGACAGGCTGAGCCCCTTAGCCCGCAGGCGCTCCGCCGCCAGGCGCCGGCGCTCCTCAGCGGCCGCCCGCTCCGCTAGCTCCGCCTGTAGCACCGCCGCCAGAAATTGGGCATCCTGGGGCGGGAACCCCATCGCAATCAGCCGGTTGAGGTATTCGGGGATCCCCATCAGCCCCAGCTCGACAGCATCCTGAAGCTGGCCGATGTTGACGCCCCGCAGCTTGCCTGCGGCTTCCGCCTCCTCTGCCCGCCGGCGGGCCGCCGCCTGGACACCCAGCTTCGCCAGCAGGGACGCCACCAGAATCGACACTGACTCCGGCGTGAACCCTTCCCGCTCGAGCGCCCTACGGTAGACCTCGACCGACACCACGCCCTGGACCACCGCGCCCTCCAGGTCCCCCAGGCTGATGTTCCGCTCCCTGAGCCGCGCTTCCGCTTCCGCTCGCGCTTCGATCGCCGCCCGCCTGGCCGTAATATCCAACTCCAGCAAGCGTACCAGGGTGTCCTGATCCTCGAGCGTGAACCCCAGCGTGGTCAGCTGCTGGCGGTAGTAGCTGATATCGCGCACACCCTGAACTACCGCGCGTTCTATGTCCCCGAGCGAAATTCTCCGGACCGCCGCCGCCTTAACGGCCTCCTCCCGCTTGAGACGTGCGGCCGCGTCAAGCGCAATCTCCGCCTCGACCGATCGCAGCAAAAGCGTTGAGTCGTCGGCTGAAAACCCGGCCGTGCGCAGCCGTGAGAGAAACTCCGGGCTCCGAATCAGTCCCAGCCTAAGCGCCGTCTCGAGCGCCCCCAGGCCCAGCTGCTTCTCCGCCGCCAGGCGCTCCGCCTCAGCCCGCCGCTCAAGAGCCCGGCGATCGCGCTCCATTTCAGCGGCCAGCAGCTCCCCGAGCAGCCGGCGGTCATCCGACTCGAACCCCAGCTGCACCAGGCGGGCCTGGTACTCCTCCGGACTGAGAATCCCGTCCTTGACCGCTTGCTCAATTGACCCCAGGTCCACCTGGCGGGCGCGAGCCTCACCGCCCAGCTCCTCGCGCCGCCGGCGGGCCGCTTCCTCGTCCCCCAGAACCCGGCTGAACAGCTCGGTAAGCGCCCCGGCGTTCTCGGTGCTCACTTCCAGGTTCAGCAGGAACGTGCGGTAATCCTCGATCGAGCGAATTCCCGCCCGCACAAGGTCCTGGAACGCCGCGAGCGATACGCCCCTGGTGAGCGCCCGGCGCTCCTCCTCCTGCTCGCGCTCCTTTAGCTCCTGCACCCGGCGCTCGGCAGCCGCCGCCCGTTCTTTCTGCCGCATTTTTTGCTCCTCAAGGGTCTCCGCTCGGTCGCGGATATCGACTGTCAACAGCAGCTCGAGATTGAGCGCGTCGCGCTCGCGGTAGCCCTCGTCGACCAGGTGGCGCCGAAAATCGGTCAGGGTGGCCAGGCCGGCCTTCACCGCGTCGGCCCACTGGCCGGTGGTCATTTCCTTCACCCGCAGCTCGCGCCGCAAGCCTGCAACCTGGCGCATGGCCAGTACTTCGTCAGGCGGCAAGCGCAGCGTTTCCATGATTCGCCGAAATTGATCGTCGCCGATCTCGCGGGCGGCATACTGGGCCATCGCCTCTTGCGCCATCTGCACCTTGTAGGTGTCGAGCTTCTGCTGGCGCTCGATCGTAAGCAGGGTGTCGGCCTGAGCCCTCGACCAGCCCTCCTCGATCAGCTCCAACAGTGCCGACTCCCGCGACCAGATATCATGACTGACCAAGAAGTCAAGGTCCGCCAGGCCGACGTGTTTCTGCTCCGTCGCCAGCAGCATTTCGATGCGGCGGTCACTCCACCCCTGGCGGGCGAGCTCCTCGCGGGCCTCCGCCGCCTTCATCGCCCCGCGCTCCACCTGGCGGGCCACCTGACCGGGGGATAGCAGCTTCGGCCGGTAGGTCTTATTGAGCAGCCACTCGGCCGGCGTCTCCACCAGAATTGTGGTGACCGGGTTGAGCACCCGCCTCGACAGCCGGCCCAGTCCCAGAACCTGGGCCATAATGTCATCCAGGTCCGCGAACTTTTCTAACTGCCCGACACTCAAGGCCTCCACCATCCACCCTTCGAGCCATCCTTCAAGCGCGAGCTGCGTGACCGTCGTGAGGTAGTTGTTGGCCGCCGCCATGCCCGGCTCGAGCGTTGCCGATCCGGATGTTTTCACTCCCGCGAACAAACCCTTTAGGACGGCTTCCCCGATGGATGCGGCGGCCGCCTGGCGGCCCGCCCGCTGGCCCCGGCCCTGCACCTGGCCGATGTTGACTGACACCCCGAACAGGTCCTCGACCGCCACCTTCGCCAGCTCTTGAAATGCCGGCTCAGCTTTTGACTCCCCCCGAATAATGAAGTTGGCCAGGTACACGGCAACCGTCGAGAACAGCGCCAGCAGCGCCCCGATGATGGCCCCCACGATGGGGGCGATCCACTCGTCAACGAACTTGGAAACCGCGCTCCCGACGTTCGAATCCCGGATCGAGCGCAGGATGTCGGCGCCGATCGCGTAGAAGTCCGGTACCGGCGTACGGGGTGGAACCGGCGACGGAGGCGGAGGTTCCGGAACCGGCGCGATATTGGCGGAGGGGAAACCAGCCATCAGGCCCCCGCGAGCTGCTGGGCCCGGCTGATCGCCTGCTCAAAGCGGGAGGCCAGCGGCCCGCCTCCGGTCGTCAGGTAGGTATCAACATCGGCCCGCCTGGTCGAGAACGCCGGCGCCGGCGCCGGCTGGTACACCGGTCCGCGCGGCCGGCTGCGGGGTTTGTGGGCCTCCCACACGTAGGCGGCCACGTCACTCTTGTAGGCGTCAAGGCTCGATAGGAACACGCCCGGTTGCAGCACGCCGCGAGCGTTCATAATCACGCCGATCCAGTTGCCAAGTGTGTTTATCCGGCGCAGGAATATTTGGAGCGGCGCCAGAATCTTTCCCTCGATCCGGGCCAGCTTGTCGTCAATCTTGCCGGCCCAGGGAACACCCAGGCCGCGCAACACCACCAGAATCCGGCGGGTTGATTCGATGATCGACAGGATCGGACGGAAAATCTGAATGTAGATCCGCTCGACCGTCCGGCGGATCGACTCCAGGATGTTCAAGTAGGGCCGCAGCACCCGGTCGATGATGCCGGCCACGCGCCGCATCAGCCGGTCGAGCTGCACAAGGATGGACCCGATCGTCCGTACATAGAGCGCCTGCACAGCCCCCAGCAGCCGGCCGAGCGCGTTGGCGATCCGCCAGGAGAAACGCATCAGGGTATTGGTGGTCTGGAGCTGCACGTCCCGCGACAGGTTGAACGCTTCGGCGACCTCGCGCTTTGCCGAGCCGCCGAACAGCGCGCCGAACAACGAGAGAATCACCGAGCCTACGCTGATCGCAATTCCAACCGGATCAGGCGACGGAGGCGGGATAGGAGCGAAAGCGAACAGCAGAACGTCGATTGGATACATAGCGAGCTCCGTCTCACTTCAGGCCGGCCAACTCCAGATCTCGAGCTCGCTGCTCGAGTCTCATGCGAGCCGCGTTAGGCTCGAACCCTTCCACCGGGAACCGCTCGATAAACGGGCCGTGCTCCCCGAGCCGAAACTCGAAACGGTAGGTTTGGACCGGCCGGCCGGAAATGTCCGGAAAGTTCTCTTCCGTAACTTTCTGAACGTTGACAGTGTGGGGCATAGCTGCACCTCAAAAGTAGCGTACCAGAGCGCCCGCCAGGAACCGGGGTCGAGGGTCACCCGGCGATGTCGCGCCGGTCGGGGAGCTCGAGCAAATCGAGCATCCGTTGTTTGCGCACAACGTACGCCCCACAGGCCCTGAAAACCGCCTCGATAGCTGCGTCGGCCAGAACCTGGTTACAGCGCACCTCAAACATCATCGAGACCTCCCGCGCCAGTATGTCCGCCGCCAACAGGCAATCCAGCATGGCTTGGAGCGCCGGCGACTGCTTCCCCGTCTCTGCCGCTAACGCGCTCATGGCGAACACTCCCGAATGGTCACGATCAGGTAGCCCACAATTGGCGCCGGCGTCCAGTTCAGCCACACTACCACCAGGGTTTCGTCCGCATGAATCCAGGTGGAAAGAGCAAAGTTGACTGCCCCGTCAGGTATGGGAGCCAGGTTCCAGGAATGAAACATCCGCCGCCCAGGCCTGTCTGGCCGGTTGAGGTAGACCAGAATGAACTGACTTGCGGAAGGCGTCCCGGCCGGCCAGGCATGACTCCAGAACTCGAGCCCGACCCTGGCAGCGCCCTTGGGAGGCGAGTACTGCCACCAGGTATAATCGAGCGGCATTGCCACGCTGGGCTTGATCGTCACCTGGCCGCCCGTGCCGTCAGATTCCGGCAGCATGACCGTGCGGCAGGTTTCGGCCCCCAGCTGCGCGACGCCGGCGAGCAGCAGAAAAGCCAGAATCAGGCCGCGCCGCGAGCGCTCGATGTCATCCTCCTGGCTGGCGATCGTAGCGTGGCGCACGGGTTTCTTCCGCCGGTCGACGGCCAGGAGCGCCGCCCGCGCCTGGCGCGTCCGCTCGTTGACCTCACACATTTCTTGGTAGCTCGCGTAGCCGTGCTCCGGGCGGAGAAACCACTCGTACTTCTCGTATTCGGCCCCAATCGCCGCGAGCGCGGAGCGTGGATCGAGGTACATCCGCTCCCACTTTTTATCCACAACCCAAATCGTCCCGCCCAGGTTCACCAGCAGGCACAGGCCACGGTCACTGGTGGCAAACCGCATGCCGTTCTCTCGCGTTCCATCTATATACTCAAACCATCTTTTCTCGTCCATCGGAACCTCCCTTACCCACAGCGATGGTAGCACACCGTTAGAACGGTTGCAACAAGGAGCTGATCGTCGCCGGAGGTCAGGGGAAAACGGTGAAAGCAATCGTCGCCGAATTCTCGATCGAGCCCACCCACCAGGTTTCGAACCACGAGCCGACGTGCTCCGGCCCCATCGCCCCGAAGTGCTCAAAGTATCCGGTGGCATCGGTAAGCCCCATATTCCACGTTCCCAGGTTGACGCCGTCCTGAAGGGCCTGGACGTAGACGGCCTGGCCGGCTGGGCCGCGAACCTCGAACCGCCACTGCTCGCCGGCGTTGAAAGTGTTGGTCAAGCCCCGGATCAGCGAGAAGATCTCGACAGTAACCACCGCGGGAGCGGGAGCAGGCACCGGCTCTGGGGTGGGCGTTGGGGTAGGCTCTGGGGTGGGAGCGGGCTCGAGGCCGGTGGCGAGCTCCTCCGGCACAAACCCGGGGTCGAGCGGCAGCGGTGGGGTGATGTCGATCGCCGGCGGCTCGTAGGCTTCGGCTGGTATGTGGACGCCCGCTTCGATGATCAGCGGCGCGATTTCGTCGTCGGCCAAAAAGGCATCGTCGAGCTCCCCCAGGCCCACCTGCTCGGGGATCGAGCCCAGCTCGGCAGCCGCGACGGCGACGGCCTCAGCCACGCCCGCCATGGGATCTTCGGCCAGCTCGCGGATTATTTCGCCCTCGGCGGCCGCATACTCGTCATAGAGCGGCAGCAGGCCGGCCGTGAGCAGCTGGTAGTCGTCGACCAGGCTCGGAGGCTCGGGCGTCAGGGCCAGAATTGCCGGGTCGAGCGGAGGGATGGGTCCAGCGTCAGCCACGCTACTGCTCGCCGGCCGGGTCGAGCCGGCGGGCAGCTCGCAGCTGCTCCATGAGCTGCCGGACGACCTCCGGCTCCGATTGCCCCTTGTTGTTGTAGCCGCGCTGCAAAAGGTGGGTCCACAGCTGCACCGCTCCCACTCCCAGGTGATATACCGGCCGGTAGCGCTCCGGAATCAGGGTCACCAGGTCGCCGCCGGCCTGGGCCATGGTGGCCACCGCCTGGAGGCCGGTGAGCAGGAGCGTGGGGTTCCAGAACCGGTGAGGCTCAGCCATTCAGGATCTCCACCTCGATGCTCGCCTGTAACACCGTTCCGTTGCCGGTGGCGCTCGCTTGCAGGACGGTCAGAGAGTATTCGACGGTATCGACCGTAGCGCGATCCTCGGAGACCATGATGATGAACTCCTCGGTTGAGCCGGCGGCCGCCTTGACCTCCGTCGCGTTGGCCTCACCGACCAGGGCGCCGGTAATGGCGGTTCCGCGCCGGATAGCGGCGGCAACCGTGGTAGTGGCCGTGCCGGTGGTGAGCTGGCACCAGCCCTTGATGGCCACCCGGCAGGTGGCGTAAGGCACCTTGACCGGCCCCGAGCTGATCGCGACCGCCTCGGTGGTGGTGGTGACCGTGACGTTCGTAACGGTGGTGGCGGCCACCTTTTCTAGAAGTTCGGCCATACGTACTCCTACGATTCTTGTCTCACGTCTGTAGCCACTCCTCGACCAGATATTGGGGCGAGCTGTAGTTGTCCCCGCCGTCCAGGTTGGCCATTACCGTAACCAGGCGGAATGCCTCCCGGAGGTAAATATCAGCCGGCATAGGCATGGTCTGGCCGTTCGCCGTCGCCCCGCCGTACCCTGCCCCGGCCGCCCAGGTATAGATCACGGTCGTCGAAATCGCCTGCGTCGCCATGGGCTGCAAGCGGGCCAGCTCGCTTGTGCCATCATCGATGATCAGCATTACCGTCCGTGGCGACCCCGCCCCCGAAGTGGTCAGAGAGAACCGGAACAAGAGCGGCCGCCAGACAGCATTCGTAGGAACCGCCTCACTGATTTCCACGCCGGCGGCCGGGTCGGTACCGGTGATGGAGCGTATATCCCCCCGGCCGCCGAGCGAATTGTGCTGCGCGCCGCCCGGCCAGCTGATCGACTCGGAGGAGCTCACGTAGTCCGAGAGAATCAGGTAGGAGCTCGAAAAATCTCCGCTCGCGCCGCGCACTAATTGGAGCTGGATGAACGTCTGCCCTCGGCGGATCGCCGAGCCAAACGACGTAACCATGGCCGTTAAGAGCCATCCTTCGGGCAGCGGGAAGAGAAACGCTTCGGCCGTGCGAGTGGCTACCGGCGCGACCGTCCGGCGAACCGGCACAATCTGCCCGTCCGGAAGCAGCATACGGGCCGAGAGCTCCAACGTGACGCCGGAGGCTGCGTTGACCGTCTGGAGGCGCAGCTGGTCCTCCTGGGTGACGTAGAGCGCCATGGGTGGCGCAACGTCGGTCACCTTCAGCCGCAGCTCGCGCGGCCGGCCGGTGAAAAGGGCGGAAGCCACGGTTACCTTCCGGCGGGCATACCAGGTCCGGGGGACAGCTCGCCGAAAATGCTTATCAGCGTCACGTCGGTCCCGACCTCATCCTGCACCCCATCGAGCAGAATACCGCCCTTGTTGGCGGCATTGAAGATGGGGATAAGGGGCAAATCGAGCATGAGGGACAGCCGCTTGAACCAATCGGCGGTAACGTGCCGCAAGGTTTCGTTTCCCGGCCCGCCGACCCCCAGGTTAGCTGTGTCGGCGCCGCGCCACCGCACCAGCAGACACTCCGCGCTCACGATGTAGCCGAGCAGTGCATAGTCGATGTTGGCCTTCAGCAGGTCAAACTCCGCGTTGAGGGCTTCTTCGCCCGAGTAGCCGCCGCCGGTCCCGAGCGCCAGCGTATTCTCGACCGTCACCAGGTTCACGATGCGGGGCATGATGTCGGCCCACTTCGCCAGCCGCGCGTCCGACCCAGGAAGGTTCTCATAGTAGACCAGAAGAGCGGCGCCCTCCAGGTCCCCGGCGGTCGCCGACCCGGTATTCTCGACCGTCAAGACATCCTGAGCGATCAGGCGTTGCGACGCCCCGAGCGGGAGCAAGGGGGCAACGTCGGAGGCGCTTACCGCGACCCGAATGCCCTGCACCATATCGTGCAGCTTGGGGGAGCGGATTCGGAGGGTTCCGGCCGTTTGGTTATCACCCCAGACCTGGATCAGCTTGATCATGGAGTCGAGCGGCGCGTTCCGCACCGTCAACGAATTGCCGGCGGCCATGGTCAGGGCGGTAAAGGTCGTGCTGGGCGCCGTTGACTGCCCAGCAAGTACTTCAAGTGCGCGTCCCATTGTTTCTCCTTATCGGAAACGGTGTTGACCGACCGCCGTTAGCCGCCCACCTTGCGCCGGCGCAGTGCTTCGCCGACCGCAGCGACACGGGCGTAGTTCCCGGGATCGCCCTTGGGCCGCCGCGGCGGCAGGCTCAGGGCAGCGATGGTGTCGAGATAGGGCCTGGTCCCTTCCGACCAGTCCGGTCCGGCGGCCGCGATCCCTTGGGGAAACCGCTGCGCGCCGATGGTGGAGGCTTTCTGCTGGTAGCGCTGGGCGCCGGCATCCTGGACGCCTCGGGCGAACGCGCCCCGGGTGATCGCCTGTTGCACGCCGGCGTTGTAGTTTTCCTCGGCAGCGACGGTTTGACGCTGCCATTCGTCGCCGGCGCCCCGGACGCCTTCGGCGTAGTCTGCTCCGGCAGCCTGACCTCGCTGCACAAACTTCCTCGCCGCCGTAGCGGCGTCGGTGACCCTAAGCGGCATGGATCACACCTCCTGTAGTGGTGTGGCGGCTCGGGCGCCCGATTGGAAGTGTACAGGATCTGCGGTAGAAAAAACAAGTGCACACCCCTCCCGCCCGAGCAGGAAAGGGTGTAGGCTCTTCTTGACATTGGAGGAGCCCAATGAACGATCACCCGGAGTATAGCACACCACAAGCACGGCCAGCGGTCAGAACGGTACCAGGGGGGGGAGCCACCGCCCCTGAGCTTCAATTTCCAGACCCTTCGAGCCCGGAAGGCGCCACCTACTACTTTCTCGTGCCGGCTGAGCTGGCGAGAATGAAGCCCCTCAGGTCCGGCCCGAAGCTTCTCTATACCGTCCTGCTCTGGCACGGCCGGCAGACTGACAGGTGTTGGCCGTCGAACCGCCGCCTGGGGATTCAGCTCGGGGTTTGTCGCCGCACGATCATCAACTGGTCCCACACGCTGGTCAGAGCTGGGTTGATCCGCAGACCGGAGAAACGCGCCTTCCGCAATCAGTGGACCTTGCTCTACAGACCCCCGCTCCCTATCCGGCGAGCCCCTTCCAGCCACCGTTAAGATTTCCACAGACGGTGGATAACTGTGGAACATCGGGCGCCTGGCCGGGAGCCCAAAAAGGGGCTTGGGTGCAAGGTCTGCACCATTTGGGTGCAAGGTCTGCACCCATTTGGGTGCAAGGTCTGCACAGAGGAATATAACTTCTGAATAGAGGCTTTGAATAGGGCTGCGGTTGCTCAAAAGGTGCGGAGGCGGGGCAATGTTCCACGGCGCCGCTAAAACAGGCAGGACCTTAGACCGGCCCGGCTCTCAGGCGCCCGGCAATTCCCCCCGGCCGGCCACCCGAGAACCGGAGTCCAGTTGATTTTATGCTACCACCTCAGAGCGCCAGAACCTCATCGGCTACCCGAGGGTAGAGCTCCACTTCAACCCCGGCCGCTCTGAGGGTAAGCTCGAAGTCCGGAACCACCTGGCGGCCGATAGCCAGCATCCGAACCGGGCGAAGAACCCCATACTGCTGAACAAACAAATCCCGGTAGGTGAGCAGCTGGCCCAAGGAGGACGGATTGACGCGTACCTTCACTTCTATGAGTAAAACCTGATCTGCCCTTTGTGCGATCGCGTCGGCCCGTTTCTGCGACAACAGCTGGGCCGCCCGCCGGGTGGCGGGGTCAAACTCCTCGCCGAGCGTTACCCCGTCGCCCAGCCGGACGTTGAAATCGATTGTATCCCACTCCTGCCAATGGGCCACGATCCACGCCTGCATAACCCGGGACTCAACCCAGGTCATGCCGCGATACTGCGCGAGGGCCGCCGGATCGGGCGCCGCCAGGGGCATGACTGATTCTACTCGATTTTTAGGAGCCGCCGGCCAGCAGCCACCAGCAGTAAGCCCAGGGCCTGGCGGGCGCCTGACCAGGTTGAGATGGACGTACTCTTGCCGGTCGGGTCGCCCGCTGGCCTCGGCCTACGCGAGATGGCACTAGCCGGCAGTATACCAGGGACCCTAACCGCGCGCTCGGCGCCTGGCGGGCGTCTCGGCCACTTATGCAGCTTGTACCGGCCTTCTGGTTCCATTTCCGGGTCCTACGTACTCCAGATCCTGGTGGGTCACCGCGATCCCGACCGCCCGCGCCCAGCGCCCGTAGATGTGGCGCCTGGTCTGAGCGGTCAAGCCGAAGTTCCGGATCCGGAACATGACTTGTTCTTTCCGCACCGGGTCCATCAGCGCGTTGTCGCCCAGGATTTCTTCGATCGGTGCACCCATATGTTACTCCCCCGGCGGCAAGTCCTTCAGTCCTTCGAGGTTCAGCCGCAGCTCCGCCGGCAGCTCGGCCAGCTCCTCACGTGTCCGCGCAACCGTGCGGCCGTCAGCGAGTCTGACCAGGTAGACCTCGATTTCCCCTCCCGCTCCCGCTGGGAGCGAGATAAGCCTCTCTGCTGCCATGCAACACCTCCGCTTGCTGGCCGGTCACCAGGTCGTACACAGGGGCGCCCGGCTGGAAGCTGAGGGCCAGGCGCCCCTCCCTGCAAGGTGGCTCCGGGCACGTGGCCCGGAGCAAAAGGGCCTGGCCTTGTACGGCCTGGCCCATCTCGGCAAGAAGCCCATCCAAACGAGTGGCCATTAGGACCAGTCTAACACCTCGACCCCCACCCCAGCGACCGGCGCGCCCTCCAGTACCAAACGATCAAAGTGAGCTCTATCAAGCACCAGGGGTGAAGCCAGCCACGCGGCGGGCCGAGCTTCCAAAGCTCCCATAGCTCAGGTTCGCTCATAACAATTTCGCGCCGGCGTCATTTGGCGCCGGCCATCTCCACCAGGCGGAGGGCAGTCGGCCCCAACCCCCTGCCCCGCATGTAAACGATGTCGAACACGTGAGCCCGCCCGGTTTCCTTGTGCTGGAAACACCAGCCCGCGTAGAATGAACCCGCCGTGCCGGGCGGCGGAGGGTTACCCCTGGCAGCGATCAGCTCATGGTTAAAATCCGCCACGCGCACCAGGTGCCTGCTTTGCTCGAGCAGGTGCAGAAAGTCCAGCGCCTCTTGGAGCTGTGACGGATCCGGCTCTAAAGAGTCGGGCAACCTGTACCAGGCGCCCGGTATTAATTCACTGATCACTTCGTCACTCAGCATAGAAACCTCCTACATGGGCCTTTCTCGCTCTTGAGCCGCTTGAGCACGAGCCGACATTTCGGCGAGCAGGCGGCGTAACACAACCCGCTCGCAAAGCCGGTGTACGTACTTCAGAACCATTTCGTGCTTATCCTCGCTCGACTCGCACACGAAACACTTCATGAAGTCATCGATGGTCTGGACGGCAGGCGGGGTCGCCGCCGGCATTGCCGCATCCGCTGCCAGCAAAATAGGCGCGAGCGCTTCATCTTTATTGCGCCACTCCCGGACAATTCTTGCGCTCGCGCCGCCCGCCAGCGCCGCTCCGAGCCGCATCCGGCGCAACCCCTGGTCGGTGTACTTGTTCAGCTCTCGCGCTACGGCCAGGCTGATATCGCTCCGCTGCACCGCCCCGATGATCTCCTCGTCGCCTTGGAGCAGCAGCAGGCGCGTTTCCAGGTAATCGCGCTTCTGCTTCACCAGCTCGACCAAACGGTCAACGTCGCCGCCGCAGTCGCGCTCGAGGAGCGTAGCCAGCCACACCGCTTCCTCGGCCGGGTTCAGGTCCTCGCGGTAGACGTTCTCATGGAGCTTGATCGCCTCGCCGTTGACCGCGCCCGGCCCATAAACGATCGAAGGAACGGTCTGAAACCCGGCCGCCCGCGCCGCCAGAAATCGCCTATGACCCGCATGAATCCGGTAGCGCTTGCCACGCCGCTCCACCAGGATCGGCTGGATCATCCCCATCTGCGTCAGGCTGTCGGCCAGGGCCTGGATGCCCGCTGGGTCGATGGTCATACGAGCGGGCAGCTCCGGCTCATCTATCGAGCCGATGGGAACCTGTTCGAGCGACGGCCTAACCGGAACGGCGGCTTTTGCCACGGCGCCTTTCGTCAGCCATCACCAGTCGTGGGTTGGGCGCCACTTGCTGCAACTGCAAGAATCCGGCCGCCCCGCCCGTCCACTCCAGCTTGAGCACGTCGCCAGGCACCCACCCCAGCTCGCGCAGCACCGGCCTGGGAATGGTCACTCCGTGTGAGTTGCCGTGCTGGCTGATTCGTGCGACAATCATTTCACCTTCCCAAGTCTGCATACTCCATAAACCGCACCATCAGCTCCGCCGCGGCTACCAGAGCGCCAGCCATGAGCAGTAGCGCCAACATTACCTGAGCAGCCTTACCGATTCTTCCGTTCACGTTTCCACCTCCCCAGCAGCCGGCGGCGAAATAGCTTGCCCAGTGGCACCGTAAGAACTATACTACCATTCATGTCCCACCACAATAGCCCAAACAACGTGGTTTCTCCGCGCCGGCGTCTGGTCGCGGTCCCGGAAGAGGACCTGGCGGCCGTCCTCGCCCAGCTCGCCGAGCTCCGCTCCCTGGTCGGCCTGGCGCTCGACCTGCTCCGGTTGGTCCCGGGAATTGGCGCCCACCCGCTGGAGATGACTCCACGGTGGGAGCTGCAGGAACGCCTGGGGCTCCACAGGACCAGCCAACCTTCCAGCGGGCCTGCCAAGGGCGCCTGAGGGTTCCTCCTCCCCGGCGCCCTCCCGCTGGTCTGGCCGCGAAACGGCAATCTATGGTTTCTTTGACACAGCAAGGGCCATCTAAACCGACCCCCACCGCCCCGGCGCGCGCGTGGAGCTGACGGCGGGGCTGGAGCGCGGGCGCG
>ERZ1292625.1376-Hain-H41-01um-R1-1376-length-29345-cov-89_pt1 | contig 13883 bp, 19 predicted proteins | sample MGYA00564400_ERZ1292625 | MGnify/ENA primary metagenome ERZ1292625 (study PRJEB36523, sample SAMEA6512639) | groundwater metagenome | collected 2019-01-08 | study: AquaDiva: Metagenomics assemblies of 32 groundwater samples | reverse complement strand
TCAGACACAGAATATTCCGGGTGGTGGAACTGTAAGTTCCCGTCCAACGATTCCACTGGTAACGGGGACACCAGTAACGGGGACACCAACATCCGGAAAGTTTGACCCAGCAACCACCGCAAAAAAGTTACTTTCCGGGGAATGGACATGGAGTGATATACTTAAAGATTTCGGGAAAGCGGGGGTTGATGCTATCAGTGAATATCTCGGTGCGCAACAGAAGAATAGGCAGGCCACGGCGCGGAAAGACGAGAGTATGAGAGATATAGCCGCAACTCAGGCGTATATGGAAAAGGAAGCGAAGCGTCAGACGGGATATGTAGATGTGGATTACGCCCGCCAGGTAGACGATTTGCGAAGAAGCCAGTATATGCAGGATTTGCACAAGCAGGAGAGTTTGACCCAAAGGGGAATTACGCCCGTTACCAATTCGTCTATTGCGCAATCGGAATGGCGCAGATTAGCGGAATCAAAGAAAGTAGAAAACGAGGGTGTGGACATCCTAAAGAAACGAAAAATGGAAGAAATAGCGTCAGGATTGGAAAGAAGCCAAATTACCGCCGAAAGGGCAGGCCGCGAAGTCGGGCGAGAGTTTAACGAGGCGTATACATCATGGCAGGATGTAATCAAACCCAAAAACACATCAGATTTATGGGGTGGAGTATTAGAAGCGGGTATTAAAGAGATAACAAACTAAAGGAGTTTTTATGAGTGATGACTATCTGGGAACGGGGAAGAAGCAAAAAACCCTAAAAGAACTTTACCTTGAATCCTTGCAGTTACAAAATACGCCTTCGCCGGATTGGACTCCGAGTATGACCAGTTATGCCAGGATAGAACCTGACGCTACTGATTATACACGAGGGCCAGCGCCGTTAGTGGTTCCGCCCGTTCCGCCTGGGTATCGGAATATGTTGCCTACCCCTCCACCGGTGGAACCGCCCCCAATACAACCACCTCAGGCAGCGCAGGCATTACCTACAGAAGCACCACAGAGGCCAGGCAGAGGATTACTGACCACTATCGGCAAGGGATTAAAGGCGGGAATAGGGGAATTAGCAAGAGGAATGAAACTTGGTCCGGAGGGATACCGTAACCTTAATCTATACAAAGAAAAATTACCTTATGAGCGGGAGGAATTTGACAAGCAGATGTCTATGAAGCAAGCCACGCCGGGCTACGAGATTGATAGGATTAAGGCGGATGCGTATAAGTCATGGCAGGCAGGAACGGCGACAGATGAGGAAAAGATGGTAATAGGTATTCTCCCTAAAGAGAATCCTGAAAAGGCGGAACAACAAAAAGCAGCTCTTGAAGGGACAACAATAGCTGAATTTACAGATAAAACAAAACATACCGATTTAAATACTGCTTTACGCGAATTGTCAAAGGATGGCGCTCTTCTTACTGCGGTATTAGGGGCTGACGGCTACCAAAACCTTGTAACTAAAATTGTAGGATATTGGCGATCGAAATGAAAATATGGGTAATAGGATTGTTATTTCCGAATATGACCGGTTGTTGGCCAAATATAGAAAGGTATTACCTCTATTATCATTGCCAGAAAACCCATCCGTCCCGTTAATGGCAATTCCCCAACGAGCGGAAACGCCGAAACTACCGCCCATACCGCAATTAAGGCCTCCGATTGTTAGTCCACCTGTATTACCTACTCCGCCACAACCGGAAATTCCACAATTACCACCTATCCCACCACCGCCATCAATCCCGATGGGGTTAGACCAGCTAAGTGCGGCGGCGCAGACGGGGATAGGGCCGATTAAGACAACCCCAGAAGGCAGGCAATTAGCCGGGCAGGAACAGCAGAGACAGGCAAATATCAAGAAATACGGAGTGGCAGAACCGCCGGTGGATACATTATCGCAAGCTCCAGAAAAACATCCGGTAAGGCAAAAGCAATTTATCGGAGCACCTACATATAATGTTATAAAGGGGCCTTTTGGTGAAGAAACCATAGTATACAAAGAAGCCACACCCGAAAGCATAAAGCAGGCAGAAAAGAAGAGAATTGAAGATGAGTTGGCTAATGTGGTAAAAATGCAAGAGCAACAGGAGAAATATCTGAATGAGCCGGTATATCTGCCATCATCAGAAGGGAAGGGACACGGCCAGTGGGTAACAAGAAGAATAGCCGCTGATATGCTGAAAACACCCGAACAAGGAAAAGCTATAACCCACCAAGCGACAATGGAAAAGTTTAGCAATGTCCCCGGAATCGCGGCGGCTCAAGTAATAGGAGAGATTGGATTAGACGCTTTAGCATTTCCCCAGCGTCTTATGCAACAGGCATTGGTTGGAGTTAACCCCGAAACAGGTCAGGACTGGACTGATGAAGAATTAGAATCTATATTTGAGGAATCCGGCGCTAAAACGGGTTCGGGTTATAATGTAATATCACCTAAACTAATGACATTCCTATGGCGTGTATCAACAGACCCATTGTTAGTAGCCGGAGGCGTTAAGCCGACTTTTAACGTGGCAAAGGATATACTACAAATATCTAAAGCAAAAGGATGGGCTTTAGTTAAGGATAATATACCCAAGATTTCAGCAGAACTGGCAAGGTTAAGGGGAGTTGCCAGCGAAGCCGAACTCAAGCTCCGTGGCGCATTAAAAACAGGCACAAGCGAAAGCGGACAGATTATCGCTACAAAAGGTATGCTTGACCGGCTCAAAAAGATGGGCATTAAGCCATCCACGATTGACGAAGCCACTATCATACAAAAGAATTATCCGGGCATTATCAAGGAATCAGGCAGGGGTTTAGACCAAGCCGTAGTCACCCTTAAAGAAGAGGGGTTTATCAATAAGGCCATAGACGACAAGACGGCAATGGACGAACTAACTGATATTCTCAAGAATAAAGAAGCCAGAGTTAAAGAACCCGACTGGGATGCAATGACCACCGAGGAGTTTGAGAAAGCCGGAGCCATCCCCGAAGGCAAGCCGCCTATCCCAGCGATACCGGGGGAGTTGGAAGGATTGGCAAATGAGATTAAAGGGAAATCATTTGACCAAGCTAAAAGAGATATTGTTAGTAAAGTTGGGACAGTTGAAGGCAAAGAGATTATTCCTAATGATGTTGCTAACAGTGTTTTTTCTCGTTTACAAAAAGGTGCGCAAGTAGGGGAATATACATCCGAACAAGAAATTATGAAACTTGGGCGTAGTGCTCAAAGGTTAACTGGAGATGATACTATTAAAGTATATCGGGCGACTGGAAGAAATAATATTAGACCAGGAGATTTTGTTGCCGGTGATGTTCACGAAGCCGGATTTTATACTAAAGAGGGAAAAAATATTAAAGGGTTTGATATTCCCAAGAAAGACCTTATTTCATTAAAAGGGTCTATGGGTGGGGGACAGGAATATATATATCTCCCAAAAGGATATAAGCCACCGGAAGTCAAGAACTATTTTAATAATTTCACCGATTTCTACGCCCAAGCCACAGGCAAGGTCAAACCACCCGCCACAACCCCCAAAATCGGCACTCTTAGGCAGGCAGAAACGCTTAAAACACCAAAACCAGGCATAACTACCCCGGAAACAGGAATAGGGCAGATTCCACCACAAAAGCCACCGGCGCCACCTATGCCACCGGCAGGGGTTAATCCTGAAGACGAGTTTTATAATTTACTCAAGCAAGGCAAACTGACCGAGGCAGAAGCACAGATAAAAGCAATGCCGAAAGAGAAACATTTGACCAAAGACACCATGCAACAATGGCTTGATGACGCTAAGGCATTGAAAGAGGTTAAGCCACTACCAACCCAAACCATAGTAAAAATTAAAGCACCTGAAGCAACAGGCCCCATTCGTAAATCACAGATGAACTTGAAGCAATACGGCCTTGACCCTAAAGATGAGGAAATACTGGTAGAACGATTACAACTCGATAAATCCACCCAGACTTGGGAAGATACACAGAACTGGCTTGATACTATGTCATCGGACGATATAAAACGAATAGCAAAATCAAGACAAGAAGTACTGCCATCAAAAGAATTTAAGGCAATGGTTCAACTATCATCAACCAATACAAGAGAAATAGCCCGATTATCTGAAATGCTTAAATTCCCATCTATGAGGAAAGAAGCACTAAAAAGAATCGGCAAACTTAAATCTCAACTGGATATGGCACTGGCTAAATCATCGACATCATTGACCGAAGCCGGAAGAATACTTAATCTTTCCAAGATGGTTATGAAAAAGACCTTTAATCCTGATTATTGGGTCATCCAAGCCAGACAAATAGCCGGAAGAGACCTGTCAACAGATGTAGTCAACAAAATAGTAAAACTCAGCGAAGCCAAAAACGGGGACGAACTGGCATATATGCTATCTAATCTGAAAAAAGGAATGACAGACGAAGCCATTCTCGGCGCAGACTTGAGTAAAGAGTTAAAGGCAATTAAAGAAGAACGCAAGCGTCTTACATACCCGACTACTCCAGATATTGACCCCAAAAAAGACCTCCAAAAACTATCGGAGACTATCCGCAAGGAATATGGATATCCGATAGTAGAAAAGGAAGCATTACTCCAAGATATAAAAACCAGCCAACAACTGGTAACTAAGGAGCGCAATGTCTTAATTGATATGGCTTTGAGACAGGAAGCCAGAACACGGAAACCGGCTGAATGGCTAACTAAAGCAACCGAGATAGCACAGAAGCCACTATCACCAGAAATCCGAGGAGCAATAATTAAAGCCGTCAATACAAAAGATGGTGAATCGCTTAGGGCAATAATTGAGTCCTTAACTCCTCAAACAAAATGGGATAAAATAGCTAACATTATTGGAATACCACGAACTATAATGTCAAGTGTGGATTTATCAGCACCATTCCGGCAAGGCGTAGTTATGGTAGGCAGGCCGGAATTCTGGAAATCATTGGAACCTATGCTAAAATCTGCTTTCAGCCAGAAATATTACGATGATATGATAACGGCCATAAAGAGTGGAAGTTCATATAACCTAAAGAAAAAAGTAGGGCTTGGACTAACTGAAATGGGAACAAAGATATCGGCCAGAGAAGAGGCGTTTATGTCTCAATTGGCCGAGAAAATACCTGTATTCGGCAGGGCTATAAAAGGGTCAAACAGGGCATATAGCGCATTCTTAAATAAATTAAGGTCAGACGTATTTGACACATTATACCAACAGGCCATAGAGGAAGGACTAATAAAGGGCAATATTCTGGCTCATACAGCCAATCCAGACAAGATAATAAAAGATATTTCAACATTTATAAATAACGCCACGGGCAGAGGCGAACTTCCATGGGGATTGAACGAATCTACCGTATTACTTAACAGCGTTTTCTTCTCTCCAAGACTGATGGCCTCAAGGGTGAATATGCTTGGACTAAATCCAACTCATTATATAACAATGCATCCATTCGTTAGACGGCAAGCGGTAACGGATATGATTAAATTTGCCGGAACAGGTCTGATGACATTAACACTTGCGAAACTTGCAGGTGCTAATATTGAAACAGACCCGCATTCTTCCGACTTCGGACAGATTAGAGTAGGAAACACCAGATATGATATATGGGGAGGTTTCAGACCTTATGTTGTTCTTGTTGCAAGGATGCTCCCAGAATTCGCAGGTGGTGGCAAAATAAAATCAGCTACGACAGGAAGAGAGAGAACAATAGGAAAAGGATATAACGCCCCGGATAGATTGGATTTATTAGAGAATTTCTTGCTTGGAAAGGGTGCACCAGTAGCATCTCTTATATCCACATTTATGAAAGGTAAAGATTTTCAAGGAAAACCGGTAAACTATCCAGCTGAAGTGATGAACAGATTTATTCCGATGATAGCTCAAGATATGTATGAGTTATACAAAGAATACGGCCCGGCAGGATTAGCTATGGGATTACCGGGTGTATTTGGCGTAGGAGTAAATACATTCAGCAGAAAAAAGAACACGACTATCGGGTCTGATGTAACAGGCGCAATTGATGGTGTTCAGACATCCACAGAACGCGGTGAAACAAGCGACTATTATACACTAATGAAAGAATACGGTGGCGGAAATGGCGGTAAATCTTCCGACAGCGATTATGATAAGTTGCTGAAAAAATATCTCAAAAAATAAACTATGCCAGATAATATATCATTAACTACGGGGCAGGTAACGCAGGCCATATCTAACATGGCTTACGAGAGTATCCCTATTGAGAAAATCAACTTTAACGGCCCGATAGATATGGGGACTAATATAATGTTCGGGTATCTATCCGATACAGACAGGATAGTGGACGCCAATAATGTTAAAAAGCAGTTCAGGTTTGACTGCGGTGCATTAACAGCGGGGACATTAAGGACATATACGGCACCGGACGCTTCAGGCACGATTGCTTTGACTTCTGACATATCATATCCGGTAACGAGTGTCTTTGGCCGGACTGGTGCAGTAGTCGCAGCACAGAATGATTATACCTTTGCACAACTTGCCTCTAAACCGACTACATTATCCGGTTATGGGATAACGGACGCTCAAGGGTTAGATAGTGATTTGACTACCATAGCCGGACTAACAGCCACAACCGATAACTTTATAGTTAGTGTAGCCAGTGCTTGGGCGAGTAGAACGCCTGCACAGGTGAAGACAACTTTAGCATTAGTTATAGGGACAGATGTTCAGGCGTATAACGCAAACATTCAAGCGCACATTGCGAACAATACGCAAGCTCATTCTGATTATCTGCTCAATACTGGTGATACAGCTTCGGGAAATTATGCTTTTGACACAGATACGTTGTATATAGACGCAACAAATAATAGGGTTGGAATAGGGACGGCGGGACCTGCTGCCCGCTTTTCGATCGGAACATTGGGGACGCTCGCTGTTCCGACTTACAACACAATCGAGCAAGCACAGATGCAGATGTATGATGCTTCCAGCGATAACTCAAAACGTTATTTTGACATAGCTTCTATTGGAGCCCAAAATGGAACCGCCGGTGGCGGCGTTCTCCGGTTCATTACAAATCCGAACAACTCCAACAATGGGGCAGAGAGGATGAGAATAGAGAGAGATGGCAACGTCTTAATAACTGGATATACTCAATTAGGCACAACTGCACAAGGCGCGCCTGTAATAAAGATGAAGAAACTTACCGGGACGACAAACGCAGCAGAAGGTGGAGCAAACTCTATCACGCATGGGCTGACATCAACAAAAATTATTGGTATACAAGTCATGGTAGAATACTCCAGTGGAAGTTATATTCCTTCAAACTATACCACTTCTGCGGGCTATCAATATGATTGGAATGTGGATGCAACGAATATAATAGTTGCGAATCATGGAACAAACAGCGAGAATATTCTATCCAAGCCAATAAAGGTTTTGATAACTTATGAGGAATAACCAAACTTTCTAAGGATAACAAGGGGGATGTATGAAGATTAAACTAAACGAGACAGAGCGTAAGATAATAGCGGTAGTGTTATTTTTGATATTATACCCGCTACAATGGGCAGGCAATGTAATAGTGAAGGTAGTCAACAGAAGAAAGCAGATACTATGAGTGATTTCTTAGACCGGCTGATACGGATGGAAAACAAGATTGATAAGATTAACGATACTCTGACGGACGCAGTAACAGATATAGCGTTGAATAAGCAATGTTATCACGCGTTATACGGGGCATTAGAAAATCACAAGGTTGAATCCTGCGTAAAGGTAGCCGAGGGAATCAAGGAGCATAACAAAGACGAACACGATGGGATGGGTGGCCGGATATTGGGTTATGTATGCGCCATTATAGGGGCGTTAGCTGTAATTATCGCCGGGGCGTGGGCGTTGGCTACTTATGTTATAAAACAATAACTTTATTAACGAAAAGAAAGGGGTAAAGTATGGGTTGGCTTAGAGTTCTAAAGACTATCGTTGAGATAGTCGTCCCGGTGCTTGGCTGGCTGGGCAAGAAAAAAGCGCAGAAAAAGGCGGCCCGGATTGAGAAGGTCGCAGAAACGGTTATTAAGGGGGTTGAGGCGTATTCCAAAACCGAAGGAACTACTACCGATAAAATAAAGGCGGTAATCAAGTCCGAGGCGGTTAATGCGAAAGTAGACGCGTACTTGAAAGAATTGGTTCTCAAATACACAACTCCGAAACCGAAATAATACTTTATGGTTGGGGCCGGGTGGAGACCGGCCATACGCAATTATATGAAAAAGAAACTGAAAACTAATTTTAAGATTTGGGATACGATATTCGCCAACCGGATACATTGTTATATCGGATATAGCGGTGATGAATTATCTAAATTACTTGAAAGGCAATATAAGTATAATGAACCGGTTAGTATTAACGGGTTTGGGGGTTTGTCATTTGATATGGAGCGAATAGAAGTTAGCGCAGATGAGAAGATAGGGGATACTGTGTATATAGTTTTCGTCATTTGGTTAAGAAGATATAATTGGACGATAGACGATATGGCGACCCTGATACACGAGATTTCACATACGATAGACAAGATGTTTGATTACAATAATATTCCGTTAAGTAAGGATACTGGTGAATTCAGAGCGGTATTGGCCGGTAATATTTACGGTAAAATAGCCCAGAAGATAAGGAATCTGTTATGAAACTATCGTTTATCGGCTCATTAAAGAGGTATCTGGGGCTGTTTGGGGCAATACTATGCCTGTTTTTATGCTTGGCTGAGGTTGCGGAGGCCCCGATCAGACCAGCACCAAAGTATTATACAATAAAAGTCCGGCTAACTGCCTATTCCTCACTCCAGCCCAGAGAGGGAAATAAAAACGCTATGGGCAAATGTGCAAGGAACGAAAAAGGCGTGGCGGTCGCCAGAGGGTTATTACCATTAGGAACAAGGATACAATTACCAAACGGACAGATTAGAATAGTGGATGACCATACAAGCAAATGGGCAGCGAGAAAGTTTAAGGGTATGTTGGTAGATGTCCGCTATTTTGAGAGTATAAAATCCAAACCAGAAAGCCGCGCCGTAAATAAGGAACTCCGAAAATACGACAAGGGCTGGGGCGAGATAAAAGTATTTTCTAAATAATTCTCAAGATTTCTGCAAAATATATTACGCCTGATTTCTTACCCATAAAACCCGCCAAGCACCGATTACCAAGCACAACACAGCCGATTGCTGAAATACGCCAGAAAAGTATTTAATTTTATTATTAAGATTTTGCTTGACTTCTGATTAAATAAATGCGATATTACTTTCATGCGAGGACGGAAGATTATCAACATTACAAAACAGGGGCGTGCAACCGTTACATCTAAGTTTCACTACTTTGACTCGTCTTCGCAAACGGCGGTTGCATTGCCCTTATTAAAGAAAGGATAACTATGTGTGCAGATGACGAAAAACTCATTGAGGACTGGCAGAATATTGCTGACGGCTGGAAGAATAAATGCCTGACGCATATTATCACCTTAACCAAGGTAGCCGAAATGGTTAATCACAGTGATGAGGTTGAAAACACGATGGAACTAATCAAAGCAGAATTAACCAAAGCAAACTTTATAAAAGCGTAACCGCCGAAAGGCAAAGGAGTGAAGTATGGATGACAAGAATAAACCTAATCTACCAATGAAGGTAGAGGCAGACAATATGAAAGAATTGCGTCAATGGGGGTCTTTGGCTGTATCAGGCAAAGTTGTGCCTTACGGGACCACCGTTGAGCAAGCAATGGCCATCGTTCAGGTAGGCAGAGAATATGGAATACAGCCATTTAATGCCTTGCGTAACTTCTTTTTCGTCAATGGTAAAATAGGCACAAGCGCGGACTTCTTGGCGGCCCAGGCCCGGAAACACGGCATAAAGATAGAGGTTATTGAATCAACCGACACTATCTGCACGATGAGGTTTACCAGGCCGGACGAAAAGCCGGTTGATGTGTCTTGGACTATTGAAGACGCTAAACGAGCCGGATTAGTCAAGCCAGGCAGTAACTGGGAGAAATTCCCACGCCAGATGCTCCGGGCCAGGGTTAAGTCAGACGGTTCCCGCCTAACCGATGACGCTACGGTGGGGTTATACACTCAGGACGAACTTATTGAATCTGGTGAGGTCATCCAACCGGCAGAGGTAGTAGCCGAAGTCCATCTGGAGCAAGGGCTTGCAGATTTCACCAAGAATCTCGGCAAGAAGGAAGCCCCGGTAATATCAACCCCACCGGCGGAAGAAACTCAACAGCCAGAAGAAATCGTCTATATCAGCGCAGAAACCGCTAAGGCGATAATGGATAAGATCACCGCCATAGGGCAATCAGAAGCAGAAATCTGCATTGACCTTAATATCGGGTCAGTAGAGAAAATGCCGGAAAGCAAACTGAATGAAGCCCGCGACTGGGTAAAATCAAAGACACCAAAGAAACCAGTCGAGGTTAAGGGGGGTAAATAGATGAGTAACGAACTAACAACACAAGCAGAACTGCAAAAGGTAACGGACGGATTATTGCCAATATCAGAGCAGGTTAGGACGCTGGCTATAAAGACCCCGGATGACTTGCAGGTGGCGGCTAATATTAGGGGAAGCATTAAGGGGTATCTAAAGAAGATTGATGACTGGTTCAAGCCGCTTGAGGACAACGCCAAGAAGCAAGTCAAAGAAATCAAGGACAAGAAAGACCTGGCCAAAGCCCCGGCATTGCCTTTGGTTGAGCGGATAGACGAGAAAATCAAGGTTTATACTGATGAAGAATCACGGAAGATTACTATTGCCAGGGCCAAAGCCGCTGATGAAGCCCGGAAGATAGAGGACGAAAAGAAGCGCAAGGCCGCTGAATTAAACGCCAAAGAACTCAAGGCCAGGCAGGAAGCACAGGAAAAGTCAGATAAGTTACGGGAACAGGGCAAGACAGCCCAGGCCGATGCCATATTACAACAGGGCAATGATAAGGCAGACGCATTGAGGGAAAAAGCCGCCGAGGTTCTGACTGCGCCGGTTGAGGTCAAGACCGTCATCCCGGAACAGACCAAATCAACTGGGATGCACTTCAGGGAAAACTGGACCGCAGAGGTTACAGATATGACCTTAATCCCAAAGGCATATTGGATAGTTGATATGCAGAAACTCAACACTTTGGCGAGGGAACTTAAAGAGCAGGCAGTAGTCCCCGGCGTGAAGTTCAACTGCGAACATACCCCGGTCAATACCACGAGAGGAGGTTTTTAATGAGTAGTCCATATACTAACGACACAAGACGAAAACAATGTGTGGAGTGTGAAGAATGGTTTAGTGGTGATGAAACGGTCAAGGGTGAGGTATGTCCTGCTTGTTTGGACACAGCCGAGGACTGCCCCCAATGCGGCGAGACTTTATATAACGGTAAATCCTGCACCAAATGCGAGATAGCAGAAGCAAGGGGGATAACATGGTAATGACCGAACTGCAAGAATATATTTATCTATGCGAGGACATAGCAAAGTTAAAAGATATTAAGTATGGGCAATACACCATAGACCAGTTACTTGAGATGTTGGGGGATAGGTTTGTCGAACTGCATTACTATTTAGCCGCAAAAGCAAATAAATGGGATTGTGAAATAAGGTTTTCTGATGATGCTGATTTTATAAGAGCAGGTCAATCCGCCAGAATCGCCCTTGCCAAAGCAGTTAAGGAGGTGCATAATGCGTAACCCCACTACAATAACCGGCGCCGACTTACTTAACACATTGACAGTAATAGCAGTATTCCTGACATTCTACTGCGCTTGGAGGTGGTTATGAATACAGAATTGACCATACATCAGATTGAGCAATGGGAAGCGATAGATGCGGCAAAGGAATGTATCAAAAACCCATCCGCAAAAAACAAGAAGGCGGCTTACTCGGCTATGAAACAAAAAATACTCTTATATGGAGTATCTTTGATAAAGAAAGGATAACCAATGTCAGACACAAACAGAGTGCTTATCAAGGGCAGATTAACCAAAGACCCTGATTTTTTACGGACTAATCCCAACGCTAACTCCGTATGCAACATATCCCTGGCGTCTAATGACTTCTACAAGGATAAGCAAGGCCAGGAACAGAAACAGACCTGTTTTATTGATGTCAGTATCTGGGGTAAAATGGCGATTATCTGCAAGGACACATTGACAAAAGGTAGCCCTATATTGGTGGAAGGTAAACTTATCACCGAAAACTGGATTGATAAGAACCAGCAGAAGCATAGCAAGATAAAGATACTGGCTAACAAGGTGCATTTTATAATCAAGATGGAAAAGGCAGAGCCGGGATACTCGGCAACAGAACCGGCCCCGGAACAGCCGGAGGACGATAGTTCCATTCCCTTTTAACGATTTGTGGGAGAAAATTGCCGCCCAAACTGAAAGGAGCAAAGTAATGCCAGACAAGAAGATATTTACAGCACAGGCGTTCATCAGTAAAATCTCAACAATGGATGATAAAACACTGAGGGTTAGTATGGATTGCCAAGAAATGTCCGGCGCGGACGAGGCGGTTCTATTCTCGGTCAGGAAGAAAGCAGGGTGGTTTCTGTTCTCGGAACAAGAAATCAAGCAAGAGGATGTTGCCAATCTGCCGGATATTAAAATTGAGAAGTCAGAGAAGCACCCGTCCCAGCGGCTCCGGGCGTGTATCTGGCGACTCTGGGAACTAACAGACCGGAAGCAGGACTTTGAGGTGTTCTATCGGGTAAAAATGGATAAGATAATAGAGTGGATTAAAACGAAACTTAACTAAAAATGCTGAGTGAAGTGAAACTGGCGATTCTTGAATTAGCCCAAAGACCTGAAGGTGTTACTACTACGCAGTTGATTAAATGGGATTATCCGACTACCAGTGCAGACAGACGAGCCAGAGAGTTAAGGGAAGAGGGTTATATGACCGAAAGGCCATTGACACGAGAAGAAGCAGATGCCAGGGGTCTTACTGTGCTGGTGAGCGTTTTCTTCGTCACTGAGCGAGGCCGGGTGCAGTTATTGCGAGAAGCAAACACACACGCAGAAAGGGTGAGAGTATGAAAAACCCCTTTACAATCTCAATATCAATCGGCGCGGTTTTGTATTAACTGCGGAACGGAGGTAAAGTGTTCAACATAGACGATATTGTCAATAAGGTGATTCAAGGCGACTGTCTTGAGGTGATGAAACAAATCCCAGACAAGGCGATTGACCTTGTGCTGACAAGTCCGCCTTACAATATGGGGGGGGCGTCACTTGGATATAAACCAAAATCTCAAATAAACCACAAACACTATGATATTTATAATGACAATATCAGTTCGGAACAATATACAAAATGGGTTATTTCAGTTATTAAGGAATCAATACGCATTTCCAGATATGTTTTCTGGAATATGCAATATGTGGTATCTACCAAAGAGACTATTACAGACATTCAATATATCTTTAGGAAAAACCTTAAGGATATTTTTATATGGAAAAAGCAGGCGGTTGCTCAAATATGTGTTCACCATTCGCCAATCTTGGCGAATGGTTATGAGTTTGTATTTATGTTCGGGCAAGATAATAGTAAGATATTTAAGTATTCTAATTTTCCGACAAATGGATATGTTCCTAATATACAAGAATGGAACAAATCTATATCCTTCAAGGAACATGCAGCCACATTTACTGTTGAGATGTGCCGATATTTCACTACTTATTTTACCAAGCCCAACGACCTAATCCTTGACCCATTCCTCGGCTCAGGCACGACTGCTGTGGCGTGTAAAGAACTCGGCAGGCGGTTTATCGGGATTGAGATTAGCCCAAAATATTGCGAGATTGCCCGCAAGAGATTGGAATATACTGAGAAACCGTTGTTTTAACGGAACGGAGGTAAAATAGCCGGTGAATATTCTCATTATTGATATTGACTCAAAG
>ERZ1292625.1405-Hain-H41-01um-R1-1405-length-28904-cov-6_pt2 | contig 13886 bp, 14 predicted proteins | sample MGYA00564400_ERZ1292625 | MGnify/ENA primary metagenome ERZ1292625 (study PRJEB36523, sample SAMEA6512639) | groundwater metagenome | collected 2019-01-08 | study: AquaDiva: Metagenomics assemblies of 32 groundwater samples | reverse complement strand
TGGAGCCCGATGAGGGCGCCGAGGACTGAGCGTGCCATGTCGTCCGCCTGCCTCCCGTCCGTCCGCCGCTGCATCCCCGTCCGCGTCGCGGACGTGCCGCTGGAGAAGCGTCGGGCCGCAGCACGGGTAGCGACCCGCATGGAGGCCGACCCGATGGAGCGCCGGCGGATCCTGATGCTCGCCGAGCAGCCCGGCAACCTCATCGCCTGGATCGCGGCGTGAGCTGACAGGAGGCACGTCATGGCGCCACCCAGGCAGCCTGCCGAACCACCCAAGGAACGCTCGGCGCCGAGACGGCAAGGCAAGCTGAGCCCGGCCCTCCGCGACGAGCTCTGCGGCCTGCTGCGCCGCGGCCACTACATCCACTCGGCCTGCGCCTACGTCGGCATCCACCGCGACACCTACCGCGTCTGGAGGGAGAAGGGCGACGACGCCCAGGCGCTCCGCAGCGAAGGCCGCAAGGTTCCGGCGGCGCTCAAACCCTACCTCGACTTCCTCGACGAGACCGACGCCGCCCGCGATTACGGCGAGGCATGGCTCGTCGAGCGAACCCTCGACGCCGCCGAGAACCCACGCGAGCACGGACGCTGGCAGGCCTACATGACCGTGCTCGAGCGCAGCCGCCCGGACCGCTGGGCACGGAAGCGCCGCGAGGAGAAGGTCCCCGACGCAGACAAGCCCAAGCTGCCGCCGCTGATCGACCCGGCCAAGCTCTCCGATGACGAGCTCGACGTGCTGGAGGGCCTGCTTACGAAGGCGCAGATGGAGACCGCGTAGATGTCGCTCGTCGAGCTCCGAGTCGAGGAAGTCACAGCCGAGAAGGAGCGCCGGTTGCGCGGGGAGGAGCTGCGCGAGGAGGCGGACCGTCTCTCCGGTGACCTGCGCGCGTTCATGCGCGCCGGCTGGCATATCGTCGAGCCACGCACCGCGCTGGCGCCGAACTGGCATCTCGACGCGATCGCCGACCATCTGCAGGCCGCCTACGAACGGGAGATCCGCCGTCTCCTGATCAACGTGCCGCCGGGCGCGATGAAGTCGCTGATGGTCAGCGTGTTCGGACCCGCCTGGCAATGGACACACACGCCGGAGGAGCGCTTCCTCACCGCCAGCTACGGAGAGAAGCTCGCGACCCGCGACGCCGTCAAGACGCGCAGGCTGATCCAGTCGGCGTGGTACCGGGCCCGCTGGGGCGACGTGTTCACCCTTACCGGCGACCAGAATCAGAAGACCCGCTACGAGAACGACCGAACCGGCTACCGCATCGCCACCTCGGTCGGTGGAACCGGCACCGGGGAGCGCGCGAGCGTGATCCAGCTCGACGATCCGCACAACGCCGAGGAGATCCTGTCCGACACGGTGCGGAAGGCCGTGCTCGAATGGCATGACGGGACGATCTCGACCCGCTTCAACGACCCCACATCAGGCATCGAGATCCTGATCATGCAGCGCCTCCACGAGGCCGACCTGGCCGGGCACGTGCTGGAGCAGGGCGACTGGACGCACCTCTGCCTACCGGCCGAGTACGAGCCTCGGCTGATCGTCCGGCTACCCGGTGGGGAGACGGTCGACGCGACCTGCCCGCCCGAGCGGCGGCTGCCGTCCGGAAGAACGCTCGCCGGCGACCCGCGCACCGAGCCGGGCGAGCTGCTCCACCCGGAGCACAACCCGCCGGCCGAGCATGAGCGCACGAAGACGGTGATGGGCTCGTACAAGGCGGCCGGGCAGTTGCAGCAGCATCCGGCACCCTCCGAGGGCGGCATCCTGAAGCGGCAGTGGTGGCGGTACTTCCCGTCTCCGTTCCTCGCCGACGGGAGCGAGGACTGGTCGGCGGTGCCGGCGTTCCGCCGTCTGATCCAGTTCTGGGACACGTCGTTGAAGGAGAAGACGACATCCGACTACTGCGTTGGCGCGCTGTGGGGGATCGCGGGCGCGAACCGCTACCTGCTCCGTGTCGCCCGCGGCCAGTGGGGTTTGCCGGAGACGAAGACGCAGCTTCGCTTGCTGACGCAGTGGTCGCGGGAGCGCTGGCCTGCGCTGGGGATGGCGATCTGCGTTGAGCTGGCCGCGAACGGCCCCGAGGTCGTCGCGCAGCTCCGCGATGAGATCCCCGGCATCGTCGGGGTCCCGGTCGGCGCCGACAAGGTGCAGCGTGCACATGCCGCAGCGCCGCAGCTCGAGGCCGGGAATGTGTTCGTGCCAGGCGGTCCGCTGCCGGACGGGACGAGCTACGATCCGTCGCTTACCCCGCCCTGGGTGCAGTCGTACATCGACGAGGCGGCCGCGTTCAACCATGGTGCCTACGACGACCAGGTGGACACGCTCACCGGCGCGCTGATCCGTGCCGGCGTTCCGGTTCTCACCTCGGTCCCGGTTGGCAAGGATGACCTGCCTGCCGAGCGTCGCGCCCTGAGCGCCGGTCTGCGCGAACAGGTCTTCTGAGAGGAGCCCCCATGCGGATAGGCCCGCTGACGATCGAACGCACCCCTGAAGCCGTGGTCGCCGCGACCCCGCGCGCCCCGCGCGAGCTTGGCGCATCGGGGACAGTGAATTTGGATGGGTTCCTCCAAAGCCTCGAATACAACGCCGACCTGACCGGCGAGACCGGCATCAACACATTCGAGCGGATGCGCAGCGCCGATGGATCCGTGGCGGAGGCGCTCGCGCACATCACCGCGCCGATCCGGAACGCCACCTGGGAGATCGAACCGGCCTCCACTGAGCTGATCGACCTGGAGATCGCGGAGGCCGTCCGCCGCTCCCTCTTCGTCTGGCCCGCCCAGCCGTGGAGCGAATACCTGGAGCAGGCGCTCGACTACCTCGTGTTCGGGCATCAGGTGTTCGAGACGGTCTGGCAGGTCGTCTCGGACGAGCTCGCGTTCGCCGACCCGAACGTCACCCCGGCCGCAGAGATCACCGTGCCCGCCCGGCAGTTCCTCACGTTCCGCCGGTTCGCCCCCAGGTTGCCGAAGACGATCTGGCGCTGGAACATGGACGGCGGCGACCTCCTCTCGATCACACAGAACACCTGGCGTGGCTCCTCCTATGAGCAGGTTGAGATCCCGGCCGAGCAGCTCGTCGTCTTCGTCAACGGACGTCGCGGCGATGACATGACCGGCCGCAGCCTGCTCCGTGCCGCGTACAAGCACTGGGTGATGAAGGAGACCGTCGAGAAGATCGAGGTGATCGCGCTCGAACGGCACGGTGTCGGCGTGTGGGTCGCCTACCCGGCCGGGTCGGCCGCGAACGACGCGGCGATCCTCGACCGGCTCGAGGACATCCTCCAGAACCTCCGTGCCGGAGCGCAAACGTACATTGTCGCGCCCGGCCCGAAGGGCCAGTCGTCGGTGGCCGGTCAGGACGGCTACCTGTTCGAGCTCGTCACCCCCGGTGGCACCCCGCCCGACTTCAAGGCGGCGAAGGAGTACCACCGCGGCGAGATCAAGGGCTCCGTGCTTGTCCGGTTCAGCGAGCTCGGGCATGCGTCGGTCGGCGCCCGGGCGACCGGGGACACGCAGTCGGAGGTGTGGAAGGATGCCCTCCACGCGGTCGCCCGCCACATCTGCGAGGTCAACGACGCGCCGATCCGCCGTTTCGTCGCCGCGAACTACGGGCACGACCGGTACCCCAAGCTGACGGTTGAGAACATCGAGAGCCGCAGCCTGGAGGAGTTCGCGACCGGCCATGCGAAGCTCGTCGCGGCGGGTGCTATCACCCCGGACGTCTCCTACCGTGCGTTCGTCCGGCGGGAGACCGGCGCGCCCCCGGAGGACGATCCGGCGGCGGACGCTAGCCCGGATGAGGGGACGGCGGACGAGCCGGACGAGTCCCTGATCGAGGAGGAGTAGACGATGCCTGCCGGCCGTTACTCGTTCACGATCGAGCAGGGCGCCACCTTCAGCCGCACGATCACCTACCGCAACTCGGCCGGCGTTGCGGTCAACCTGACCGGCTACACAGCCCGGATGAAAGCGAAGACCGCCGATCTCGCCACCACAATCCTCGATCTCGTCGATGCGGGCGCGTCCGGCTCGCAGATCAACGCGATCACCCTCGGCGGCGCCGCCGGGACAGTAACGCTCGCGCTCACCCCCGCGCAGACCGCCGCGCTTGCCGCCACCACCGATTTCGACCTCGTGTACGACCTTGAGATCGTCTCCGCGGGCGGAGTCGTCACCCGGCTCCTCGAGGGACGGGTGAAGGTGGCCCGTGAGGTGACGGTGTGAGCAGCATCGTCGAGATCACCGAGGACCGGCCGACCGTCACCGTGGACGGCGAGTCCCTGTCACTGACCGTATCGGCCGGCATCACCCGCCTCCAAGACGCCTCCGACCTTTCCGGCACGGCCGGCACCGGCAAGGGCTGGGTGCGTGACGAGACGGGCGCGATGGTCTGGACTGACCTCGCCACGCAGGCCGAGCTGGACGCGCACACCGCGCTCGGCGCCACCGCGCACACCGGTCTCGGCGTTGGCGATGTCGATCCGGACTGGTCGTGGAATCAGTTCCCTCTCCCCACCGGAGGGGGAAACCCCGGTGCGAACGCAGCTTTCGGGATGAGGGTGCCGGTCGGTAAGACCGGCACGATCTCGGACATCGTGATGGGCATCATCGGGTCGTCGGGCAACGTGGACATCGGCGTCTTCAGCTTCGACGGGACCACGTACACGGCGCTCTGGCGGAAAGGATCGACCGTCTGCCCGCCCGCGAACACCATGACGAGCATGGGCAACCCCGGTGCTGCCGTGACGCGCGGGCAGGTTGTCTATGTCCTGAACGCGACAGACAACGTGTCTTGCACCTTCGCGCGGGCAGCTGTCTTGTCCGCCGCATCACTCGGCCAGATCGCTGCGCTGGGTACTGCGCAGCGCCTCAGCTTCTGGGTGGGCTCTGCGTTCCCGCTGCCCGCGACGATCCTGGAATCGGCCGTCTTCCAGATCACCGACCTCCCGATCACGGGGTTCAAGATCACATGAGCACCCTGGGCTGGGAGCCGCGGCTGCCGCTCACCGCCGCCGAACAGCACGTCGACTACCCCGCCCACTACAACCACGTCACCGACCAGCGCGCCGGAATCGAAAAGCGTGCCGCCCGTCCAGCCCGGCAGATCGCGTTCGCCGTCGCCGAGCTCGGACTCGCACCCATCCCGAAGGTCGATGCTCTCTCGCGCGCGCTCGACTCAGGACTCGTGAAGACGATGCGGTTCGGCTACGACCAGGCGCGCGCCGAGATCCACGCGCAGCGCGAACAGACGCTCCTCGCCTCCACCGTCCCCGACGCCGGCCGATTCGCAGAAGCCGCCGCAGGAGGACTCGCAGCCGTCCGCAAGCTGATCGCCGACCGGGCACGGCAGGCCGCCGAGGCGATCGCCGCCGCAGCGCTCGCCGCCCGGCTCCTCGAGACCGGCGACATGGACGCCCTCCGCCTCACCGTCAGCCGCACCACCAGCCGTGCCCTCCACAACCATGTTCTTGAGCTCGTCGGCGAGACCCTCAACCTCGGCCGTGCCGCCGGCGCGCTCTCGTTCGCCCAGCCTCCCGAGTTCGCGTTGCGCTCCGAGCAGCTCGACAAGGCGACCTGTGACGCCTGCACCCGGTTGCACGGGTCGATCGCGCAGGTCGGCAGCGCCGAGTTCTACGACCTGATGCCACCGTCCGGCTGCTACGGCGGCGGACGATGCCGCGGGATCTGGGTGTTCTCGGACAGCACCGCTCAGGTACTGGTGCGAGAGGCTGCTTGACGAGCCCGTCGGTACTCGTGCATGAGCCGGTTCCGCTTCCCCTGGTTGCATGGCGGATGGGCGGGCTGGACGTTCTCGTAGGAGTGACGACCGCCGCGGCTCGTCGGCACGATGTGGTCGATGTCGAAGCGCTCCGGATTGACCGGATCACCGCAGATACCGCACTTGCCGTCGTATCGGCGGAGCACTTCTAGACGCTCGACGTTTTCAACCCAGTAGCCACCTGCGCGAGCACGGTGGTTCTGCTCCCCTTCGATCTTTCGGTCGCGATTAGCAGCGCGCCACTTACGCATCCTGTCATAGTGCTGGTCGCGATTCTCGCGGTACCAAGTACGAGCTCTCGCCTTGGCCGCCGCCGGGTCGGCGTGGTAGTGCGCCTTGCGCTGCGCCCGCGCGCGTTCGCGGTTCTCCTCGAAGTACCGCCGTGCTCTTTCGCGCGCTGGCTCCGGATTTGCCTGATGCTCAGCCCGTCGGCAGTCGCGACAATGGTGGCGCAGGCCATCGGGCGCGCGCGTGTATTTCCCGAAGGCGCTGAGGGGCTTCGTCTCTCCGCACTTGGAGCATCGCTTCACCGAAGACCATGATACCTCCCAGAGCCGACGGAGGCGAACCCATGTTCTCAGCGCGCGTCACGCTTCAGCATCCGCTCGACCCGGCCGCCCTCTGCTTCGTCCAGGTCTTCGTGCCGGATGGTCCGAACGCAAGACGGCGGGCGATGCGCTGCGCCCAAATCAACGTGGCCATGCGTGCCATCGCGGTGCTCGCCGCGCTCACCGAGCGCCTCACCCCCGAGGAGGACTAACCGATGCCGCGCCTGAACCCGCGCACGTTCACGATCCTCGCCGCCGAGACGATCGCCGACGACGGCGTCCAGTGGATCGAGGTGATGCCGACCGGTGAGAAGCTCCGGAACGGCCGCTTTTACTTCACCCTCACCCGGGAAGACCTCGACGTCTACGCCGCCTCGATCCGCGCGTCCGGTGACCGTACCCCGCTCGACTACGACCACAGCGCCGCCGAAGGTGAGGGCACCCGTGCGTCGGGCTGGTTCACCGGCCAGGCCGAGGTCCGCGAGGACGCCGACCGGGGCCCGATCCTGTGGGCGCAGGTGCAGTGGACCGAGGCCGCCGTGGAGGCGATCAAGGCCCGCGAGTTCCGCTTCATCAGCCCCGAGTTCTCGTTCGCCGAGAAGGACAGCAAGACCGGGCTGATGACCAAGGCGAAGGCGTTCGTTGCGGCCACCCTCACGAACCGGCCGTTCTTCGACGCGCTCAACCCGGTCACCGCCGCCGTCGTCTGGAATGTCGGCGAGGGCCTGGAGTCCCTGCGGGAGCGCGTCAACTCCGCTCTCAACCCCGGCCCGGGAGACCCGCGCTTCTGGGTGTCCGACATCGCCCCCGGGAAGGCGCTCGTCTGCGAGCACGGAGCCTCCCGCATGTGGGTTGTCCCGTTCACCGACACGGACGGGGAGATCGAGATCGCAGCGGCCTCGGACTGGATCGAGGCCATGCAGGAGTGGGTCGCGGCTGCCGCCGCGGCCGCAGCATCGCACCAGGGCCGCAGGCCCGTCACCGAAGGAGAGACCATGCCCGACCTGAAGGCCATCGCCGTGGCCCTCGGCTTGCCCGAGGACGCCGACGAAGACACGATCACCGCGGCCGCCGACACCCTCGTCCGCGCCCGCCATGCCGCCGAGGCGATCGCCGCGGAGGGTGTCGTGATCACGCACGAGAAGCTCGCCGAGCTCGAGGCGTCCGCCGTCCGCGGCGACAGCGCCGACAAGGAGCTGAAGGCCATGCGGATCAGCGGTCTCCTCGACCAGGCCGTCCGGGACGGGAAGATCGTTCCGGCCCAGAAGGAGTCCCTGACCGCATGGGGCACGGCCGACTACGACGCGCTCGCCGCGCACATCGCGACCACCCCGGAGCACAGCTTCAAGCTGACCGCGGTCGGCAACGACGACGGCGACGGCGGTGACGGCGTGACCGCCGAGCAGGCGGCCGAGTACACCGACGGCAAGGTCACCGTGGACGCCGACAGCCTCAAGCTTCACAACGAGGCCGTCGCGATCCTGACCGCCGCCGGCAAGACCGACTACACCGACGGGGAGTACGCAGACGCCCTCGTCACCGCCGAGCGGAAGCTCGCAGCCGCCTAGAACGGCGGCACCCGCAACATCCGAGGAGCCCACCTCACCCCCAAGGAGTAGCCACCATGGCGTACACCAACCACGGGGAGCGGCTCTCGCTCAAGGCGGCTTCCGCGATCGCCCAGAACGTCCCCGTCATGTTCCTGCCCGGCGGGAGCGCGCTCGACCTGACCGTCCAGCGGGCCGGCTCGATCAACGACATCGCGGTCGGCATGACGATCGCGACCGTCGCCACCTACGGAGACCCGGCCGCAGTCATCGTCAGCGGCGAGGCGAAGGGCATCGCCGGTGCCTCCCTCGGCGCCGGCGCCCTCGTCGGTGTCGGCTCCACGAACGGGATCCTGATCCCGCTCATCGCGTCGAACATCGCGTCCGTCGCGGACGGCTCCGGCCTCCGCTTCGTCGTCGGCCGCGCCCTCGTGAACGCCGCCGCAGCCGACGTGTTCACGATCCAGATCAAGGCCGAGCAGCTCGTCTAGCCCGGCCCCGCAGCACCTCCAGGAGCCCCCTCTTCAACCCTGATGCGGCGACGCCACCCGCGGCCGCCGTCTGACCCTGGAGGACTTCCATGCCTTCCCAGACCGTGGGGAACGTCCACATCAGCGCTCCCCTCACCAACCTCGCCCGGCTGTACCGGCCGACCGAGTTCATCGCAGACATCGTCTGCCCGCGCCTGCCCGTCGTGAAGGAGAACGACAGCTACTACCTGTTCGACCAGGGGCCGTTCTTCGCGACCGACGTCGACGACCTCGTCCCGGACCGGGGCGAAGCGAAGGTCGTCGAGTTCAGCCACACGACCGCCGCCTACCAGACCGCCAAGCGTGCGCTCGGCTGGGACATCACCGACCGGGAGCGTGCCAACGCGGACGCCCAGCTGAACCTCGAGCGGAACAAGCAGAACGGCACGCTCGGACGGCTTCTGCTGAAGCGGGAAGGCCGGATCGCGGCGCTGCTGCGGAAGACCACGAACGGCGGTGGCCTCACCGCCGGCGCCGAGGCGGCCTTCAAGTGGGACGCGGCAACGACGGACTACCAGGACATCCTGACCGACGTGATGACCGGGAAGACGACGATGCGGCAGGCGATCGGCGCGTCCCCGAACGTGATCGTCATCCCGGCCGCGGTCGCCGAGGGGCTGCACAAGTCGCTGTTCTTCGACGTTGTCAAGTACACCTACGGTGACGGTCAGAGCCGGCCGCTCCTCGAGCGCGACATGCCGCACCTGCCGTCCGTCCTCTGGGGGATGCGCGTCCTCACCCCCGGCGAGATCCAGAACACCGCGAAGGAGGGCCAGACGGCCACCTACACGGACGTCTGGGGCGAGGCCGTCCGGCTTCTGTACGTCACGAACGGCCCGGCCACCGAGGAGCCGTCCGTCGCGTACACGTTCCAGTCGCGGGCGCTCACGACGCGCCGCTGGCGGGAGGAGAAGCGCGAGCTCGACGGGTTCGAGGTCGGCTTCGTGATCGACGAGCGGGTCGTCGCGCCCGCCGCCGGGTACGAGATCAACAACTGCCTGACGTAGTAGCCGCGCGGTGACCGAGGGGCGGGGCGATCTGGAGCCCCCCGCCCCGGGCTCCGCCCCGTCATCGTCATCTCGCGAGGGAGAAGCTCATGTCGAAGCTCCAGTTCCGGCCGCGTGTCGCGTTCACCGCCGCGTCGGCCCTCATCCCGTACCAGCCGGTGTCGCTGCTAGGCGGCGCATCCGCGCTCGACGACACCGTCGTCCGTTCCGGCTCGGTCAACGATCTGCCGATCGGGTTCACGGTCGCGTCGGTCGCGGCCGGGGCGGCCGCAGCGATCCTGCTCGGCGGTGTCGCGAAGGGTGTCGCCGCCGCTTCGCTCGGGAACGGCGCCCTGGTGGGGGTCGGCTCGACGAATGGCCGGCTGATCCCGCTGACCGCGTCGGGCGCCGCGTCGGTCGCGAACTATCCGGTGCGTTACATCGTCGGGGTCGCGCTCGAGGACGCCGTCGACGCAGGCGAGTTCAAGGTTCTGCTCAGGCCGAGCCAGCTCATCTAGCCGCGCCCGTGGGGGCGGGCCTTCGCGCCCGCCCCTTTGCGGCTCGTGGACGGTGAGCGATGCGGGTCTCGGGTCTCCGGGCTCCGGACCTGGTGCCCGCATCGCTGACCGTCTATCCGTCCCATCTACCAAGGAGCCCACCTTGGCCGCAAGCAAGATCGCGCTCTGCATGATCACGAAGGACAGCGTCGGCACGATCGAAAAGTGCCTAGAATCGTTCCGGCCGTTCGTCGATGGCGTCTTCGTCTACGACACCGGCTCGACCGACGGCACCGTCGAGCTGCTCGAGCGTCTACAAGCATGCTGGCGTGTCCACTGTCCCGGCTGCGACCTATGGGCCGACGAGATGGAGGAGGGCGGATACTATTGGACGTCCGAGGCCAACACCGGCTCGGAGGCATCGAAGGTCTGCGACCACGCGGGGGAGAAGATCCGAATCCCCTTGGCGCCGATCGTCGTCCAGCGTGGCGAGTGGCGCGACGACTTCTCCTGGGCGCGCGAGCAGAGCTTCAAGATGGTGCCCGATGAGGAAGGATGGGCCTGGAACTGCTGGTGTGACGACGACGACGTTCTCATCGGAGGCCAGTGGCTCCGGCAGTTCGCCACGACCGCACCCGCCGACCTCGATGGCGCAATCGTTTTTTACGACTACGCCCGCGACGAGAGCGGAAACTGCGTCTGCCAGCTCTGGCGCGAACGCTTGCTCCGCCGCGACGCCGGCTACCGCTGGCTGAACCCGGTCCATGAGGTGCTCGTCCCTCCCGACCGGCCCGCACGGCTCGCGAACGTGCCCCCGGAGCAGATCCGCTACGTCCACCACCGGCCGCCATCCCGGTACGCGCCCGACCGGAACCTCCTGATCCTCCGCCGCGAAGCCGAGCAGCTCACCGCCGCCGGGAAGCCCCTCTACCCGCGCCTGCTCGCCTACCTCGGCACCGAGCTGATGTCGCAGAGCAACTGGGCCGAAGCCGCCGGCTACCTCGAGGCGTACGTTCGGCATCCCGAGGCAGGCTGGGCCGACGAGCGCGCGCAGGTGCACCACAAGCTCGCCGGCTGCCTGCGGGCGCTCGGGAACCCTCTCGCTGCGATCGAAGTCGAGATGCGGTGCCTCCGTGAGCGGGACGACTGGGCGGAGACCGCTGTCGGGCTCGCGCAGTCGTTCGCCGCTGTGGGCCGCTGGGACCGTGCGGAACGCTGGGCCCGCCGGGCACTCGAGCTGGGGATCCCGCAGACACCGTTGATCGTCGACCCGCTCGAGTTCACGCTGATCCCGTGGATGACGATTGCGGAGGCGTGCGCGCTCACCGGCCGCAGTGACGATGCGCAGGCTGCTATGCAACGGGCGCTCCAGCTGGCCCCGGCGAACGAGTACGTGCGGGCGCGCACCGGCGAGCTGGCCGCGATGGTCGCGCAGAACGAGATCCTCGGAGCCGTCCTCCTCCTACGCGAGACGCTCGTCCGCCACGACGAAAACCTGAAGGCATGGCACCTCTTGCAGAACGTGCCCTATGTGATCGCCGAACGGCCGGAGATCGTGAAGGCCCTCGCCGACCAGCGCGAGATGGTCGCGCACTACCTCCGGCCCGACGAGTACGACCGCTGGTACCGGGAGGAGCCGAAGGAGAGCACCATCGGTGATGAGCTGGTGCCCGAAGTAGGCGAGTACATTCCCAGGGCGAAGCGTCTGCTCGAAGGGCTCGCCGAGCAGGAGGAGCAGCTCGGCCGCAAGCCCCGGGTGCTTGACCTCGGCTGCAACGACATGTGGCTCGGCTGCTACCTGTGGCTCCAGGGCTCCTACATCGTGGACGGGGTCGAGCTGAACCGGCAGTCCGTCGAGAAGGGCCACCGGCGGATGAAGGTCTTCGGGGCCCCTGGCCGGCTGCACCACGGCAACCTCACTGAGGCGCCAGCGCTTGTCGCCGGCAGCCGCTACGACGCCGTCTGCCTCTTCGAGGTACTCGAACACATCCCCGATGTCACCGCCACGCTTGACCTGATGGAGAGCCTGCTCAGGCCGAGCGGGCGGATCTACATAAGCACCCCGAATGGTGCGTATGAGCGTGGCGCGATCGACGGCTGGGCGAGGGTGGAGCGGAAAGGGCATCTGCGCGCGATCCCCGTCCATGAGCTCGCCGAGACCTTGCTCGACCGTGGCGAGATGCAGCTGCTCGAGCTTCAGCACGAGAATCGGGTCGCGTTCGTTTCCTACCGGCCGCGCCGGTCGAAGAGCACGATCTCGTTCTTCGCTGGGGCGGGCTGGGAGCAGTGGTCGCCTGCGTCTGTGAACACGACCGGGCTGGGCGGATCGGAGACGGCGCTCGCGCAGGTCGCGTTGCGGCTTGCGGCGGCGGGGCATCGGGTGAAGGTGTTCTCGGGTGCGGAGCCGGGCCTCTACGGGGGCGCGCTGTTCCGGCCGCATCACGCGTGGGATCCGATGGAGGAGTGCGACCTGCTCGTCGTCTCCCGGATGCCGCACGCGTTCGACCTGGAGTTGGGCGCGCGCGTGTCGGCGCTCTGGTGCCATGACCATTCGTACCCGGGTCTGTTGACGCCGGAGCGGGCGCAGCGGATGTCCAGCGTGGTCGTGCTGAGCGAGTGGGAGCGGGAGCGTTTCGCGAGGCTGTACCCGTTCTGCGCGGACAAGCTGACGGTGATCCGGAACGGTGTCACGCTGACCGGCATGGACGGCGACGACCGCTACCCGGACGCCGACCGCCCGTTCGCCGAGCGCGCACCCCGCTGCGTGTACAGCTCCTCGGCTGACCGTGGCCTGGACGTGATGCTGGAGTTGTGGCCGCGGATCCGCAAGCGGGTGCCGGCCGCGGAGCTGCACGTCTTCTACGGCTGGGATGTGTTCGACCGGGTTGCGCTGACGAACCCTCATCTGCACGCGTACAAGGCGCGGGTGATGGAGCTTCTCGCCATGGCCGGGGGTGAAGCTGGCGGAGTGTTCATGCGTGGCCGGATGGGCCAGCGTGACCTCGCCTTCGAGATGCAGCAGGCGCGGGTGTGGGCGTACCCGACCGCGTTCCTGGAGACATCGTGCATCGGTGCGATGGAAGCACGTGCCGCAGGGCTCGCGATCGTCACGTCCGACCTCGGAGCGCTCCACGAGACCGTGGGCGAGCACGGGCATCTGCTGCGCGCGCGGGAGGACGCGGAGCCACCGACGAACACGACGGTCGGCTACCAGCGAGCGTTCGTGTCCCAAGTCGTCGCGGCGCTCAACGACGAGACGCGCTGGACGGAGCTGCATCGCGCGGCCCGCGCCGATGTTGCCGGCCTGGACTGGTCGCGGCGGATCCCGGAGTGGGAGGCGCTGCTGCCTGCGGCGAAGACCGGGCGGAAGCCGCGGCGCTCGCGCGCGAAGGCGGCGTGATGCTCGGCCGGCTCCTCTGCCGTCTCGGCCGTCACCGGATGCAGGCGGGCATTGTGCAGGCACCCGGCGAGCACGCTCTCGTGGCCCGCTGCGAGCGCTGCAGCCTCCTGAAGATCGCCCGGGTCTACCACTGCCAGTTCCCGCTCCGCCGCCAGTAGGAGGCGCCATGTCCCCGTACGTGAGTGCCACAGAGCTGACGCTCATCCTGCCGCCGAACGTGTCGATCGGGACGAACACCAGCCCGCTCGCGCTCGGCGAGGTCGGCAGCATGATCGCCGAGAGCAGCGCCGAGCTCGACGCGGCCGCCGCAGGCGCCGGGTACGGGGTGCCGATCCCGACCGGCGCGACGATGGCCTGGTCGCAGATGCAGCGCTACACCAAGCAGGGCGCGGCCGCGCAGGTCCTGAAGACGATCTTCCCGAACCTCGGCGGTCCGGGCGGGAAGGCGAACCTCGCCGACGACTACTGGGCCGCCTACCAAGCCGCGCTGAAGGCGATCAGGAAGGGCGAGATCGTGTTCGTCGGCGCGGGTGCGGACGCCGGCGGCGGCGGCCGGGAGCTGCCACGCTCCTACTCCACCTCGAATAGCGGTGCGACCGC
>ERZ1292625.3138-Hain-H41-01um-R1-3138-length-13892-cov-19_pt1 | contig 13892 bp, 16 predicted proteins | sample MGYA00564400_ERZ1292625 | MGnify/ENA primary metagenome ERZ1292625 (study PRJEB36523, sample SAMEA6512639) | groundwater metagenome | collected 2019-01-08 | study: AquaDiva: Metagenomics assemblies of 32 groundwater samples | reverse complement strand
TCGTCCACGCGCTCGGCGGCCTGGCGGTCCCACACGCGCAGGTACGACAATCCCAACGGCGCGAGCTTGCCGATAGGAATCGGATACCCGAACCGTTGTGCAAACCGCTGGCTGTCATCCCACAAAAACCGCGGAGGGGTGAGGCAGTAACAAATGTGCCGCGTGTGCGGCGCCGTAATCACGCCTTTGGCGAACGATGCCGATACCGACAGCACGGTGTCGAACGCGCCGGTATCAAACTGCTCGATAGCCAGCGGCATCAGCGGTGAATACAAGTGGTGCCACCGCCGTGCAAACGGCAGGCGCTGGAGAAACGATGTTCGTATTATTTTGCCGTCGAACACTCCTCCGGTCATCGCGCGGTCGTAGAGTGTGGTGTAGATGGGCGCGTATGGCAACATCGTGCCGAGCACCTGCAGGACGCGTTCGGCGCCGCCGTACTGATTCAGATATTCATGGATGATAGCGGCTTTCATATAAAATTAAACTTCAAGAATCAAATATCAAAATGACAATGAATAAATCTAAATAGTTTTCTTCTTTTTGAGCGTCAAGATACTTGGACCCAATATGTTAGCAATTTCGGTAATTTCAGCGAGCAGGAGAGTTGCTTTTGATTCCGTAGCTTGCTTGGTGTCGCGTAACAATGCAAGCCAAAGTTTCGATTCATTCGCTGACTTCAGGGAATGGGTGAAGAAATTGATAAAATCCCGACGGGAGCTAGCCGCCGAAGCTTCGGTATAGTTGGCAATAATACTCGTTCCGCTTCTTAACAACTGCTTCCCCATAACATCGCCAGAAGTACCTTTTGGCAGATGCTCAACAAAGCTCACGAGATTGAGAGTCCATTGATAGAGGCGTTTTTTGAACTCGTATTTGAATTTTGATGTGTCATTTTGCATTTTGATATTTTATTTTTGATTTCTCTACACTGCCGAACGGTCCCACAACATCCGCGCGGCGGTGCGCACCATGATGCGAACATCCAGCCAGAGCGTCCAGTTCTCGATATAAAATGTGTCAAGCGCGACCTCGTCTTCAAACGGCAGGTCACTTGCACCGCTCACCTGTGCGAGTCCTGTAGCGCCGGCTTTGATTGCCAGCACCTTGCGGTGATGTTTTTCATATTTCGCGATTTCGTCGGACTGATGCGGACGCGGACCCACCAGGCTGATGTCTCCGGTGAGCACATTCATGAATTGCGGCAATTCGTCGAGTCGTGTGTGACGGATAAACTTGCCGACTTTTGTGATACGCGGATCGTCGCGCATCTTAAACAGCGGGCCGTCTGCGCGTTCATTGCGCGCTGCCAACAATGGTTTGAGCTCTTCAGCATTCTCAACCATACTCCGAAACTTATACAGACCGAATGAATGTCCCCGCGACACGCGGTACAAACGCACCAGTACCGGCCCCGCAGTTTCCCATTTGATTGCAAATGACACGACGGCAAATACCGGCGATAACAACACAAGCGCCACCATACTGCCGATGATATCAATGATACGCTTGAACACCTTCCCCCACCCATCCAACGCCGTACACCGCAATTCGACGACCGGGATGCGCCCGATGGCATCTACATCGTAGTGCGTGGTGAGCGTCTGATAGATGTTCGGAACAAATTTAAAAATGATATGGCGTTCGTGACAAAAGTCCACAAGGCTGACGATGCGGTCCGCCGGATAATCGGGGTTCGCCAATAGGACCTCATCCACTCCCGGATTGCCGATGGATGCCGCAATTTCGGAAAGATCCGGATCATCAAGGCGCTTCACGACACGCCAGCCTAAACCGCGGTCTGCGGCCATCGTTTGTTCGAGTTGGCGGGTCACGCGGTCGTTGCCGATAAGTAGTATACGGTGAACGCCGATATTATACCGGGCCATCAGCCGCCGCTGCACGCTCCGCAAGACAAGCCGTCCGACTGAAATCATCGCCGTCGCCAATACCCAATAACCAATAACTAAAAAGCGTGAGTTAAACGCCTCCGCGCGTACAAAAATCACAAGAATGACTATCATCATCGCCGCACTGGACGCGACGATGATGCGGGCGGTCTCCTGCGGTACGGTCATCCGCAGTTTCATGGCATACAAACCGCTTGCGGCATACATCAGCACAAACAACACGGAGACCACCAGTACAAGCCACACGAACCTATCCAGCGGAAGTTGCGGCCCGAAAAGCACCGGACGCCACGCATCCAGTACCCGGGTACGGAGAATATAAATGGCTACACCGGCGGCCACAAGCACCAGAAAATCCAGTGGCACCCGGAGCACATTGAATATAAAATCACCCTTTTTCATGAGATGGGGTCAGGATTCATCTGGCTGGGTATACCACAAATACCGACCACTCTCAATGCAAAACCCTCACTTAATGATTAAGTGAGGGTTTTGCGCCTGCCTGCCGGCAGGGTCGGTGCGTGCGATAAGCCGAGTTCTGTCCCCCATCATGTCGCCATGGTGGGGGGACCGTCATTTATCTGCGATGTGTGTTGCCACACACCTGTAGCCCACCTTCGCTCTTGCGAGCTTCGGCGGACAATAGCGTACGAACTTTTCGCTGTGCCCTCCATAGCTTTAGCGACGGAGGGAATCAACGCTGTACTTGCACTCCGGTAAGGATTTAGCCGTTTCACCCCCGGTCTTGTTACCCGCGACCGGGATTGAGCGTAGCCTCCGATAGAATCGATGGCCCTGGGTCAGCTCTCCTGCACCTTTCGGCGCAGATCGTCTCTGCTCGCACCTCTTGGCTTGCGCCAGACGGGAATTACCCGCTACCATTCTCAGTGCCATGTGGCACCGTAGTGCTCGGACTTTCCTCACTCAGCCTTGCGGCCAGGCGCGACAGTCTGCACGCACCGACTCCTGTAGTATAGCACAGTTTTTATAGAAAAGCCAGCACTTGCCGATCTGGTGCCTACTACAATAATACTAGACTAGCAATTACAAGGGGCTCGTATTTGACATTCCTTAGTTTGTATGCTATGATGAACATAGTTCCATTCTGGAACATTTTGGAGGTACGCGATGGGCATTTTCAGTGTGTTCAGCGGTATCAGCCGCGACAACCTGGCCGAGAAGCTCGGGTTGCTGGGTCAAGACCTAGATCGTCGCATCGACGCCAAGGCCGAAGAGTTTGAAGCCGAGAACGGTCCGAATCCTCTGGCAATCCTAGCCGCCATTAGCCAGGTCGAGTCGGAATTACTGGAGGAGCACTACACCGGCACGAACATCAAGCAGCTTCACCAGAAGTGGATAGTCATCATGGAGACCATGTACTTCAAGAGGGTCGCGGTGATCAAGGACGATCCGTCCGTCTTCTTGCACTTCTCCGTGAAGGATGGCATCAGGAAGTTCATCAAAGATCGGTACCGCGAACTAAGCGCAACGGTGGAGTACTCGATGCTCCCCATGCTGGCGCTCGTCGATCGGGCCATGCTGGAATGTATGGCCAGCGGAGCACCAAAGGGACAAGACTTTGGCGCTTGGGTCCGTGAGGTCTGCCACTCGGGATACAAAGCAAAGGAGGAAGTCCTCAATCATCGTCTCTGAATCTGTCGCGCAACGCCCCGGGGTTTCCGGGGCGTTCTTATTCATCTACTTCTGTGCGACTTGTCCCGCTAATTTCTTGCCCTCTTCTTCAGGGTCAGCCTCGTCTTCCTCAATCAGAAAAGCTTCTGCTTTATCGTCCTCAATAAGCTCATCCTCTACGGCATTCATTTCATCCACAATACCGGTTGCCATCGTGACAGTAGCTGCGGCAATATCTTTCTCGGCTTCGGCGATGCGGGCATCCAGTCCGAAACTTTCGAGCTTCTGCGAGTCCTCGTCGATGCCGGCTGATAGGCCACCGAGTGCGGCCTCATAAAGCGCCAGCTTCTCGCGCAGTTCGTCAGCAAGCTGTTCCAACCCCCGAATTGCTTTTGCGTCCCGCTTTGTCATGACTTGTTGTGAGTGTATAGCGGTCATTATTTATTTACTTTAGCTGCAAAGAGGTCTCTGCTTGCCTTAAACTTCTTCATCGTGTTCGGTGATAGCCGGAGCTGTTGGTATTTCTGCGTCAGGTCCAATAGCTGCTGCCGTGTCGGAATGCCATCCTGATGCAACCGGGCCTGCTCGGATGCGACGAACGCAACAAACTCGTCCGGTTTTTCAATCACAAGCTCCACATTGTACGCATTCCATCGCTTCACAAAGTCAGCCGGTTGCCATTCTTCTGCCATGCGTTGCTCCCTATTGGGCCCCTCGGTCACCGTGGATTGCTCCGGACCCGCTGTCGTTGCAATGCCCGCCTGCGGCGGTGCTTCAACGGTTGTGCGTTTCGGCCGTGTCAGACCTGCCGCCTCGGGGAATTTCATGCGCTGCGCGATGGTCTTCTGCTTCAGCTCCCATGTATCTATCCCCGCCTGTGCGCGCGCCAGCGGAGCCCGTGCTTTCGCTACACTCTTATCGGCTTGCGCCTCAAGCCGTTCAAGACTTTTGACCTCCTGCTCAATTTCTTTGATAGCCCGCCGGGCACGGGAAGACATGAACATCGAACTTCGTTTTCCCGCATCTGCCTTTGCAACTGCGAGCTTCTTAAGCGCATCCTGACGCAACGCCGAAAGATTCTTCCGAACATCCATTGCTGCGGCTTCTTTGCTTTTCAACACCGTAGCCAACTCCCGGTACGGTTCCAGCTCGCGTTCGTAGCGTTCGGATACCTGCCGTTGTAAATCATTATGTTTCTCCTGCCAGCGATGTCGGACCGATTCATATTTGTCGACACGGGATTCGCATGTATTCGCATGTTTTTGCCATGCCCGGACCCGATTCGCATAAAACAATTTCATAGGCCATCCGGCGTCCTGGGCTGTTGCTTCCCAGTTCGATAACTTGTTGTTCGCCCGATTCAATAGTCCTTGTGTGCGGACCTGTTGCATCATGCGCACCTCTGCCATCTGCCGGTGGAATACCGATTCCAAACGCGGGGCAAGTGTATCAAGCCATGGCTTTGTCCCGCTCTTTTCGACCGCCCAGTCCAGTGCTCCGCGCACATAATCAAACGGGCTGATGTATTCGTGAAGAGGTTTTTGTTCCGGTGCTTCTTTTTCTTTTTGTGCGGGCCGCTCGACTGGTTCAGGTGCGGGTGGTTGGGGTTCCTTCAGTTCACTTATTTTCGCTTCTGCCGCTTCGCGCGCCACTTGTATCTCGGGAGACAGCGGTACATTTACCCTCTCGGAACCGACTTCTTTTTTCCCCGGTACTTCCGATGGGCCCCGTTCTTGCCGTAAAATATTCAGTGATTCATCGGGTGATGGTGCTACGACTTCCGGTGAGACCGACAGGGAAGCAGCTTCTTGCTCAAGAAGATTCCTGACCTTTTCCCGCAAGCCGCCGGCCGGAGTTATGTATTGAAGCATTTCCTGAACTGCCAAAAGATTTCCTTTTTCTTTGCGGAATGTGTCGCGGATGTCTGTGATGTTTCCGATCAGTTCGTCGGCTTTGTAAGGCTTACCGGTAGTGCCGATGACTTCCCCTGCCGTGATGAGTAATTCGCGCAACTGATCAAATGACTGCGCTACTGAAAAGTCTGGGCCCTTCTCAATCTTTCCCCTAGGCACTTCAACCAGTTCGGGTTTTGGTTCCTCTATCGTTTCCATCCGCGGGGGGCGGCCCTCCGCATTGACCTCCAATACACGGGCGCTTACCTTGCCCTCGGTAACGACATCACCAACCCGCGAACCAGTCGGATGCTCTGGTTCATTTTTCTCGCCAAATTGGAACCACTTATTTTGTGCTTCTACGGCAATGGCCTGGGCTGATTTTGCCTCGGGACTGTCCATGCCAAGTCTCCTTTCAATTTCGTACAGCTTTTGAAAAGCTTTCTTGCGTATATCATTCAGACGATCCTTTTCTGGTTCTTCCCTAGCCTCCTTCTCCTCAAGAGCATCACTGTATTGTTGTGTTAACTTTGTGAGCCGTCGAACTTCTTGCGGTTTCTTTTCGGCTTCGGCGCGTTTCAAGGCCGCCTCCGCGCTTTCATATTCTTCTTCAATTGAACCGAGCGTTTTCTTTTCACCCGAAAATTCGGCTGCCTTTGCTTTCAGGCCCCTCTCATACGCTATGCGGGCTTCTTCTATCTCGTTCTTTGCCGTTTCTTTTGCGGCTACATCCGGTGATGGCGTTGCATCAACACGATGCTTGGCGTCTTCGGCTTTCGATTCGACGCTCCGGTCAATCTGTTCGGGAGTGGACGGCTGTTCTCCGAATTCCTTCCATGATGCTTCTTCCCGTATACGCCATTGCTCTTCACTTTGTCGCGCCTCCTCCATATCTTCTTTGTGAGACGACTCTTCCATTGCCGCAAGCCGCACTACCGGACGCGACATGCGGTACGGCGGATGCGGGATTTCAAGTTCTTCGAGAATATTGTTGGTCATGTTATTATGCACCGATGCTCGCTTTGATGCGTTCTATTTCTTCCTGTGCACCTGCGGCCTGTTGTGACTTTGCCTGTGCAAGATAATCGACAACAATAGCGTCCATTTTGTCGATGGCCAGCTTCGCAAGGCGCTTGCGCTCTTCCAGTGATACCTCCATCGCTGCGCTTCCGGTAACCGCCGGTTTCTGCGTTAGTTCGTCAAGTTTCGCCAAAATATCGGCGCCCAATGCTTGGGCTTGCGCGCCCACATCCTGAACTGCCGGTTCGTCTGGCATATGGATACAGTATACCCCGCTCTTGTGGCGGGGTCGCGTACCAACTGTGGATACTATTTTAGCCGGAATGCCCCGGCAAGGGTCGCCAGTAAGCCTTTCTTCGCGGATTGAGCCGGTCCTTTTTGCATCTGCACAATCGCCACATGCGCTACGGCGGGAGCATGCTCCGTGGCATGCGACACCGCCGCCAGCACAGCGGAGCCGACCCGCGCCAGCCGTTCGTCTTCGACGCGCTGCACGAGCGATGAAAGCGTCGCGATTCGCGTTCGCATATCGCGGCGTTGGTCTATGGTTAGCATGTGTTGGACGGAGGCATACGAAACTTTTACGCGATGATGGAGGTCACGGACAGCCGAAAGGTCAATCTGCTGCATTGTGGCCGGATATTCGGTGCGCAGCTTATTGATCAATCCCATCAGCGCACGCCGCTCCTTTGATTGGGCCGGTGCCTCTGCCTGTTCATCCAGTTCCTGAAGCTTCTCCTGTGCGGCATCCAAACCATCATGAAGCATCTGAAGCTTTGCCTTCGTCAATTTGTTCTTCAGCGCAAACTCGAATGCCGATTCAAGAGACACGACATCCGCCAGAATATGCCGGACCTGTTCGTCATAAAGCTCCAACGGAATCAGAATGCGCGGCTCTTCAGGCGTTTTGACCGTTTGCCATTCAGCTTTCAGCGCTCGTATCTTCCGCTCGATTTCCGATTCGATATGTTCCGGGCTCGTCATGATGCTTTCATTATACTACAGCTCAAGTTTCGGGGAATCTTGTCGGTCAAGCGCTTCGTTGACCATGGCATCGGCGTCCTTGTTGTGCTCGCGGCGGACATGCGTGAACGAAATTTTGGCAAAATCCTGCCGCGCGTTGTACAAATCAACGAATAATTTCTTGAGTCCGGCATCGCGGACTTTGTATTCCCCGTTCACCTGACGCACAAGCAATTCGCTGTCTGCCATCACGCGCACATGCGCCGCGCGGGCGCGTTCGGCTCCGATGAGCGTTTTCAGTTTGTTCAGCGCAAGAATCGCCGCGGAGTACTCGGCAACATTGTTGGTCTGCACCCCTAGGTAGTGTCCTTGCTCGGTCCGGCGGATATCCGGACCTTCAATAACATACCCCGCCGCAGCAGGACCGGGATTTCCACGGGACCCGCCGTCGGTGTATACGGTGTACACAGATATGCTACTCATATTTCCGGTCCATGAGCTTCTTGAAGATTTCGTAGGTCGCACGCGCATCCACAAGCGCATCGTGCCACTGCTGGTTCTTGAGATGAAAATATCTTACTACTTCACGCATACGAAATCCGTCCATATGTGAACGGTACAAGTCGCTGAAAATCATACTCTGCACATCCAGTACCTGCCAATGATACGAGGGCTCGATGCCCACCTGATGAAATGATTTCTTGAGCTGAAAGAAATCACCGACAACATTATACCCGATGAGTACCGCGCCGCTGACGAATGCATCGAACCGCATCAGCGCCTCTTTCAGCGGTATGGCGTCTTTCCATTTGCGCGCAGAATAACCAATGAGCTCCAGTGCTTTGCGGTCACCGTTCTCCATGTGTCGCGGTTTTACCCGCGTCTGCCATTCGCCGATAATTTCAAATTTTGGCTGGTTCACCAACACAACACCGATTTGCAGTATCTCGTTGATAGCAGACAGTCCGGAAAATTCCAAGTCGACGAACGCTAGCGGCCGCTCCTTGATACGCGTATCCGATACATACCGCAACGGCATCTTTTCTTTTGGTTTTTTTACTTTATGCTCCATGTTTCATGCTTCATCGTAATACCCAAGTACTTTGAGCCCTGGTAGCTGTGTGCCCGCAAGAAATGCGAGCATCGCTCCCCCGCCGGTGGAAACAAATGTAAACTTCTCCAGCAGTCCGAGAACATCAACCGCAGAAATGGTATCACCGCCCCCGATAATCGACAATGCGCCGCTTGCGGCGATGGCACGGGCGATCGCTTCGGTTCCGGCCATGAATCGCGCATCCTCAAAACGCCCCATGGGCCCGTTCCAAATAATGAGCTTCGCTCCTTCCGCGAGCACCGTAAATGCCCGCGTCGTCTCGGGCCCGATGTCCCGTGCGTGGCCATCGTCCATGATAAAATCCGTCGGCAAGTGCAGTCGTGAGTCTTGCGTATTGATATTTGTCATCCCTGCGAGAATCTCATTGGCAGCCACACCGCCGACGGCAACATGCTCTGCTCGTACGATAAGATGTTCGATGACCGGTATCTTCGTGCTCGCCTTGGCACCGCCGATGTAGACTACTTTCCCCTGCGCGGGTGCATTAATGGCTTTCACAAGCTGTCGGGTTTCTTCCTGTATCAGCAAGCCGGCATACGCGGGCAAGAGTTTTGCCGCCGCAACAACCGATGCATGCTCGCGATGGCACACCGCGAACGCACTATTTACATAGAGGTCGCATCCCGCGACCAGCTCGCGTGCAAACGATTCGTCGTTGGTTTCTTCTCCGGGATGCTGGCGCGTGTTCTCCAACAGCACTACCTCATCCCCGAATGTAACGCCAAGCAATTGCTCCAATTGCGGTTTGAGCGGTTCAAAACTTGGCACCGCGGAGATGTGTGCCGCCAACACTACATGCGCGCCGCGCGAAAGCAGATAGTCCAGCGTTGGCTTCTGCCGCACGATGCGATAGCGTTCGGCAATCGTGCCATCAGTATTCACAGGTACATCAAAATCCGCGCGCAGAAATACTTTCTTGCCGCGTATATTCCCTGCTTGGTCGAGTGTACGCATCATATGCTCTCTCGAATATTATAGGTATTTCCGTGTCCCAACAACCCCCGATATGACTGCCTTGTTGCTTCTACCGGACATTCCCGCAACCGTCTGAACATCCGGCGCTTTGTATTCATCCGCAGTACTCGGTGATCCGGGAAGTGCGCCCAGCCCAGGAAGTCGATGCCGGAAGCTAGAGTGCGGAGAGAAACCTTGTGTGGATGCAAATCGAGATGAAGTTTTTCCTGCAGAAAGTCGCCGATACGAGACAGGAGTTCCTGCAAATAAGACTTGTCGCCGTGCAGAATTGCAAAGTCGTCCGCGTAGCGGATGTAGTGTTTCACTTTGAGCGCGTGTTTCACCCACTGATCAAACTCGTTCATATAGATATTCACCATGAGCTGTGATGTCAGGTTGCCGAGAGGGAGGCCCGGGAAGAAGCTGGAAATAATGCGGGACAGAAGCCAGAGGGTATCGGAGTCAGGAATGTGTTTAGCTATGATGTCGTTCAGAATGTCGTGGTCTATACTGGCAAAAAACTTGCGGATGTCGCACTGTAGCACCCAGCAGGTGCGGGTATGATTCTGGGAGACCCGGTACCCAAAGGCGCGAAACCGGTTTAGTGCACGATGCGTGCCTTTGCCCAGCTGACAGGAGAAGGAGTCGGCAATGAATTTCCTGCTGAAATAGTGACACAGCACCCGATGCACGGCGTGGTGCAGAAGGCGGTCCCGCACACTTGCTTTGTGGATACTCCGTGGCTTTGGGTCAGAAATGTTAAATGCTTCGTATGGTGAGTGGTGATATGTTTTTGCAATCAGATCGTTATGGAGCATAACAACATTATCCATTAGGTTGTGCTCAAAATCCTGCACATCTCTACGGGCCCGCTTGCCGCCCAAAAACTCCTTCCATGCTCCAAGGAGATTTTCCAAAGAAATGATATGCTGAAAGCCCTCATCAAGCTGAATATGACTCATTCGCCCAATAATACCCCCCCGGCTCATTCCACTACTCCAAAGCGCAAAAAGCGCTTACGGACTTTGGTATAGCTATCTTCAGACACTCCCGAAAACCCATCGGCACTCCCTGGGCGTGAGGGTTGATGCGTTATTTATTGAAATCATTGAGACACTCGCAGTCGCGAGTTTTCTGGTGCGTGAAGAAAAAATCCCTTATGTGCGTATTGCTATCAGAAAAACGGATACCCTCAAAATACTACTGATGGTGCTCTGGGAAACAAAATCACTCGACGATAAAAAGTACATCGCACTATCGCTCAAGATAGACGAGATTGGCAGGATGCTTGGCGGATGGAGCGGTCAACTTCAAAAACAAAACTCCCCCACGAAGGGAGAGAAATGAAGAGAGTTGCGCGGGGCCAAGAACACCCACCGATTGTCAGGGTACCAGGCATTGTCGGGCTTACCGTAGTTGCTGTTCAACCACCGGTCACTGCTGTCGTGTTCGACATTGAACACCTTCAGGTAGTCGTCCGAGTCCGTGTATAAAGGATGCCGTCTATGCCACTGTCCCTCGAATGCTCTTGGGACTGTATCGTATTCGGCATCATTAATGCCATAACATCCTTTACCAAGTATCTTCATTTTTTGAAGTTTCTGCATATGTCCTCCATCTCAAACCGTAATCGGAGATGTTCTCAACATACGGATACTGGATTCGGCAGCGGGAAACCGTAATCTCCCACATATTCGCCTAATACCAAAGTGAGTATACCAGAATAAAGAAAGTGGCCGTACACGCTTTCGCATGCACGGCCACCAGACGGGGCCGAAGGACTAAGGTTCAGAGGTCAGACAGACCAAAGAAACTAAGTGCCGAGGACTAAGTCGTGCGCGGGGCCAAGAACACCCACCGACCGGCAGGGTACCAGGCATGGCCGGGCTCACCGTAGTAGCTGTACAACCACCGGCCACTGCCGACGTGTTCGACACTGAACACCTTCAGGTAGCCGCCCGAGTCCGCGAGGGGCTCCATGGCAATCAGGAGCCATTCTCCGGGGGGTTGATCAGGGTACTGCAGACGAAGCTGCGGACCGACCTCGGCGGGACAGAGCCGGAGTCCCAACTCCAGAGCACGGGCGTAGATGGTATCGCGGCGAGCGGCCTGGGTGAAGCCCAGATCAGTGCCGGAGACGATAACGAGATCGAGCTTGGTCTTCTTGGGGCTCATGCTGTTCTTGGCCAGGATCCGACCGGCGTAGTCGCTGATGCGGAAGCCCGCGGATACCAGCGATGCGCGGAGCCCGTCCACGGTCTTGAAGGTACCAAGTGTGATGGTCTTCCAGACCGGGAACTGGGGCCAGGGGTCCTCCTTGCGGAGGAACCGCTTGAAGGCGGCGAACCACTGGGGACCTTCGGGTCCGGCGAGTTTCTCAAAAAATGCCTTGAACGGTCCGGCCGTCTCGGCCAGAGCGCTTGCGTCGAGCATGATGGACATGGTCGACTCCTTTCAGAAAACGAGGAAAGTGGTTTTTAACGAGCGCAGGGACTGATGTCACCCTGTATTTTAATTACACTCCTGTCTTCCTGATTTGTCAATCCCCTGTATCTCATCTTCTGCAATCTCGCTTGCAATGGTGAGAATCCGCGCAAAATCTTCAGCGCGGACGGACGCCCCGCCGACGAGAACGCCGGAAATTTCGGAGCGTTGCAAAAACTCATGCGCATTGGCAGGCGTCACCGAACCGCCATAGAGAAAGGCGATGTGCGACACATCGAAATGATCGGCTAACGCTTCGCGGATGAGACTCATCGACTGCACGGCGCTGGCGGGCGTGTCGGGTTTGGCATCAGGGTTGGTGCTAATGGCCCACACCGGCTCGTACGCTATGATGCACTGCCCTACCTGTCCGGGCGTCAATCCGCGGAATGTCGCGGCGACCTGCGCTTTGAGCGCATCCTGCCAATCGCCCTCGCGAGCTTGCCCGCCGAAGCCTTGGCGTAGGCGGGTGCGCTCACCGACGCACACAATAGGCACCAATCCGTTGCGGAGCGCCGCCCGCAGTTTTTCGTTGACCATTTCGTCATCTTCATTGAGCTTGTAGCGCCGGTCACTGTGCCCAACAATCACATACCGCACGCCGAGTTTTGCCAGTTGCGGACCGCTCACCTCGCCCGTCTGTGCGACATCATCACGCGCCGCAATATCCTGCGCACCCAACCGCGCTACATCGGCAAGCACGCCTTCGCCCAACATTGCGGCGACATCTTCCAGAAAAACAAACGGCGGACAGAACACAATATCCAGCTGTTGCGCCCCTGCGCCCAGTCCGCGGACATGTTCGTCAATTTTCGCGACAATATCCTGCGCCTCGGCAAGAGTCTTCGGATTCATCTTCCAATTCGCGATGATTAACTTTTTCATGTGGAATAGAGCCACGCAACATTGCGCAATTCCTGTTCTATCTTATACGCATTCCCGTGGCCGAGCAATCCGAGATAGGACTGGAGCGTAGTCTGGACTGGCCTCTTTACGATGTTACGGAACGCTCGTCGTTTCGTTACTGTTCGCAGAACTTTGTGGGTTGGAAAATAGGACCATCCAAGAAAGTCGACACCGGATGCCAATGTCTTGAGCGCAATCTTCCGAGGATGCAAGTGCAACAACAAATAGCATTGCAGGAAGTCGCTTACGCATGGAACGAGCGAGACCAGAAAAACTCTGTTGGGATGCAGTATGACAAAATCATCTGCGTAGCGGATATAGTGAGGCAAACCCATCCGGTTCTTCATGAAGCAATCCAGCTCATTCATATAGATATTGGCCAGTAGTTGCGATGTCAGATTACCCAACGGCAAACCCCTACCAGGGCTTGCATGGAAACTGCTGATGACTTCTTGAAGAAGCCTCATAACCAAAGCATCTGAAATCGTCCGCGCAAGAATGGCCGATAGTCTGACATGGTCGATGCTGGCAAAGAATTTTCGGATGTCACACTTCAACACCCAGCAGGTCCGAGTATTGTTTTCGCTTGTCTTGTTGATGAAAGAACGGAATCGCGCTCCGGCTGCATGAATCCCCTTGTCTACCCGACAAGAAAATGAATCGGAAATGAATAGATGGTCAAAGATTGGATATAACACTCGATGGATTGCGTGATGGAGCAAACGGTCGCGAACTGTTGCCTTATGGATATGGCGCGGCTTGGGATCGCAAATATGAAAGCTGTGATACGGACCATGCCGATACGCTCCATTGGCAAGCTCGTCGTGCAGGTATAGGATGTTGTCCATCAGTTCCCGCTCGAATTCTTGGACATCAACCTTGTCCCGCTTGCCAGACACGAACTCTTGCCATGCGAGCAGAAGATTTTCCAGAGAAATTATTTCCTCAAACATACAAAAACCTATATGGGGGGGGGGGGGGGGGGGGGGGGGGGGGGGGGGGGGGGGGGGGGGGGGG
>ERZ1292625.3137-Hain-H41-01um-R1-3137-length-13894-cov-23_pt1 | contig 13894 bp, 15 predicted proteins | sample MGYA00564400_ERZ1292625 | MGnify/ENA primary metagenome ERZ1292625 (study PRJEB36523, sample SAMEA6512639) | groundwater metagenome | collected 2019-01-08 | study: AquaDiva: Metagenomics assemblies of 32 groundwater samples | reverse complement strand
GAAAGGGCTGTTATAGTCAGGAAGATTAGGCTGGATTAATTCGGAAAACAACACTCCTGCCTACTGTCTACTGTCTACTGCCTACTGTCTCCTGTCTCCTGTCTACTGTCTGCTGCCTCCTGCCTACTGTCTACTGTCTCCTGTCTACTGCCTCCTGCCTCCTGCCTACTGTCTACTGTCTGCTGTCTGCTGCCTACTGTCTGCTGCCTACTGCCTACTGCCTACTGTCTACTGTCTGCTGTCTGCTGTCTGCTGTCGGTTTTAGTGCGGTTGTTCCACTTTGGTAAACAGCGTCATCAGCATATTGTAGAAGAAAAGAAATACGGTGAATGCCTGGACCGCGCCGGAAGCCACGGTAAGCGTCCGGTACGTGCCGCTCGGGCTGTACGTGTTCAGGGCATAGAACACAAGCATGGCCACGAGCGAGATGTTCGAGAGATAGAACTGCGCCTCTCCGATCTTGTTGCTGTACAGCGGCCTGCCCATGAACCGCGGCAGGATGTGGTAGCCCACCCCGTAGATCATCATTGAAACCCAGCCGAGCATGTTGAGATGGGAATGCACGAATTTCAGCCCCAGCGCATTCTGCTGGGCGAGCATGATAATTCCCAACACCGTCGAGATGCCGAGATAGGCGATGCTCATTACGATAAACCCCTTCACGAACCTGTCCATAGAGATCCTCCTTGTGTTTTTGGATCAAGTATAGCGCAACTCTCCGCAATCCGCTATGACCCCGGTCATACAAACGTGATACAGTACACAGCATACAACCCCCTCCCTGCCTACTGCCTACTGTCTACTGTCTACTGCCTACTGTCTACTGCCTACTGCCTGCTGCCTGCTGCCGTTGTCTCCCCCAATATGATTTACGTCATAACAGGCGCGCGGAATTTCTGCTATAGTATAGCCAACAATACGAGATCGAAGGAGGCCACTATGATCGCGGAGAAAAAGAAAGTAACGAAAGATTCAGTAATCGGCGACGTGATACGGAGCAGTCCGGGCGCCAAAGCGGTGATCCAAAAATACTTCGGGAACGGCTGTTTCACCTGCCCGGGCATCAACATGGAGTCCATATCGTTCGGGTCCATGATGCACAACCTCGACCCCAGCAAGATCGTGGACGAGATCAACGCCCTGGAGGAATAACATGGAAATCAAATGCTTTGTATGCAACGCGAATGATAAGGACAGGGTGTATCTCCCGTGCTACCATGAAGGCAAGGAAAAGATCGTCTGTACCCGGTGCCTCCCCATGCTTATCCACGGGGCGCATTAACGTAAAACGGCTGTTGTTCCCGCAAAGCCGCAAAGAAAAGCAGTCTGTGCTCTCTATGGCTCAATGCTTTTTTGGATTAACCGGCCTTTCCCCCGCCCCGGCAGGGAGTTACACATTTATACTCTGCCGGGGTCTCTTTTTTCAAACCTCTGGCATTTCTCCACTATAATTGGTAAACTACGCTCATGAAAAAAGACCTTGCGGTAGTGCTCGTGAGCGGCGGCATGGACAGCTGCGTCACCGCGGCCATTGCGAACCAGGAATACCGGCTGGCGTTTTTGCACGTGAACTACGGCCAGCGCACCGAGGCCCGGGAGCTTCGCGCCTTCAACGAGATCGCGGATTTTTACAGGGCTGAGAAGCGGCTTACGGTGAGCATAGAGCATTTGAAGGTCATCGGCGGATCGGCCCTTACGGATACAAACATCCCCATACCGGAAACAGGCGCCCCCCAATCCACAATCCGCAATCCGCAATCCGCAATTCCGACGACCTACGTCCCCTTCCGGAACGCCCATCTCCTGTCCATCGCCACATCCTGGGCAGAGGTCATCGGCGCAACAAAGATTTTCATCGGCGCAGTGGAAGAAGACAGCTCCGGCTACCCCGACTGCCGGGAAAAGTTCTACCGGGCGTTCAACAAGGCCATTGAAATGGGTACCAAGCCGGAAACACGGATCGAGATCGTAACGCCCCTCATCCACATGAAAAAATCGGAGATCGTGAAAAAAGGCGCTGAACTCGGCGCTCCGCTCCGTCTCACCTGGAGCTGTTACCAGGCAAGCGAGAAGGCCTGCGGCAGATGCGAGAGCTGTGCCTTGCGGTTGAAAGGCTTCAACGAGGCGGGAGTGAAGGATCCGATACCGTATGAGGGGTGAGCAGAAACACCTCAGAAAGCACCCTTTAACATAACCCATCCAGCCGTATTCCAAATATTCATTCCGGTCAGTACGTCCCCTACGTTTCGGCGTGCAATTTCATTCTGCTTCTTCTGCTTGATGGATGCGGATACGTCCGGTTTCTACGATCCAGAGCTTCTTATCTACTGTCATGGTTTCAAGAGATTTCAGGAACTGCCGAATCAACTGTTCGAGGAGGGATAAGGTAGGATTATGGGGAACTCGGATGACGACAATACCGTGAGCCTGCTGAGGAGGAAACCGCAACACATCGGAAAAATCCAGGTCGAGTGTTACCAGACAACGATGCTCGGCACGACAGACTTCGTAAAGCCGCTGGTCGGCGCAGCCTTGCAGTTGTTGGTCCCTGACAGTCAAAACGTCGTGACCGCTTGTACGAAAAATCTGCTGCGTCCGGGTGCCGAAATTCTCATCCAGCTTGAATTTCATCCGGCAGCAACCTCGACAAACCGCTCTCGTGACATCTCCGCGCCGTACGCTATCGCCGCTTGAATGTCCTCTCTTGTCAGTTGGGGGTACTCCGCCAGGACTTCTTCGATAGTCGTGCCATTTGCCAGAAAATCCAGAATGAGCGATACCCAGATGCGCGTACCGCGGATGCACGGTTTCCCGAAGCAGACGTTCGGGTCGACTGATATGCGTTTGAGAAGCGGGTTCATCTCTTCACCTCCGGTATATTACTGCTACTATTATAGCCTCTTTCACAAGGCAACGCAATAAGGTCGGGGAAAAGTCAAACTTCGCCTCGCCCCCAACTCTTCGCCGAAGAAGACATACTCGATATTGTGAGATTTCACTGCCTTCTGGAGCACTTCACAATTGAACTTGCGTACTTGAAACACGTCTCCTGTTCTTCAGATTGATGCATCTAGTTTTCAGGAAGAAGTTCATTTACTTCATCACCACGCTCGTCACCACCAGCATGACCGTGAGCAGGATCAGCACGGCCACCGTGATCCACGTGATGATGTTCATCCGTTTGGAGTTGACGTAGTCGCCCATGAGGTCCCGGTCGTTCACGAGCCGGAGCATGATGAGGAGGACAATGGGCAGCAGGATGCCGTTTATCGTCTGGGAAAAGAACATGATCTTGATGAGCGGCGCGTTGGGGAGCATGATCACCCCTGCCCCGATCACGATGAAGGCGGTGTAGAACCCGAGGAACTGGGGCGCTTCCTTGAACGTCTTGTTGATCCCCGATTCCCAGCCGAAGGCCTCGGACAGGCCGTAAGCCGTGGCCAGGGGCAGGACAAAGGCCGCGAGGAACGAGGCATTCAAGAGCCCGACGGCAAAAAGGTGTGACGCGAAGTCTCCTGCCAGCGGTTCCAGGGCGCGCGCCGCGGCTTCCGCGGAATCCACCACGACGCCGGCGGGGTGGAGGATGGTGCCCGTGGCCAGGATGATGAAGAACGCGATGAATACGGTCATGAACGAGCCGGCGTAGACATCGAACTTGGCGTACTTGTACTCCTCAATACGCACGCCCTTGTCCACCACGGCGGACTGGAGATAGAACTGCATATAGGGCGTGATGGTGGTCCCCACCATGGTGATGAAGAGCAGAAAATAGCCCTTGTCGAACTTCAGATGGGGGAGGGCGATCTGCTTCGCCACCTCGCGCCACGGCGGGTCGGCCATGAACCCCGAGAACACATAGGTCAGGTAGATCATGCTGATGGCTATGAGGAACCGCTCGACCTGCTTGAAGTTTCCCTTAACCACCGCGAACCAGACCACGAAGGCGGATAGGGGCACGGAGATATACTTGTGCACGCCGAAGAGCTCCATACTGGCCGCGATGCCTGCAAATTCAGCGATGGTGACCGTGAGGTTGGCAACAATGAAGAGCGCCATGACCGCCAGCGTCACCTTGACCCCGAACTGCTCCCGCACCAGGTCGCCGAAGCCCTTGCCCGTCACCACGCCCATGCGCGACGACATTTCCTGGATAACGGCCAGGGCGAACGTGATGAGCACCAGGGCCCAGAGCAGGCCGTAGCCCTCGCGGGCGCCCACGATGGAATAGGTGGCGATGCCGCCGGCGTCATTGCCCGCGTTCCCGGCAATGAACCCCGGTCCGATGACGCTCAGGAACGCGATCATCCGGGCGTTCTTCATATTTTTGATGCGCTCAAAAAACTTCATTGACACAAGACCCCGCAAGAACCTGTTTTCTGCCGCGAATTGCCACGAATTTTCACGAAAAAATCAGACCGCTAAAGAGTGTTACTGCCGGAAGCGCAAAACAGTTTACATGATTTTAGCCGCCAGGTCACAGAGGAAGCGAAAAGCAATTCACTTTGGCCGCGGATAAACCTAACCCGGACAAGCCGGAACCAAAGCAAAGCATTTTCTCGCAAAGACGCAAAGGCCGCAAAGAACGGCAAAAACAAAAAGGTTTATTGTTTAAATTCAAGACGTACAGGCATTTCTTTGCGCACTTTGCGTCTTTGCGAGAGAAGGGTTTTAAAGTTTTCGTCTAATTATTCTGTCCATTTTGCGTAGAATTTGATTTGCAACTAACTAAAAATCGATTTCCGATTCTTGCTTCAATTCGCGTTCATTCGTGCAAATTCGTGGCAAAAACCTCTGAGCTTTCGCTTCTTTTCTCGGGTAAAATCTACAGCTTTCTCCGCTTCTTCCTCGACGCCGTCGGCAGGAGAAAGTCCACCACGTCATCCACCGTGACGATACCGCGCATGACGCTGCTCTCGTCAACCACCGGCGCGGCCAGAAGGTTGTACTTGGAAATGAACTCCGCCACGTCCTTCTGCCCGGCCTCGAGGGGGAGGGTCTTTACCGGGGTCTTCATGATGTCCCGGAGCCTCGCCCCCGGCTTGGCGAGAATGAGGTTTTTGAGCGAGAGAACGCCGACGAGGCGGTCTTCGTCGTCAACGAGATAGAGATAATAGATCGTTTCGACGTCCGGCGCTTCGAGCCGCAGTTCCTTGATCGCCTCCTCCACGGTCATGCCGGAGTCGAACGCGAGGTACTCGGTGGTCATGAGGCCGCCGGCCGTGTCCTCTTCGTGTTCGAGAAGTTCCTGTACGTCCTGCGCCTCTTCCTTCTCCATGAGATTGATGAGTTCCTGCGCTTTGGCTTCGGGCAGGTCCCCGAGCACGTCCGCGGCCTCGTCGGGCGGCATGCGCTCGAGGATATCGGAAGCGCGCTCCTTGGACATGTCGTCAATGATGTCCGCCTGCACGCTCGGCTCCAGTTCATGGAGGGCCTCGGCCGCCGTGTCGACATCGAGGCTGCCGAATATCGCCGTCCGTTCCCGCTGGGACACCTCGCTGATGATCTCCGCCAGGTCCGCCGGGTGCAGGCTCGCCACCTTCTGCCGGGAAATGGTAAGCGTAAGCTTCGTCAACTTGGGCTCCACGGTCTGAAGATAGTGCCAGCCGATAAACTTGCTCGGCAGCCGGTACCCGAACAGGGAGAGCAGTTTCTCGCCCTTTGCTTCCAGCCCGAGCCTCCGAAGGATCCCCCGGAGCCCGAGGTCGGCGGCCACCAGGCACATCCGTCCGTTCACGTCCCCGAGCCTGAGGTCGTTCACCCGGACGAGCTTTGCCCCGTTGATGTCGACGATCTGCTTGTCGAGAAGGTCCCTGATGATCAGAATGTCGTTGGGAGAAACGGAAGCCGGTCCGAGGTTCTCTGCGCGGGCGGAGACGGTCATGACGCGCCGGTTAAAGAGGTTGACGATGTCCCAGGGAAGGATATAGGTTTTCCTGCCCGCCGCTGCCACGAGGGCGGTCACTGCCGGGAAGGGTTCTCCCGCGCTGACGATGATGTCCTTGAGCTTGCCGATCTCCTCGCCCACCTGGTCGAGCACCGGCTTTTTATGCACGTCGCTGACAAAGATATCTCCGGCAAAAAAAGGCATGGTCCGCTCCGCGGCGCGAGAGTTCGAGGATATTCCGCTGATTATACCAGCGGTCGTTGCCATGTCAAGGAAAAAGCCGGCAGCGGGCCGCCGCGGCAGGGAAAATATGAGAAATATGATAGAATGAGAGTAACTACTCAGGTCAGCCACTTCGCTCTTGCCTGCGTGTACGCGCAAGCGGGTCGGCGCAAGGCGCCGGCGCTCCTGCTGCGCGGCATGCCTTGGGCGACGCGAACGTGATTTCTATAAATCATTAAAATATCGATATTAAAAAATTTAACATGTCATGCCGGAATTTTTCTGATATAGTTTCTCAGCGTTGAGGCCGGCGTGCGCGGCTTCACCGTCACAATTCCGAAGGCGCCCTTGAAAGGAGAATGGTTTTTATGCCGGAACAGACCGTGAAGGACCTCAAAAAAGAACTCTACCTCATGATGCACAAGGCCCAGGAGATGCTCGAACTCGCCGAGGACGCCTTTGCGAAAAATAAAGTGTCCGCGCTCGACCAGGCGGCAGAACTCGCCGGGGAAATCCACCGGAAGGAAGATGTCCTCACCGAGGCGCTCTCGAAAATGGCGGCCAAAAACGGCGAAGCCAGGCCGCTCGTGGCAGTTCCGGGGCACATCGAAAAAATTGCAACGAGCATCGAGCGCATTGTAGACGGCGTGCGTCTGAAGATCAAGGAAGGCCTGCTGTTCAGCGACAAGGCCATTCTGGAAACCGGCACAATGATTGTCAAGGCCAAAGACGTGCTGAAAAAGGCCGGCGAGACGATGGTGACGGGCACCGCGGCGGCCGTTGACGCCATCCGGAACGAAAGCGACGCCATCATCAACATGGCCGATAGCTTTGCCACTACTCACGAGGAGAGGCTGGTGAGCGGGGAATGCTCGCCCAAATCCTCCTCGACCTATCTCTGTATCCTCTACGCCTTCGAGGACCTGGCTTCCCATACCAAGGACGCCGTCAAAAAATCAGTGCCGCGGTAAAACTCAGGCGGAGCGCCTGCTCCGCCGCAAAAAAACGCGCCGTGACCGTCATGGCAGCGCCACCTCTCAAGAAGACATCTTGACACAATACGACGATTGATGTATCCCTATCAATCACCATCTTTCTGCGCTGAAACAATCATCTGTTTCCCTCAGGCAAGCCCTGACCTGCCCGTTCCCACTTCGCCGACGTGACCTTCCACCCGTCCGATTCCTTCACCAGTGAAACGTCGAAATCATACAGACCCAGCGCCTCGGGCAGAAGATCGCCCGCTGACTCGGTTTTATTCCCGCCGGTAAGAACGGGCTGAAACACGGCCCTGGCAGTAGGACCGGTGATGCTTACGTCGAGAGCGGGAATATAGACCGATATTTTCTGGTGCCGGTAAAAGTAAAACAGCAGGAGACCCTTGATCCCGTCATAATCGTGTCCCTGAGGGTCGCGGTAGGTCTTCGACAGATGCCCCAGGATGGTCCGGATATCCTTCTCCTCCACCGCTTTCCGGACCGAGGTGATGATTTTCTTGACCCTGTCCTGCTCGGTTTCCTTGTGACAGGCAGGAGCGGTGAGACCCAAAAGCAATATGAGAGAGATGATGAACGAGCGCTTCATGTTCCCTCCATGATGGTCTCGTAAAAAGCCCCTTATGCCGTCATTGCGAGGAGCGGAGCGACGCGGCAATCTCGATTTTTCAGGCGGTTATGAACTGCGAGATTGCTTCGCTTCGCTCGCAAAGACGGCTTTTAGAACTTTTTACGAATGAATCAAGCATAGTAAACTTTTCCGGAAAAAGCAAGGTCCGAGGAATCAATTGACACGAATGCATATTCTGGTAATATTAAAGACAGGAACGAGAACTGCATTCGATGAAATACGTCAAGACAGCCATCCTCTTCTTCTGGCTCGTGATGCTCGCGCTCCTCGTTGAGCGCGCCTACATCAGGCCTGCATCGGTCATCGCCCTCGACGTGATCACCGAAGAGGGCGTGCGCACCGGCGATGAGTGGTTCGGCATCTACCAGCAGGGACGGAAGATCGGGTATGCCCACACCCGCGTGGCGCCCGAGGGGGATACGTACCATATCTTTGAGGAATCGGAACTCGACGTCCTCGTCCTCGGAACGGTGCAGCGGGTGAAGACCGCGATCAACAGCTATACCACGCGGAACTTCCTGCTCAAGTACTTCGATTTTTCCATGCAGTCCGATGCCGCGTCCATGGAGATCAAGGGCGCGGTGGTCAAGAACCGGCTCGTTCTCGACATCATCACCGGCGGGCAGACGCGCAAGGAGAGCATACTCCTCAAGGACCAGCCGTACCTTTCGCCCAACGTCAAGCCGGCACTGGTACTCATGGGCCTGGAGCAGGGCCGGAAATACCGGTTTCCCCTGTTCAACCCCGCCACGATGAACACCGAGGACGCCTACATTACCGTGGAAGCGAAAGAGTCCATCAAGGTGGGAGACCGGGAACTGCCCGTCTATAAGCTGCGGGAATCCTTCCAGGGCATGGAGGCCCTGTCATGGGTCACCGAAGACGGCGAGACCATCAAGGAGGAAAGCCCCCTGGGATATGTGCTCCTGAAGGAGACCATGACCGAGGCGCTGAAGCGCGACAAGGAAGGCCCGGTGGTGGACATCATCTCCCTCACCATGGTCCCTTCGGACCCCATAGAGAAGTCCGGCCAGACGAAATATCTGAAGGCACGGCTCAGGAACGCGCCGCTCCAGGGATATGAGCTCAATGGCGATAGACAAGCCCTCACGGAAGATACCATCGTGATAACCGCCGAAGCGCATATGGCCCCATACCCCCTGCCCTATGCAGGGAAGAAACTGGACAACTACCTCCAGCCGAGCGCTTTGGTGCAGAGCGATGACGCGAAAATACGAGAGCAGACCGCAAAAATCCTCGCGATGGAAAAAGACGCCGCAGCGGCAGCGCGGAAGCTGAACGACTGGGTGTACGATGCGATCCAGAAAAAGCCCGTCGTAAGCATTCCGAGCGCCCTTGAAGTCCTCAAACAGCGCGTCGGCGACTGCAACGAGCACACGACACTCTATACGGCCCTGGCCCGGGCCGCGGGCATCCCCACGCGCATGGCGGCGGGCATCGTGTATATGAAAAACGGCTTCTACTACCACGCATGGCCCGAGGTCTGGCTCGGCGGCTGGGTCGCCGTGGACCCCACCTTCCATCAGTTCCCGGCCGACGCGACGCACATCAGGTTCGTCACGGGCAATCTCGACCGGCAGTCGGAGATATTGAAGCTCGTGGGTAAACTGCGGGTGGAAGTCCTGGAGTATAAATAAATTGCGGAATGCGGATTTCGGATTGCGGATTGAATCCTTGTCAATTCGCGTTCATTCGCGGCTAAATCAAACCTTATGATCAAACTCTCCAACCTCACAAAAATCTACGGCGCCCTCATTGCCGTGAAGAACATCAGCCTCGAAGTGGCCCCGGGCGAAGTCTTCGGGTTCCTGGGCCCCAACGGCGCGGGCAAGACCACCACCATCAAGATGATGGCGGGACTGCTCCAGCCCACGAGCGGCGAGGTGCGGATCAACGGGTTCGACGTGCAAAAGGAACCGCTCAAGGCCAAGGCCATCACCGGTTTTATCCCCGACAGGCCCTATTTGTACGAAAAGCTCACAGCCGGGGAGTTCATGCAGTTCGTGTCAAAGCTCTACGACATGCCCGACGTGGAGAAACGCATTAGCGAGCTCCTCGGCCTCTTCGGGCTCACCGAATGGTCGGGCGAGCTCATTGAAAATTTTTCCCATGGCATGAAGCAGCGGCTCGTCATGGCGTCGGCCCTGCTCCACGACCCGAAGGTGCTCGTCGTGGACGAGCCCATGGTCGGCCTCGACCCCCGGGGCGCCCGGCTGGTGAAGGACCTTTTCAAGGACCTCGCTGCAAAAGGGGTGACCATCTTCATGTCCACCCACACCCTCGAGATCGTCGAGAACATGTGCAACCGCGTGGCCATCATCAACCACGGAGAGATCATCGCCGAAGGCAGCGTGGAAGACCTCGGCCGCCTCGCCCGTATGCCCGAGAGCCATCTGGAGCCGATTTTCCTCAGACTGACCGGAGGGGATGAGGCTGTATAAGTCTGAGAACAGGAGCTGTTCTCGCAAAGTCGCAAAGAACGCAAAGAAAAACAATATTATTATTGATGACTTCGTAAAAAGTCTAAATACAGCATTTTCCGTCATTCCCGTGCAAACGGGAATCCAGTGTTTCTCAGCAGTTACATTAATCCTGGATACCCGCTTTCGCGGGTATGACGCCACGGGCTTGATCGAGAAAAATCATGGACGCAGCAAAATTCTTCCCCTTTCTGCGGTGGTGGTCGCGGGTCAACCGCCGCACCATGCGCGCCGATATCATGGCCGGAATCACCGGCGCGATCATCGTCCTTCCCCAGGGCGTTGCCTTTGCCATGATCGCGGGCCTGCCCCCTGAATACGGGCTCTACTCGGCCATTGTGCCGACGATCATTGCCGCCCTGTTCGGCTCTTCCCGTCACCTTATATCCGGCCCCACGATGGCAATCTCCATCGTTATCTTTACCACGATCAGCCCCCTGTCAAGCCCGGGCAGCGCGGAGTACATCCAGATGGTCATCACCCTGACGTTCATCGCCGGCTTGTTCCAGCTTTCGCTGGGAATCGCGCGCCTTGGCGCACTCGTCAATTTCGTTTCCCATTCCGTGGTCGTCGGCTTTACCGCCGGCGCCGCCATCCTCATCGGCGCCGGCCAGCTCAGCAATCTCTTCGGCGTCCCGGGCTCAAAAAGACACGCCTTTGTCCATGTCTTGACGGACCTGATCCACAGGATGCCCGAGATCAATTTCCTCGTGCCGGCGATAGGACTCGTCACGCTCATTGCCGCTCTTCTGTTCAGGAAATATCTCCCGCGGTGGCCGGGGATGCTCTTTGCCATGATCATCGGCAGCCTCCTCGCCGTCGTCCTCAGGAGCGGCGAGCACGGCGTGCGACTGGTCGGCTCCCTGCCGGCCCATCTGCCGCCCTTTTCCTTTCCCGATCTCTCCACCTCCGCCGTGCGCGAGCTGGCCCCTGCCGCGCTGGCCGTGGCAATGCTCGGGCTGACGGAGGCGGTCTCCATCGCACGCTCCGTTGCCACCCGTTCGCACCAGCGCATCGACAGCAACCAGGAATTCATCGGCCAGGGGCTTTCGAACGTTATCGGCAGTTTCTTTTCGAGTTACGCCTCGTCGGGGTCCTTCACCCGTACGGGATTGAATTATGAAGCGAGAGCAAAAACGCCTATGGCCGCGGTATATTCGGCCGCGTTCTTAGCTGTCATTCTTTTACTCATCGCGCCGCTCACGGCCTATCTGCCGATCGCCTCCATGGCGGGCATCCTGCTCCTGGTGGCCTATAACCTTATCGACTTCCATCACATCAAGGCGATCATAAGAACGAGCAGGTCCGAGGCCGCCGTGCTCGCCGTCACTTTTCTTGCGACGCTGCTCGTGGAGCTGGAGTTTGCAATCTACGTGGGCGTGCTCCTTTCGCTCCTGCTCTACCTCAACCGCACGTCCCATCCGCACTTTGTCACGCTTGCTCCCGACCCCGAGAGCGACCGGCGGAGTTTCATCAATATTGCGAAGAAACCGCTCCCCGAGTGCCCCCAGCTCAAGGTCATCCGGATGGACGGCTCGCTCTTTTTCGGCGCCGTTGACCACTTCTCCCAGGAACTGCGCAGCATCACCAGACAGAGCCCCGAGCAGGCCCATATCCTGCTTGTCGGCAGCGGCATAAATTTCATAGACGTTGCCGGATGCGAGGCGCTGGCAGAGGAAGCGCACCGCCTGCATGTGAGTGGAAGAAAACTGTACCTCTGTTCGCTCAAGGGAGATGTGACGGATGTCCTGAGGCGCGGAGGATGCATGAAACGCATCGGCGAGGAAAACATCTTTCGCTCGAAGATGGAGGCGATAGCCAGGATCGTCCCCCAGCTCGACTCGGAGCGATGCCGCGTCTGCACCGTGCGCATTTTCAATGAATGTGCGCAGATGCCGGGGGCGAAAACGTGAGTACGTTAGGATTTTTGTCGCATAATGCGCATGACGGAGAGTCAACTTGAGCCGATTTTTCTCAAACTGACTGGATATATGCTTGACAAAATGCCCCTCTACGTTTAATATCTAGGCATCCATTTTCAAGGAGACTGCCGCAATGGACTTTACTGAAAATAAGTTAAAGGAAATACTTACTGAACAGAGAGTTGAATTTCAGCATGTCGTCGGAATCTTCAAGGAAGACCTCGAATCAAAAATCAATCTCATTGCTGAGCAATACCAGGAAATCAAAACAACGCAGAAAACTCACACCGAAATGATCGGGTCTGTGAGGGAAGACGTACAAATCATCAAGTCCGACGTTCAGTTCCTTTCCTTAAAGTCGAACTGAAAAGAAAAGTCGATTACGATGAATTCGACGCCCTCACTAAACGTGTTCCACTGCTCGAAGCAAAAATCAGAAAATAAGTAGCCCCAAAACCTCTCCTGTTGAAATCCCTTCCGATAACAAGCCTGTAAAAAATGCCCGAAGTACGCTTTTTGCTCCTCGGCTCATGACCTCGGCGAAACCACGATACCAAATCCTATGAACGGTCTATGAGACGGTTTGAGAATTTTTTTCATTGTGTCTTACGAGCCTGTAGGAAAAAATCTGAAATTTGCTTTTTTCGGTTCGTAACTATCCGATATTCCTTCAGTCGATTTTTTTAAATCAACTCATTCTATAGACTCAACGTTGACATAACGGGCGCGCTTTAGTGCGTCCCAGTTGATGGTGTTGTTAGCGTTTCCATCACTGCCGCATCCAGAGACCCCATGAACTCTTCAACTGCTTGGGTATAGGCGCCGGGCAGCCCAAGATTTTCATTGATTTCCCGGTGTGAAAGATTCTGCTCCAGTACCTTGGCGTGCGCGCCAAGCGACGTGGCCTGGGCAGTAAAGTTACGCGCTTCTGAGCAGGAATCTTTGCGGCGCGTAGAGCACACCGCCAACAGCGGTGAGGCCGATGCCGTTAGCACATGGAAGGGCGAGGCCGATCGCCAGTAAGCTGGCTGGTTGCCGAAGGCTCCGTTGTAGAAACGGGCGTGCTTTGCCTCCATGATTTGTACAACATCAAGTGCTGCGCTATCCAGCAAAATGGCGCCCAGCCAAGGCCTGACACCAACGCCTATGGCTTTGGAAGGCGCCGCCCCCAGCAAGGCGACAAGATGCGCGCCGGCGGAATGCCCCATCAGAATGAACTTCGATGAATTGCCGCCCCATGATACGGCTTGGGCTTGCGCCGTTGCGAGCGCTCGCGCTACATCCTCAGCCTGCTGCAAAGGATCGGCATTTGGCAATAGCCGGTAATTGACCGAAACGAAAATGAATCCTCGTGCCACCCATCTTGAAACTTTATTCTCCACAACAGCACGCGATGCCTTGTCGCCGATGCGCCAGGCCCCGCCATGAACCATGAATATCACAGGCGCCCCCTTCCTCGCATCACGGGATATGTACACATCCATGCGATGCTTGCCGTCTTGACCGTAAGGAATGTCGCGCAGTACTTTCACCCCCTGCGGCAAAGACCCCACGCCATCGGAAGACTCACTATCCTCCGGACTTTCGATACTCTTTTGCGTAGTTTTGTGCTCCATAAGCAGGTCCCGGATTGGACCGGCAGCTGCAGCCTGCGAAATGAATGAGGTCAGAAAGGCAAAAATGACAAAACTACTCCTAAGGATGCCCATTACGGTCTCTCTCCTGTTATCACCCACCAT
>ERZ1292625.992-Hain-H41-01um-R1-992-length-37642-cov-8_pt3 | contig 13896 bp, 17 predicted proteins | sample MGYA00564400_ERZ1292625 | MGnify/ENA primary metagenome ERZ1292625 (study PRJEB36523, sample SAMEA6512639) | groundwater metagenome | collected 2019-01-08 | study: AquaDiva: Metagenomics assemblies of 32 groundwater samples | reverse complement strand
AGGTCCTAGACCGGCCATTCGATAAACTCATGGCCTTCGCCCTGCTCGGCCCAAAGTGTGTTAAGATTAGCTCAAGATGAGCCTGATTATCAGAAAAAGAGCATCAGACAAAGAAATTCAAGAAATTTCCAAGCATTTTAAGGGGTACGTAAAAGTGGTTGTTGATATTGAAAGAAAAATGTTGGCTGGCGGTGGAGACAGACATTCTGATGACGAGAAAATTTTACTCGAAGACGGTTCCAAGCAAAAGAATCTTTGGGGTGGCGGGTTAGATACTGAAACGAAAGAAATTGACTATAATTCAATAATTAACCTTCGGCCTAGTGAGGGAAATCCCAGCAGGGAGATATTATCTCCCGAAATAAGAAAAAAGTTTGATAATATAATCAAGAAACTATTACTTTAAATGGACGTACGAAATAGGATATTAGATATTGCCATGAATTTAAGCCGTGTCGGAAATTGGGCGGCCGATGACTACGGTGCCAAAAAAGAAAGAATTAAAGTATTTTTAGATAATACAAATCAATATATTCGAAATATCGACCAGGCCTCACTGCCCCCATCTTTTAAGAAAACTTATGACTGGTTTATAACAGAATATCCTGAACTTGAAAGAGAGGGGGTAAAAGGTCCTAAAAATCCACTTTGGTGGGCAGAGGAGATGATGACATGGGGAAACATTCTTACCCATCGCGCCAGTTTCCTTTCGTCCTAGACCGGCCCGCTCACTTAAATTTGATATACTTCAGTTATGAAAATCCCCTTAAAGAAACTGAAAAGCGGTTTTGAAATGCCGGTGTTTGGACTGGGTACGTGGCAGATGGGAGGAAGAGAAACTCATAATCCACAAAATGATGACAAGAAAGATATTACCGCTATACAAGAAGCGATTAAATTGGGCGTAACGCATATTGATACAGCTGAACAGTATGCTGGCGGGTACGCGGAAACGCTTGTTGGTAAAGCCATTGAGGGGTATGACAGATCAAAACTTTTAATTGTTTCGAAAGTTAGTCCTCAACATTTGAATTACGATAATGTTCTCCGCTCTTGTGAAGAAAGTTTAAAACGGCTTAAAACAGATTATTTAGATTTGTATCTTATCCACTCTCCAAACATTGATATTCCTATTGAAGAAACTTTGGGAGCAATGGATAAATTGATAGAGCAAGGCCTAGTAAAAAATATCGGCGTCAGCAACTTCAAAACAGAGCGATTAATACAAGCCCAAAAATACGCAAAGAATAAACTCGTAGTTAATCAGGTGTACTACAATCTGGTCATACGAGAACCAGAGAAAAAGGGACTTTTAAAGTACTGTCAGCATAATGATGTTCTACTCGAAGCCTATCGGCCAGTAGAGAAAGGTGCACTTCTCGCTAAACCTATCCCGGTTCTTGAGAAATTGGCAAGAAAATACAATAAAACACCTGCACAAATTGTCATCAATTGGCTAATTTCCCAAAAAAATGTAATTACTCTTTCGAAGACGTCTACAATCGGACATTTAAAAGAAAATCTTGGAGCTATTGGTTGGCAAATAGATAAAGAAGATATAGAAAAACTAAGAAAAGATTTCCCAAACCAACAAGAAAAAGCGGAAAATTTGCCCTTGAAATAGAAATGTCTGGCCGGCCTGCTCAGCCAAACAGAGTATCTTTCGTGAAAACATGAACGATAGAAAACTAGCTTTTAAAGGTACGCACGACGAAATTGGAGAACAAGTGGGTTTGTTATATAAGAGGTGGCATCATTCCTATTCTTTCATGCCTCCTTTAGCTGAACGATATTATTCCAAACAACTTGAAATTTACGAAGAATTTTATCCAGAATATCTAATTTTTTTGAGCGGTTTATCGAAGGGATTAGGTTTAAATAAAGATAAAATTTTCAAGTTTAATCTAACAATTTTTCTATCACTCGCTGAGAAAATTGCTGCGAATCAATGCTCTGTATTTGCAGTTCACAACCAAGGAAAGGTGCTTGTTGGAAGAAACTACGATTGGTTAGAATCGTCAGAGAAAAATTCGAAATTTATTTCCTATAAGTTTACGGACAGATCTTCTTTTAATTTAGATGGAATTTCAGACATGGGAACATGGAAGCCCGGAGTTTTGGTTGACAGCTCACAATTTGTATTACTCCTTGATGACGCATGGAATGAAAAAGGTCTTTACATCGGATTAAATGGAGGTCCAGGTAAAAAAACTGGAGTTGGGATTAGCAACCCCCACATTATTCAGTTAATAACCGAGCAATGTGAAACGGTTGAACAAGCATTACCAATTTTAGAGAGAATTCCGGTGCCAAATTCAAAAATATTTATCTTAGCTGACAAAAATGGAAATCTTGCAGTAGTTGAAAAATCTATAGAAAAAGGAACTAGAATTCGAACATCTAAACAACTGGTAATAGCAACAAATCACTTCATTAACCCAGACTTAGCATCAGAGAATTCACATCTTTTTCAGGAAACTCCATTTCATTCATCATTCGCTCGATACAACTATTTAGAAGCAAATTTAGCTAAGTTAAATGGTAGATTGACATTCGAGCAAATTGGGTCATTGCTTGACAAGCCACCGATACTTCAAAACTGGAGAGGAATTGACAAAGGTGGTGTTCTAACCCTTTGGACCTTATCACTTAACTTGACTGGTAATAAATATAAAATCAAATTTGCCCCACTGGACCATAATTCAGTTGAAATTAATCAAATTTAAAAAGTTATAAAGTCTAAATAGTTCTAGACCGGCCCGCTCAGCTTCTCTGATATAATCCAATTATGAGACAACTTTTCCTCACCTCAAGCGTTCACGCAGTAGCAAATCATATAGCAAATAAGATTGACCTTTCTAAAGGAACCCCCATTGTGTTCATTGATACAGCTGCAGAACCGGAGGAGGGAGACAAAGAATGGCTTAAGAATGATAGAAAAGCGCTTGTGGATGCAGGATTTGAAGTTACCGACTACACAATCACAGGCAAAACAAAGGAAGAGTTGGAGAGCTATCTTTCCAAATTTGACTATATTTACCTCTCCGGTGGAAACACTGTCTACCTTTTGCAGCAGTCGCAAAAAACAGGTTTTATTTCTGTTATTAGGGATCTTGTTAACAACAAAGGAAAAACTTACATTGGCACAAGCGCTGGCTCAATAATCACCGGCACCAAAGTACCTGATTATCTTTTTGATGAAAGCAAAGATATAAAACTCGAGGATCTAAGTGGGTACGGTTTTGTTAATTTTACAATTCTACCGCACTGGGGTTCCGAAGATTTTAGAGAGAAATATCTTGATAAAAGACTTGAGAAGGCGTTCAAGAAAGACCAAGTACCGTTATTGCTTCTTACAGATAATCAATATGTCCATGTCAAAAATGACCACTTGGAGATAGTAAATATATAGTAAGGTTCTAGACCGGCCCGGTCGGCACTTCGACAAGCTCAGTGCAAGCCAACTTATCCTGAAAGTAAGTTTCTGATTCGAGCTCTAAGGACAGAATAAGGAACGTGCGTAAAGACTGTTATCCTATCCCCAACATTGACAAGTAGAAAAAGGCCATTTTCCCCTCTTATAAAATCACACATATAAACCACTTCTTTTTCGGGACGGAGATCCTCACCTGGTTGCAAATTGCCGAGAAAGTATAGCCTTTTTAAAAGCGGTTCTTTATCGACTGCCTTCACTTGCCACCTTTCGTCAAGTATCGCAATGCCTATTGTGTAGATGGCGTCTTTAATTTTACCGTCAATTCCCACTCCTTTTCGAACTCCATGGATAAATAGCAATTTAAGACCACCCCCAAGTTCCATCGGTCTGGCTGCAACCCCCATTTTTTCACTAAGCCAGTCAATCTTTCTGAAATTTGAGAAATCAATAACTCTCACTAACTCTCCTTGGGAGTCAAGATGATGCAGTTGGTGAGAAACCCCGTCCGGTCTATAAATAATTCCATTTTCAATAGGAATTACATCTTTGCCTGTTATGTTTTCAAAAATCTGTGGGGCCCCTACAACTCTTAAATTGCCATTTTTGATTCCAATCTTGACAAGTGCCGGATGTGGATTGTATTTATCGCCTTCACGAATAACAACGGTGAAGCCTAAGGTCCTCCCATTTGCCCCGGCTCGAGGATCCTCCCAATTGACCATCTTTTCATCGACAGGAAGCTTAAGATCTTCTAATCTTTTGAATTTACCATTCGGATCAATGATACAGACATGAAGAGAATTCATATCGGGTACACCTTCTTTAACATTTCCCTTGTCAACTGCTCGGGATAAGAAAATTGTGCCCGGAATTTCAGGCGCAGGTATAGAAACTGTATTGTAAACTGCCCAATCCGGAGAAACTGGTTGTGGACGATTAAACTCCTGAAGCACACCGAAAACTTCCCTATCTTTCGGTGGTAGTGCTTCTTGTGTCATAGACGTTCGAAAAGTATATTATACATATCTTTTCGTGAAATAGTTCCTAGACCGGCCTGCTCGAATGAGGTTTTGTGTGGTATAATGGGATATTAATACAAATTTTTCGATACAGGAGCTTATTGATATTTTATTAAAAAGAGGCGGGCGGATAGATAAATACTATCTTCAGGGGTGGAATAAAAACAAACACGCAATTGTATACCTCAAAGGCTGGTTTGGCGGAAAAAACATCCGCGAAGCCCTTCTCAAGGCCTTGGCTTGATGATAAAATCAAGATTAGATGGCCTCAAAATTAACTCTTCAATTTAAGAAAGAAGTTGTCCCGACTTCCCCTTTTAACTTTGACTCAACTTTCCATAAACCCGACCATTTTACGACTGGGGATAATCTCTGGGAAAAAGGAATAAAGTGGCAAACTTGGTATTGGAAAAATAAATATCTTGGCTTGAAATTTAAAAATTTAGGAACAAGACAAAATCCAAAAATTGAAGTTGATATTTATGCCGATGAAAAACCAGACCACAATTTTGTTGATGGTTTAATAGAAGAAATTAAATATAGGTACAATCTAGACCTTGACCTTTCCCTTTTCTATAAAGAATTTAAAAACGATAAGATATTAGGCCCAATTATTAAAAAGTGGCAAGGAATGAGACCGGGGCATCCAAGTTCATTGTATGAATATCTGCTCATTGGGATAGTTTTACAAAATGCGACCGTGAGACGCTCGATTCAAATGTTTAAAGCGCTTTTGGAAAATTATGGAACAGAATTAGAATTTGATGGCAAAAAGCTGTGGTGTTTCTTTAAGCCCGGCAGACTTCAAAAAGTTTCGGAGGATGAATTAAGGACTTTGAAACTGGGATATAGAGTTAAATCAATAAAGAAAACAGACGATTATTTTGCACAAGGACTTATGGATGAAATGGAACTAAGAAAAAAGGATAGAGAAACTCAAATGACGGAATTATTAAAATTATATGGAGTTGGCCCGGCAACGGTTTGGTATTTGCTTTTTGATGTATTTCACCACTGGGATTTTTTCAATCACGTTTCTCCCTGGGAACAAAAAATCTACACAAAGGTTTTCTTTAACAAAGACCCAGAAAATCCGGTTCCTGTGGAAAAAATTCTCAAACATTTTGAAAAATTCGGCGATTACAAACAACTTGCCGTTCACTATATTTGGGAAGATTTGTGGTGGAAAAGAAAAACAAAACACATTCCTTGATTGGAAAAACAAATAAGAATATAATATGCCTATGGTAGATATAATTACTCCAAAAGAAAGACGGTCTTTTGAGGGTATTATACGGGATTTAAGGTCTAGGGACATTGATTCACTTAGGCCGATTTTAACCACTTGGATAAAGGATAGGACAACAGGTGATCCCCTCCCCGACGAAGTAGAAGAAGATCTGCAGATTATGTCTGACAGTATAGATGGTAAAAATGATCGAACCTATTTGGTTGCTGAATCTTTAGATGGTGAAGTAGTTGGAGTGATTGGTTTTAAGGCCCCAGATTCGCGAATAATGCCTTTTACTAAAACCCTTAATCCCGCTGAGTTGGTAAATGCCTACGTCAAAGCTGAAGAAAGAAAAGGAAAGGGTGTCGGTAGAGCCTTGGTTAGAGGACTAGAGGAGAGAGTGAGAATGAAAGGCCACACAGAAATAGTTTTAAATAGCGGGCCAAGATATAAAGATACTGGTTGGGGTTTTTACGATAAACTGGAGGGTTACCAAAGAGTTGGAATTGCGGAAAGCTATTATGGTGAGGGTGGGGATGCACCAATTTGGAGAAAAGAAATATGAGTTGGCAAATTTTAGTTGCAATAAGTGTTGTAACCTATTCCGTTTCTGTTTTACTGCAAAGACTTCTTCTCAAAAATAACAAGGTCGACTCGGTTGCTTTCTCTATCGTCTTCCAGTTATTCACTGGAGTTTTGATTCTCATATATGCTTTGATTAGAGGCTTCTCAACTCCCAATTTAGTTCCTTTACTGCCAAACTTGGCATTAATGATTCTTTTGTATGGAGCAGGTAATGTTTTCATCTTTAAAGCATTAAAAGCAGTTGAGGCCTCGGAATTTACTATTATTTTTGCGACAAGAGCACTCTGGACAATCTTTACAGCAATTTTATTCCTAGGAGAATCTTTTTCTTCAAGACAGCTTTTAGGAACTGGATTAATCCTTTCAAGTGTCGCCCTGGTTTCTTGGCAAAAGAGCTTGAAGTTAAATAAAGGAACTCTAATTTCTTTACTTGCTGCTCTTGCGTTTGGACTTGGCTTTGCCAACGATGCGTTTATCATCAGAAACTTTGATGTTCCTTCCTATCTTGCAATCGCATTTATTCTTCCAGCCTTGGCGGTATGGTCGGTAACCCCAGGTTCAACAAGCAAAATAAAATCTATGTTAAATAAAGATTTCTTAAAAAAGTTAAGTTTGTTGGGGGTACTTTATGCAACATCAGCAATCACCATCTTCTTGGCTTATCAAGTTGGTAGAAATGCAGCTCAAATCGCGCCACTTAACCAAGCTGCAACAATCGTAACGGTGGTCTTAGCAATAATTTTCTTGAAAGAGAAGGCGCAACTAGCAAGAAAAATAATCGGCGCGATTCTTAGCTTTGTAGGTGTGGTCCTGGTTGGATAACAAAATAAACCACTGGTTTGTCTAATGAGCCCGGAGTGAAGTTATGGTCCGATTTTGGAAGAAGTTTACGGCCTGAAACTAAACAACAAGAAGTCTAAACAGCAATTATTCAGTAAATTAAGAATCGCAATCACCGATATTATTTATCGGTACGAAAGAAAAAACGGTACAAATTTAGATACAAAATAAAAAACTATTGCCTAAGTCCTAGTCCGCCCGACGGGTGGGACTAGCGGGATTAACTAGACCGGCCGGCTAGGCCCATGAATTTAAAAGTAGTGTAGAATAAATGAGTACCCCATGAAGAAGAAAGCATATTTAATTTTATTTTTTCTCTGGCCTATTTCGGCCTCCATTGTTTCCTTTTTAATAAATGCCAACTTTTTCGTTTCAACAATTTTGTTTTTAGGGGTCCCATCGGTTTTTCTTTCTTTTTTAAACAGGAAAAATATAAAAAAGCTGGCAGTTTTTTCTTTAATTTTTGCAATTCCAATAAGCGTTGTTATGGATTATATTATGGAGGCAACTGGGGGTTGGCACGTTCCCTATTCAATTCTTGGTTCTTTCCGATTGTTTAATTTTGTAACTCTTGACCTAGTTTTGTGGAGTATTCTGGAAGCTTATTTAATACTTATGTTTTATGAAACTTTTTTGGAAAAGCAATGTACTCCTAAATTATATCACCCAAACTTAAAATACCTTTTTGTAATCTTTTATATTGCACTGGGTGTCTTTGTTCTTCTGTATATGTTCAATCCTACGATTTTACAGATTAATTTTTTCTATCTAAAAATGGGGATTACCTTGGCACTACTTCCCGTAGCCGGCACGTTACTTAAATTTCCTAAATTTTGGAATAAATTTCTTAACATTGCTGCATATTTTTTTATTTTCAATTTTATTTACGAAGTAACCGCAGTTAAGTTAGGCCAATGGTCTTTTCCAGCCGAGCACCAACTTATTGGAATCGTGCAGTTTATGGGCGCGCGTTTTGCTCTGGAGGAGCTTTTGTTTTGGATGATTTTGACAGCCATGTCGGTGGTCGCCTTTTACGAAATTTTTGACGATGACCAAAGGTAAAAAAGCTGAAGTGTAGTGTAACTACACTAACTACACCTAGTAGGTGAAATACTATCAGGTGTTATATCTATTCCGCCCGACGGGTGGAAACTGGTATACTAAACCTCATGAAGAATATAGTTATTCTTCTCTGGCCGGACATAAGAGGTAAAGAAACAAGGCAAGGCATGGTAACTCCCATTATTGAATCTGGCCGAAGCGATACTTGGGCACCGGCAGGACTGGCCTACTTAAACGGCAAATTTTACTTTACGGGACTAAGGGGAGAAGCACTTTATGAGGTAACATTAACAGGCGGTTCTGTGAATCTAAAAACGCATTTTAAGGGACAATTCGGGAGATTGCGCGAAGTAATCCTTGGGCCCGATGGCATGTTTTATATTACAACCAGCAACCTCGACGGCCGGGGAAATCCGCAAAGCGGCGATGATAAAATTATAAGAGTAAATCCGGACAAACTATGATTGTCAAAAGAAAACTAATTATTTTCTAGAATTTAACTCTTCCTCCAGAATAACTGCCAGATTTACTCTTCCTCTACTTTTTAGTAGTTCGAAATCTACCTGACTAGGGTGCAAAGCATGCAGTAAGGCTTCATGAGCTGTTGCTTCATAAAAGTCATCTGGAGTATTTCTTATAGCTTCGTCTAATAAAGCAATTGTGGCTTGTGCCGTTTTTACTACTGCATGCATCACTCCGTCCGCGTGTGTCACTGGTTTGGCACCAGGAAAACTCGAGTTATCTACACACATTCCTATCGGCACATATGCAATCTCCATCTGCCGAGCTAAATTTATCTCTGGATAAAGGGTTTGTCCAATCACCGCAGGATCGTAAACCATTTTCCTTAATCTTTCTTCGGTAGCAAGGGTCCTAAAATCGGGACCGTCCACATTAAAGTATGTCCCGTGAGAATGAAAACCTACTTCGAGGTCGGGCGAGTCGGCATATAATTCATGAACTTTCGTTTTTACCTTTCCCCAGGCGTTTATAATGATTTGTCTCAAGCCAGGACTACATTGGTCTTCGGATGAAGCGTGTAGAAGTAAACCCGGGGTGTCTGCAAAAGAACTGACTCGAGAGGTCCCTTCATGGTCAACGCTACTAACCGCAACCAAATGACCAGGGAGTACGTGCTCGGCCAACCTTCCACAAGCGCTAACTGCATAGATAACGTTTACTCCCAACCTTTTTAAAGCCTGGATGTTTCCTCTGTAATTGACCAGTTGGGGAATTTCTAAACCCGCATGCCTTGCGAGAAATAATACCTCTTTACCACCCAGTTCAAGAACTCCGACCCCAATGTCTCCGTAATCCGTCTTAATAAATGAAAAATTCCTGGTAAGTTCAGAAAATCCGGTACCACCAATCACTGCTTTTGCAACCTCGGGTTTAGCTGGCATAATTAGTCTATATACTACTTTTTTCCATCTATATCAACGGTGACTTATGAAAAAGGCTACCGATAAACTGAAACATAATGATAGTCAAAAGAAAAGCCGGCTATTTTGTCATCTCCAAAACAACCAGAAGAAATCTCGGCGGGCCATATACTATCCGCGAAGAAGCTTTAAAAAGACTAAGAGCGGTAGAGTTTTTCAAGCGCTTAAGAGGATAATAGCTCCAAAATTCTGTCTATCAAATTCTGTCTGGTGGTAATAAGCTCACCCGTGTCACCCGATACCTCAAGGACTCGGGGTATAAAAACTTCTAAAAAGCCCAAAAATCTTTTCCTTTTTAACCCTTCAATAACATAAATTACTCTTCCGTCACGTTCAACTATCTCAATCCTTGTCTCGGCAGCTTCCGGAGCAATTACATCAACATGCCCTACTCTTATTATATTATCGATTGCTTGCTGGGGAAGTACGGCCACCCTTTTGGCCCCAGATGGGGTCGTGACGATTAGTTCGTTTGTTGTAAGGTCAATTGAAAGTGGAAAACTGGTCTCTGCTTCAATTCGGCCTTCACGAATGATAAATCTTCCTTCGCTGGTCCTTATCCTTAGCCTTGCTTCTTCGCTTGCTTCAACCTCGATTTCTTCTTCATCTTCTATCTCAAATTCATCTTCAACCTCTTCATCCTTATTTTCTACTCTGACTCTAGACTGCCCGTCTCGCGTCTCTACTCTTATTCTCCTTCCATTTCTAAAAATTTCAGTTCTAAATCTATCATCTTCGATTCTTGTTCTTATCCTGACACCACCCGTTGCACTTGTTCCACTTGAATCAACCCTCACATCTACCTCTTCATTATCATCGTCATTATTATCTTCGGGTTCAGGAGTCGAACTTTCTCCACTTCTATCAGAGGTTCCGCTTGACTCACTTAAAACTCTTGTTTCGCTATTCTTTTGAGAAGTCGCCAAAATTCCGACAAACAATAAAATTGCAATAGCTAAAACAGGAGCCAACTGAATAAAACCTGCGAACTTTTTTTGTTTGGGCAGTCTTCTCATCGCTGTTATCCAGACTAACACAATAAAAAGAATTTTGTCAACGTTCAATATCGAAGTATATCAAGGACTTGACAAGGGTTTTCATTTCAGACAATACTGAATAGTAAGCAAAAAGGGGGTGAGAAATTATGAAAATGGGTAAAGTTGATTGGATAGCTTGGCTTTTAGTAGTAGTTGGAGCCCTTAACTGGGGATTTGTTGGAGTTGCCAATCTTAATTTGGTTGAAAGTCTCTTTGGTTCATCCGCTGTAACACAAGTTCTTTACATTTTGGTTGGTTTGGGTGGACTTTACATGGTTTGGATGGCTGTCAGCAAAAAATAATCCTTTTGCAAGTTCCCCGGCCGGGGTTTTTACTATTATTCCTTTTCTGCCTTTAATCTAACCTCATTTAATATCTCAAAGGCAAGAGTTCCTATTTCCTGTTTTATTAACTCCTCGACGTTTCCCCCAATTTTCCCTTTCAAATAATCAATCAATGTTTCATCGTACGGATGTTTGTGAAACATTTCCAAAAACTCCTCATGATTATCCCTCGGAAGTTTGTCTAAAATGCAACCCATAACCTTATGGTGCATAATCTCATCCACAATACCCCAGAGCTCTTCTTTCTCCTCTTTGGAAGTAGCTACTTTTTTAATTTCTTTCTCTACCTCTTCCAAGGACACTAAATGGTCGAAAAATAGTTTACTCATATTAGATATTTCTTAGGGCAACCAACGGAACGTTCACTTTATTATATTCTACCGGTCCAAGCGGAACTTTGTTTTCCGGATCATCCACGAAAAATAAGACTACAGGACCCTTTTTATATCTCGGCCCGCCTAAATACTCCATAACTTCTGGGCTTCCGCCGAAATGCTTCCCTGTCCAGGCAGCGGGTCCCGAATCGGCAATCGCGGCAACAACCGCATTCCCGTTTTTTGTGTTGACTATCAGAACTTTCCTGTATTTATACCAATCGCGCAAGTAGGGCTGGCGCCTTGCCCAATCGGGCAGATATAACGTTTGAACAACAGCATACCATTTTTCTGTTTCGATAAGGTTGGGGGTTAGCTGACTTTTAGAAGGAGCAAAATAGCCCCAAGCACCGCGCCCCGGTGCCATCCCCTCATCGCCTTGGGGAATCTTAGGATGGCTTGCCATTGTGTCTCCGGGGAATCTCATTAAATGCTGTTCTGCCCCAATATAGCCGTAGGTAGTATTAAGATGTTCTCCTTCCAGAGTTGCTTTGGCACTTATGCCTACCACATTTTTAAAAACCTGTTCCAAGTTTTTTTCTTCTGGTTTGGTTAACGGCCGCGCGCGCTCGGGCAGCGCTTGAGTTAAGGTATCAACCAAAAGTTTCTGGGGAACATCCGGAGCCCGCGCCACCTCGGTTGCGGCCGGTAGGGACTTAATATCGGAAGCTTGGGCAAGAAGAAGTGTTCCGGTAATTGCCCCCGCCCCAATAATTTTTGCAGAATGCTCTCTTAATTTAGATAAATTAACACCTCTCTCTTTTAGAAATTTCTCAACATGGGGATACTTCTCAGAAAAGGACTTCTTTGTCTCTAATTGCTTTAATTTAAGTTTGTTTCGAAGGTACTCAAAATTAACCTTTTTAGAGGCTATATCTTGATATGTTTGTGTCGGCAGTTTACCACCCATGTCGTCGGAAACGAGCTTCGCTTGCCGGCATTTGTCCTTTTGCAAGGCCAAAGCCTTATCGCTTCGCTGTTCCTCCTCTCAAAATCTCTACGAGATTTTGTATAGAAAATTATAACTCAAGAGACTTTCTCAATCGATCTAATGTTTCATTTTTACCCAGTATAACAATTGAGTCGTTAATCGGCGGCGTAAATTTACTACCTGTTATGGCTACCCGTAAATCCATGAAAAAATCCCCTGTTTTAAAATTATTTTTTATTACAACATCCATAAGCTTCGTATTTAGCGTTTCTATGTCCCACTCACCAATCTCCTCAAGGCCTCGCCTTGCAGATTCCAGATGTTCTTTGTATTTCTCGCCAAACAGTTTTTTGTCAGCCTTTGGCTTATCAAAGAAAAAACCAGCCAATGGCCAATAATCAGATAGTTTATTTATTCTATCTTTAATTAAGGGAATAGTTTCTTCAATTAAATCCTCTGAATATTTTTTATTCAAAAATTCATAAATTTGAGTTTTGAGATCTAAGTTTTGAGTTCGGCGAATGTATTCGCCGTTAATCCAATCAAGTTTTCCCATATCAAAAACAGGTCCAGTTTTATGAATATGTTCAAAATCAAATACCTTTATAAACTCTTCTAAATTAAAAATCTCTTTACCTTCTGGGTGTGACCAACCCAAAAGTGCAAAAAAATTAAGAAGTGCTTCAGGAAGATATCCCTCTTCACGATACCAAAGTAGAGAAACAGGATTTTTTCTCTTAGAGATTTTACTTCTGTCCGGATTTCTAAGCAAAGGAATGTGGGCAATTTTTGGAGGAGTAACTCCAAAGGCTTTATATAAAACAAGCTGTCTTGGGGTGTTTGAAATATGCTCCTCTCCCCGAATAATGTGAGAAATTTTCATTTCAATATCGTCAACGGTCACTACAAAGTTATATAAAGGCAACCCATCTGACCTAACCATCACAAAATCCGTTATCTCACTTCCCGGAAAAGTAATCTCTCCTCTTACAAGGTCGGTAAAAGTTATATCACTGCCCGGATTTTTGAATCTAATTGCCCCTTGGTCTTCATATGCAAATCCTTTATCAATCAGCTCCTTGGCTTTCTCTTTGTAGATATTTAACCTATCAGACTGTTTATATTTCTCGTCAGGCACTAAACCTAACCACCTAAGTCCTTCATCTATCACATCTTCGGCACCTTTTACATACCTTTTAATGTCTGTATCTTCAAGTCTTAAGATAAACTTTCCTTTGTTTTTTCGAGCATACGCCCAGTTAAAAAGAGAAATATAACCGGTACCTACGTGGATTATTCCGGTCGGAGAAGGAGCAACCCGAGTTCTAGTTTCACCCATACGATTGAATTCTACATCACTCACTCGCTATACTCAAAGCATGGCCTCCCTGACCCAAACCGCAATTGTCACCAGAAAAATAATCAGGTACGGTGTTTTTTTCCTGGTTTTTTTAATAGTCGGAAAAATTCTTTTAGATGCCTCTTTGGGGATATACCGAAAGGTTTTCCCGCCCCCGCCACCGGCTCCGACCATTAAATTCGGAAAATTAACCAAGCTTCCCTTTCCCGAACAACAAAGGCCGGAAAATTTAAAC
>ERZ1292625.213-Hain-H41-01um-R1-213-length-100597-cov-10_pt1 | contig 13896 bp, 10 predicted proteins | sample MGYA00564400_ERZ1292625 | MGnify/ENA primary metagenome ERZ1292625 (study PRJEB36523, sample SAMEA6512639) | groundwater metagenome | collected 2019-01-08 | study: AquaDiva: Metagenomics assemblies of 32 groundwater samples | reverse complement strand
TGACTTGCGTCAAGAAAGCGCCCGCACCCTCGCCAGTATGGACTTCGACGGTTATGGCATTGGCGGCAGTTTTTCAAAAAACGATTTAGGCGACGCCCTGCGTGTTGTGAATGAAGTGTTACCAGAAGATAGGCCGCGCCATCTTCTTGGCATCGGCGAACCAGAAGATATTATGGAAGGAGTAAGGCTCGGATGCGACACGTTTGACTGCGTGGCACCAACGCGAATCGCTCGCACCGGTACCATTTATGAGCGCACGAACGAAGGCCATCGCCGGACGAATTTGCTGAATAGCAAATTCGTCCGTGACTTCAGTAAACCCGACGAATCGTGCGACTGTTATGTGTGCCAACACTACACCAAAGCGTATTTAGCTCACCTCTTTCGTTCCAAAGAAATGCTCGGCGCGCACCTTGCGTCACTTCACAACCTTTACTACATCGTCAATTTCACCAAGAGACTACGCCAGGAAATTTTGAAAATATAGGTGAGGCAAAATTTGATACATTTGCTATACTCACGCAATGTTTGAGATTTCTACGGAGAAAACGCCGGCTGGTGACCAGCCACAAGCAATTAAAGCCCTAGTAGAAGGCATTCGAGCTGGGCATACGTACCAGACTCTCTTAGGTGTGACTGGTTCAGGTAAGACATTTACCGCCGCCAACGTTATTCAACAGATTCAAAAGCCGACATTGGTGATTGCGCACAATAAAACTCTGGCTGCCCAGCTCGCGCAGGAGTATCGAGACTTTTTCCCCAACAACGCCGTCCACTACTTCGTCTCGTATTACGATTACTACCAGCCGGAAGCGTACATGCCGACCAGCGACACTTACATTGAAAAAGAGGCTCAAATCAACGAAGAAATTGACCGCTTGCGACACGCATCGACGCAGGCGCTTCTTACCAGAAGCGATGTGATCATTGTGGCATCGGTATCTTGTATTTACGGTCTTGGCGCGCCCACCGAATATCTGAAAAGACATATAAAAGTTGAACGAGGACTGGAAACTACCCGGGCCAATATGCTGCGCACGCTCGTCGAAATGTACTTTGAACGAACCAACGCCGATCTTACGCCGGCGCACTTCCGCGCCGTCGGCAACACCATCGAAATTATGCCAACTAATGAACGAGCAATTTACCGTTTAAGCTTTACCGGCAACACTGTTTCGACGATTACCAAAATTGACGCCATCACGAGAGCCATTGTTGAAGAACCTGAAACGTTCTTTTTGTTTCCAGCAAAGCATTTTGTGACACCGGAACATGAGCGCAAATTGGCCATCGAAGACATTAAAATCGAACTTGACGAACAACTTAAGAAATTCAAAAAGGAGGGGAAGATTTTAGAGGCCGAACGTCTAAAGCGGCGCACTGTGTATGACCTGGCGCTTATTCGAGAGGTTGGCTATTGCAATGGTATTGAAAACTATTCAAGACACTTTGATCGTCGTCAGCCAGGCGAGGCACCGTACACCCTCTTGTCGTATTTCCCTCATAAGGAAGACGGCACGCCAGATTTTCTTACTATTATTGACGAATCACACGTGACCGTCCCGCAACTAAATGGTATGTACGCCGGCGACCGTTCGCGCAAAAACACACTGGTCGAACACGGTTTTCGTCTACCAAGCGCAGTCGATAACCGTCCGCTTCGGTTTGAAGAGTTCCAAGAGCGAGTTGGCCAACAAATATTTACATCTGCCACACCAGGCAAGTATGAATACCAGAAACTTGCCGAGCTCGACCTCAAACCCGTCGAACAGATCATTCGACCGACTGGTCTCGTTGATCCACAAATTGACGTACGACCTATTGTGCAGACCGACAATTACCCTGGCCAAATAAAAGATTTTATTGCTGAAGCAGAAAAAGTGATACAGAGTGGCGCTCGTGTGCTCGTGACGACTCTCACCAAAAAAATGGCTGAGGATTTGGCAGAATTTCTAGCTGACAAAAAAATTAAAACCAAATACATTCATAGTGACGTTGAAACATTGGAACGAATTGAAATTTTGACTGATTTTCGAAAGGGAGTGTTCGATTGTCTAGTTGGTGTTAACCTTCTACGTGAAGGCTTAGACTTACCCGAAGTCGAGCTGGTTGCCATACTCGATGCTGATAAAACCGGCTTTTTGCGAAGCGAGACTGCACTCATTCAGACAATTGGTCGTGCCGCACGCAACGTGAACGGTCGCGTGCTTTTGTACGCAGACGAGATGACCACAGCACTTACCTATGCCATCGGTGAAACTAACCGTCGGCGCGATAAGCAACTGGAATACAATAAAACACACGGCATCACTCCCAAAACAATTGCCAAAGAAATAAAATCAATCGCCGATCAACTTCGATCAGAGCACGATGAGACCGTTGACGAGCTCCTTAAGGTGGACATAGAACTTTTTAGAAAAAATCCAAACAAAACACTGAAAGAAAAACGGCGACAAATGGAGGAGGCGGTGGCAACTTTGGACTTTGAAACCGCTGCTATTATTCGTGATGAAATAAGGTTTTTAGAATCGCAGAAGTAACAGATTGTGTTCTGTCTTGATTTGAAAATATCAAAAAAATGCTACACTTCCAATATGTCAATCTTGAACGGTAAAACAGTGCTTGTAATCGGCGATGAAAGCGTTCAAATCAAAAATTTGGAAAAAGAACTTGTTTCTGAAAACACGAAACTAATCAAAACTACTTGTGAGCACGCGGACGCGGATACTATCGATAAAGAGGGTATTGACGTAATCTTTCTCAACCATCTACACGACGGCGGACCATGCCTTGAACTTTTGAGTTCGCTCAAGGAGAAACATATTTCAAAGACGCTGCCAATTTTTGCTCTCGTTGAAAACGACCCAGCAAAAATTGAGCACGCACTCATGCTCGGAGCGGCTGACTATTTTTTACCAAACGAAACTGTTGGCTCAATTATAAAAAAAATACGAGTCGTTTTGGGGGAGCCGGAAAATTATTTTGACGAATCAGTTATCGACGTCACATCAAACACAACGCCAACCGCCAAGTCAGGTTTGAAAGTCTATTTAATAGAAGATGACCCATTACTAAGAAACTTGCTTTCGATCCGCTTTGAACAAGCACACTATGCCTACGAATACAGCTCCGACGGAAAATTTGCGCTCGGAGCTATGCAAAAGTTTAAGCCAAACGTGGTTATTCTTGATTTGATGTTGCCAGGCCAAAGCGGATTTGATGTTCTTGAGGGGATAAGAAATGATCCTCTTTTAAAGGATACGCCCGTGATTGTTTTTTCAAATCGCGATGGACAAACTGAGCAAAGACGAGCCAAGGAACTGGGCGCGAAAGAATTTTTTGTAAAGGCTATGACAGACTTGTCGGACTTAGTTCTAGCGATTGAGCGCTTGGCAAAATAGTTGTTAATAGAGCACTGTCCGACCAGTTTCATACGATATAATCATAGGTAATGACGACGGTAAAAAAGTCGGCGCGACGCAGTCTGTCTAAGGCGAAGGACGTAACGCCTACGTCTCTGCCACGACGTGTTACGCGTAAATCTAAAACCCGCACCCCCAAAAAGGAACTTTCAAGAGAGAAAGCGGTCCAAGCGGATTTGGTGACATTGCCGCAAAACGCGAGCGTGAGGAGTATTGAAAAGGCCGAGGCGATAAGTTTTTTTGGTGATCCACTGGTTGCAGTGGCGATGTCTAGGATTGCTCGCGCCTCTGGTATGGCGTTTATCTTTGTATCATTCGCTGTGTTACTTACCTTTTATGGATTACCCCGCGTCGATCAAGCCGCTCTTGTCTGCTCGAGCACGGGTTGTACGACCACGCTTAGCGATGGTAGTGTCGTTGACATAGCAACCTTGGAGCCAAAACTAACGTTGCTTGATGCGGTTCCGAGCACACTTACGTCAGATACACGCATATCCTTTTCGCTTACCAACGTGACCAACGTCTCAGCAAAACTCATTGCGGTGACAGCCGGTGGCATTTATGACGTGCAAACTGAAAACTTACTATCTGATAAATATCGCTTCTCAATTCCAGCCGACACCTATCCACCAGGTGCGTACGCCATACGCGTGTTTGCACAGTCAAGAGAAAATATTGGTTCGTACTCGTACGCACTGGGTAAATTCACTATTCCTGACCGAGCTGGTAACACTGACTACACCAAGGATCTGCAGTCGATCAATGAGGAGCCGACCTTTAAGCCAGCTCGCGTGGCGATTGAGTCACCGTTCGCGCTCGAATTGGCCCGTACAAATTTTAGCGGGCAAGAAGCTATTCGTATCAACGCTCCGAGCGATCACGGAAACATTGAAGTATACATACGCGGAACGCTGGCAACACAGGCTAGACTACTCGGGGCGGCAACCGCTTATTTTGATAAGTGGATTTTTACTTTTAATTCAAATAACTTACCAAACGGTACCTATGAGCTTTATGCGTCGGCACAAACACCAAGCGGCCTAGTACGCACCCCACCCGCTACGATTGTGATAAGCAACCAGTCAGCATTTAGGTCCAGTGGCGGAACGTCGCCGACAAACAATGCTGAACGCACATTTTATTCCATCGACCCCAATTCGACCGAATTTTCCCCAATTATAACGGCCGATAGCGACGCCGACGCCGCCACATTACAAAAACTTCAAGAGTATGAAGCGAGCATCACTGACCTTCTTAAACGGTACGCAGTGGTTGCAGAAACTGGCGACGAAACTCTGAAAGCCGCTCTTGAAGCAGAATTTGTAAAACAACGAGAGATCATTATGACCGACGTACTGCTTGATAGCAGTTTGAAAGATTTGGCCGACCGTATAAATGTCCGACTCGATGTCGCGTTTCTGAAGCTGCAATCGAACGTTACGGAATTTGAAAAATTCAGAAAAAACCGTGACGGCGAAGCAATAGCAAAGGATACCGACAAGGACGGTGTGTCAGATTTTGACGAAACTATTATTTTTAAAACTGATAGTTCAAATTCCGATTCTGACCAGGATGGTTTCTTGGACGGCATTGAAATTGCAAGAGGCTTTAACCCTCTTGACCCAGCTTCTGAAGCTCTCATTTCGTATATTTCACCGAAAGCCGTACCCGGTCTTACTCGGGCCGATATCTTGGAAGTTACCGCTGTTGCTCCTTATATAGAAAGTGACGAGGTGGCAGAAACCACACGGGTACACGCGGAAATTCACGGCAAAGCCTTGCCACTTAGTTACGTCACACTCTATATTTTTAGCACACCAACAATTATTACTGTCAAAACTGACGAAGATGGGTCTTTCGTCTATACGTTTGAAAAGGAACTAGAGGACGGTGAGCACGAAGTGTACATTGCGTTCACCGACAACACAGGAGCGATCATGGCAAAAAGTGAACCGTATCGTTTTGTAAAGAAAGCGGAAGCGTTCACTCCGCTCGACGCGGAAGCATCGGAAGTTGTAGTAAATAACCAAATCACAAACACAGAGACAAACGATTCATTTCGCTTGGTTGTTGGACTGGGAATTCTTGGCTTCGGACTCATTTTACTAATGCTTGGCGTTGGCTTACGCAGTAAAAAGGAAACACCAGCTGAACTACCTCCGGCTTCATCTGTATGATTTCCAAAATACTCTTTGCGTTAGAGCGCGGTTTTTCAATCATGAGAACGAATCACCGCTTCGTTCTCGTCGGCGTGCTGGTATTTGTGTTTCCGTTACTTTTTGTGCTGTTGACGCAAAGTTTTTTTGACACCGCTTACAATAACGTGAACACCAGCGAGAAACGACGGGTTGGACTGCTTCATGACTCGCTTGCGCAACTACTTTTGAGCAGAGAAGAGACCGCCGGCCTCTCGACTTTTATCGGAGCTATTTTGAAAGATAATCCCGATATCACAAAAATTCGTGTAGTTGAAGAGACTGCCGATGGATTGCAAATTCTTGCGGCCAACGACACAAAATTGCTTCACACCTATGAGGACAGTGTCGAGTTATACCGCTCGGCCGGTGCGGCCGAAAATCAGTCATTTATTTATGAATTCGCATTGGACAACGTTCGCACTTGGCAGGCTTTCAGGCGGGTAGATGTGCCGGGCCAAAGCACCTTTTATATTTTTTCCGAGCATTCATTTTCAAGTCTTGACTCTGTGTTTGCCGCGCGGCAACAACAATCGTACCTTGGACTTACGTTTATTTTAATCTTTATTTTACTTCTCACGTATTGGCTTACTCGGCAAGTAAATTGGCACGCTAGGTATCTCGCACTTGAAGCAGAGTTGAAGGAACGCGATCTGCTGAATGATTCGGTCATACACGAGTTCCGAACACCACTCACAGTCATTAAAGGATATGCGAGCCTGTTGACTGAAGATGCGACGCTCTCAAGCACCGTGCACACGCACGCCACGAGTATTAAAACTTCGGCTGACCGACTCATTTTGCTAGTGAATGATTTCCTTGAAGTTGCACGCTTGAGTTCAGGACGATTGGCGCTCGAAAAGAAGGAGATAGAAGTAAGTACTTTGATCACGCGCATTTTGGCTGACATGCAGTCCTTAGCCGTAGCCAAGCAACTCGAGTGCCGATTTGAGACTACGAAACGTCCAGTCTTTCTCATGACTGATGAAAAAAGGTTTACGCAGGTGTTGACAAATCTCATCAGCAATGCCATTAAGTACACCGACAAAGGGACTGTCACTGTTATGCTTGCACAAAGAAAAAACAATACCACCATTCGCATTAAAGACACCGGCCGCGGTATTTCGGCCGCCGACCAAAAACGCCTATTTACGCCGTTCGTGCGGGTGGGTGCGGCCGATTCATCTACGGTCGTTGGTTCTGGTTTGGGCATGTGGATTACCAAGCAAATCATTGACCGTCTTGGCGGCACCATCAGCGTTGAGTCAATCGAGGGTGTGGGCACGCACGTTATTCTCACAATAAAAGGCTGATTGCAGAGATGTGTTCTGTAGGTATAATAGCCGCACGGAACCTTCATCAACACATGAAGGCGTATTGCTATGGCACACCACAAAAAAACAACCACTAAATCAGGTAAAGGTCAGAACGCGAAAGAGGATGTGTTGGCCGTGCGCGGCGCGCGGACGCATAATTTAAAGAACATTACCGTGGAGATGCCGCGAGGAAAAATGATCGCCATTACCGGGCCGTCTGGCTCGGGCAAATCTTCCCTAGCCTTTGACACGATTTTTGCTGAAGGCCAACGACGCTACGTGGAATCGTTGTCACCTTATGCTCGACAATTCCTTAATAAAATGCAAAAACCGGACGTTGACGAAATCAGCGGCCTTTCTCCAGCAATTTCCATCGATCAAAAGTCAGCCTCTCGTAACCCGCGCTCAACCGTCGCGACTGTCACTGAAATTTATGATTATCTGCGCATTCTCTACGCGCGTGTTGGTCAGCCGTACTGTCTTGACGTTGACGTACCAATACAAAAACTTTCGCAAGACGAGATTCTTGGGATTGTTATCAAGTCAATTGAAAACCGCGAAGTAAAAGCGGCTACGACTTCGCAGTCAGAGAAGGTCATGGGCATCGAAGTTACAAGAGGCAAGGTGGCAATTTTTGCGCCGGTGGTAGTTGGACGTAAGGGCGAATACTACCAAATGTTGTACGACCTCCTCGGTAAGGGGTACGAGGCAGTGAAGATCGACGGAGAAATTAAACAGCTACGCGAGAAAATCGAGCTCACAAAAACGAAGCGACACGACATAGATATTCTTATTGATGAAATTTATGTAAGCGAGTTCACCGCCGATCCGAAAGGTTCACACGAACGTCTTTCAGAAGCGGTTGAACTGGCTCTTCAGGAAGCGAGCGGACTAGTAAAGATAGAAAGTCCAGACGGAACGACACGTACGTTGTCGGCAAAATTCATTTGTCCGGTTGACGGCTCATCTTTTCCGGAAGTAGAACCGCGTCTCTTTTCATTTAATTCTCCCTATGGCGCCTGTCCGGAGTGCAACGGCCTTGGTGTGGTCGGCATCTTTCAAAACGACGAGTGTCCAGTTTGCAACGGAGCCCGTCTGCGAAAAGAGGCCTTACGCGTGTATTTGGGCGGGAATGGTAAAGACGACTTAGGTATCAATATAGTCAATTTCACCAGTTTAACAGTCAGGGAAGCGGTTGACTTTATTGCAAAGCTCAAACTGTCAAAAAAACAGCATGACATCGCCTGGCCAGCTTTACGAGAAATCATTGAACGACTTGAATTCATGCTGGATGTGGGGATTGAATATCTCACACTTGATCGACGCGCCAACACGCTCTCTGGCGGGGAAGCTCAACGCATTCGACTCGCTTCCCAACTGGGATCTGGCCTGGTTGGAGCGTTGTATGTGCTTGATGAGCCGACCATTGGTCTCCACCAGCGCGACAACGAAAAACTTGTTAAAACATTGCATGAATTACGTGACTTGGGAAATACTATCATCGTAGTCGAACACGATGAGGATACTATTTTTGCTTCGGACTACTTGGTAGATATCGGACCGGGAGCCGGAGTACACGGCGGAAAAGTGGTGGTTGCTGATGATTTACCACTTCTATTGGCTGCCAAGAAAAACGACTCTGGCTCCATTACGCTCGACTACCTACGTGGCGACCGAAAAATTGAAGTTCCGCCACGCCGGGAAAGTGAAAAGGGCTCAATCAAAATTCGTGGCGGCAAGGCTTTTAACATTAAAAATTTAAACGTCGACATTCCTCTCGGTCGGCTTATTTGCGTGACTGGCGTGTCAGGATCAGGTAAATCGACGTTTATGTACGAAATAATCGATCGCAACCTCAAATCTCGCCTAGAGCGCAAGTATCGAACTCCGCATACTTACAACTGCAGTTCATTTTCTGGTTCTGAATATCTTGGCCGGTCGGTTTTGATCGATCAGTCACCAATTGGCCGTACTCCGCGCAGTAACCCAGCTACGTACACTGGGTCATTCACTCACATACGTGACTTATTTGCGGCCACGAGTGAAGCCCGCGCGCGCGGCTGGAAACCAGGTAGATTTAGCTTTAACGTGAAGGGCGGCCGCTGTGAAGCCTGCCAAGGCAATGGTGAAATTGCAGTTGAAATGCACTTCTTACCGACTGTGTATGTCACCTGCGATGTGTGCGACGGTAAGCGTTTCACCAAAGAAACGCTCGAAGTGAAATACAAGAAAAAAAGTATTCACGAAATACTGCATATGACTATTGAAGAGGCACATGTGTTCTTTAACGATGTGCCGGCTATCGAAGAACGCTTGAAGACCTTACTCGATGTCGGACTTGGGTATTTGGAGCTTGGTCAAAGTGCCACCACACTTTCCGGCGGAGAAGCGCAACGCGTTAAAATTGCTTCCGAGCTTTATCGCCCGCATACACAAAAGACCATGTACTTACTCGACGAACCAACCATTGGTCTTCATTACGAAGATGTACGAAAGTTAATTGAAATTTTGCAACAGCTGGTCGACCACGGTAATACCGTGATGGTGATAGAGCATAATCTTGACCTGGTAAAGTGTGCTGACTACGTCATTGATATCGGGCCTGAAGGTGGAGCGAAAGGTGGGGAAATTGTAGCGAAAGGCACGCCCGAGCAAGTGGCCAATAGCGAAAAATCACACACTGGGAAATATCTCAAGCAGGTTTTGAAAAAGTAGTGTATACTATATTTTTAGAAGCTATTTGGAAGAGGGAGTAGAGAGAATGGACACTATCGATCCCGCACTTGTTGATTTGGTTGCGTCGCGGCTTGGAGAGCAGACCTTCGACTCAATAGTCGATGAAGGCCATGAGAGTTTGACCATGCTGACGCAAGAGCAGCGAGCGGAAGTGAAGCGACAAGCGGAGGAAAAGCTTCAAAATCAAAGGCTTCCTTCGTCAGTGCTGATCACGAGGGCTTGGCAAATCTGACGCCAGCGCAATTTAAAGAGTTGCAAAAGCGCGCCAGCCCGCGAGACAAAATTCAACAACCGAAGTAACTTAAAGCCGTGTAAACGGCTTTACTCTTTTTATGACCTTAAAGGCACTCACCAAAAAGAAAATTCCTGACGCGCCTGGCGTGTATTTTTTTCTTGGACCAAAAAAGCAAATTTTATACATCGGTAAAGCCACATCACTAAAAAGCAGAATCCGCAGCTACTTTGCTGTGGATATTGAGGAGAAGCGCTCAAAGTTGATCGACACCATGGTACAGGAAGCGATGTCTCTGGAGTGGACAGTAACCGACAGCGTACTTGAGGCTTTGATCTTGGAGACCAATCTTATCCGCACACACAAACCGCGCTACAACACGAGAAGTAAAGACGACAAAAGCTACAACCATCTTATTATTACCAATGAAGAATTCCCGCGCGTATTGGTAGTTCGCGGCAAAGATCTTACCGAGCAATTTACCGAGAACCAAATAAAACATCACTTTGGGCCATTTCCGAATGGGTTACTCTTTAAGGAAGCGCTCAAAATTGTCCGTAAGCTGTTTAAATTTTACGACACAAAAAAACCCGTCGAAGAAGAGAAAACAAAATTGGGGAAGGGAAAGATTGATTTCAACCGTCAGCTCGGTTTGTACCCCGGCGTGCAATCAAGAGCAGAATACTTAAAAACCATTCGTCATCTTAAACTTTTTTTTGAGGGTAAAAAATTGCAAATTATTGAGGAGTTGGAGAAGGAAATGCAGAAACTGGCAAGACAAGAGGCCTTTGAGGAGGCGGGGCAAATCAAAAAGCGCATTTTTGCCCTCACACACATTCAAGATATCGCGCTCTTAAAAGATGAATCTCGAATTTATCGAGATGAACGTCGGCTACGCATCGAAGCCTACGATGTCGCTCATCTTTTCGGAGCAGAAATGGTGGGGGTCATGACAGTCATTGAAGGTGGCGAAGCGTTAAAAAGTGAGTATCGGAAATTTAAAATTAGCAACTACACCAGTGCGAACGACCCAGGTGCGCTCAAAGAAATGCTGACGCGACGTCTCTCACACTCTGAATGGCCGTTTCCACAGGTAATCGTAGTGGATGGTAACTCTGTGCAAAAGAAAGTGGCTGAAGTTGCTTTGCGGCAAGCGGGATTGGTGATTCCGGTGGTGGCGGTAGTCAAAAACGATAAGCATAAGCCAGAACGACTCATCGGTGTCAAAAGTATTCTTGAAACTCACCAGTACAGCATACTACTGGCGAATGCTGAAGCTCACCGTTTCTCACTAGCCTACCACCGGTCAAGGAGGAAGCTGTAGCTTTGCGGGACTGTGAGGTGGCTTGTGGTAAAATTCAGACATGTCGTATAAACGTGTCGCTGTTGTGCGCGGAGGCCCAAGCGAAGAATATGAAGTGTCGCTCAACACTGGAGCCAATGTGCTTCGAGCGCTTAGCGAACTTGGCTACTCGCACAAAGATATTGTGGTCACCAAAGCCGGTGACTGGCTCGAAACAGGCATTTCTCGAAGCCCGGAAGCGGCGCTTCAAGCTGTTGATGTGGTATTTGTCGCGCTTCACGGTGCCTATGGTGAAGATGGCCAAATACAAAAAATACTACAGCGCAATCACATTCCTTTTACGGGCAGTCGAGCTTTTCCATCCGCCCTGGCGTTTAATAAAGCACTCACCAAGGAGCATCTCAAAAAACATAAGGTTCGAATGCCAGCGCACGTGAAAGTTTCAAAATCAAACTTTACTTCTCTAAAGGAAACCTTGCACGATCTTGAACATGCCCTTGGAACTGAACTTTTTATAAAACCGCTGGCCAGCGGTTCTTCGCACGGTGCTAAATTTGTTCCCAATCTTCAAACTTTAAGTTGGGTTTTACCAGAACTTCTCGAGCAGTATGACGAAGTGTTGGTTGAAGAATTCATTCGTGGCCGAGAAGCTACGGTGGGCGTGTTGCAAAATTTTCGTGATCAGGATGTCTACGTCCTGCCAGTAGTGGAGATTGTTCCGCCGGCCGGGGAGCCACTTTTCTCTTACGAAAACAAATACAGCGGAAGCACTACGGAAATTTGCCCCGGTCGCTTTTCTTACCACGAGAAGGCGAAGTTATCCGACGCCGCTTTGTTGGCACACACAGTGCTTGGCTGTGACCAGTATTCACGCAGTGATTTCATAGTTAGGAATGGGGAAGTGTACTTTCTGGAAATTAACACATTACCTGGTCTCACTTCGGAATCATTGCTACCCAAGGCGGCTGCGGCGGTTGGTTTATCGTTTAATGAGCTCGTCCGGCACTTGGTAGAAACCGCACGTGTGTAGGGGCAGCTTTCCTTGACTTAGCGTTACAGCCTCGCTATGATGGTGCGCGCTAAGGTTTTACCTTAGCGGGAATAAGGGGCCAGTAAGAAATCTTTCTGTCCCTTCGTTCGAGTAAAATAAAAATAAACTTTTACTTTGCCCTCACTCGGGCCAGTAGCTCATTTGGTAGAGCGCCTCATTTGCAATGAGGAGGCGGCGGGTTCGAATCCTGTCTGGTCCACAGATGCAAAAAACCAGCTTACTGCTGGTTTTTTGTATCTGCTTTGGATCGCTGGGAGCGAATTCGAAAGCCGGACTGAGCTTGCGAGGGAGGCGGGGTCGCGAGCGTTTCTGAAAGAAACGACTTGTGACCGAATCCTGTCTGGTCCACCAAACAAAACTTGTAAAGTTTACCAAGCTTGCGCTACTTCCCTAGTATAAAATCTCGCTTGTGTCGATAGAGAGCAACTAAATCGCGCCTGCGTACGACAAGAAGGACGACTGAACCGAGCCAGAGAAGAACGGCTGCCACGAACAGTCCGCCGCCGTCGTTGTTTGGATCGGTGCCGAGCGGTGTAAAGAGGTGGAATGAAACTGCTCCGGACATGATGAGGAAGGCAAATAGAGCACCAACGACTTGTAGGCGACGAAACATAGTGGTGATACCAAGAAGCAAACAGCCAGCGGCTAAGAGTTCGGCACCGCCAATCACGTACTGGCTAAACAGTCCGGTGTGCGCAAAAAGGCCAGACGCTCCCCACGAAGCGGCCCAAGCGTCAAGTTTCCCAAAAATTACCTGAGTGTTGGGATGATCAGTAAATTTAAAACGAAGTGAATCAAGAAATACTAAAGCTCCAAACAATGCGATTAGATGTGGAAAGAGTGATTTAATGTTTTGCATACGCGTAAAGTATAGCAATTGTTGTAAAGCTTGACTAATCACAAAAATTCGATATGCTCACGCCAGTTCTAGCCGCTACAAGGAGAAAAACATGTCTAGTGCCGGGTTTTTGCTGATCGTCGGCCTATTCTGTCTTGGCTTTACCTTTGCATTTCGCTATCGCTAAGAGGCCGCCTCCAGCTTTGTGCGCGTAACCGCTGTCTACTTAAGGCAGCGGTTTTTATATTCACCACTCTATGTTAGAATCGCCTGAATTTAGGGCCATTAGCTCATTTGGTAGAGCGCTTCCATGGCATGGAAGAGGCGAGCGGTTCAAATCCGCTATGGTCCACATTTTAAAAAATCGCAAGTCGTTGGAAGCCACCTGCGGCGGCGAAGGTATACCCCCGCGAAAATCCGAAATCGCGGCTCCGTCGCGCCGATAAAAACCGCCAAGGAACCTGTAAAAATATCGACTCGAGCTGCATTTCAATTTTGGAAAAGAGAATCTTTGAAATATAACCACTACAAAAACCACTGGAAATGGTAGCTTTTGCGTGCTATTGACTTTTATAATGATGTGTGCTAACATATATTTAGATGATGGCATAGTGCCTTCGTTTTAGCACACCACAACCATGAAAAAGAGAGGCCAAGCATGCGCGTTGACCAAGATATTCACTTCACAGTTCGCGGTGTGCCAGTGCACATGAGACTGGATACCACAGCACCGGGAAACCAATTCCTTCTGCGTCCGGAACGCGAAGAGGACAAACGAGGCTCCTTTGCGAAAGCAGTTCGTG
>ERZ1292625.3135-Hain-H41-01um-R1-3135-length-13901-cov-7_pt1 | contig 13901 bp, 14 predicted proteins | sample MGYA00564400_ERZ1292625 | MGnify/ENA primary metagenome ERZ1292625 (study PRJEB36523, sample SAMEA6512639) | groundwater metagenome | collected 2019-01-08 | study: AquaDiva: Metagenomics assemblies of 32 groundwater samples | reverse complement strand
AACCTATGACCTCTGTCTTATCAGGACAGCGTTCTACCACTGAACTAGCTACCCATGATATCTTCGTTTTCAACGAGCTCGCTCCTTTGAATCAAGTTTACTTGATTGCAGGACAGCGTTCTACCACTGAACTACACGCGCATATGTTCTAGCGTGGGGTCGGAGCCCCGAACAAATTACCTATCGATAATTATACGAGGCAAGGCAACGTTCTAACATTCCGACATTTCAGTCGAAATCTCGACTTATTTCCCCCACCCTTGTGCGCGGTAGAAGGATCGGACTTCTGACCTCTTCGATGTCAACGAAGCGCTCTACCACTGAGCTAACCGCGCATCTACATTCCACAAAAGGCAAGCGAATACCCTACTCATCAAACCCTCACGCTCCTAACCGTTGAACCAAGCCCCTATCTGCCAGCAAAAACATTTAAAACCAAAAAGGCCAAAAAATCAAATTTCTAATTAGAAACCAGATTTAGGCGCTTCGCGCTCTCTATGTCAAACTCAACATCTTGTTGGCCGACATCCTGAAAATTCAGTGCCCGGCCAATCGACACAATCAAGCTTCTCGCTCCCCAAATGAAAAAAACGAGAACCAAACCTAAAAACAAAAAGGAGATCGAAAGCAGAAACTTCTCATAATGAATATTAAAAAATCTTTTCATTTAAGATTTACTTAAAAAAAGCGTAACCACTAACCGAGAGCTTATAACTTTCATCTGCCTTAACTATATCAACGGAGTCAAGACTCATCAGGAACCTTGGTGACCTAGTCTCGATTTCCTTAAGGAAGGTTAAGGCGCCTTCGAGCGGTCCTGTTATGCTCATCAAAAAACCAACCCGCCCCAAAGTATCCTCCGTCGCCTCGACCTCTCTCCCCTCAAAATTCAAACTAGCGCTCACACCATAAAGCCGCTCCTGGCTGTCCATCCAACTCGACAAACCAAATAAAAGCTGGTCCTTGGGTGGCGCAAGCGTATCAATTGACTTTTCATAGCCCTTAGCCAAAGGCAGATCCGTCTTTAGGGCCGCGAGAACCTCATTCAATGTGGACTGCTGGCTAATAATACTTCTTTTATAAATTACGATAGTGGCAAGTTCACGAATCTGGCTGTCAAACCATAGAAAAACGACCACGGATAGAGCGAGGCTGGCCCCAATGACAATCAGACTGATCTTTAGCTTCTTACCCATTACTCAAAGAATTATAACACACCTTGCTGATGGGTTACGATTAAACTATTCTTGGAATAGATGAATGAAAAAATCTTCTACAACGCTTTAAACATCGTAACCGAAAGCAATTACGCCAAACTTTCATCCCTATTGAAGAAGTATCAATCCTGGGAAAAGGCCTGGCAAAAAACTAACACCCTATTCGAATCTAAAATTAATCCGAGCGAAGAGTGGGGGAGGCTTGAAAAACACGAGATGGGGCTGATTTTAGAAAGCGAGCCAGAATACCCAGCTCTGCTTAGGGAAACCCAATCCCCGCCTCTCGGAATTTATGTGCTGGGAAAAGGGGGAATGGCGAATCCAGAGAGTAAGTCAATTGCCATCGTCGGCACCCGAAAGGCAACTGAAGGTGGGCGAGAAATCGCCAGAAGTTTTTCGTCAAACCTAGCCACTCTCAAAATCCAAATTGTGAGCGGTCTTGCAATCGGCATCGACTCCGAAGCCCACTGGGGCGCGATTGAAGCTGGCGGCCAAACCATCGCCGTTGTAGCGACCGGCCTCGACACTATTTACCCAAAGCTAAACGAAAAACTAGCAAAAAAAATCATCGAAGCTGGAGGTTTTATTATTTCAGAATACCCAATCGGCGCCCCCGCCATTCCCTACCGTTTTTTAGAAAGAAACCGAATCGTGAGCGGCCTTGCCGACGCCACCCTCGTCATTGAAGCTCCGGAAAAATCCGGCTCTTTAGTCACAGCCAAACTTGCCGCGGAAGCTGGCCGAACCGTATACGTCGTTCCAGGATCAATTCATCACCCCAACTACCGAGGCTCCCACGCCCTCATTCGCGATGGCGCTATCCTAGTCACCCATCCCGAAGAAATAATTGAAGATCTCATCCCGGAGTACAATCCAACTAGAACTTCAAACCAGCTCTCACTTTTATCCGAAGAAGAAATGCTGATTGTAAACGCTATTCAAAATAGCAGAGGAACACTCACTATTGACAAGATCATCGAACTCACTAATCTTAATGCCAAAACTACCAACCAACTCGTGAGCCTACTATTAATAAAAAGATTTATTAAAGAAACCAGTCTAGGTTACACTACTCATAATTCCTAAATGAATTCCGTTAGAAAATTAAATAAAAATGTAACTGTTGAAAACACGCCGGCGCACAGAAAAGGCTGGGTTTGTCGAACCTACGTTAAGTTTAATTTTCTAACGGGATGAATCTAGTTATCGTCGAATCCCCCACCAAGGCCAAGACCATCAGTAAGTTTCTAGGCTCGAACTACAAAGTCGAGTCTTCTTTTGGCCATGTTCGCGATCTTCCCAAAAGCAAGTTGGGCATTGATCCCGAAAATAACTTTGAACCCCAATACATCGTCCCAAGAAAAAACCAAAAGCGCGTTACGGCCCTTAGGAAGCTAGCTGAAAAAGCCAAGGAAATCATCCTCGCCACTGACGAAGACCGTGAAGGAGAAGCTATTGCCTGGCATCTAATTCACGCCCTAAAACTTGAAGGTAGGGCCAAAGAAACCATTAAGAGAATCGTTTTCCATGAAATAACAAAAAGCGCCATCTTGGCCGCCATCAAAAACCCAAGAAGTATCGACCTAAACCTCATTAACGCCCAACAAGCAAGGAGGGTTCTCGATCGCCTAGTTGGCTACAAACTCTCTCCTTTTCTTTGGAAAAAGATCGCGCGGGGTCTTTCGGCCGGAAGGGTCCAATCGGTAGCCCTAAAACTAATCGCCGAACGAGAAGCGGAAATAAAAGAGTTCAAACCCGACGAGTATTGGACGGTCACCGTAAATCTGGAAACCAAGAACAAACAACTGCTTGAAAGTAACCTTGTAAAAATTGGCGGGGAAACTGTTCAAAAACTCGGCATCAAAAACCAAACTGACGCCGAAAATATAAAATTTGATCTTGAGAAATCAAACTACGAAGTTATAAGTGTTGAAAAAACTGAAAATAACAAAAATCCCCTAGCTCCCTTTACCACAAGCACCCTCCAGCAAACCTCTTCGCGCTTTTACGGATATTCCGCCAAAAAAACCATGTACCTGGCCCAGTCGCTCTACGAAAAAGGCCACATCACCTACATGCGCACCGACTCAACTAATCTTTCTAAAGAGTCACAGGATTCGACTGCCGCGTGGCTCAGAGAAAATTTCGGACAAAAATATACCGAAGGCCCTAAAAGCTATAAGAGTAAATCCAAACTCGCCCAAGAAGCTCATGAAGCCATCCGACCAACACATGTAGGTTTCTCTCCTTCGGAATTTGGCGCCTCAAAGGGATCTCTCGAAAAAGACGAGCAAAAAGCCTACGACCTTATCTGGCGACGGTTCTTAGCCTCTCAAATGCCAGCCGCTAAAGTCGACGCCACAAAAATTGAAGTCTTAGCCAAAACCAAAGAGAAAAAATACACTCTCCAATCGAACGGCAGTGTCGTTAAGTTTGACGGCTTCCTCAAGGTCTGGCCAGCCAAACTTGAAGATAAAGAACTGCCTGAAGTAAAAAACGGGGAGAACCTAAAATTAATTTCCGTAAACCCCATTCAGCATTTTACCGAACCGCCCCCTCGTTATAACGAAGCGAGCCTAATTAAAACTCTGGAAAAATACGGTATCGGGCGACCCTCTACTTACGCGCCAACCATCTCCGTGATTCAAGACAGAAATTATGTTGAAAAAATTCAAGGGCGCTTTCAGCCCACAGAAGTCGGCAACTTAGTCAATAAAGTTCTAACCGAAAATTTCCCAGAAATTGTCGATATCGATTTTACGGCCAAAATGGAAAATGAACTCGATGAAATCGCCGGGGGTGGAAAAGTCTGGCAAGAAACCATCAGAGAATTTTATGATCCTTTTGCTAAAAATCTCGAGCAAAAATACGAAGAAGTCGCCAAGTTCAAACCCGCCGAAGAAACAACCGACGAAGTTTGCGAAAAGTGTGGGAAGCCCATGATCATCAAGTTCGGCCGATTCGGAAAATTCATGGCCTGTTCCGGATTTCCAGAATGCAAAAACGCCAAAGCCACGAAAGAAAGTCCAAAATTAATCGGAATGAAGTGCCCTAAGTGTACCGAAGGTGACGTTATTGAGCGTCGGGTAAATAAGCGGGGCCGAGCCAGGGGTAAAATTTTCTGGGGCTGTAGTCGGTATCCCGACTGCGACTATGCCTCCTGGACGAACCCAACTGAAAAAAAAGATGGTCCCGAACAAAAAAAGGAGGAGTCAACCGAAAAACCAGAAACCCAGGACAAGGATGATGAAATCTCTGACTCCACCGAAGATTCCACGAGCTAATCCCTAAATAAGCCTGAACCAGAAAAGGTCTTGATCCTTGCGGATCACCTCCATATACTGTCAGTATGCCTGTTCTTGAACTCGCCCTAAGAAACCCGGAAAGTCTCATCGGCCGGGCCTACCGCTTTGCTGAAAACGCCCACCAGGGTCAGCGCCGGGAAACCGGAGAGCCGTATTTAAGCCACCTCCTCGAAACAGCCGAGGTACTCGAACACTGGCGCCTCGACGAAGAAACCGTGGCGGCCGGGCTTCTTCATGACGTTCTGAAATTGACGAAAGTTCGACTAGCCGAAATAAAAACTCAATTTGGCGATGAAGTGGCCTTCCTTGTCGATGGAGTAAACAAGCTGGGGTTAATAAAATATCGCGGCACCGAAGCTAAAATTGAAAACCTAAGAAAGATGATCTTGGCCATGAGCCAGGACCTTAGAATTGTTTTTGTGAAACTCGCCAATCGTCTTCATAACGTTAAAACCTTGAACGTCCTATCGGTCGAGAAAAGAAAGATCATCGCCCAAGAAACCGATGAAATTTACGCCCCCCTCGCCTCACTCCTGGGCATGCAAAATCTAAGCGGCGAACTGAAAGATCTAAGTTTTCCCCACCTTTATCCAGAAAAACACGCTTGGCTTGCGAAAACTGTCAAAGATCGTTACGAGGACAGGGAAAAATATCTAAAACAAGTTGAACCAGTCCTCACCGAAGCTCTGGTAAAAAACGGCATCAAGTCCTCAAGCATAGACTATCGCGCCAAACGCTATTCGAGTCTTTACTTCAAGCTTTTGAATCACGAAATGGACCTCGACCAAATCTACGATTTGGTGGCTATGCGAATTGTAGTTCCAGAAGTTGAAGACTGCTACGAAGTCTTAGGCGTCGTCCACTCCCTGTGGTCGCCCCTCCCCGGTCGGATCAAGGATTATATCGCTAACCCCAAATCCAATAGTTATCGCAGTCTTCACACGACTGTTTTGGGGCCGGAAAATAAATACTTAGAAATCCAAATCCGAACCAAAAAAATTCACGATGAAAACGAGAACGGCATTGCTTCCCATTGGCTCTACGAAAAAACCCGGTCTGGAAAAATAGATGGTGGAAAAAAATCTTTAAAGAAAATTTTGAAAGATGTGCTTCTCGTAAAACAGCTTCGTCGATGGCAAGAATTTAGAGGCAACCCCACTTCTAGTCGGGATGATTTCATTAAGACCATGAAGTTCGATTTCTTCAACGATCGGATCTTCGTCATCACTCCCAAAGGAGACGTTATCGATCTACCCAAAGGGTCCACTCCCGTCGATTTTGCCTATAAAATCCACACCGAAGTCGGCAACAGCTGCACCAAAGCCAAAATTAATGGTCAAGCTAAAGCCCTGAACGTCGAGCTCGCCTCCGGCGACGTGGTTAAAATTGCCACTCAAAAAGGCCGGAAACCAGAAGCCGACTGGCTCGCTTTTGTTAAAACCCCGAACGCCAAAGAAAATATCCGAAACAGCCTGAAGGGTAAGGATAAAAACCTGCTTTCTCGATTCTTTTAACTCGAACCGTCAAGCTTGCTTACAATTCCCTTTAATTCTTCTTCGGAAAAAAAGGTGATCGTAATTTTACCGCTACCAGAGGGGTCCTTCTTCTCAATCTTTACCGGCGCCCCAAGCTTAGAAGTAAGCTCTTCCTGGATCATTCTCATTTCTGGGGGCAAGCCCTGTTCATCTTGAAGGGCGCTCGCCCCATGAACAATTCGCGGTTTTACTCGCTCCTTAAGCTCTCGAGTTGTTAGGCGATTCTGCAAAAGATCGTCAAACAGTTTTTTTTGCGCCGCCGGATCAGAAACAGCCAAAAGCAAGCGGCCGTGCGTTTCAGTAATCTCCCCCTTCGACAAGGCCGCCTGAATGTAAACCGGCAGATCAAGCAGACGCACGCTATTTGCTATCGCCTCCCGACTCTTACCTAGTCTGGTTGCAATCTCTCTTTGTGTTAGTCCAAATTCATCCTGAAGCCGAGAAAAAGCTCGGGCAGTTTCAACTGGATTCAAATCTTCTCTTTGTAGATTTTCAACGATCGCCATCGTCAGCCTCTCGCGCTCAAAATCAACCCGCCTCACGATTGCCGGCACGCGCTCCAAGCCCAATAATTTCGATGCCAAAAGCCGTCTCTCGCCTGCAATCAAAACATACTCCACATCAGTTCCCGTCGGAGTTTCTTTTTCAACTTTTGTGACCACGAGTGGTTGCAAGATTCCCACTTCTCTTATCGAAGCCGCCAAATCCCTTAGAGCTTCTTCGTCAAAATCCTTGCGGGGCTGGTGGGGGTTAGGCTTTATCTTTTCAACTTCGATCTGAAAAATCGCCGTTCCCGATCTTTTCGCCAAATTTTTTTCTTCACCGTCTTTAGAACTCATGGGGTTCGAAAAACCCAAGCCGCTCGGATTAGCGTCTCCACGAGAGTCAGTCCCGCCGGGAACTGGGCGACTAGAGTTATCCACCGGTGGAACACCCGCCACCTGACCATCTCCCCCACTACTTCTGTGGCTAGGCGGTATTAAAGATTCTAAACCTTTTCCTAACATTAAATTTTAATTTTGAATTTTTTAACCTAAAAAATATTCCGATAAAAAACCCGACATCTTCCCTATAACACGTTAAAATTGCCAAAATCCTTACTTATTAAACCATGTTCGGGCACCCGATCAAAAGACTGCTCCTGGGCAATGATCTCTTCCGCTAGGTTTTTGTAGGCAATCGCGCCAATTGAATCGGGTTTGTAGAGTATGATTGGTTTTGAGAAACTGGGCGCCTCCGCAAGTGCCACTGATCTTGGTATCTCGGTTTTAAAAACCGTATGGGGGAAATTTCGGCGTAAATTCTTTGACACCTCTCGGCTCAACCTTTCATTCTTGTTGTACATGGTGACGAGCGCCCCAGCTACCGCCAAGTTATGCCGCAAATTGACCCGAATGAGCTCAACCGTTTCAAGCAGCTGCCCCAAACCCTCTAGGCTATAGTATTCAGCCTGAACCGGAATCAATACCTCATCCGACGCAACGAGCCCGTTTACCGTAAGTAGGCTAAGCGATGGAGGAAGGTCAATCAAAACATAATCGTACTCATGTCTAATTCGGTTTAAAAACTTTCTCAAAAAATATTCCCGCTCCGGCAAGTTTACAAACTCAACCAAAGCTCCCGCCAAATGGGGCGCGGCTGGCGTAAGGTGAAAATTAAAAAGCATCGTTGGCTTCACAATATGCTCCGGCGGCGCGGCATTAATAATGCCATGATAAATGCTTAAATCGGTCGCGGCGGGATTCAGGCCCAAAGCCGAACTCGCGTTTGCCTGGGGGTCGAAATCAACCAAAAGCACCCTCCTGCCCAAAGCCGCCAAGTAGGCGCCCAAATTAACCGATGTGGTCGTCTTACCGACTCCACCTTTCTGATTGCAAATCGAAATCACGCGCGCCATAAATACCCTCGAATTCTAAGGCTTTTCGTTGATTTTGGCAACGAAATCCAGTAACATTCTACATACAAATTCACCGCCCGGGTGGCGGAATGGCAGACGCGCACGACTCAAAATCGTGTGAGGAAACTCGTGAGAGTTCGACTCTCTCCCCGGGCACTGACAAAATTTTATATAACCCTGTTATAGAAAATTCTGGCGCGCCCAGAGTCGAACGAAGGGTGGGTCGGAGGGAAAGCTACCGGGTTCCCTCCGTGTAGGAAATTATTCAAAACCGAGGGTTTTGAAAACGCAGCGAGCTTGCGAGGGGGTAGCGAGATTCTCTCCTCGGGCACCATTGATAAAATTACAAATAGTATAAATAAAAAAACCCGCCCTCATTCATTTTGAACTTAGACGGGTTTAACTTCAGATTCTTTCTTCTTGGGCAAAACAAAACTAGTGTCAGCCGCCAAAAAAAGAATCACGTCTCCCTTTTCTACTCTACTGCCGTTTAAAACCTGGAAACTGATTATGTAGCCATTCCCGGGAACCGTCACATGGTGGCCGAACTTCTCCCGTGTAAGCCTGTGTTCCACCACGATAGCGGCAGGATTATTCTGAACCATATAGTCTCCGATTTGAAGCGGTCTCTGCGATCTCCACCTTGATCGTTTTTGATCGGGGGCGCCGCCCGCTTCTTCCCCAGTTTCAGTAGTAGCAAATCGAAGATATCCAGACGCCTCCGTCGTAATCGGGATAAGCTCGTATACCCCCTCTTTTCCCAAAAATACCATTGGTAGATAGCGTGGCATCCTAAACTCTGATGCGGGCCAACGCGGCAACTTCAAAACTATCTGCTGATCGAAAATATCGGGCAAATCGGCCTTTGGAATTTTTACCGCTTCAGCCTTGGAGGAGCTGGCCAAAAGAGGCTGACTCCCTGGCCGAAGAACGATTCTCGTCTTAAGAGGCCAGCCGTGAAAATAACTTTCCTCGAAAAGCTCAACGCCGGGTAAACTCCTAAAGGCCTCAAGTCTTCGTCTGATAAAAACAAACGAGCTATTGCCCCAAAACCACCAAGCGAAGAAACCCGTTCCAAATACTGCGATCATCAAAACAAAGTACCTCACGTTAGCACCACCTCCATTCTCTTTGATTTTTTAAAGAAACCGGTATGAGCATATAGCTGGCCGAGCCTGTTGTCAAACTAAAAAATTTCCTTTAAAATGGCTGCGAGTGCCCGAACCGAACGGAGGGAGCAAATGTCAAACCGAGATGGGGAGCATCTTAAAAAATTCGAAGCTTGGCTATCATACCTAGTTGTATCAATCACCAGTTTTTTATGTTTTCTGTACTTCCGTCTCCTGAACCGCACGAGAGTAGTCGGCCGAAAAAACATCCCGCGCCGGAGTCAGAACATTCTCCTCGTCTCAAACCATCGTAGTCTCCACGACTCATGGATCATCGGTGTCGCTGGCTATTTTCCGGAAATCTTATTCTACCCCAGCCAAACCCCGTATAACCTGGCGGCGAAGGAAAACTTCTTTAAGAGCTGGATTGCTGGTTTTATTCTGAAACTCTGCCGAACAGTTCCCGTTGAAAGAAAAAAATTCAATCGAGGGTTTCTCCTCTCTGTCATCTCTCTCCTTAAAAAAGGCAACGTCTGCATTTTCTATCAAGCCACAAGAAGTTTCGACATCGCGGAAGCCAAGGGGGGTGTTTCCTTCATCATCAACAATAGCGACCCCCGACCGATTGTCTTGCCAATCTATCTTGAGAACACCGAAAAACTCTTCGGGGGCGGCCCCGGCCAAAAGCCGAAGCTATCAAGCTACCTGCCCCGCTTTCCGTGGTTTGGAAGAAAAATCACCGTGTCTTTTGGCAAACCCATCAATTTCGCAGACATCCTAAAAGACGAAAACCATCCCAACTCGCACGAAAGAATCTCCCAAATAATTGTTGAAAAGATAGGCTCTCTAGCCTCCGATCTCCACCCAAACAAAAGCAACCCTATCCCCGTCTAAAGCGGGGATTTTTATTTTCCGCGGGCGAAGGCGAGAAGCGCGCCAGCGTAAAGTGCCAAACATATCACATCGAAAAATTACCGTGGGTGAGACGCCTCATTCCGCCACAAACCCACTTCTGTTTTTAAAATAAGACTAGCGCCTAATGTTTTGAGACGGCCAAATTCGAGCTCGTTGGTCTTTGAGCAAAAAGTGAACTAAAAAGGCCGCTCCCGTTCCAAAAATTACGCCGCCCAAAATATCAAGCGGCCAATGCACTCCAACAAAAATTCTGGCAACACCGCTAATAATCGCTAAAGTCAAAAACCACCCGCCCCAACTTCGATTAAAAAAGAAAATAACGATCGCAATCGCAAAAACGGTGGTGGCGTGTCCAGATGGGAAAGCGTGTCCCGAAGCCGAAATCAAAGGTTCAAATCCATAAAACTCAAAGGGTCTAAGTTTGTGATAAAAGAATTTTATAAATTCAACTATCACCCCCCTAGCGAAAAGACAAGCTAGCGTGATCTCCAAAAGCAAAAAAATTCTCGTTCGCCAGGTCTTCTGGAGTAAAACAAAAATAATGGCTAAAGCTATTAGGATATACAAAATCCCGTCTGCCAAAAAAATTCCGACAGTGTCGAGAAAAAAACTCTTTTGAGCAAACTGAAAAATCGCTTGGAAAAATCTCTCGTCAAAACTACTCATGCTATGCTAGATAATTCTAACGAAAATTAGCGGCCAACGAAAGGCAGGAGGGCCATAAACCTGGCCCTTTTTATCGCCTGAGCTAAAATTCTCTGATGCTTAGCGCAAACTCCGGTATGTTGGGGATCGATAATTTTAGCCTGACCCGAAACAAACCTCCGCAGAAGCTCAACCTCCTTATAATCTATCTGTCTTAAGTTTTGAGAACAAAAAAAGCACTGTGTCATATTGTAATTTTAATCGTTACTTAACCGTGATTCATGGTCCATGATCCAAGCTTCATGACTTATTATATCTTTTTAACCTGAAGCGAATCGAGCTCAACTGCCGTATCCCGACCAAAAATCGGAACCATCACTTTAACATGCCCTCGCTCCTCGTCAACCTCCGCCACCTTACCGTCATAATCCTTAAATGGTCCGTCCGTAATTTTCACTAAGTCTCCAACCCTAAAATCAATATTGAACTTGCTCTCATCACTCCCCATCCTAACCAAAAGAGAGTCCACCTCCTCCTTCGAAAGCGGAGTGGGCTTGGTGCTATCCGGTCCCACAAATCCAGTTACCCGAGGGGTGTTTCTAACTACATACCAAGACTCACCGTTCAAAACCATCTCAATCAAAACGTAGCCGGGATAAATCTTCTCCTCGATTGTTTGCCTCTTTCCGCTCTTAACCTTAATTTTTTTTTCCGTCGGAACGATAACCTTAAAAATCCTATCTTCCATCCCCAGCATTTCCACGCGTTGCTTCAGGTACCTGGCCACCGCCTCTTCATATCCGGAATAAGTGTGAACGGCAAACCACTGTCGAACTCCAGTTTCTTCTTGTTGATGAGTTGTCATAAATACTATTAACTTAGAACAAATGCTTTTAATAAGTAAGCAAAAAAAGTGTCAAAAACGCCCAAAAAAAACGCTAGCCCCAAGGAAATACCAATGACGACTGTGGTTAGCCTAATCGCCTCTTTCCTGGTGGGCCAATTGATATGCTTAAGCTCTACTCGAGCCTCCTGAAAAAATATTACTAATTTTTGGAACATTTTCTTTAAAAGTTTGACTTGAAAGAGTATCTTAATACAAAAACTATTAAACGTCAAGATTTTTAACCGAGAGCGCGTGAAGCTCAATAAACTTACGCCGCGGCTGAACCTCATCCCCCATCAAAATATCAAAAAGACGATCAGCCTCTTCGCCGTCATCAATTTCCACCCGCCTTAAAACTCTATTCTCCGGGCTCATGGTTGTTTCCCAAAGTTGTTCCGGGTTCATCTCTCCTAGGCCTTTATACCTCTGAATTCCGACTCCCTTCACCCCACCCTCCTGAACCTGGGCCTCAACCTCGAGAACCGCTGGCTCGCCCTCCCCCTTACTCTCCCCAATCTCTTTCTTGCTAGATTTGAGAGCCTTGGTCTTTTGAATTTCAGCAATAATTTTTTCCTTTTCCTGATCCGAATAAGCATACCTCACATCTTTACCGCTCTGAACTCTATAGAGCGGAGGTTGGGCAATATAAAGATAGCCCGAACTTATCACCTCTTTGAAATACCGGTAAAATAAAGTCAGTAAAAGCGTCCGGATGTGAGCGCCATCCACGTCCGCATCCGTCATTATAATCACCTTATGATACCTGATCTTCGAAATATCGAACTCCTCCGCAATCGCTGTTCCAATCGCCATCACCAGAGACCGGATCTCTTGATTCGAAAGCATTTTATCCAACCTGGTTTTCTCCACATTCAAAATCTTTCCCTTGAGCGGCAAAATCGCCTGCGTGCGTCTGTCTCGGCCGGACTTTGCGCTCCCACCGGCGCTGTCCCCCTCAACTAAGAAAAGCTCCGACTCTTCTGGCTTCCTGGAACTGCAGTCGGAAAGCTTGCCCGGTAGGGTAAGGCCATCAAGCACTCCCTTCCTCAAAACCGTATCCCGCGCCGCCTTCGCCGCTTTTCTCGCCTTCGCCGCCAAGAGCACCTTCTCGATAATTCTCCTGGCTTCAGCTGGTCTCTTCTCTAAAAATTCCTTAAGTGATTCATTGACCACTGCTTCGACCGCCGTTCTCGCCTCAGGGTTTCCGAGTCTGGCTTTTGTCTGACCCTCAAACTGTGGCTCCCTAAGCTTTACCGAAACCACCACCACCAATCCCTCACGCACATCATCACTCGTCAAATTCTCATCCTTTTCTTTCAGATAGTTCTCGCCTCGAGCGTAAGCGTTTAAGGACCGCGTCAGAGCCGAACGAAACCCGGTCAGGTGCATTCCGCCGTCAGGCGTATAAATGTTGTTGGCGAAGCTAAGCTCCTTAACCTCCATGTCATCGATAAAAGTAAACGCCGCCTCCACGTTCATTCCCTCTTGATCCTTACTCACGTAAAAAATTTCTTCCTGAAGCGGCTTTTCGTTGCGAATCAAATGATTAACGAATGACTTCAGACCGCCATCAAAGTAAAAACCGTGAAGCTGGGGGATTTTTTCCCGGCGATCAAGAAAATTAACTCTTACCCTTTTAGTTAAATACGTCTGCTGTCTTAAATGTTCAGCGATTTTTTTAGGATTAAAATCTAAAGTTAAAAAAACTTTTGGATCTGGCGAAAAAGTCACCTTCGTGCCTGTCTGCTTGCACACCCCCACCTTTTTAACCTTCCCCTTCGGCTCCCCCCGTTCGTATTCTTGGGAATATAAAATTCCCTCTCGACAAACCTCGGCTTTCAGCCATTCCGAAAGCGCGTTTACAACCGAAACCCCCACGCCGTGCAAACCACCCGAAACTTTATACGACTCCCCTCCAAATTTTCCTCCAGCGTGAAGCGTAGTCATCACCGTCTCGAGCGCCGACTTCTTGGTCTGCTTATGAGTCTCAACAGGGATTCCTCGGCCATCGTCAACCACACTCACTTTATTTCCTGGCAAAAGCTCGATCGTGATGTTTTTAGCAAAACCCGCCATCGCCTCGTCGATCGAATTATCAACCACCTCCCAAATCAAATGGTGCAAGCCATCCACTCCCGTTGAGCCGATATACATCCCCGGCCGCTTCCGAACCGGCTCCAGACCTTCTAGAACATAAATATCCTCCGCGCTATAGGAGTTTTTAGTCACCTTATTGTTCTCTGATTCTTTGCTCTCTAACTTTTTTTCCTCTTTTTTATCTTTTGCCATAAACTAGGGTTTAGAACCAGCTAAAATTAAAACGTCTTCGAGAGCTGACCTACATAAAAAGCCGCTCTAGACGGCCTACCCATTTTACCATAAAAACCAGGGT
>ERZ1292625.2796-Hain-H41-01um-R1-2796-length-15292-cov-11_pt1 | contig 13901 bp, 20 predicted proteins | sample MGYA00564400_ERZ1292625 | MGnify/ENA primary metagenome ERZ1292625 (study PRJEB36523, sample SAMEA6512639) | groundwater metagenome | collected 2019-01-08 | study: AquaDiva: Metagenomics assemblies of 32 groundwater samples | reverse complement strand
GAAGCGAGGAGAATGCAAAGCATGACGGGACGCGAGTTCGCGCGGCGCTGAGGGATCGACCACGCCGGCGTGCTCCGGCGCATTCGACGCGGCGAGATCACTGCCGCGCTCGCGTGGAGCGAAGACCTACACGGCTACGTCTACGACGTGCCAGAGGGGATGCCGTGCCCTCACGTTCGGCGGCGCACGCCGCGGTTCAAGCGCGCGACGCCTTGAGGACGGCCTTGTCCAAGCCCAAACCCAAACCCAAACCCTACTACGAGATCGACGACCCGACCTACGTCCGGCTGTTTCGTGCTCTCGCTGTTGCAAAATCGCGCCGCAGCGACACGCGCGTCGAAGACCTCTCCGGGCTCACGCCGCGGCGCGTGCGCTACGCCGCGCAGCTCTCGATCGGGCTCGAAGTCGGCCTCGCGGGCCTGGTCGACGAGATGCACGGCGACGCCATCGTCGGGAGCGAGCTCGCGGCGCGCCGGGCGAAGAAGATCCCGCGCCGCGACGTGATCGAAGGAGTCAAGGCGCTTCGCAAGGCGCAAGTCGGCCGCGCGGCCGGAGCGACGATCACCAGCGCCGAGGGCGTCTTCGAGGGCGGAAGCGAGAAGTCCGTCGTCGTCGACTTCGGCTACATCCGAAGCGACGCCGAGAAGACGCCGCAGGCGTTCGTCCGACACATCGCCGAGCTGGCCGAGCGCGCGGCGAGCGCGTTCGCGCAGCGGGAAGTCCTCGTCCAATGGCAGCTCGGTCGCCGGAGCCTCCTCCAGCGGGCGAGCCCGCGCGGGCTCCCGCCGCCGGGGCCAAAACTCGAAGCGTGGCTCGTACGGCGCCGCAAGGCGAAGCGCTGACTCGCCTCAGAGCTTCGACATCATGCAGCGCCGGAACGCCTCGCGCGGCCGACCCTTGCAGCTCTTCGCCGCGGCGGCGAGCTTGCGCTGCTGGGCGGTCCGGCCGCCGCCGAGCCCGAAGATCGCCCCGAGCTTGCGCCCGCGGCGCTTGCGCTTGCGCCCGACGTGACCGCCGACGGCGCCGAGGCCGCGCACGCACCCGAAGAAGCTCTTGCCCGATCGGTGCCCGCGCGCGCGGCAGCGCTTCGCTGCTTCTTTGAAAGTCACGGCGTCACCTCTTCTTGGGCGTCTTGCACTGGCCCTCCTTGTTCCACATGCCGCTCCGGCCGCGCGCGTCCTTGCAAGAACCGCGGCGGCGCGGCGCGACCATACCCGGTCCGAAGGCCGCGCGGGCGCGAGCGCCGTACGCCTTGCGGAGCTGCGCCGTTCGCGCCGCACCGTAGACGCCGCGCTTCTTCTTCGCGGCGCCCGTGCGCTGCGCGCGCTTCTTCGCGCCCTTCTTCTTGAGACAGGCGCAGAAGAGGCGCTTTCGCGCCTTGCGCCCGTGATGACACCTGTAGGTCCGTCCGCCCGAGTGGATGGTCACCGCGCCGAGAGCCGCCATGCCCAGTCTCCTCAGCGCTTGCGGTTGCGCTTGCGCTTGAGGCAATTCCCGGTGCGCTTGTTGACGCCGAACTTGCAGCGCCGCTTGCCCTTGCGACCGCGGCGCTTTCCACCGCCGCGGCTCTTCCTGTAGCAGTTCCTGACCTTGCGAAACCCGCCCAGTGCGGCCATCTGCTCACGCTCCTTCGAGTGCGGCCTCGGGGATCGAGACCGTTTCAGACTGCAACAAGAGTAGAAGCGGTCCCGCCGTTCGTCAACCGTGAGGCCGACGTCGGCGCAAGAGCGCCCCGAGCCCGCGCCGGAGAAGCCGCCCCAAGCTCGGCTCGACGAAGTCGGCGCGCAGGCGCGAGCGCCAGCCCGAGGGCTCGGTCTCGCCCTCGTAGCGCCGAGCCTCGCCGCGGTAGCTCCGGCCCGTCGCGAGGTCGCTCACCACGATCGTCTCCTCGGGATGGACGCCGAGCTGGCGCAGCGCCGCGGCGATTCGCTGCTGCGTCCGAGCATCGAGATCGTAGCCTTCAAAGGTCAGATATCTTCGATGTCCTCGTATTCTCACAAATCCGTGTCGAACGACCTTCACGAGCACGGCCTCACGCGCCGACGGATCTCCGCGTCTCGCGGCGACGACATCCCGGTCGCGCGCCGAGAGTCCGAAGGCTTGCGGGTCGTCGACCACGGCGACGACGTGCTCGCGCACTTCGACGAGCCGGCCGTCGGGCGTCAAGAAGTAGCCTTGCGTGAGGTAGTCGGTCACCGGCTTCGCACCATCCTAGACCCTCACGACGCCCCACCCGAGCGACTCCACACGCGAGAGCGTTTCCGCACCGACCTCGACGGCGCAGACGACGACCTGCGACGGCCCGCCGGCGGCGCGCGCCTGGGCCATGCCGGAGCAGAGCGAGACGAGCGACGCCCCGTCGAGCCAGACGTCGTCGACGACGACGAGCCGGACGGGCTCCAGGCGCCGCTTGGCCCAAGCCGCCGCGAACGCCGCGACGAGCTGGGCGCGCTGCGCGCCGGAGAGCGCACGCCAGGAGCGAAAACCGACGTCCGGGAGTTCGAGGCCGACGCGGCAGTCGACGCGCCGACCGTCGTAGACCTGGACACGCACCGCCCAGCCGGTCTCGCCGAGCATCGCCGTGGCGTCACGCTCGAACGCCTCGACGGACTCGACGAGGCCGCGCGCGAGAGCGCGGCCGACGCCTTTTTCGATGGCTTTGTAGACGTCGACCCGGGCGCCTGCGGCCTCGCCAGCGGCGCGGACGGCGTCCCACGCCCGCTGCTCGGCTTGCAGTCGCCTCGCGTCGGCCACGGCGGCGTCGAGCGGCGCGACGTCTTCGCGAGCCGGTGGATCCTCACGCGCCAGAACCCCGACGGCTTCGAAGTCGGCGTGAAGACGGTCGGCACGCGCCTTGGCGTCGGTGAGCCGACGTTCGGCCTCGCCGACGGCGGCGTCCTGCGCGCGGGCCGTCGCGGCGGCGCCGACACGCACGAGGCGCTCCTCGTAGGCGCCCATGGCGATGCGCAGCTCCTCGGGGGTGATCGCGCGGCGGCAGCAGAAGCACATGGAGTCATCGCGTGCAACCGACTCGACCACGAGGTCGAGGAGCACCTTCCACGCCGCGAGGCTCGCCCGCGCGCGCGCCAAGACTTCCGCCGACGGCGCGGCGGCTTGGCGGGCTGCACGCGCGGCATGCACTCCAATCGCGACGACCTCCGCGCGCGCCGTCTCGCCTTCGCGCGCAAGGGCTTCGCGCCGCACGCGGGCCGCCTCGATCGCCGCGCGGCGCTCCTGGCGCCCTCGCACCTCCTGCGCCCGCGCGACGAGGCGCGAGATGTCATCGTCCGTCGGCGCGGCGGGCCGCGGCGTCTCGGGCGCCTTTCGCGCTGCGGCGTTCAGCTCGCGCACCGTCGCGCGGACGAGCTCGGCGAGCAGGACCATCCGCTCGGCGTCGGTCTCGGCACGGACTTCGAGGAGGAGCGCGTCGAACGCTTCGAGATAGGCGCCTGGCACCTCTTGGCGCACCAAGGCTTCGACCGAGTCTGGCGCGACGATGGACAGGATCGCCTCGCGCTGGCGCTTGGGCTCGGCGTGGAAGAGCGCCCGCGCCTCGTCGGCGAGACACGCGGCGAGCCCGTCGACTCCGACGCCGCCGACGACCTGCGGCGTGCGCGAGGGCGCGCTGGCCTTGGCCGTCGTCCCCGAGACCTCGAAGCGCAGCGCCTCCGCGCCGCCGTCGTCGAGGTGAAGAGTCGCCTCGGCGTAGAGCGTCTTGCTCCCGAGCGGGGCGAGTTCCATCAGCGCCAAGCCCTTCTTGCCGACGTCTTCCGCCGCGCCGACGAGCGGCAGCGCGAGCGCGGCGACGAGGCCGGACTTGTGCGAGCCGTTCGGCCCGACGACGAGCGTCAGCGGCGAGAGCGCGACGTCGAGGTCGCCTTTCACGTTCGAGCGCAGGCGCGAGACGTACCAATTTCGCTGAGCCACGGGGCGAGTCCTTTCTTGAACGAAGGTCGTGTAGGCGCGGCTAAGAACTTCCGGATCGACGTCGACGGCAGGCGCGACGTCGCTTGGCTTCGCGGCGAGACTCGGCCAATCTCGCATGAAGCGTATTCGCTTGGCAAGCTCTCCGACCTCGTCTCGGCGATGAAACTGGTAGCGCAGCCACGTGCCGAAGGGCGCTCCGCGCGGCGCCTCGCCGCGCCAGACCTGACCGCGAAGGTCGAGCGTCATTCGATGCGAATGCGCCGCGTCTTCGCAGGGGGGTCGTCGTCTGCGCCGTCGTCGGCGTCGACGGTGCGAGCCGCTGCCTTCACGCCGTCGACATACACGTTGACAATGGGCGGTTGCACGGTCACAGCCGGCGCTGGCACTACGACTGCCGGATTGGCAGGCAAGTTATTCACGACAGTGAGTGGTCCAGCTCGCAATTGCAGCCACACGAATACGGCAAGCGCCACCGTCGCAAAGCCAGTGATAACGGCGACGATGATTGCGACCCTCACATTCCATTTGGCCGCCCTGGAGTACTCCTCAAGAGCGTTCACCGCGAGGTCCGATTGAGCAAGGCGGGCGCGGTTCCTCGCCGTCGCGCGCCTCTCGATTTCGCCGCTCTCTCTGCTCGGCCCGCCTTCGACGCCTCCCTGAGCGCACCGGCGATGAGCCTCTCGGCGTCATCGACCACAAGATCAGCGGCGAGTTGCCAGGGGTGGTCCAAGCGGGCCGCGATGATAGCACGACGCGCCGCGACGCGCGTCAAAACGGAATGTCGTCTTGCACCACGACGCGCGCCCACTCGTCCTTGTAGTCGTCGGCGCCGGTCGATCGAAGCGCCAGGACCGGGAGGAACGCGAGGCGCGCGCCGGAGCCGCGTGCGACCTTGACGGGCCGATGCGCCGCGAGGAACGCCTCGACAAAAGACGTCTGCCCGCGTCCGAGCGCTTCCAGGTCGTTCTCGACGACGACGAGCGCGTCGAACTCGCGCGCGAGCGCGTCGCGAACGAAGTCCCATCGGGCCGCGCGGGTCGGCGCGGGCGGCGCGGCGCGAAGATACCCGTCGCCGACGACGCGATCGAAGAGCACGACGCGCCAGCGCGGGAGCAGGCTCAGCACGCGCCGCTCGATCTCGACGAGCCTCGGCGCTTCGGTGTCGCACTGGCGGTACGACGGAACGATGAGCACGGACTCTCGCGGTCCGGCAGGGCCGAGGCGAATCGGGCGGAGTGTCATTCATCTCACCATCGAATGCAGGAACTGCGGATCGGCGGCGCGTTCACGACAGCGCGCTCCAGGACTGCCCGCTCTTGACGTCGACGGGGATCTCGACGCCCATGAACGTCGTCGTCATCGACTCGACGAGCGCCCGGCGTGCCAAGGCTTCGTGTTCCTTGCGCACCTCGACCATCGCCGAGTCGTAGCCGTGGTGAACCAAGCCGGGTCCATAGAGCCCGAACGGCACGCGCTCGACCACACGGCCCGCCGCGCCCGCGCCGCCCATGATGGCGCCCTCGGTCGCGAGGACGCGGTAATTCACGACGTCGCGGAGCTGATCGTCGCCCTTGTCCTGAGCGTCCTCGAAGTCGCAGCGGCGTCCGAGGACGCTGTCCACGACGTACCGACGCCGATGAAATTCTTTTATCTCGCGCTCCCACCAGCGCGGGATGCACGCGTGATCTTTGAAAAAACCGTCGTAGACGTCGGAGGCCATTTCGAGCGTCCACTGGGCGTAGGGGCGCTCGCCCGCTCGGTTCTTCACCTTCTTGAGCGCGGCGAGAAACGTCTCGACGGTCGCGAGGTAGCACAGGGCGTAGACGTTCGTCTTCCAGAACTCGCGCTCTTCTTTCGAGACGGACTCGATCTTCTTCCCGCCGTAGCGCGCGGCGTTCACGCGGTGGACGTCTTCGTGCCGCGCGAACGCTTCGAGCCAGATCGGGTCCTGCGCGATCGGCGCGATGAGCCGCAGGTGAAACTGCGCCATGTCGGCGTAGACGAAGACGCTCCCCGGCGCCGCGCAGACGATCGACCGGAGCGAGTCCGAGTCGTGGCGGATCGACGGGACGTTGTTGACGTTCGGGTCGCGTGACACGACGCGGCCGACGCTCGTCGCGTAGGCCGAGTAGGTCGTGTGCACGCGTCCGTCCGGCCCCGGCGCCAAGCCATCGACGAACGTCTTGAGCCAGTTCCCGGCGCGCCGGTAGTCTTGCAGCGCATCGAGGAGCGTCGCGACGCGTGGTGGGAGCCGAAGCGTCAGAAGCTCGTTCAGGACGTCGATGCCGGTCGATTGCTGCCCGGACTCGGTCTCGCGCCCGACGCGCGGCAGGCGCTCGATGTCGAAGAGGTAGACGCGGAGCTGCTCGGGCGAGGCGAGGTTCAACGGCGCGTGCGAGACGCGGTCGAGGCAGATCCCCGGCAGCATCGCCGCGCAGAAGCGCTCGCGCGCGTCGTCGCGCTTCTTTTCGAGCCGCGCCCGATGCCGCACGCGCTCGGGCTCGTTCACGAAGAGCCCGGCGGCCGACATCCCGACGCAGATTTCTTGAAAGCGCCGGTCGGAGCGGTAGACAGGCGCCTGCGCGCGCTCTTGAACGAGCCGTGCGAGCTTCGTCGCGATCTGGCGCGTGAGGACGACGTCGTGCGCGCAGTAGCACGCCAGCTCGGCGTCGTTGTCCCAAGCGTCGTGGTCTTTCGGTTTCCAGGCCGGCGCGTCGGTCAGGAACGACACCCAGTGGCGCAGGCTCTTCGGCGCCATCGGGTCGACGGCGTGGGCGAGGAGGATCGTGTCGACGATCTTCTCCATGGGCGGCGGCGGCATCCCGTGTCGCGCGAGCACCGTCCAGTCGAACTCCAGGAAGTTGTGCCCGCCGAGCCGCAGGCGTTCGTCTCGGAAGAAGCGCGCGACGAGGTCTCGCGCGACCCCGGGCGGGCAGGCGAACCGACGCGGCGGCGTCTCGCAGGACTCGAAGTGGGCGACGACCGCGCGGCGTGCATCGCCAATACCGACGCAGCGCAGCGCTGCCGTGAAGGGATCGGCCTTGTCTCGTGAACCAGAGGCGCGCCGCGTCTCGACGTCGCAGACGACGAGGTCGTCGGAGGCCGCGAGGTCGCCCAGGACGTTCGCGAGCACGTCGCGCGTCGGGTCGGCGATAGCCTCGGGCGGCGTCCAGGTCGACTCGCCGCGCAGGAGCCGCGCGGTCTTGGCGAAGTCGGCGCGAAAATACTTCGTCAGCCCGCGGGTGCGAAAGAGCGCCGCAGGGTGGTTCATCACGAGGCAGCCGATGCGCCGAGTCTTCGCCTCGACCGGCCCCAAGCGGATCTTGCGGTGCGGCGCCTCGGTCGCAGCGCCCGGCTCGGGTGTCGACGCGTCGAGGTCGCGCACGTCGATCTCGAAGGGGAAGCCGCGTACGGCCTTGAGGCCCGCCTCGCCGCGACCGGCGAGCCCGCCGGTGCTCACGGCGAGCTTCGAGACGGCTTCCAACGCCTCGCCGCCGAAGACGACGACGAAGGGTGCCTGCGCGACTTCGCGTTCGAGCCTCGGCCGGCAGGCGTCGTAGGCCGCGCGGTTCTGCGCCGGGCGCGACGCGGCGAGGGCAAAGGCGCAGAGCCTCGCGTTCGTGTAGGAGAAATCCGAGCGCGCGAGCCCCACGGCGCGCATCGCTCGTGCCATCTCCTTTCCAGACGGCCCGACGAGAGGTGCGCCTTCTCTCTCCTCCGTGTCACCGGGTTCCATCGCGACGACGATCGGATGTCCCGGACGGATCTCCGGCGGGACGACGACGGCGCGATCTTTGAGCGGGCACTCGTCGCAGCGCGCGCCGTGGTCGCGTGGGTCGTAGAGCGCGCCGGTGACAGGGTCTCGATGGACGAGCGTCGAGCGCACGCTCGCCTCACACCGCCGTCGTCGTGCACTCCCGGACACAGACGCGCGCCTCGACGACGCCCTCTTCGTCGAGACGCTTGAGCGCCGCGTCGACGCCGAGGTTCAGCACCCAACGCAGCACCGACGACTGCGGTCCGACGCCGACGCGGCGGACGAGCCGGCCGAGACGCACGCGCGCCGCCGGCGTCATGCGCAAGGTCATCACCGACGCCGGATCGCCCACGGGGCGACGCCTTCGCGTCTCGCCACGAGGCGAAGCTTCGGTTCTCTTGCTCGCGCGCGAAGCCGAGCGCTTTGCCTTCTTGTTCCAAGTCATCAACTCTTCTCCTCTTCCGGCGGCAGCGCGATCTTCTCGGCGCCGAATGCTTGGACCACAGAGACGATCGCGCGGACGATTGGATCTTCGATCTTTGCGCCCGCGGCGATACCCGCGCGCACGGCTCTCGCCGTATCGGCAAGGTAGTCCGCAGCGACGGACAAGACCTCGCACGCCGTCGCGAGCTGCACCAGCGCCTCGGCGGTGCAAGTTGCGCTTGCGTCGATCGACGCGGCGCCGTTCGAGTCGAGCGGGCGAACCGACGCGACGAAGCGAGCCAAGGCGTAGAGCGCGCCGGCTTGGAGCACGGCGACAGCCCAATCAACGAGCGCCGGGGCCGATCGCGGCGCCCGCGGGACGATTCGGCTTCGGTGTTGCGCCCACGCGGGCTCGCGCGCGAGCTTGCCGTCGATGCGCCGCACGACCGAAGGAAAGATGGGCGTCTGTTGCATCTGGAGGTCGCAAGGCGGCGGGGCGCCGACAGAAAGGAACCGAAGGGAGGCGTTCGGCGCCCCGCCGCAGCACGGTCAGCGCAGCATGTCGAACTCGTCGGCCGTCTTCTTCGGCTCCGACGCGGACGCGGCGGCGGCGGAACCGTTCGACCGCGACTCCGACTTCGCACCGCCGAGATCGTCGCCACGCGCATGCTTGAACGGTCCGGGATGAGCTTCGAACTCCTCCTTCGACACCCACCCGGCGATGCGCGACTGCTTCTCGCCGCTGTCGTCGACTTCGGTCTTGGTGTCGAAGAAGACGGCGCGTCCGGCGATCTTCGAGAGGCGCATGTCGGCGTCGCCGGCGGCCTTCACCTTGTCGAGGTTCCCGATCGCGGAGTGGATCGAGCGCATGATCGAGTCGATGAAGTTCTGCCCCTCGATCACGAAGTCACCGTTGATGCTCGTACCGGCTTGCTCCTCCGGCGCCGTCGTTCGGAGCGAGAGCCGCGCGTTGTGCGTCTCCTTGTTCTTGGTCTGAACGAACTCGCCGGCCTCGATGATGCCGGCGTAGCGGCCGTCGGGGACCCACCCCGATCGGCCGCCGGTTCGAGCGTTGTTCACGTTGTACTTGATCACGGGATCGCGATCTTGCGTCCCTCGCAGGTGGCTGTTGTCGCAGACGGGCATGATGCGTGCTCTCCTCTGTGCTATGCGCCCTCTCGGCGCGCGTGTCGTTGGGTTGATCGAAGTTACTACACGAGAGCTTCGATCGCGTCGGCACCGTTCGACGGCGCGGCGGCGAACTCCGCAGGCGGCGGCAGCTCAAGGCCCTTTGCCCGAGCGTTCACACGCCGCAGGATCGTTCGCAGATCCATCGGCTCGACGGCTCGGCAGACGTCCCAGCGGTCGCGCATCCGACCCTCGTGCTCGGGGTGCCCGGGGTCGCATTCGTAGAAGCGCTCGCGGATCCGCACGCCCGGTCGGAGCGTATAACGCGCTCGCAGGACCGTGTCGAACGGAGTGAGAAAGCCTTGCGTGCTCTGGTCGTGCGGTACGAGCTTCGGACCGCCCGTCTTGACGCGACCGTCGTCGCCCTGCGTGAAGGGACGCTCGTGCGCCTCGGCGATGACGATCACGTCCAGCTCGAAGAGCCGGTACATCAAGTCGCGGCAGACCCGCGCGACGAGCATCGCGTTGTTCTGGTAGTTGTCGCGCGCCGTGCGGCCCATGCGCCGGTCGTACATGCGCTCAGCCCACGCCGAGACGGTGCTCACGACGACGGCGCCGACGCGCCCGCGCTCGACCATCGGCGCGAGGCGCTGCTCGACGGCGCGGACGACCTGGTCTTCGGGGTCGTCGCGGTCGACGCAGCTCACGAGCTGGTCGGTCGGCGGCAACATGAGCTTGCCGGAGGCGCTGCGCCACGGGTTCAGCTCCGGCGACAGGAGCGGCGTGAACGCGCCGGGCTCCAGCGCCAAGAAGAACGTCCTCTCGGGCGGGACGGCGCGGATCGACTGGACGGTCTTTCCGACGCTTCCCGGCCCGTACTGGAGAACCGTCGGCTTGCGCGCGATGGCAGTGGACATGGCTTCGAGCGACGTTCGTGTGTATTCGCAAAGGCGACGAGCGTTGTCAAGCCAAAAACGACTACGCCTCGATGCGCGTCGCCTCGTCGGCGACCGAGACGAACTCGGCGAGCGCCGATTCGCCCCGGTCGCAGAGCGCTCGGTACTCGCACGTGCCGAACCGGCCGTGGCAAGCCGTCCGGTTCATCGTGTACCGCCAAGGCGGGCGCTCGGACTTCGCGACGGCGTCGATCTCGGCGTTGGCCTCGACGATTTGCTTTTGCGCCTCGGCGAAGAGGTGCTCGGGCTGGTGGAGCCAGACGCGCCGGAACTCGAATGTTCGCTTCGAGACGGCGTTGACGTAGACGCCTCGCCACGGGTAGCCGAGCCGGCGCGCGATGGCGCGGCCGAACATCTCGGCGCTGAGCATCTGGAGCGAGCCCGCCCATTCGTCCCCAACGTAGCGCAGCTCGCCGCCCGTCGTCTTGGTGTCGCCGACGGCGAAGGCAGGACCCGCGCCGCTCGGCGATTGGAAGAGCGCCTCCTCGTCGAGCCGCTGCGTGTGAAGCGACCCCGCGATGCGCGCCTCGTGCTCCTCCTCGGCGGCGACGACGCGGTGCGGCGAGACCTCCTGGTCGCGCATCGCGTCGAAGAGGCGCCGCGCGGCCTCGAACGCGAAGGCGATGCGCGACGGCGCCCCACGCATCTTCTCGACCGGGTCGACGCCGCGCGCTTCGGGCCGCCCCATGCGTTGCAGGTTCAGCCAGAGGCGTCCGATGTGCACCAGCGACCCGATGGCGAGGGCCTCGCGCTCCCGGAGCGGTCGGAGGCGCAAGAGATGCCGATAGGCAAAGAAGCGCCGACAGCGCTGCCAGTCTTCGATGCGGTGGCAGCCGCGTCGCGAGGGACCCGTCGAGTAGCTCGGCGCGCGCGCCTCGCTCATCGCGACGCCTGCGAGGCGACGTCGCCGAGCGCCGCGTTGCCTCGCCACCTCATTTCGACACGCAACGGCGCAGCGCTTCGTTGAGACGCCGGATCTCTTCGCCGCGACCGTCGTCCGGTAGGACGTCGTCTCGAATCGCGCGTGGCGACGTCGGCGCGAATCGCCCGGTCGGCACCGGCATCGCGACGCGCGCCTGCGCTGCCGCCGGCCCCACGGCGACCGGGTGCTCGGCGTCGGCCGCGCCGGGATGCCCGTCGATGGCCGCGCGGTCGATCGTCGCGAAGGATCGGAGCAGGAGCACACCCGGCGCGAACGCCCGCGCGCGAACATGGAGCCGGAAGAGGTGCGAGGTCGGCGCGACACGGAGAGGCAGCGCGACGCCCGTCGCGTCGAGCACGCCGTCGCGGTCCACGTCGCGTACGCCCGGCGGGTCGACGTCGCAGACGATCTTGCCGTGCCCGTCGGCGTGTGCACGCAACTCGCAGCCCTCCGGCGCGTAGGCCAGCTCCACACCCGCGGCGATCGGGATCTCGACGGCGAGGTCGTAGATCCGGACGTCGGTGCGGACGCGCAGCTCGATCTCGGCCATGCACGTCTTCGAGTCGAAAGCGATCTCGTACCCGACGCTGGTGCGACTCCAGTCGGGGCGGCGCAGGTAGGCACGCGCCGGCCACGTCGCGGCGTGGGGCGTCGTGACGGCGAGGTCTCGGCGCCCGACCACGGTGGTCGGTTCGGCGGCGAGCGCGGCGCAACCTCGCGCGATCACGGCGAGGTTTGCGGTAATGCCGATCAGGATCACTACTTGAATCATGCGAATCATGGCTTCCCTTCGCCTGTGATGAATTTCGCCGCATCGCGATCGGACATCTTCGCGGCGGATATCCGAAGAACGTCCCGATCGAGAGAAGCTACAACCTGTCCACACAGCTTCCACCATTCGGTTTCGAGTGTGTCGAGAAGACACTCGCTCTCCGGCGTGTCGTCGCTGAATCCATCGGCGCGCCGAGAGAAAAGTTGTGAAACCAGTTGACGGTATTGGAGTTCAGCGGGGCTCATGCGTTGATCCGGCGTTCTTCACTCACTTCACGTTCTCCCCCATGATCCGCGCCATCTCGGCTTCGAGGCGCGCGCTGTGCGTGTTGGCCCATGGATCTTCACCGCAGTTGCCTCCGCATTCTTGTGCTCCGGCGAACTCGTCATGGATTGATCTCAGGGGCCAGATCCCGGAGCTGCTTCGCGGCCTCGTCCCGGATGCGCTTGAGCACCGGCACGAGGTCCGCCTGGACGACCTCGGCCGGCAGGTGGACGCCCGTGTGCCACCGGGCGAATCGGCGGTCCGACATCGAGAGGTAGATCTCGCCCGCTTCGGGCTTGTGCTTCGCCCACGACCGCATCATGGAGTCGGCAGCGTCGATGCACTCGCGGAGGTCTTTCGCCGTCCGCGCCAGTTCCGAAAGTCGGTTTTCTTCGGCCTTGTTCATGGCCCCACCTCCGCCCGCAGCGCGAGCTTGGGGTCGATGCGCGCGGCGAGGTCCTCGGAGTCATGCCCGCCGAGCCCCGCTTTCTCCATCGCCTCGGTCGCCCGGAAACCACACTGACAGGTGTGCGCCCATCCCGCACACCGTCGCGCGAACAGCCACAACAGGTCGCGCTGCTCACGCATCCGTGTCAGGGCCTCGCCGCTCTCGTGCTGTGCCAGGCTTTCAGCGGCGCGCGCGATGGTATTCCGGTACTCCTCGCACTCGCGCTCAAGCTGACCGATCTGCTCCCGCATGTTCATTCTGCCTCCGTCACGACGTAGCCACGGGCACGCAGCGCGTCGATGAATGCGTCTTCGCCCAACTCCTCCAGGAGCACGTGCGCCCTGGCTTCGGCATCGCACTCCGAAGCCATCAAGCGCGCGATTTCCTCCCCCGTGAGCCGTGGGCCCTCGATGTTCATCGCCACGTTCCAATCATGTCCCATTCCCATGTCAGTCCTCCTGCGGTGAAAGCGCGGCCTCGGCCGCGTCGATGGCTTGTTCCATGTTGCGGCGAGCCCGCCGGTACTCACCGCTTCCGCCTGGGTCCAGCGTCGGCTGCTGGCCGCACTCGCGGAATGCCTGCGTGGCTTCCACCGCCCGCCGGCAGAGCACGAGCGCATCGCGTTCACGGATCACGCGCTTCACGGCTTCGGCGCGACTGGCGTGGTGACATCCTGCGTCCTGGAGCACAGCATCCACGGTGTCGAGCACCGCGCGAATGGAATCGCGGTCATCCTCGGCCTTGATTCGCGCCGTCTGTATCTCAGACCGCAAGCGTGATGCGTCCTTGAACGCCGCGACGGCCTCGTCTCGCTCGCGTTCCGTGATCGTGAGCGCGTGCTCAAGGGCTTGCGCGTCCGCGCCGTCGAGCTTCATGCGGCGCCGGCACGCCTCACGCGCCGCGATGTCGGGGCGGTCGTCGCACCAGTTGAGATTGCCCCACGGCGCCGGCGGAAGGGCGTGGCGGAGGTCCTGCGGGCATCCGGCCCAGCGGTACGCGAGCAACTCCAGCGCCTTCCGTCGCGAGATCTCCTCCTGCTCCAGCAGCCGCAGGATGGTATCGACGGGGCCTTGGATCATGAGCGGCGGCGACAGCCACCACTCCGACGAGCCGGGTTCGCCGCCGAGCTTCGGATCGGGCGGCGCCAGGAACTGCGGACACTCGCACTTCTGGCACGCGCGCCGCTCCTCGTCGTCTACGTCGTGATCCGTCACGAGACAGCCGCATCGGGAACACCGTGTGTTAAATAAGCCGATCATGACTGCACCTCCGTCCGCGCTGTTAAACGCGGTTGAATCTTTCTG
>ERZ1292625.3131-Hain-H41-01um-R1-3131-length-13916-cov-6_pt1 | contig 13916 bp, 13 predicted proteins | sample MGYA00564400_ERZ1292625 | MGnify/ENA primary metagenome ERZ1292625 (study PRJEB36523, sample SAMEA6512639) | groundwater metagenome | collected 2019-01-08 | study: AquaDiva: Metagenomics assemblies of 32 groundwater samples | reverse complement strand
CTTTCACCTTCAATACGCTTTCAAAGGCGGAGAAATTGTCGATGCAGCACTTCAACTCGAACAGGGCATAATCCCAATTGACGCCAAATTTCCCATGGAAAATTTCCGCAAAATGCAAAAAGCCAAAGACGAAAAGGAAATAGATCAAATGCGCAAATTATTTATCACAGACGTCAAGAAACATATTGATGCCATATCCACCAAATACATCCGCCCGCAGGAAGGCACATTGGATTTTGCACTTATGTATATCCCGTCAGAACCCGTTTATTACGAAATGATCAGCAACGCTCCGGATCTGGACGATTATGCTTACCGCAAACGTGTCCGACCCGTATCACCGTCGACAATGTACGCTTATCTTCGCGCCATTATTATGTCTCTGGAAGGGTCTAAAATCGAAGCCCAGGCCGGCCAAATTCTGGCGGCATTACGCGAAATTTCCGACGAAACCGACAAATTCGGCTCATCCCTTTCAGTTCTCACAAAACACATCAAAAACGCCGCAGCAAGTAGCGACGACGTAAATACGCGCTATACTCGCCTGTCAACGAAAATCTCCACAGTACAAAACATCGAAGCAAAAACTATAAAGTCTATAAAAGGTAAATAAGCCGCAAGTAGAGTAATAATTCCATGCTAAAATAGCCACGTGTCAGACATTCTCAAAGAACTTAATCCACAGCAAAAAGAGGCGGTAACCACCACACAAGGTCCTCTTTTAATTATTGCGGGTGCCGGAACCGGTAAAACCACCGTTATTGCCAGAAGAATCGCTTATATTATCGAAAAAAAGCTGGCCAGGCCTTCGGAAATCCTCGCTCTGACCTTTACCGATAAAGCCGCCGGAGAAATGGAAGAGCGCGTAGACACCCTGGTTCCATACGGTTTTATAGATACCTGGATTTCCACATTCCACGCTTTTGGAGACAGAATTCTGCGCGATAATGCCCTGGACGTTGGCCTAAGCCCAGACTTTAAAGTTTTGTCCCGCCCTCAACAGGTTCTATTTTTTCAGCAAAACCTATTCCGCTTCAACCTCAATTATTACCGGCCACTGGGCAATCCCACAAAATTCGCTTCTGCAATGCTTTCTTTTTTCTCGCGCCTAAAAGACGAGAACATTTCTCCGGACGAATTTGCTAAATTTGCAAAAAGCCATAAAAACCAAGAAAAAACGGAAAGCCTAAAAATCACAGAACTTGCCCGGGCCTACCAACAGTACGAAAAGTATAAAGATGAAGCAAACCTCCTGGATTTTGGAGACCAGGTCGTAAAAGCCATCGATCTATTCAAAAAACGCCCGGCGATACTGAAAACTTATCAGCAAAAATTTAAATACATTTTAGTTGACGAATACCAGGACACAAATTTTGCTCAAAACCAGCTTGTCACAATGCTTGCATCCGCTCACAAAAACATTTGTGTCGTCGGAGACGACGACCAGTCTATTTATAAATTCCGTGGAGCCGCCGTATCTAATATATTAGAGTTCGTAAAAAATTTCCCCAAAGCAAAACAGATAGTACTGGTAGAAAATTACCGCTCGACGCAGGCAATTCTAGACAGCTCATACAGGCTTATTATCCACAACAACCCCGATAGGCTTGAAATTAAAAACAAAATAAATAAAAAGCTGAAAAGTGCAAGAAAAAAAACCGGCGCAAGCCCTCAAGAATTATTTGCAGATACTATCTCCGAAGAGGCAGACTTGGTCGCCGAAGAAATTGCAAAACTGGCATCCCGAAAAAACCGTCAACCGTCAACCGTCAACCGTCAACCGTATTCATACCGCGATTTCGCAATCCTTGTGCGCGCCAATTCCCAAGCGGACTATTTCTTGCGAGCCCTTAATATGCGCGGCATTCCGCACAAATTTGTGGGCTCTTCTGGTCTTTACCAGCAGGAAGAAGTAAAAGTTTTAATCTCATTTTTAACGGCAATTTCTAATTTTGAAGATAGTCTTAATGTTTACAACCTCCTAACATCGGACCTCTACGAATTGCCGCCTCAAGAAACACTGAAATTAATATCGTTTGCCAAAAGAAAAACCCGTTCTCTTTACTACGTCCTTACCAACTTAGACAAAATCAGTACCGAAGGGCTCGATATCACCAAAGAATCTCACGCTATCATAGAAAAATTGCTCCAAGATCTTACTGAGGCAATTAAAATGTCTGCAAAAGAGAAGGTAGGCCGTATCCTCTACACTTTCCTTAAAAAATCCGGCTATCTAACTCGTCTTGATAAAGAAGACAAAGTTGAAGGCCAAATTAAAATTCAAAATATTGCTAAATTTTTTGAAAAAATAAAAGAATTTGAACAAGTCGCAAATATTCAAACCGTTACACAATTTATAGATTATTTGGAAAGCATCCGCACTGCTGGCGACGATCCGACAACAATTGAATTCGACCCGGACACAGATGCCGTTAACGTCATGACCATCCACGGCGCAAAAGGCCTGGAATTCCCGGTCGTTTTTATGGTCAATTTAATATCAAACCGCTTTCCGTCCCGTGTTCGTCCGGAGGCAATCGAGCTGCCGGAAAAACTTATTAAAGAATCCCTGCCAAGTGGTGACTGGCATTTGGAAGAAGAAAGACGTCTTTTTTACGTTGGCATGACTCGTGCAAAAGATTTATTGTATCTTACCTCATCTCGGGATGTTGGCGGCAAACGAATCAAAAAAATTTCACCTTTTGTTTTGGAAGCTCTCGATAAATCCAAGTCAACAATGTCTCCAAGTCCACTGTCGCCACTCGAGAAAATTGAAAAATTTGCCCCGGTTGCCAGAATAAGCGCCCAAACTATGCTTTTTGATGTCGACACCTTAAAGCTCACTCAAGGTTCCATGGATGACTATCTAACTTGCGCTTACAAATACCGCTATGTTCATATCCTGCGACTGCCAATTTTGAAGCACCACGCAATTGTTTACGGAGCCGCACTCCATGCCGCCGTTGCCCAATTCAACCGCATTAAAAAACAGGGTAAAGTTATGACGCTCAAGGCACTTTTAGAAGTTTTTGAAAACGCCTGGGATAGCGAAGGATTCTTAACAGTCGAACATGAAGAGAAGAGAAAAATACAAGGGAAACTTGCCCTGGAAGAATTTTTCGCTCGGGAGTCAAAGTCCAAAGACGTGCCAACGCTCATTGAATCGCCATTTAAGTTCGCAGTAGAAGGTGTAACCTTGGTAGGTAGGTTCGATAGAGTAGACGTTAAACCAGGTTCTAAAATTACGATTATCGATTACAAATCATCCGAAAACATAGACCAGGAAAGGGCAAACGCCCAGGCAAAAGAATCAACTCAACTGGCACTTTACGCCCTCTATTATTTTAAACGTCACAAAATAATGCCCGAAAAAGTCGCGCTCTACTTTTTGGAAACAGGCATTATTGGTGCCTACCGGCCCACAGAAAAAGATTTGCAAAAAGTCGAAAAATTAATAGTAGAAACTGCCCAAAACATTAAAAGAGACACCAAAACCAATCATTTTATTGCCAGCCCCAAGTACTTCGGACGCGAGCCGGCTTGCATATACTGCGCCTACAATTCAATCTGTCCATTTAGCCTTGCAAAGGCGCAGTAATCTCCAGAAAGTTTTAACCGCCAACAATGGGTTGCGCAAGTATCCAAAGCCCGATCATAGTATACATAACCATCAAAACCAACATTGGTAATTGGCTCATCAAGGCTTTTTTGCGAGAGGGAAAAACTCTTAGAGCGACCAAATGTGCAAGATAAACCCCTGCAATATGTCCAACTAAAATTATGCCAACCTGTAAGTGCCAACCAATGTTAGCGCTGACTATTAATGGGTTTGTTGCAAGCCCGCTTGTTCCAAACAAGTTCCAACCAAACCCAAAAGGGTCAGAAATTATTCTTATCATGTTCCATCCTTCCGTCAAAATTAACGTATAGTAATGGGCAACGTTGTAAACAAACGCAATAGGAATAAGAGAAAAAGCAAAATCCAGGGCTAGTTCCTTTAAAGGTTGGGTGCTGCCGGAAAGAACTTTTGCAAAGGCTAGGAGCATTAAGTAAAGGTACAGAAAAATCAGCGGTGATAAAAGCAAACCTAAAACCCCGGCAGTCTGAACTGCCAAAAAGGAACCTTGACCCAAAAATATGCCTGTAAACGAAACAAGTATTCTAACGGCAGCAGCCCCAACGGCCGTTGATTTAAAGCCGTCAAAGGCGGTTGAGGAAAGCATAAATAAAATGAAAATTACCAAACCAAAATTGTCAGCTCTGCCCCCAAGCAATCCCACAAATGGCACCCTAAGATAAAATCTACCGCCTCTCGCTTCCACAGCCGAAATTTTCCCAAGTATTCTGAAAAATACAGAAAAGAATTCACAATATTTAAACCAGTTTTCGCGACCTATTAGAACTACTCCAAAAGCATTGGCCAATGTATATATTAAAAGCACGACAGAAAGGCTAAAAGGCATAGTTTGTCCAAAAAGCTCCAACCAAATAAAAAGAAAGTAAAAAGTAAATGCCGGCAAATATCCCAGGAGTTTTGGGTACTTAATAATGCCAACCAAATTTTTCCCAAAAGCCTTCTCAATAAAATCTGTCAACACTTTCCATGGATTAACAATAGTCCATAAATCTCCAAATATAGCCACAAAATAGGCAAAGCCCAAAACAAAAATAACCCAAAAAAATGTCATGTTAAAATTCACCGTCGGATTATTCTCGCCAACCAGGCCGCAGGCAATAGTTAAAAAAAGCAAAAAAACGCTTGCCAGCTTTAAAAATCCTACGAACCACGGTTTTGTAAGTGTCGAAAATAGACCAAGCTTCGATAGGTTTACAGTCGGATACTTCTCTAAATTACTATCTTTGTTAAAAAAATAGCCAATTACCAAAAAAGAAACAATAATTGCTGCTGCCCCGCCGTATAAGTACAGCCAAAATGGCACCGGCAAATTGTATAATTGCCCAAAAGCGTGTGCGTGAATTTGCCCGGGAAAAATAAAGGGAAGAAAAATAATAAATAAGAAACTTAATAACCTCGCCATTAAGTTCTAGGGGTTAACTTCTAAAGCTCCAAGATCCGTTTTGGTATCCTCAAGCTCAAACGGAAACCTACCGCTGAGATTGGCATTAAATTTAAGCTCAACAGTAGCATCTTTTTCCAAGTCGACAAACTTATCATATCCATGCAAGTGAAATTCACCATTCACGTCAGACGCAATTTTAATAACTACATCATCGCCTTGCACAACACTCAAAGTTGACGGGCCAGGGGCGAGTTTATTGTCACGAACCACCAGCTCGAACGTTTTAACCTTGTTGGCAACGTTAGCAGAAGTTGTTGACTCACTAGTCACGACAGGGCTTTGTGGAGCTTGAACTGTTTTTGGCCTGAAAGCAAAAAAGAGACCGCCTAATAAAATCAGCGCCCCCAAAATATAAAGAATAAATTTCAAGCTCATATCGCTAGGGAGAATATATACAAAGTACGCTAAAAAAGCAATTTGCCTAGAAATCCCTCTTAGTTGTTGCAGAAATCCTTGGCCAATCACGCTTGGAAGTTTATAATCATTAAAATGAGAATAATTTTTACAATCCTTTTACTGGGTAGCCTTGTTGCTGTAATTGTTTTAAGCATAAAGCTTTATAAAAGCTTAAAGAAAAAATAATGCAAATAGTAATTGGCACAGTCATCATACTGTTGGTTGCAGCGCTTCTTTTTGTAATACTAGTTGGCATTTTTTATTGCGTGGATTTTTTTCTGGAGTTGCCCTATGTAGGCGCAAAGAGAGAGAGTATAAAAAATCTAACAAAGCTTGCGCATATAAAAAAAAGGGAAACAGTTGTTGATTTGGGCTCAGGCGATGGACGCCTTCTTTTCGAAGCTGCAAGTTTTGGAGCCTTTGCGGTTGGGTACGAAATAAACCCATTTTTAATTGCACTGTCAAAACTTAAAAGAAAACTAAAGGGGCTTGATGAACAGGTAAAAATTAATGCGCAGTCTATGTGGAAAGCGGATCTTAAGGTCGCAGATGTTATTTTTGTTTATTCGCTTGCCAAAAAAACAAAAAAATTTGAAGATTTTATATACACAAATGCACAACACGGCACACGAGTTGTTGTAAATACAAATCCCTTTCCAAACAAAAAACCCGACAAAACCGAGGGCAAAATATTTTTATATATTATTTAATCTACCTTCTGGTAGCTTTCAATATGCTCCACCGGACGCGGTCTGCAAGATTTAATGTATTGTAAAGAGCATTTTTTAAAATAAGGTCGTAAGTCCCCACGTATTCCACATGTTTTGGTCCGTAACCTGCCTTAAATTTATGAAAACCGAACCAAGGGTCCGTGCTTGATGCATCAGGACCCAGTGCCCCCCACATATCAAAATTACTCAAGCCCATTTTTTTACCCAGCGCAATTGCCTCAAAACAAACTAAATTGGAAGCCATCACTTCCCTGTGTTCTTTGGACGAGCCTCCATAGGGATAATAAAGCGTGTCCCCAAAATTAAATAGCATCCAGGCAACAAGAGGCTTACCTTCGTATTTGGCTATCAGCAACCGACACATATTGGCAGGCGCCAAGGTTGCCCAGATTTTTTTGTGGTAATCGGGCGTATGGCCAAAATATTTTTGGCGACTCGTCGTATCAAAATAAAGTTTTAAATAAATTTCAAAGTCAGCGTCTTCTTGGCTCTCGTAAACCTCTACACCTTTTCTTTGCGCCACACCAATGTTGTAACGAGTTTTTTGCGAAAACGAAGCCATTAACTCTTCCTTTGTACGGGCCAGATCAATAATGAAATTATATTTTGTAAATAAAGATTTTTTAGATTCAACCAACCCTAAATGTTCTAACTTATCTCTTATCGCTTCTTGCTTATCGCCAATTATCACATTCGGCTCTATTTTTATATAAGCGGCATTTCTACTTTTTCCAAGATCTACAAGCGCCCTTAACATATCGCGGTCCGGCAGTGGCCCCTTCGGTAAGTATCCAATAGTCTGTTTAAACATTGGTACCGCATGGAAGGTTAACTGGTATGCCTTAACAAGCTTATTGCCACTGTAATGGCCAAGTCTCACCAAGTCCAAACCGGTGCTTTTTCTAAACTGTCCCCATTCCCAAGATTGGATAATATGCCCGACGAGTTTGTTATAAGCGCCTTTTTCCCTATCCTGTACTTCGCGAATAATCATAACTATCGAACCATTCGTTCTAATTATCCCACATCTTCTTTTGCATTTTGGTGTTAAAATAAATTTAGATGAAGTTAAAAAAATATCGAAAACAACTAAGGCACGAAATTAAAGATTTAAAAGCGCAATTTAAAAGGTTAACCTATGTCAGCATTGCGCTCGCCGTGGTCTTAACCGGAGCTGCTATTGCCTCCACTTGCGGTACCGGTGCTAACTTTGTCTAAAATTCTTCTTTCTAAAGTAATCATAAATTAAAGAAACTGCCTCTAGAATTGCTACTATTCCAATTCCCATAGTCCAAACGCTTAACCTCTGCAATCCCGTATGGAAAACCAAAAGCCAAACAGCAACGTAAACAAAGCGATGTAGCCTCTTCCACCATATGCTCATTTTTTTAACAGACGCATTATTAGAAGTAATAAACAGCCAAAATAAAATAAACAGAGCCAAAGCGCCAAAATTTTCAAAGAGCACCGGATACGGAAACTCAAATTTATAAATCCCGGCCAGGGTCGGCACAAACCGGATCAGCAAATAGTGAGATAGTCCCAACACAAAAACAGTAATTCCCAGCTGTCTGCGAAAAAGCGTAATTAAGCGTGTTAGCTTAATCTCAATTCTAAGCCTTCCCAAAATTCCGGGAAGAACCACAATCCCAAGTAGCGTCACCGCTAACTGGCCGAAGTGTTTGCCAAGGCTATAAATAGAAGGGGCAAGATTACTATTTGTAAATTCCAAATACCCAAGTATTACAACAACTGTGGCAAAAGCGTAGTTAAAAAGATGAAAAAGCAAAATTATTTTTGGAGAAAGTCTTGCAAAAATTTCAAAAATCCTTGTTTGCCAATCTTTTTGTGCTGCGGGGCTTGAATCCATGAAAGTATTGTAACAAGAACAATTTAATTTACTTCAAGAGGAGGCTAATAAATTAAACTTGACAAATAAAAACTTGACAAATAATATAATAATCTAAATACTGAAATTGTGACCTATAAAAAGGGTTTTGCCCACATAATAGTCCTAGTCTTAATCCTTGCCAGTATTTTAGCCGTAGCATCTCTTCTATACCTACTAACTACTAAGAAAAATTTCTCACAAACAAACAACCAGGCCACTACAGAAGCAGCAGTTCAAATAAAAAAAGAATACGTTAATCCATTTGATGAAAAAAATCAGTACGTCAATCCATTTGATGAAAATAAAAATCCTTTCGACAATTTAAAATGACACAAATTCTAAAAACGACCTTTCTCCACCTTATAATTTTACTTGCAGCCTCACTTGTTTTACTGTTTCTTGCAAAATCGACACATGCCCAAACTCCAACAGAGGATGTCACCACAAAATATGGAATCACGTTTCCAATCAGCGAAATTGGAAGCTGTACGGATTATGCGTCCTGCCGTAATTTCTGCGACGACCCAGTTAATCTAACGACTTGTAATGAGTTTGCCAAGAAAAAAGGTTTCTACAAAGAAGATAAGCCCTTAACAGAAGGAAAATTTGTAGATGCTGCGAAAACTGATCTAGGTTGTGATTCTGCCCAGAGTTGTAAACAAGTCTGCCAAAAACAGGAGAACTTCGAAAAATGCAGCAATTTTGCTAAAAAACTGCAAATTTCTGGAGGGTATGTCCGCAGTCCTGCAGATGTCAAAGTGCTCGAAAAAGCAAAGGAAGCATTGGGATGTGACTCGGCAGGATCTTGCGCAAACTTTTGCCAGCAGGAAGGAAACCATCAGAAATGTGCCGATTTTGCACGCGAATCAGGCTTGCGGGGTGGAGAACAAGTACGAGGACCTGGTGGTTGTGCAACCGAAGGGACTTGTCGCGCATATTGCTTGGATCCGGCAAATTTCAATGAATGTTCAAAATTTGCACCACCTACCCAAATTGGAAAATTTAAAGGTCCAGGTGGTTGTGATAGCCCCGGTTCCTGTAGAGAATATTGTGAGCAAAATCCAGCAGGTTGCCGTAATTATGCGCCCGGCTCAAACGGACGCTATGTGCCAGTTGCTTGCCCCCAAGGCCAATTTTTTGGTCCTGGTGGAGCCTGTACTCATCAGGAAAAAAGCCAGGACGCCGCCAATTGTGTCAAAGACGGCAAGTTTTGGAGTGAAACAGGCTGCGAGGATCATCCTCCAATAGGTATTGCTAGTGTTGGCCAAACAGTCTTTTCTCAAAGGCCGGATATGGGTAACTGCAGCACTCCAGGTTCTTGCTACGATTGGTGTAAAGCCAATCCTGGTAAATGCGGCGGCTTTAATCCAGATTTTCAAAGACCAAATGATACTTTTATTGTGCCTGCTCCCGTTTATGGTGGACCACCACCAGTTTATCTACCTAAACCAGATATGGGCGGCTGTACCACACCGGGTTCCTGTTACGATTGGTGTAAAGAACACCCTGGACAATGTGGAGGCTTTAATCCGGATTATCAAAGACCAAACGACAATTACAATCAAGGATCAAGTGGTTCATACCAGCCACAGCCAAATCCCAATATGGGCAATTGCACCACCGCAAGTTCCTGTTATGATTGGTGCAAAGCTAATCCAGGTAGGTGTAGCGGATTTAATCCTAACAACCCAAGACCAGTCGACCCGATCTATACCAATCAGTCTTCCAGTGGTTCGACCCAGTCAACAACTGGAACAACAAATACAACTTCAAATACGACGCAAGGCAATCCAACCATGGGTGGTTGCACAACCGGAGCTTCCTGTTACGATTGGTGCAAAGCCCATCCCGGCCAATGCGGCGGTTTCAATCCTGACTCCCCAAGACCACCGGAATACAATAATCAAACCCAGTCAAGTTACACCCCGATGCCCTATACGCCACCAAGCACAAGCCAGCCCGCACCACAACCAGCCGAACAACCTCAACAGCCACAGCCCACAACGTCAACCACGCCTGTTATGGGTGTAAAAACCAGCGTCCTAGATTCAATATTCAGCTTCTTCACAAGCCTTTTTAGGTAACAAATTAAAATCTGTTTACACTGTTTACCCGCTTGCCCGGAATTTCCTGAGGGAAATCAATGGAGGAGAGCAATTGCAAAGTGCTAAACTTAAAAATGAAAACAAAAATTATAGCAACTATTGGTCCCGCCACAATCAACGCCACAGTTTTTGAAAAACTGGTTCATGAAGGCATAAACTATGTACGCATCAACACCACATACGGTGATTATGATCAATACGACCAAATTTTAAAAAACTTAAAAGATGTAAAAAGACCTGATATTCAAGTAATTTTCGATATCAAAAAACTTGATGTTTTAGATTATTTTAATAAAAACAATTTAGACCTAATTGCTCTTTCTTTTGCACAAAGCAGTGAACAAGTAGAAAAAGTGCGTGGCTTATCTCCAAAAGCGTATATAATTTCTAAAATTGAATCTGTCCAGGGAGTCGACAACTTTCAGGAAGTATTAACATCCTCCGATGGCATCATGATTGCCAGGGGAGACCTGGGTGAGGCAGAAACTTTAGAAAAAGTACCTTGCTTACAAAAGCGCATTACCCATCAAACTCTAAAAAAAGGCAAAATGTGTATTGCCGCCACAGAAATGTTACTTTCTATGACAAATAATCCAACACCAACCAGAGCAGAAGTTTCCGATGTAGCCAATGCCGTTTTTGACGGAGTAGATGCGGTCATGCTTTCCGAAGAAACCGCAATCGGAAAATATCCTGTGGAATCCGTTAACTACATGCGCCGCATAATCGAAGACGCCGAAACCTGCCGCTGGGATTAGTGAGCAAAGTGGTCCTAGTGATATAATTCGAATCTTATTTCCCGATGAAACAAGACTTGTTTGAAAAATTCATAGGAATATACAATCAAATCGACGCCCATATGCGCAAACAATTAGGCGTCGAAAAATATACCGAACACTCTCAACTAATCCGTCGCATGGCAGAAAAGGACAAGATATTTGCCCAGTACTTAAACGAACTTTTAACGTTTGCAGACCTTAGAAATGTATTAGATCATAACCCATACCGCAGCCAAGCACATCCAATGGCGCAGCCACATGAATATATTGTTAAAAGATACGAGCAAATAAAAAATCTCCTATTTGATCCGCCCAAAGCTTTATCTATAGCTATCCCGGGATCCGTTATCTATACAACTTCTCTTTCTGCGACAGCCATAGACGTCATGAAAGTAATGAACGACAAGCTGTATACGCATGTTCCGATAATGGAAAATGACAAAATGATTGGAGTTTTTAGCGAAAACGTAATTCTTTATTATCTGGTTAAAAATAAAGACTCGATAATAACATCCGATACAAAAATAAAGGAATTTGCAGACCTGGTTCCTCTTTCAAAAAACCGGACGGAAGTTTTTCTTTTTGTTCCAAGAGGAGCACTTCTTACCGGCGTCAGCAATATTTTTAATGAAGGTTTAAGGAATGGTAAAAGAATTGCCGTGGTTTATATAACAGAAACAGGCAAACAAGACGAAAAAGTACTCGGAATGATTACTCCGTGGGATCTGCCCGGGACGACTCAATAGGCTTTTCCAAAACTAAATTCACATAAGACTCGTCACCATTTTTAAAAACGGGCGAATTGTACAGCAGCACAAGTTCTCTATCCACCATGCCTTGTCTAAGGTCTTCTTTTCTCCATGTTTCCTTGATTACTTTCAGGCCAATGTGTTCCCAGAGCGCTTCAATTTCACTTAAAACTAATTGCGATTGTTCGAGTTTAAGACCAGAAATTCTCCACGGGAAAATAATCACTCTTCCGCCCGGTTTTAAGCTAGAAGCAAGCTGCATAGCCACATGCTCATTTGTTAACTGACCATAATCACCGAAATAGTATGGCCAACCCTCAATACTTGTGTATGCAGAGACACTATTTTCCCCGAACGGCAATTTTAAAACATCTGATATAAAATGAGCCCCGTCGCGAAAACCTGCCTTTCTAAAAAAATAGGTATTTTTAAATGAATCGGGGAAACTCCTTTCAGAATCCAGCAAAATATCTCTTGGTGATCTTCGGTCAAAACTTACAATTGTGTGATTTTCCAGATCCGGCAATAAACTATGGCTTAAACCCATGGCAAGATCACTTGCAACCGCATCAGATTTTTCTGGATCCAAAACTGCATTTAATCTTTCGGTAATTGTTTTTGTTGCCCTATGTGGAACTAAAATCTTCCAATTTCCACCTCTATGGATAAGACTCGGAAGTTCAAACATCACGTCATAATAGTCATTTCTACTTCTAATTTGCGCAAGTAATTTTTGCTCAATGTGTTGTCTTTTAACTTCATCAGGAGTTGAATCTTTCTCAACAGGCGGTTCGTATAAAAGATCAGTAACAATTGCCCTCAATAAAACTCTTATGTCTCCAGCTTTAGGACTCAAGAGTTTTCTAAGATTATGCCTTTCTTCAGGATCTAGGCCTTCAATATTACGCATTTTACGATCATCTGGTAATTGAGACATATCTCCCTCGGCGATGTTAGTAAGCACGCCAACGACTCTCTTTGCCTTCATATAGCAATGCTCGTCCCTCCTTCTTTCTCTGAGAATCTGTGCAAAAATTGGATACGAGGAGCAAAGATCAACTAAAAAGAAATTTCCTTGCGAGTTTGCCTTTGCTTCTGCAATATGCTTCTCGCACAACGTTCTTGCAGTTGCGCCCCAGCTATAGCTTTGCCCATCCAACTTAATAGGAAATACATCCCTTGTGCTAAGAGCATATCGTCTTTCATCACTCATAGGCGGGAATTCTATCAAAAATGGCCAATTGAAACAAATTAGATCAGCCTAAAGAATTTTAGAATTAGGTAGGGCTCAGCTATACCTAAGATTAGTCCTAGTAAAACTTGAGCCAAAGTGTGCTTTTTAAGATAAATTCTGGCAAAAGCAACTAAAGGGATTATTAAAAAAAGCCACAGCAATTTCCAGCCGAAAAGATAATTAATAACATATATGGAACTCACATTCATAAGCATATGACCGCTTATTTTGAATCGAAACGTAATCAAAAAGATTGTTAATCCAAGTGCAAGAGCAGCAAGCTGCAATACAAAAAAGAGATGGTTCCCCAAAAAATAGGCAACAATACAAGAAACAGCAAGAATGACTGTCATAAAACCAAATAGTCCGTATCTTTCTTTTCGTTTAGTAACATCAATGTCACTTATTTTTTTCTTTTTGAGTACCAAGAAAAACAGGGAAATAGGTAAAATTACTTCAAGAACAAGCAGCACGAGCGAAAGTGTTTTTATCTGTGAATAACTTAAACCTGTTCTAAATATTGCTACCAACAATCCGACCGGAAACCAAGTATAAAAATCAAAACTTCGCGAAATTATTTTTGAGAAAAAAAGCAAATTCACACTAATTCCTTCTTTAAAGATTATACAACGAAGATTTAATTCTGAATGTAAGGCCGGTATACTTAATTATACTGGCTATGATTGATGAACTCTCAATAATTATTCCAACACTTAACGAAGAAAATCACCTGCCAAAATTATTAAAATCAATAACAGAGCAGAATTTCAAAGGGAATTTACAGGTAACCGTAGTCGATGGGAAATCCGAAGATAAAACTGTCGCTCTAGCTGAAAAGTTTACAAATATTATTCCTGGCCTTGAAATTTTACAAACAAAAAGAAATATTGGCTACCAGTGTAATAGGGGTGCAGAAAAAGCAAAATACGACCTGCTCCTATTTCTAGATG
>ERZ1292625.3129-Hain-H41-01um-R1-3129-length-13922-cov-17_pt1 | contig 13922 bp, 16 predicted proteins | sample MGYA00564400_ERZ1292625 | MGnify/ENA primary metagenome ERZ1292625 (study PRJEB36523, sample SAMEA6512639) | groundwater metagenome | collected 2019-01-08 | study: AquaDiva: Metagenomics assemblies of 32 groundwater samples | reverse complement strand
GTTTTGCAGGAGAAAACTTAGCTCTTGCTCCAACTGTGCAAACTGCACATACAGGCCTCATGAACTCGGAAGGCCATAGAGAAAATATATTAGAATCAAGATTTAAAAAGGTAGGAATTGGCGTAATTGATAATGGAGTTTATGGAAAAATGTTTGTACAAGTTTTTACTGATTAGCATATAATTAAATAAATGAAAAAGGAAATTATTAATCAATTTTTATATTTCTTCGCTTACTTTTTATTTTTAACGATTGTTAATAGTCTATATTCACTTAACTTTTGGCCGTTATATATTGGAGGATTAGTCGGTATATTTATTATGCCAAACTTGGATCATCTTCTGCATATATTTGTTTTTCAACCGCAGGAGTTAACATCCCAGAGAGTTTTGATATTAATTAAAAACAAACAATACAAAGAAGCTTTAATTTTGTTATATGATACAAAAGAAGAAAGAAAAGATTTAATTTTTCATACTAATTTATTTCAAATCATATTTACAGTTTTAACCTTTTGGGTGGTTACATCATCTGGGAATTTATTTACAAGAGGTTTAGTGCTCGGATATTTATTAAGCTTAGTAATTTATAATCTTAAAAAATATATAATAAAAACAGAGAATAATTTTATTTGGCTTGTTTTAGCACTTTTTGTTTTTGGTCTACTACTTTAGTTACTCTCTGCAACAGTCAATTGCTTTTTGGACAAGTGATCCTAACTTATCAAAGACTGAAGCCTTTTTAATGTCTAATTTCTCAAATGGCATTTGAGATTTTGTATCTTTTCCTCCCACAATACCAAGGTTTAGTCCCCAGAATAGGGAATAAAGCTTATATGATTTTTCAAACATGGCCCATGCTTTTTCTTTGTCATGCTTTTTAAGTTCCTTTGTTCCAACCTCCATTAAGCGCATTGAAGCAGATAATAAGTGTTTACTAATACACCAAACTTCACCCTCATAGTCCTTAATGATTTCTTTTAGTAAATCAGTTCTCATTAAGCGAACTTCGTCTAATATATCTAAATACTTTTTGTCTTTGGTTTTTTGTGAAGTAAAAAATAAATGTTCTTCTATTGAAATCAAATTCATTATGCCAATTGATAAATCCTCACCTGAAGATAAGTCTAACTCTTTTTGAGCTGTGACCCTTTGGACTTTTTCTAGTAATTCTTTATAGTTTTTCATAATTTATATAAATATCCGCCGTAGAAGTATAGTACCAAACTAAAGATAGTCAAAGATAAAACAGGGAAGACTACTTTTTGAAAAGCAAACATTTGCTTTCCTTTAACTGCTCTAACTTTTTTGTCTCCCCAAACTCCAAATAAAAATGCAAAGAAGCCTAAAATGCTTCCAAATATCAATTTATCAATTCCTAAAATAGTATTAAATGGATGACCAATTATATTTAACTCAAATAGGGGAACGTAAGTTGTTAACACCCAGAAAAGAAAAACTAGAAGTGTAAGTAATTTGATATCTATTTTTTCTAATAATTTAAATTTTTTACGACTTAGCCAATCAAGTGTCCACATAGTAACCGATACCATTAAACCTCCTGCCCACACACCAAGAATGGAATCATCAATTCCAAAGTAACGTGACAAGCCTAAGCCACCTGCAACGGCGACGGTACAAATAGGGCAGACGGCAAGGGCTGGGCTAGGGGATAGTATATTGTATATGGTATATAGGGATAAAACAGATATGACAGATTTAATTTTTTTCATCTATAAATTAAGTGATTTAAAATGATTGATAATAGGTTGGTCGCCAGCAAGGCACGTCCCGTCAGGAGTAATCATAAATGGAACACCCATTTCAGTTCTTTTTATATTACAAACCTTTGCTCTTTCGTTCATAAGTGCGGCATTTTTTGTATTATTCCAAACTTCTAATTTTTTAATTTTAATTTTGTCTTTACCACTCCATGTTTCCATAAAATCCGCAACTATCTTACAGTGTGGACAGCCATCTCCCCAGAAATATTCATAGCCGTCAATTGAAGGTATTTCAACTGGCTTTGACATTAAGTATGCACCGCCGCCTAAAATAAGTAGGATGATTATAGTCGCTATTATTCCAAATTTACCCATCCATGATAGTATATCTTATATCTATTAATTATTTCTACTGATCTTCATAAAATCTTAATAATTGATATAGTAAACTAAGCAATGTCAAACAAAAAGATTCACATTAAAGGCATGCACTGCAGGTCTTGTGAGATATTGATTGAAGAAGAATTAAAAAAGATTAAAGGCATTACTGACGTAACAGTCAGCCACAAAGATGGTATAGCAGATATTTGTTTTGCCGATAAATTTAATAACTTTGAAGTTAATAAAGCAGTAGAAAGCGCTGGTTATTGTGTTGGTGAAAATACCAAGCTTCCATATTTTTCAAAAAACAAAAAAGATTATATAGAATTAGGAATCGCATTCTTTATTGTAACTTTGCTTTATCTTGTAGCCAAACAGTTTGGAATTTTTGGACTTTCTGGACTTATTAAAGGTAATTATGGCTCACTTCCAGTCGTCTTTGTTGTTGGGTTAACTGCAGGAATATCAACTTGTATGGCACTTGTAGGTGGACTTGTTCTTGGAATTTCATCCAAGTTTGCAAAACAAAATCCTGAGAGTTCTAGTTTTCAAAAGTTTGTTCCACATATTTATTTTAATTTAGGTAGAATCATTTCATATTTTGCTCTAGGAGGATTAATTGGACTTGCTGGATCTTTTTTCCAACTTTCCACCTCTGTACTAGGATTATTAACTGTTGCAGTTGGTCTTATTATGTTACTTTTAGGTAGCCAACTAATTGATATATTTCCGATTTTAAGATCGATCTCGTTCACTTTACCTAAAGGGCTTCACAAATTATTTGGAATTAAAGAAAAACTTAAAGCAGAATACAGTGACAAAAATTCTGCACTTTTAGGAGCTTCAACTTTCTTTTTACCATGTGGATTTACTCAAGCCATGCAATTATATGCAATAAGTACAGGGAGCCCTATTCAGGGTGCTCTTACAATGGGGGTATTTGCATTAGGAACAACTCCAGGATTATTGGGAGTTGGAGGACTAACTTCTATAGTGAATGGTGCATATTCAAAATTATTTTTCAAGACTGCAGGTATAATTGTAGTCTTGCTTGCATTGTTTAATGTTTCAAATGGTTTAAATTTATTAGGTATAAAATCAGTTTTTGCAAAAACTACGACGACTTCAACTGATAAAAATGTAAAAATTGTAAACGGCGTTCAAGTTGTTAAAATGACACAAAAAACAAATGGTTACAGCCCAAATAAATTTACAATTAAAAAGGGAGTTCCAGTAAAATGGATAATAACTTCAGAAAGCCAATACTCATGTGCAAGCAGTATAGTTTCTCAACAATTAGGAATTAGGGCAAGTTTAAAACTAGGTGAAAATGTATTTGAATTTACTCCTAAAGAAGTTGGAACTATCAGATTCTCATGTAGTATGGGGATGTATACAGGTCAATTTAATGTAGTTAACTAATATGATAAGACAAACAATAAATATAACAGGTACACACTGCCCAGCTTGCAAAAAATTGATTGAAAAAAGAATAATGACAATTGCAGGAGTAAATAGTGTTGATGTTAATTTTGAATCAGGCAAAACAGTTATAGAATCAACAAGGCAAATTGATAAACAAGAAATAAATAAAGCATTAGAAGGGACAGACTATGCACAAAAAGATTGAACTTAAAGTTACAGGCATGCACTGCAAATCTTGCGAGATGTTAATTAGTGATGAACTTAAAGATATTGGTGCAACTGGGATTAAAATTGATTTTAAGACAGGGATATCGACATTTGATATTAATAGTAGTGTAGATGATAAAAGAATTTTAACTGCTGTTAAAAATGCAGGATATGAATCTATAATATTAAATCCAAGTGAGTTAGCTAAAACTAGTAATTTTATATTCCCTCCTGAAATAAATTTTGACGCAAAAATATCGAAGGATGAAAATGGAGAACTTAGAATTTCGGGTAAACTCAAATTAGGTGTAGAAAATGAAGTCTTACCTATTACCCCTGCCTTAACAGGTAATGGTAGTGACCGTACAAATTTACTAATTTCAGGAATGCATTGCACTTCATGTGCTGGTTTAATTGAAAAACAACTTAAAAAAGTTAGTGGAGTGACCGAAGCTCATGTTAATTTTGCCTCAGAAAAGGCATCAATTGTATATGATTCAGACCTTGTTAAAACCACAGATCTCTTAAATGCTGTGGAAAAAGCAGGATATACTGGAGAAGTCGAAACAGAGGAATTATCCAAGAACCAAGCACAAAGGCAAGAATCAGAAATTAAAAAACAATGGAATAAATTTTTAGTTAGCTTTGTTCTTTCTGCTCCAATGATTTATTTTATGTTTTTAGACTTTTTTAAATTTTTACCACTTGGCAATTTTATTTTTCCATACATTGGCATAATTTCATTTGTTTTGGCAACACCTGTCCAGTTTTATATTGGTTCTAGTTTTTACAAAGGAATGATTTCTGCTCTCAAGATGAAAACATTCAATATGGATAGTTTAATTGCGATTGGAACATCAGTTGCCTACTTTTATAGTTTTGTTAATTTCATAATGTATTATGCTACTAAGAATTCGTTCATTGGAGTCATGGGAGAAAAAATTCCTGATTTATATTTTGAAACAGCTGCATTTTTAATTACATTTGTATTATTGGGTAAGTTTTTGGAAGCTAAAGCCAAAGGGAGAACCTCTGAAGCTATCAAGAAATTAATGGGACTACAGGCAAAAACTGCAAGGGTTATAAGAAATGGAGAAACAATCGACATTCCTGTTGAAGAGGTCGTAAAAGATGACATCATAGTAGTTAGACCAGGGGAGAAAATTCCAGTTGATGGAGTGATTACCAAAGGTTCATCTGCAATTGATGAATCAATGATTACGGGTGAAAGTTTGCCAGTTGAGAAACATATTGATGATAATGTAATTGGAGGAACTATAAATAAACTTGGTAGTTTTGAATTCTGTGCTACAAGAATTGGATCAGAAACTACACTATCTCAAATTATTAAGCTTGTTGAGGATGCACAAGGTTCAAAAGCTCCAATTCAGGCTGTTGCTGATAAAATATCTGCTTGGTTTGTACCTGCTGTAATTGGAATTGCTACTTTAACATTTATTGTTTGGTTTTTCTTCTTAGGATCAACCTTATCCTTTGCTTTGATGGCCTTTACTGCCGTTATAGTTATTGCGTGCCCTTGTGCTTTAGGCCTTGCTACTCCAACTGCAATTATGGTTGGAACAGGTGTAGGAGCAGAACATGGGATTTTAATTAAAGGTGGAGAGCCTTTGGAGGCTGCAAGTAAAATAAATACAATTGTTTTTGATAAAACAGGAACTATTACAAAAGGAAAACCTGAAGTTACTGATATTGAGGAACTTGGAGATATTGATGAACAAGAAATTCTAACAATTGCTGCCAGTTTAGAAAAACAATCAGAACATCCTTTAGCTGAAGCAATAGTTAATTATGCTGAGGAAGAAAGATTTAAATTAAGTGAAGTTACTAATTTTGAAGCAATTCCAGGCCATGGTGTAAAAGGAAAGATTGGGAAAACTGAATATTATTTGGGCAATAGAAAATTAATGATTGATAAATTAAATCTTAATATTGATAAATTTGAAAGGAAATTAGAAAGACTTGAGGATCAGGGTAAAACAGCAATGATACTTGCATCAAAGAAAGAAGTATTAGGAATCGTGGCTGTTGCAGATACAGTAAAAGAAACATCAAGAGAAGCTGTAGAAATGCTTAAAAAGAAGGGAATTGAAGTTTGGATGATTACAGGGGATAACCAAAGGACAGCTAACGCTATTGCAATGCAAGTTGGAATTACTAATATCTTGGCTGAAGTATTGCCTCAAAATAAAGCTGAGGAAGTTAAGAAATTGCAAAGTATGGGCAAGAAGGTTGCCATGGTAGGTGATGGTATTAATGATGCACCGGCGTTAGCTCAAGCAGACCTAGGCATTGCCATGGGAAGTGGTACAGACGTTGCTATGGAAACGGGTGGAATAGTCATTATTAAAAATGATCTAAGGGATGTTGTAAACGCCTTGGATTTATCAAAGACAACTGTATCTAAAATCAGACAAAATATGTTTTTTGCACTTTTCTATAATGTAATTGGTATTCCAGTTGCAGCACGTGTCTTTATGTTTATGGGACTTGTTCTAAAACCTGAACTTGCAGGTCTAGCAATGGCCTTAAGTTCCGTCTCAGTTGTTGGAAATTCACTTCTTCTAAGAGGTTACAAGCCAAACAAGAAAAACTATCTATCAATGTATGCTCCTTATGCAATGGCAGTAGGATTTACATTTCTATTTTTTGAATTTGCCAAATTCAGTTCTGTGGGTATGGTAAAATAAATTTTTAATATATGAAAAATAATATTCTTACACCACTCTTAACAGTTTTATTAATCGTTGCAGTTTTTTTCTTGGGATCATTTTGGACTAAAGTTCAATATCTTGAGAATGGCGGAAGTCAGCCAATAGCCGTGGCACAACAACCTCAACAACAAGCACCTGCCCCAAATGGTCCTGTTAAAGTTTCAATTGATGATGACCCAATATTGGGAGACATTAATGCCAAAGTTACAATAATTGAATTTTCAGATTATGAATGCCCGTTTTGTAAAAGGCATTTTACAGACACACTCCCACAGTTAGTTAAAGAATATATTGATAAAGGTTTGGTTAAACTTGTATTCCGTGATCTCCCTCTTTCATTCCATGATCCTATGGCAACAACTGAAGCAATTGCTGCAAATTGTGCAAGAGCACAGGGAGATGATAGTACTTATTTTAAATATCATGACGAAATATTTAAAAGAACAAAATCAAATGGTAACGGATTAGCTTTAACTGATTTATATAAAATTTCAGATGATCTAAAACTAAATACTGCAAAACTTAAAACATGTATGGATGATCCAAAACAAAAAGAGGAAGTTCAAAAAGATTTAAGTGACGCTTCTTCAGTTGGAGCAAATGGTACACCTGCATTTTTTATAGGAAAATCAACAGATTATGGAATAATAGAAGGTGTGCTTACTTCAGGCGCACAACCATTTAGTGTATTTAAGACTATAATCGACGAACTTTTAAAATAGATGATATTTGTAAGTACTGCCATATCAATTACTTACTTAATTATTGTTACATTTTTAATGAACAGTAGTTTGATAATGGCAACTATTCTAGGAAATTTTGGCATTGAATATAAATTCAAAATATTTACAAGTTTATTTTTTGGAATGTGGACATCAATGTCGGGGACAGGCTTTGCATTGCTTATTGTTACGGCAGTTTTAACAGGGGTAAATTTAACACTTTTGATCAAAAAGTTAAAAAGTCTTAAAAAGCAAGGTAATCTAAAATTAGTTGTTGGAGGAAGTACATTAATCGGAATTGTGGGTAGTGGGTGTGCATCTTGTGGTTTACCAATACTTGCGCTATTAGGCTTAAGTGGGAGTGTTGCCTATTTGCCTTTTAGAGGTATTGAATTGTCTTACATATCAGTGATGTTACTTTTGTTTTCGTTGTATCATTTAATTAAGGCAAATAATAAAAATGAGTGTGAGATAGTAGAAACTAAATGAATAAAATATTAATAATATCAATATCAATTTTGTTAGGAATGATTGCAATCTTAGGATACAAAATTAATTCTGCTTCAAGCTCAACAGGTGGTGGAATCTCTATTGCTACAATTCCTAATCCTCTGACAATTGGTCCAGCAACATTTATTGTTACTGTTAAAGATAAGGACGGAAAAATAACAAAAGACGCTACTGTATCATTTGATATAAATATGACGACCATGAATATGGGTACTCAAAAAGGAGTTGCCGAACCAGAAGGTGATGGAAAATATAAAGCAATTGGAAATATGTCAATGCGAGGGCCTTGGAGAATTTCTATTAGTGCAAAAATGGCAGATGGGAGTACACAGAGTAAAGACTTTGTGTTTACTGTAAAATAGATATATGATAAGGGATAAATTTGTTTTAGGAATAATAATTGCAACAATATTAATTTTTGTTGGTGGCGCATTTTTTATATCTAAAAAAGATACAAAAACAATAAGTGATAGCAAAAAGATACTTGAAGTAGTGAGTGACGATTACATTAAAGGAAATAAAGATGCCTCAGTTACCATAATAGAATATTTAGATTTTGAATGTCCTGCTTGTGGTGCTTATTATCCATTAGTCAAAGAGCTTTCTGAGAAATATAAAAATGACGTTAGATTTGTAGTTAGATATTTCCCCCTTATGGGACATAAAAATGGATTGACTTCAGCCTATGCGGTAGAAGCGTCTAGTAAACAGGGTAAATTTTGGGAAATGTATGATGTTTTATTTGAAAATCAAAAGGCATGGGCGAGTAAAGAATCTGCAGATCCTGCAATTTTTGAAAACTACGCCGATCAAATTGGCCTCAATATAGAGCAATTTAAAAAAGATCGTGATTCTAAAGAAGTTAAGGATAGAGTTAATAACGATTTATCATCTGGTAAAAAAGCAGGAATTTCTGGTACTCCAACATTTTTCTTAGATGGCGAAAAAATACCTAATCCAAAAGGTATAGAAGATTTTGAAACATTTATTGATGCAGCGATTTTAAGGGCTCCAAAGGCAACAGGTGAAAAAGTACATGAGCACGCAGATTTAGCATTATATATAAATAGAAAGAAAATTTTATTACAAAGCCGTCCAGATTTTTTTGAAAAAGACCCAGACATTCATACTCACAAAGGTACAGAAGAAATAATACATAAACATAAGACAGGTGCGACGCTAGGTAAATTGGTCGATTCATGGCAGACAAACTTACCAAATAATGTTAGTTGGTATCTAAATGATACTAAGCAAGAAAATGATTTTAGGAAATACGAATTTAAAGACCTTGATAGAATAGTACTTAGTTTTAGCGATTCAAGTTCTGGTCTGACAGAAAAACAAATATCTGATACTACAGACAAAGCATGTATTTATTCTGAAGAATGTCCTGAAAGGGGTAAACCTCCAACTGAAGAATGCGTGGGTGGATTAGGAACTGATTGTATTTAATATGGATCTAACTAAAATTAGGAGTGATTTCCCCATACTCTCTAATCAGGGTATTTATTTTGATAATGCATGCCAAAGTTTAAGACCTCAGCAAGTAATTGATGCCATCACTGAATATTATCGTGAGTATCCTGCTTGTGGTGGACGTAGTATGCACCATTTGGCAGCAAAAGTAACGCAAAAATGCGATGAAGCTAGGCAAACTATCGCAAATTTTGTCAATGCTAAAACGAAAGAAGAAATTATATTTACTCGCAACACCACAGAGGGAATCAATTTAGTTGCTCATTCGTTAGGATTTAAAAAAGGTGATATTGTAATTACAACAGATAAAGAACATAACTCAAATCTTATACCTTGGCAAATTTTAAAAGAAAAAATTGGGATAAAGCATATAATTCTTCCTTCAAAAATTGACAATACTTTTGATACTGAAAATTTCAAAAAAGTTTTAAATAATGACAAGGTTAAATTAGTATCGCTTGGTTTTACTTCAAATCTTGATGGAGTAACAATTCCTGCAAAAGAAATTGTTGAAATTGCCCACAGGGCAGGTGTTCTAGTCCTCCTTGATGGTGCTCAGGCTGTTCCTCATCAAAAAATTGATGTTCAGGAGCTTGATATTGATTTTCTTGCATTTTCAGGACATAAAATGCTTGGTCCATCAGGTACAGGAGTTCTGTATGGAAAATATAAGCTATTGGAAAAACTAGAGCCCTTTTTGGTGGGTGGTGATACGGTATCAGAATCAACATATACTTCACACAAATTTCTTTCCCCTCCAGAAAAATTTGAAGCAGGTTTACAGGATTATGCAGGAATAATTGGACTTGGTGAGGCAGTTAAATATATTAATAAAGTAGGATATGAGTTTATACAAAAACAAGAGCTATTATTAAATAAATATATAACCAGCGAATTACAAAATATTTCAGGACTGAAAGTCATTGGGCCAAGTGATTCAGAAAAACGTGGTGGAATAGTATCTTTCTATATTCCTAATAAAGACCACCATCAAATAGCTATAATGCTTGATGAAACAGCAAAGATTATGGTTCGTTCAGGCCAACATTGCGTACATTCGTGGTTTAATGCTAAAAATATAAAAGGTTCGGTACGAGCATCTTTTTATTTTTATAATACGATGGAAGAAGCAGAAATATTTGTACGAGAACTTAAAAAAATATGTTTTGTATTATAGCATTTGTAGTTTTATCAATTATTGGAATATTCAATGTTTCATATCGTGAACTTGCAAAAGAGGCCTATGACTGCGTTTTTAGACGTATTACCCGAAGACCTTGTAATACTGGTTTCAAAGAGAAAATGAAAGCCAAGCTGGTTGGCAAAGTTTTAAATCACTCGACAATAATTGCAAAATTTTTAAATAAGAATTTCGAACTTTTATCTTGGGTTTTATTTTTAGCAACAATTGGAAGTATTTTTTGGACAGGAAAAGGACTTTTCAATTTTTACATGTACGGCAGTTGTAATGGATTAAATAAATCAGGTTTTTGCGCGCTTGATCCAAAGGGAGAAAATAATAAAGTGTCTAGTGCAGGTGGTAGTTGCGGAACTGGCGAAGGAGACGAAAGTAAAGTTACTTTAGAAAATGTTAATCTTGATATTTTTCCTACCCAAAATACTGATTCTAAAGATACAGTTGTATTAATTGGTTGTTATAGTTGTGATTACACTAGAAAAGCATATCCATTAATTAAGAAATTAATTAGTGAAAACAAAGTAAATTATATTTTTGCTCACTATCCAGTCAAAGAAGAAACACTTTATCTTTTGCCAATTGGATATTGTGCATACAAACAGGATAAAAATAAATATTGGCAGTTAAATGATAAATTGTTTGATAACAGTAAGGAAGATATTGCTAAAAAAGAATTTGTAGATAATTTACTTAAAGATGTTGGTTACGATGTTAATTCTATTAACTCTTGTGTTGTTTCAACAGAAACAAATTTAGCAGTAGTTGAAAGACGAATTGAGCTTGAAAAGACCAATATTTATGGAACTCCACTAATTTTTATAAACGGTAAAGGATTAGTTGGTCCAAAACCATATAGAGTTTATGAGAGAATGGTTAAAGGATGGTAATGATATAATAGCCTTCATATGAGAGTATTAATCATCGAGGATGAGGTGCGATTAAACAATATTATTAAAAAGGGCTTTGTTGAAGACGGATTTGCTGTTGATCAGGCATATGACGGAGAAGAAGGCCAATATTTAGCAGAGAATGAGCAATATGATTTAGTTGTTTTAGATTTAATGCTTCCTAAAATAGACGGTATTACTGTGTGTAAGAATTTAAGAAAAAAGAAAAGTAAAACTCCAATAATAATATTAACTGCAAAATCTACAGTTGAAGATAAAATAATAGGTCTTGATAGTGGGGCTGATGATTATATAACCAAACCATTTTCTTTTGTTGAATTTAGATCAAGAGTTCATGCATTGATAAGGAGAAGTCATCAGGATCCATCGCCAATATTGGAAGTCGATGGATTAGTCTTAAATCCACTTAGTCATGTTGTAACTAGAGACAAAAATCAAATTAAATTGACACCAAAAGAATTTGCAATTCTAGAATTATTAATGAGAAATAAAGAAGAAGTAACAACAAGAACAAAAATAATTGAACATGTCTGGGATTATAATTTTGAGGGGATGAGTAATATTGTTGATGTCTTAATTGTTACTTTGAGAAAAAAGATAGGTAATGGATACAAAAACAAATTAATTAAAACAATTCATGGAGTAGGTTACACAATATGAATACAAAAAGCATTCGTTTTAGAATAATTATACTTTTTAGTTCAATATTAATTATTGCAATTAGTGTTATATTTGCAAGTTTCTATATATTCACCGACAAAATTATTTATCAAGAAGTAGATAAAAATCTGTCATTGCACACCGATAATTTAGATCAATTTAATAATGTTTCAGGAATGGTATCTATACTTTTGGATAAGAACGGGAATGTTTTAAAAAGTTCAATTGATTTAAATTCTTCGTCAATATTATTTAATAATCTGTTTAAAATAGCACAAAAAAATAAAGCTAGTACTTTTATTAATCAAAGTATGGGGAATACTCCAATGAGGTTCTTAGTTAAACCTACTTGGGTAGATAACAATTTGACAGAAGTACTCTTGGTTGCACATCCTATCGAAGCGATTCAAAAAACACTTAATTCACTATTATCGACGCTTTTTGTTATATTCGTTATTTTTATTGCCCCTGTTATTCTTGGTGCGTTTTTATTTACTCAAAAAATTATTAACCCAATTTCATCAATTATAAAAAATATGGATGATATAACTACAGAAAATTTAGATAAACGACTAGAAAATCCAAAATCAGGCGATGAGATTGAAAAACTTTCATTAACCTTCAATAATTTGTTAGACAGGTTACACCAATCTTTTTTACGAGAAAGAAGATTTATAGAAGATATTGCTCATGAATTAAAAACTCCAATTGCCACCTTAAAAGGTGGAATAGAATTAACGCTATCAAAGGATAGATCAAAAACGGAATATAAAAGAACCTTAAAAGAAACACTTATTGATACAGATAGAATTTCAAAATTAGTCAGTAATTTACTTGACCTTGCATGGGTAGGAATGTCTCGAAATACCCATAATAACAAACAGTTTAATCTGTCTGAATTGGTTAACGATTTAGCCCAAATAGCTTTAAAACTTGGGTTACAAAAAAATATTGAGGTAAATATTGATATCAAGCCAAATATAAAAATATATGGTGACGAGGGAAAAATTACAAGAGCACTTCTAAATATTATAGATAACGCCATAAAATATACTAAAAATAGTGGTCTGGTGTCGATTTTATTGGAAAAGACAAGTACTGAGGCAATTATTAATATTAAGGATAATGGTATGGGAATTTCAAAGGTCGACCTAGAACATATTTTTGAACGTTTTTATAGAGGATCAAAAACAGCAAAAACTGTAGGATCTGGACTTGGATTAGCTATTGGATATGGAATAATAAAGGCCCACAATGGAAGTATTAAAATATCAAGTAAAGTTGGAATAGGGACTTTGGTAGAAATTGATTTACCTATATCTTTTTAGATTTTCTTTAATGAAGATATAATTGAATCGATTTCAGTTAATATTTCGGTAGTATAGCTTGTAGGTAATTTTATAGATATGTGTCCATAGTTTGTTGGTTGTAGATAACTACCATCTGCTGATTTTTGACAGATTGTAAAGACTACTCCTGCTTTATCAGAGCTTTTTCTTAAAATTTTTCCATCTTTTGTGATTAAGTTGGTAAAGACTTCAAATTTAGAACTTGGTCCCTCAAAGTCTGCATCTCCTGGATATAAACAAAGTGCTCCTCCCGTAGCTGCTTGGAAAATACTGATTTCATACCCGTCTTTTGTTAAAGTTAATTTTTCATCCAGTGTGGTTTGGGATTCTTTTTTAGAAATCCAATCTGTTGGAGTCATTACTGAATATTGATCAAAAGAAAGCCCAGCACTTTTATTAACTCCAGCTACTAATGTAACAGATGGTTTATTTGTTGGGGTAGGTGTAACAAATGCAACATTTTCTTCAACAACTGAAGTATTAAGAGCTTCTGGTTTAGTTATGCTTTTTGTTTGTTTACCAAAGTAATATCCACCATAACTCATTGCACCAAGTACTAATATAACTAGCATTACTTTACCAAAGACTGAAAAAAACCTCTCCATATTTTGCATTGTAGATAGTTAGGGGT
>ERZ1292625.76-Hain-H41-01um-R1-76-length-174317-cov-9_pt2 | contig 13945 bp, 17 predicted proteins | sample MGYA00564400_ERZ1292625 | MGnify/ENA primary metagenome ERZ1292625 (study PRJEB36523, sample SAMEA6512639) | groundwater metagenome | collected 2019-01-08 | study: AquaDiva: Metagenomics assemblies of 32 groundwater samples | reverse complement strand
ACAATTATTAACGGAGGATTCAAAAACAGAATCCTCCATTTCAATGCTCGTTAAGCCGCTTCAACAAGAGCCTTACAAACCTTCGCCAAACTTTCCAATGTTGGATTAGCATTTGGCTCCATCAGCTTAAACAACGCTCGTCTCGAAATCCCTGCATCTTTATAGAAATGGTCTTTATGCACTTGCTCAAGATACGAGAGAAGAATTTCACGAACTGCATCAGCATCTCCATCAATCAGCGCATCAGCGATGGCTTCAGAAATAAATTTGCGATTCGCCAACTCTGAAGCTGCAGAGTAATCATAAGCTGGACTGCCAGCTTTTAAGCGTGGCTTCGCAACAGCTTTAGCCTTCAATGTATTTTTTGAGGATTTTCCTAGCTTTTTTGATGTCTGAATCTTGCCCATTTTTATTTCCTCCAAGGATTAATAAAGTCAAATCGCCACTATCATCTTCCATAACCGAATAATAAACTCGCCTGCCATTAATCCACTTTAGCTCTGACAAAAAATCACCCAAATCTCGAATGCTTCCAAAATGCCCGTGCTCTTCAATATTGGTCAGCCGTCTGGCAATTTGTGCCTTTTCCTTGGGTCGTTGAGACTCGTACCATTCAATATATTCGGAAGTACGCTTAAGCCTCATGAGACAAATAGTGCATTATAATGCACTATTTGTCAAGAACTTAAAACCTTACAGGCAGTCTGTAAGTCCTAGTTCGAGCTATTGAATTTTCTAAGGATTAAAACTGGTGCGGCCGGAGAGATTCGAACTCCCGACTCCTTGGTTCGAAGCCAAGTACTCTATCCAGCTGAGCTACGGCCGCACATATGATTTGATTTAAAAGATTATTCTTTGATTCTCAGAAAATTTGCAAGCTCATTGCTTCCCTGGTGGCCCTGGGAGGGAAATTTTTCAGCCAATAACTCCCCGCATCTTTCAAGGGCGGCAGAAAAACCCTTTGCCCACTCACCCTTATGTAAAGACAGGGAAAATTCCTTGAGTAAGGGGGACCAAACTTCGTTGGGTAACACTTTGTTAATAGTCTCATCGGTTAAGAGAACTGCTTTTCTTTCCATAATAGAAACAAAGAGGAAAACTCCAGCCCTGGATTTCGTGTGGCTCATTTGTTGACGATAGAATTCAAGCTCGGCGCGATTCCAGACTTGGGTAGACTCATCCGCATTTGGCGTCAAAACTCTTTGCAACCACAAGTTTCCAGATAAGGCTAACGAAAGACCGTAAGCAGCCAAGGCTGACAATCCTAACCACAAATCAAACACGTACACTGAAGACCAATTAAAATAATAAAACTCTAAGGGAATAAAAATAAGTAATAAAATTAAAGTTAAGAGCAACTGCACGTGACCCACGACCGAAGATCTTAAGACAATCATAGGAACAATTTCGGCGCGAGTTTTTGTTTCAATACTTTGCACCAGATCACTAATTTTCTGTGCGTCCTCTTGATTCAAATATTTTTGTACCCATTTGGGCACATCTGTTTTCGAGCTTGTATTACCAATCACTGGACGACCCTCCACCGCTGAATCCACCACCACCACCTGACCAACCACCGCCTCCGCCACTGGATCCACCGAAGCCACCTCCACCGTACCAGCCAGAACCCCGGCCGCTTCGTCCTCCAAAGGCACTGCGGGTAGAACGTGCTAAACTGAATATTGCAAAAAGAAAGATATAAATTAAAAATACCCAATTATTCTTTTTTTTCCGCGGCGATTCGATGACTTCATCTTCGTGATTTTGAGTCATCGCCGGATCAATGCGTTTTAAGATCTCTTGAACACCAGAACGAACTCCTGCCGAAAACTGACCCGCTTTAAAAAAAGGCTGCACTCGCGTTTCTAAAATTCTTCGTGCCATTAAATCAGGAATATCACCTTCAAAACCTTGACCGACTTCAATGCGCATTTTTTTATCTTCGACAGCAATAAGAAACAGAATTCCATTGTCTTTTTTTGCGTCACCAAGCTTCCAAGCATCGGTCATGTTGATTGAAACGGACTCAATATTTTCGCCCTTAAGGCTTTTAATAATGGCCACTTGAATTTGCGCCAAGCCTTTAGAATTAACGGCGCTTAACAAGCTAGACAACTCATTACTTTCAGAAGAATTAAGCAATCCAACTTCGTCCATGACGGGCCCCTTTAAAGGGGGCACATCATAGGCGCGACTGCTGGTCGCAACTGAAAATAATATTAAAAATGAAATAAGAATTTTCAAAATTTAACTTCTGGAGCCTTTTCAGCTTTAGCTTTTTCTTCCGCTGGCAAATCCCACTGAGGCATTTTCTCGTAATGATAAAACAAAGCATTCGTCCAACTTGTCACCGGCACACCAACCAGATTATTAAATTCTTTAATCGACTCAATGTATCTTTGTCTGGCGATGGTAATGCGATTTTCTGTTCCTTCGATTTGCGCCTGTAAATCACGAAAATTTTGATCCGATTTTAATTGAGGATAATTTTCGGTGATCATCATCAATTTACCCAAAGCTTGGGACAACTGTCCTTGTGCTTGAGAAAACGCAGCGAGCTTTTCAGCCGACATCTTCGTCGGATCGATTGTAACTGATGTCGCTTTCGCACGAGCTTCAGTCACTTGAATTAAAACTTGAGACTCTTGCTTTGCAAAACCTTTAACTACTTCAACCAAATTAGGAATCAAATCGCTTCGTCTTTTGTATTGATTGGTAATTTCCGCAACACTTGCTTCAACGTTATTTTTTGATTGAGGAATAGATTGAATTCCACAGCCCATAATTAGAACCGCAGTACAGAGGATAAATATTTGAGTGTAAATTTTCATGATTGTTCTCCTTGAAGGGATGTCTTATTCTTTTTATGTTGCGTCCGCAAGTAAATGTTGTATGCAATGAAGTGATGAATCTTCAGCTCATTGACAAACCCGAAGGAATAACCACTCATCAAAGCGAACCCAATGATTGGGGCATTGTCGAGTTTATTGCTCAACAAAGCGGCCAAACCCTTTACGTCACTCACCGTTTAGACAAAGAAACCTCCGGGGCTTTACTTGTAGCTAAAGACCGCGACACAGCAAAAAACTTGACGCAACTTTTTGAACAAAAGGTGGTTTCAAAACGGTACTTTTTTCTAACGGATCGCCAAATAAAACAACAAGTAAAATTAGATCACATTTCACATCATTCTTATATCGAGCGCGACAAACAAACTTACACAAGCTCTAATCAAAAAGAATCCAATGCCTTCACCGATTTCTCACTTTTGTGGAATCAGGGGGGAATTTCTTTATGGGAAGCCCGTCCTATCACTGGAAAATCTCATCAGATTCGTTTGCATGCCCAAGACCTGGGAATCCCCGTTCTTGGCGACAAAGAGCATGGTGGAACGAACTGGTCTCGAATGTGTTTGCATGCTCAAGAAATTAATTTTGTTCACGAAGGGACAACTCAAGATTTTAAATCAATCACTCCTTGGTGGAGTGAACAAAAGCATGCTGAATTAATTGCGAACTCTCTGCCGTTGCAAACTAATGCCTTGATCCATTTGATGAACGCTTACGAAAAACGACAACGCCTTAAAATTCATAACTTACCGAGCTTTCGATTTTCTCATGCGGAAACAGATGAATTTAGTATTGATATTTATAACACTGTCGCGTGGATTAATTGGTATAAAGAAGAAAATCCCACCGACCAGATATTAACGACCTTTGAAAGTTATTTCCACACACTCAATAAATCCGTTTTTGTTCGCAAGATGAACAATCGAGGCCAAGATCCCAATACAAATCAGTTTTGGTCGCTAGGCAAGATTCCAGATCAATGGACAACAGCAGAAAATGGTCTTCACTATGAACTTAGAACAAATCAGGGCCTTTCCGCTGGCCTGTTCTTAGATCAACGGGCCAATCGCGCATGGGTTAAAGAAAATGGCGCTGATCTTCGGGTTTTAAATCTTTACTCTTACACCTGCGGATTCAGTGTCGCAGCTACGGCTGGTGGCGCAAAAGAAGTCTGCAGTGTTGATACCAGTGCAAAATTTTTAGATTGGGGTAAAAGAAATTTTGAAATCAATAATCTGGATGTAAAAAAATTTGAATTTTGGGCACAGGATTGTTTGCTTTTCCTTAAAGGCACTGCCAAACGAAAAAGACAATTCGATTTAATTATTGTCGATCCTCCATCTTTTGGCCGCAGTAAAGATCAGGTTTTTAAGATTGAAAAAGATTGGACCCAATTATTAGATCTTTGCAATGAAGTTTTAGCTCTACAAGGAAAGATTTTATTTTCAACAAATTACGAAAAATGGGAATATAAAGACTTTCAAGAGTTAATGCAGAGCTGGGCAATGAAAAATAAACTGAGCCTGCAGCCAAATCCCATTCCCGGTTTAGATTATGAATTGAGCTCAATTCACAGATTATTAAAATGTGTCGTTTTAATTAAGACCGGTAAACACAACTGATGAACGACTATTGCGCGAAACATGCGTCACGATTATTTTTATCTTAAGTTCATTCTGAATTTCGGCAACTGCTTTTGCAACCGCATCAGTATTTTTAAAATCATCGTCGACAAATTCAATTATTTTCACTTTTGTCCCAGCGTATTTGCGAATAAGTCTAACCATCTCTTCACCCTTTTTTTTTGGAACGTCGGCAGCGGCGCTAACCATAAGCAAATTCTGTTCTGGTGGTAACATAATCTGTAGGCCTGATGTTTGTTGTAAATGGGATTTAAGTTTGTTCAAGCCCAACATAATTTCGTATGAAGAATGTCCACGCGCCGTTAGGATATAAGTTAATTCGGCGGTCTGTGGATTCGACAACATTTTAATCACGTTATCAAAATAAGGACCTTTCCATTCATTCTGAGGTCTTTGCAACATACTCACAACATCATCTTTAAAATAACTTTCTTGATCGTCCAACTCCCCGGCAACACTAAAAAACTTAAATGATTCATTTTTAATTTGATAGTTTAGGTATTTTCCTTTTTTACCAATCGCTTTTCCTTCATTCGCGTATTCTCCGGTAGATACTTCGAGAGTCTCACCCGTGTGTTTTTTGAAAAGGAAAATTTTGGTGGGCATATAAGCGATGGTGTCATCCCAGTCCGAAACTAAAACTTTTTCAGCATCTATTCCTTCGGAGTGAATAGTCTGCACCTGAACACAACTGATAAGCAGATAACTTAAGATTAAAATTAAACTCTTATTCCTGGTCATCATTTCTTATGAGTGGCCGTAACCACCGTATGAATATTTCCACGCACCGTAAAATCACCAACGACAGTGATTTCGTGAGGATTCAATAAATCCACTAAATCTTGTAAAATATTATTGGTTACATCTTCGTGAAAGACGTTTTGGTTACGAAAGGAGTTGATGTAAAGTTTTAAAGACTTAAGCTCAACACACCATTTGTCGGGAACTACTTTAATTCGAATCGTTGCAAAATCCGGAAAACCGCTGCGTGGGCACAGGCAAGTAAACTCAGGGCATTCAAAATCAATGGTATAACGGCGGGCCGTTGTGCGATTGGCAAAACGCTCGAGCTTATTTTCTTCCATGGCAATTGTGCCGTAAAGTTTTTTTGGAACTGGCGACTTTGATTTTTTTGTCATGACGACCTTCTAGCTTAAATGTCCGCGAGTGAAAAGTTCTTTTAAGCTATCCTTAGCCGAATCTTGGGTCCTTAGGCAATAGTGAGCCTTTAAAATGTCTCTTTGCTCTTGAGTTAACTCTGAAAATTTTCCAAGGCGGCGCAATCGATCCTGCTGAATGTGATAAAGTCCCAAGGCCCCCGCAACTGAAATATTAAAACTCTGCACAAATCCCTGCATGGGAATAATAATTCGATGATCAGCGGCCTCGATCATTTCACGGCTCACGCCTTCTTTTTCATTTCCCAAGACAAAAGCGATGGGTTCGGAAAAATCAATCTCGCCAATAGGTCGGGCGTTTTCAAGAGTCGTCACCGCAAGTTTGTAGCCTTGAGCTTTCAAGTTTTTAACGGCTTCGCCGGTGGTTTTCCATTTTTGAGTTTCGACCCATTTATCAGACCCCTGGGTCACTCGATTGGCCTCTTTGAATTTTTCTTGAGTTTCAACTACATGAAAATTGACGAAACCTAAGGCCTCGGAGGTTCTCATCACGGCGCTGATATTCCCGCGATCATAAATGCTCTCAAGAACGACAGCGACATCAAAGCAGCGATTCTGGATAACCGATTCGATTTTTTTTAAACGATCTGGCGTAAGATTAGGAGCAATTTGTTGCAACACAAGAGTGTAATGAATTCGTAAATTCTCACTCACTTCGATTTCCGGCGCAAATGGAAAGCGCAAATTCTTGGATTCTGTTGATTGCATAAAATTATCGACCAATTAATTCTGGAGATTTAGCTAAATCACGAGTGATATTTTTCTGATGAGCTTCAAGAGTCCCGCCGCCAATTTCAAGCAACTTTGCGTCTCTCCATAAACGCTCGACCGTGTATTCGCCGACATAACCATAGCCGCCCAAAACTTGAATCGCCCGATCAGCTACATTTTTTGCCATCGTCGTAGCGACTAGCTTAACACCATCGGAATCAAGTCGATTACCTTCTTCAGTTAAATTCAATCTTAAAGCGGTATCGTAAACGTAAGCTCGTGCCGCTTTGTATTCTGCGTAGGAATCACCAATGTATTTTTGAATTTGTCCGAAGTGATTGAGTGATTTCCCAAAAGCTTCGCGCTCGATAGCATATTTATTCATAATTTCAATCGAGCGTCGGGCAATACCTAAGCTCATAGCAGCTAAGGTCAGCCGCTCGATCTCTAAATTCCTCATCATATGCAGCATTGAATCGCCTTCGTGACCAATAAGTGCTGAAGCTGGGACCACGCAATCTTGAAAAACCAACTCGGCGGTATTAGAAGCTCGCATTCCCAACTTATCTTTGATTTTTTGTCCAACGCTAAAACCTTTAAATGATTTTTCCACCAGGAATGTTGAAATCATCGCGCGCCCGTTTTTTTCGCTGGTCTTGGCATAAACCAGCACCACATCGCAGGCTGTATTATTTTCATCAATAGTGCCGTTAGTGATCCACATTTTTCGACCATTCAAAATATAATCAGAGCCCTTTTTAACAGCGGTGGTTGCCATACCAAGCACATCAGTCCCAACGGCTGGTTCCGACATCGCCATAGCTCCAATAAATTCGCCAGAACATAATCGCGGCAAATATTTTTTCTTTTGCTCTTCACTGCCATTCACCGCCAAATTATTCACCATCAACATGGCATGTGCTAGGTAGGCCAAACAAAATCCTGGATCTGAAGCGGAAAGTTCTTCATGAGCAATAACTGCAGCAGTCGCATCCAATGCCGATCCATTGTAGGCCTCGGGCACGGTGATTCCTAAAAGCCCCAAGTCCCCTAATTTTTTGAATAAGGCTAAATTGAATTTTTCCTTACGGTCGTATTCGTGGGCCTGAGGTTCTACTTCGGCTACAGTAAAGGAACGAACAGTCTCACGCAGCATGGCGTGCTCTTCAGAGGGATTATAAATATCAAGTTGCTTATAATTGGCGCTACTCATCGTTATTACTTAAGTTTTTCATGAGGGCCATTATTTTTTAACCGGGTAAATTTGTCAATGTAAAATGGGCATTTTGCTACAATACTTATTGCCTAGTTAACGAAGATGACCTACAAGCCAGCAAACGTAGGCGTTCAAATTGCAAAACCAAATACATTAGATTTTTATAAGGAGGATAAAGTTATGAAAAATTATTTAAGCTTTTTTACATTGGTAATGATTGCGTCAGTGGTGTCACTGAGCACTTTTGCCGCAGAAGATTCTAAAATGATCACCCTAAGAGTAGGACAAAATGGTGAAACTGCTTTTGCTTATGGAGTGACCGAACAGTCTTTACAAAATCCAGAGCAACACAATTGGATTCCAGTTACTGCAAACCAAAAACAATTTGGTGAATTGCAATTCGCTGAGCAGTCACAAAACGAGGCTGTAGCAATGACAGTTGCTGGCCCAGCACGTCCACCTGCTTATAATGGTCGTGGAAACGGCGGACAATTCCGTGGAGAACATCGCGGTGGTTTCAATAATAACCGTGGCTACAATAATAACAGAGGTTATTACAATCCCCCTTATTATTACAATGCTCCTGTAGCACCCTATTACCCATACTATTATGGCGGTGCCTATGTGGCTCCAAGCTATCCTTACGCTTGCGGTTCTTACGGAATTTGGCCTTTTATTTATTACAACTACTGTTACTAATTCCCGTTTGATTATAAAAAGGGAGCAACGGGCGATTGTAACAAACACCCGGTAAAAAATTGCTCCCTATCCTAAATTAATTTCAAAAAGAGCAATCGATCCTGAAAATCTTAATGATTGGTGTTATGTCTGCTTCGAAGTGAGAACCAATCTATGCTGAAAAATTTAAGTTTAATTCTAATAGTTAGCTTTGCCGTTGTTGGATGCACCAAAACCAGCTCGCAATTAATGAATGACCAACAAAATAAAGTAAATAGCACACCGCTGCCTTCAGATGAAGATGTTCAAGACAATTCAATCCCTGCTGAGCAACAAGGGAATGGTGCTCCTGTTGTCGCGCCAGCAAATGCCATTAGCTGCGCAATTGCGCTTGTAGCGCCAAATACAACTATCGAAGTTAATGAACATACAGTCGGTCGCCCTGACCTCGGGTTTACCAAACACTGCGTTGGTCGATTGAAATCGGGCGTAATAAGAACTTTCAATACGGGATTATCGCATTTCAAAAAAGATGAGATTGTCGCACAAATAAAAATGAATTTAGTGCAAAAAGAGCTCGAGAACGAAAAGCAATATTCAGGATATAGCGCTCAGTTTTTTCTTCACAATGAAAATCTATTTCTGCCAATCGAAGAACCAATTCCCTTCCGCCTCAATCCCGAAATGCCCACACCGATGGTGTGGGAGGGATTAATAAATAATAACGCTGATAAGTATCTTTTAATTTGCGAACCCAAAATGGAGTGTGCTGAATGATGAGTCTAATAACACTATTTTCTAGCTTTCATCTTGCCTCGGCAGCTGCTCCAACTGTTTGCGCCGATTTTTCGGGCGTTTATAAAGCTATCAGCGAACCTAGTGTTCCAACGATTACCATGAGCCAACAGCAATGCAACACTCTTCATTTCGCTTTTGATAAACAAGATTTAGTATTTCATCTGGATGCTCAAAGTCGCATGTTAAAAAACGATACACTGATTAAAGTTGTTCAAAGCGGTAAAATTAACAAAAAATTTATGATGATCTTTTTAACCGCGGAATATATCGACTTAAAAGGTTCACATCATAAAGAATCAGTAATTTTATTTGAAAAATCAGCTTCGGGTGACGTGTTTGTTACCTTTACAGGCGATGTTCCCGATCAAATTGTGGCTTCCCGCCGATATCAACTGACTAAGCAATAATAAAGGCTTTACTAAGCATAGCTCCGTTTTTAAAGCATTCCGACAAACCTCTGTCTTGCAAAAAGCTACTCACAAAGTTGTCAACGTATATGTTTACAACTTTGTGAGTAGCTTTTTAGTAAAATAATATCATGCGCCTATTGCCAGTAGATAGTTTCGCTTCACATTAATATGTATTAAGCACAACCTAAACTAAATCCGCAATTTTTACAGCGGTAACAACCGCTGTGCAATTCAGTAGCGCCGCCACATTCAGGGCACTTTTGAAAACCTTCAGGGATATCTGAAGGTTTTCGATTTAAAGGCTGACTCATTTTTGAACCATCGCGATAAATCGCCACTGATTTTAATCCTAATTTCCAGGCTTGCCAATAAACACCCGCTATATTTTCGTGACTAGCGGACGAAGGCAAATTCACTGTTTTTGAGATCGCACCACTAATAAAAGCTTGGACCGATGCCATCATTTTCAAATGACTTTCTGGCGATAAGGCTTGATCGCCGACGGCACATGAAAAAACTTTTTTCTGCTCAGCATTTAATTCTGAAATTTCAGTGACAGAGTTTTCTTGCAAAATCTTTTTTAAAATTCGGTGTCGACTCTCTGTATTTGAAAATCCCATGATTAACAAAGCGTCTTCGACCGCGGTATTAACAATTTGAAAAACTCCACCGCCAGTTAGTTTTTTTGTTTTTACTAAAGAAAATTCAGGTTCGATCCCCGTCGTGTCACAACCCATCATCAATCCGATGGTTCCGGTTGGAGCAATGACACTAGCTTGGGCATTACGAAATCCATAACGAGATCCTTGAGCAATCACGTCTTTCCACAAATCCTGCACAAGGACTTGAGGGGATCTTAGCTTTAAACAAGAAAAGTTTATTTTTTTAACTGCCGCTTGATGTTTTTTCATAACTTTCAACATTGCTGATTTATTTTTTGCATAAGCGGAAAAAGGACCCAATTGTTGAGCCATTTCTACACTTGTTAAATAGGCTTGCCCAGTTAAGAGAGCCGTTAACATTCCTGCCCAGGCGTGAGCCTCTTCACTATCGTAAGGGATTCCCATACGCATCAGCAAAGATCCTAAGTTGGCAAAACCAATTCCCAGTGGACGGTAAAGATGACTATTCAAAGCGATTTGTTCGGTAGGATAACTGGCTTCATCGACCAAAATTTCCTGAGCCAAAAAAATAACCCGTGCAGTATGTAAAAATCCGGCAAAATCAAAACCAGTCTTAACATTCCAAAATTGCACAAGATTCAATGAAGCTAAATTGCAGGCGCTATCATCCAGAAACATATATTCTGAGCATGGATTGCTGGCACGAATTTCCCCGCCCTTAGGGCAAGTGTGCCAGGAATTTATGGTGTCATGAAATTGCACCCCCGGATCAGCACAAGCCCATGCACTTTGGGCAATTTCATCCCATAATTTTTTTGCAGGAATTTGACGAAGGATCTTTTTAGTTGCACGAGTCTTTAAATTAAAATCTAAATTTTTTTCGATAGCTTTCATAAACAAGTCGGTAACCCTAACCGAGTTATTCGCATTTTGACCCGAGACTGTTTTATAAGCAGGTCCTTCGAAATCCGCGCTTAAGCCCGCCGCGATTAACATCTTCGCTTTTTCTTCTTCCTTTTTTTTCCATGAAATAAAATCTTCAATTTCTGGATGATCAACGTCCACGATGACCATTTTAGCGGCTCGACGAGTGGTGCCTCCGGACTTAATCGCGCCAGCACCACGATCTAAGACATCAAGAAAGGACATCAAGCCTGATGAAGTTCCACCAGAACCTAATTCCTCGTACCGGCTTCGAAGTGTAGAAAAGTTTGTTCCAGATCCTGAGCCATATTTAAATAATTTAGCTTCTGTTTTAGCCAATTCAAAAATTCCTTCGATAGAATCGTCGATTCTTTGAATAAAACAAGCCGAGGCCTGAGGACGAAGATAAGCATCCTCAACAACAGCGACTTTCTTTTTTTTAAAATCCCAAGCCCAATGTTGACTGGGAGATTTGATTTTATAAGCCTGATGAAGGCCAACATTGAACCAAACCGGAGAATTAAAAGAGGCTTTTTGAGAATATAAGATATATTTAAGCTCTTCGTAAAAATTGGACGCTTCTTTTTTAGTGATGTGTCCCTGTTTAATTCCTGAAGTCTGAATAGACTTAACCACCCGCTCAACAAGCTGTTTCACGGAATGTTCGTGACCTTTTCCAGGAACGCCTTTTTTCCGAAAATACTTGCTGGCTGCAATATCAATAGCCATTTGTCCCCATGATTCTGGGGATTCAACATTTTTCATTTCAAAGTGGGTCTGGCCGTTGGGGCTACTGATCAAACTATGGGATTTTTTCCATGTAAAATGTGCTTCCGCTTTTTTACCACGAGTCCAAAACGAAGGAATTCGAATTGATTTTTTCAGGTTGACCTCTCTTTGATCTCAGGGGATTTCTATTATCATGACACCGATTTATTTGGATTACAATGCGACCACCCCTGTTGACCCACGCGTAGTGGAAGTCATGACTCCCTATTTGCGCGAGCATTTTGGAAATCCATCCAGTTCGGGACATATCTGGGGCTGGTCTGCCGAGCGCGCGGTGCAAAAATCTCGACAACACATTGCCGAGTTGCTTGGTTGCACTGCTCTTGATATTTTTTTTACATCTGGAAGCACGGAAAGTAATAATTGGGCTCTACGCGGTTTAATTGAAAATCATTTTTTAAGAAATCCAAATGAAAAATTTCATGTTCTGACTTCTTCGGTCGAACACAATTCAGTTTTAAAACCATTACTTCAAATGCAAAAACTTTTTCCCATTGAGCTTGAAATTTTGCCGGTGAATTCTTTAGGATTAGTTAGCATCGAACAACTGAAACAAAAAATTAAACCTTCGACCCGCTTAATGAGTTTCATATGGGTAAATAATGAAATCGGGTCGATTAATCCTATCGAGGATTTAGCTCAGCTTGCCCACGAGAATAACATTGTCTTTCACACCGATGCGACCCAAGCCATTGGCAAAATTCCGGTAAATTTAAAAAACTCAGCTATTGATTTACTTTCTGTATCGGCTCATAAAATGTACGGCCCTAAAGGCGTTGGCGCTCTTATTGTTCGGCAAAAATCTGGTGTGCAACTTGAGCCTCTTCTTTGTGGAGGGGGACAAGAGCGTAGCCTGCGCTCGGGAACTTTGAATGTCCCCGGCATTGTCGGCTTAGGCGAGGCCTGTCGAATTTTAAAAGAGGAAATCGCATTTGAAATTCCGAAATCCTTGCAACTGCAAAAATATTTTTGGAGCGAAATTCAAAAACAATGTCCGAAAGCTCGGCTGAATGGCAGTCCTTTAACTGAGCTCACCCAAGGCTTCGATAAAACTTCTCGTTCACCAGTGAATCTATCCGTCACTTTTAACAAAGCCTTTCCTGCCGGAGGATTTCAAGATCCGCATTTAGGAGTGAGTGCAAGCTCTGCCTGCAGCACAGGCTCAATGTCTGCCAGCCATGTCTTAACTGGAATTGGGTTATCCTCTGAAGATGCGGCAAAAACACTGCGCTTCAGCTTTGGTCGCTTTACCCAGGAATCTGACCTGAAGGAAGCTGTGCACCGAGTATCTCAAGTCTTTGAATCTACTCATTTAAATTTAAATAACTAGAGTAATCTTAGCCACTTGCAGTGATTTGCCCAGTTATGCTATAATTCCAAATGAGGTTATTATGATTCAAGTTTCTGAAGTTGCTGCAAAAAGAATTCAAAGTTTGAAGCAAGAAGAACAAAAAGAAGACGCAGCTTTTTTACGAGTTGAAGTAAAGAAGGGCGGCTGCTCTGGCTTATCTTATAAAATAAATTTTGATTCTGTTCTTAAAGATGGCGATAAAGTTTTTGAATCTAACGGACAAAAGCTGGTCGTCGATGCACAAAGTTTTCTTTATCTCGTCGGCATGACCCTCGACTACTCCGGCGGCCTCAATGGCAAAGGTTTCATTTTCAATAATCCCAACGCAGCGAAAAATTGCGGTTGCGGATCTTCATTTAACGTTTAATTTTAGAATTTAGGCTTTTGAAAAAGCTCGGAAAAAAATTAACGATTGGCTTTCATCAACAAGGGCGAGTTGTGAGGCGTAAACTCCGGATGTTTTTTATAATAAATTTCAAATTGCTCATCATCATCAGCGATATCATCTGCGGGTATCAGTTCCGAGAAAACTCAAAACACCCGCGAGCTTAAAAACTTCGCCGTTCCTACGCCAATACGAGATGCCAGCGGTAAAGATTTAGTAATAAATTTTGTCATAATGTTTTTATGCTCTCTTAAGGAAAGGCCTTTTGTTGTTTTAAAATACTCACCTTCTAAGACAGCAGCCATTTTCTTTCCATTCTGTGATTTCAGATATTTACTTTCACTTGCCCTGACTATTTTTTTACCAAACTCTTCCGAGCTGGTCGGGTCC
>ERZ1292625.3124-Hain-H41-01um-R1-3124-length-13960-cov-3_pt1 | contig 13960 bp, 16 predicted proteins | sample MGYA00564400_ERZ1292625 | MGnify/ENA primary metagenome ERZ1292625 (study PRJEB36523, sample SAMEA6512639) | groundwater metagenome | collected 2019-01-08 | study: AquaDiva: Metagenomics assemblies of 32 groundwater samples | reverse complement strand
AAAGATTATGATAGAGCATATAGACAAAACATTGTTTTATTTTTTGAAGAAATTCTGGCGAAACTTTTCCAGAGTAAGCCGCTTTCATGATGCTCCCTCCGGTCGAAGAGGCCTGGCGTGACTATTTTGCCGAGCCCGACTAATCCCTGGGTGGCCTGAATCAAAAAATCTCCAGTATCGATCTTGTGCTTCGCTGATTCCCACTCGAGGCGTGGAGGAAATCGAAACCGGTTTATGTAAATCATCTAAAACCAGCAATTCTGGACCCTGGAGTGATGCGTAATTATGTTTTAGCTTTATTCCAAGCGCGCGAGTCAATCTCCCTGGGCCACTTGTCAAAAGTTTTGGAAGGGCTTTTGGACTTCGTCGAATCATCTGTTCGATTCCAAACATGGGCTCTAAGGCGCGAATAAGAACAGCGCCTGAGGTTCCCTTTTTTTCGGTGACGAAATTTAGCATCTCGTACATCCCATAGATGAAATAGACGTACGCCAAGCCGGGCTCTCCAAACATAACAGATGATCGCGGAGTTTCTCCTCGATAGGAATGCGATGCCGGATCGTCCTCGCGATAAGCTTCGGTTTCAATGATTCTTCCCCCCGATATGCCCGTCCGGTTTCGAACGACTATGATCTTTCCTAAAAGTTCTCGCGCTACAACAAGAGTGTCTCTGCCGTAAAACGATTGAGACAAAATTCTGGGACCTACTTCAGAATTATTTCCGGCCTTAGGCTTGTGCAAGCCGGTCTTTGACCAGCTGGTTAACCAATTTTCCATCCGCACGACCCTGAAGTTTGGGCATTAATACTTTCATCACATGACCCATGTCTTTAGGGCCTGTAGCCTTGGCCTCAGTTACGGCCCAGTCCACGAGTTTCTTAACTTCGTCCTCGCCCATCTGAGCGGGCATATATACTTGAAGAAATTTAAGTTCTGCTTCTTCTTTAACAGCCAAGTCTTCACGATTATATTTTCGAAACTGGTCCAAGGATTCCTGCCGCTGTTTCATGGATGCGCTAATAATCTTTGTCACTCCGGCATCGTCTAATTCAACGGATTCATCTATTTCTTTTTTCTTAATTGCAGCCAATAAATTGCGACAGAAAAGGACGGTATCTTTATCGCCCGATTTCATAGCGACTTTAACCTGTTCGCTCAGGCGTTCTTTCATTGTTGCCATTTAAAACCTCAGAAAGTCAGAAGCGAAGTGCCGACTCCGGAAATCCTGGAATCAACACTTCGCCTCAGTTCAAAATTAGTAACGTCCCCCGGGACGACCTTTTTTGGTCAGACGTTTGCGTGCAGCAGCGTCTTTCTTTTTACGTTTTACAGAGGGCTTTTCGTAAGCCTCGCGTTTGCGTACTTCAGAAAGGATTCCTGCCTTTTCGCATTGTTTCTTGAATTTTTTGAGGGCGGCTTCGAACGAATCGCCATCACGAATCATAATACCTGGCATAAGAAATCACCTCCCCTCGGACTCAATAGAGTCCTCACCTTATAGTGTTTGTGCGCGGAAAAAGCTACTCCGCATATCCAATCATTGAAGCCCGGGCGTGTTCCTGATCTTGCCACAGAGCAACGATCATTCCTCCTCCACCAGCTCCCGTGAGTTTAGCCGCAAGTGCTCCATTTTTAAGAAGATTTTCGACTATTCGATGGCCTTCGCCAGGAACAAGCTGCCACTCATAAAAGCATTCCTGCGCCTGTTTCATTCCACGAGCCAACTGCGCAAGTCCATGCTCGGTATTTCCCGCATCAAAATGGTTAAGACCTTCGATACAAGCGCGAGTGGCGGATCCCATTTGCTCATCGATTTTCATCCCTGCTACGGGTGAGTCTTCTCTTTGTTTTTCAAGTCTCACCACGCATTCACTCGTGCGGCTTCTCAAACCCGTATCATGAAATGTGAAATGAGGAATCTTTCTAACCCCGAGCAATTTCGGTCCCTGGTTCATTTCAAAACTCATGGGCTCGCCCATAGAAACCGCGGCTACGTCCATGCCACTGCTTCGTCCATGAAATCGATGTTCAAGCTGAGTGGCGAAATTAAAAACTTCGGCGGCAGAATGTTCTAGCGGCTCAGCGATCCACCGCGAAATGGCCACACAAAGCGCGGCAGAGGAGCCCAATCCCGCCCCAACTGGGATAGAGCTTTCGATTAAAAGCTCGCCCTCAGGGTCTTGAAAAGACCGACCCTGAGACTCCCAGTAATCTGATACTGCGCCTAACAGGTCTCGGATCACGCTCTCGGCTGCAACCGGAACAACTCTAAGCCCCAATCCGCCGGGCTTAAAAGAAAGTTTTAATGAAAATTGAGGATGAGGAAGTGTCACCGCGGTCCCGCCTCGAAGAACGGCGTGCTCACCCGCCAAGACCCACTTTCCAGGCACGCGCGTTTCGAACCTCGACCACCTCATAGCGGTTTTACGCCGATCACTGAGGCGCCCCCGCCTGGTTGGTCTTCAAGGACTCGATTCATTCCAAATTTTTCGAAAAGTCTCTGGCGCCAGGATCCCGCGTCGCGTGCGTCGACCAGCACATGAATATTGGGTCCTGCGTCTAAAGTTACGATTGGAGGATGTATATTTAATATCTCGGGAGTGAGCCACTTGAGGGCAGCAACAGTTTCGGGTTCCCAGTAAGTAAAAGGAGTAGATGCCGTATGAAACAGACTGTGCATTTCCCAAGCTTCAGACCAAGACAGCTGCGCAATCGTATTGACGTCTCCTGCCATGAGCGCACTTCGCATTCTCAACAACTTGCTCTCAGCGCGAACGACGCGACCCGACCACAGTGGCGAGGAGCGCACAAGTTCGTGCGCTCGGGAGGAAGAAATTTCTTTTGATTCGGCACTAATTAAAATAACGAAATGAGCAAGCTTCGGAATATCTGAATCCACGGCAAAAATATCCTCATTTTGCCACTGTACCCAGGGCCCTTCGAACGATCGACAAGAGCTTCCAGATCCTTTTCTAGAAATTTTTGCGAGCTCGCGCTTAAGTCTAAGATCGTTCGAATAGGCTCGTTCGAACTCATCGAAATTTGCAGCGCAAGCCATGGCTACGCCCAAAGTAACTGCAGCGAAACTCGAGGCACTCGATGCAATTCCAGACGCTGCCGGAAATGTATTTGCAGTCCGAAGAGTTAAACCTAACCGAGATACCGCTTCGAGGTCACAGTTCACGCCAAAGCGAGGAAGCACCTTCGGCATGAGAGCCCGAACACGCTGCGCATGCGATGTTACCCGATAAACTCCCTTTTCATCTAAAGTAGGAACGATGAGGGGCCTCTCAGATTTTACGCGAGGTATTTCTGAAATCCACTGTACGGGGGCGCCTGGACTAGACTGATTGGGCTCTACATCGGCGTAAGTGCAAAGCGAAGATAGCGTAAACGATAGACTTGAGTTCTCCGGAAGATTCTCAGCGGAATCTTTTTTGCCCATGTATTTGATCAAAGCGATGTTGGACGGCGCGCGCGCTAAGAGCGTAACTGACACGTTACTCCCTGCTGGCAAGTGAGGCCATCATTGAGCAATTTTAAGCCTCGCTCTTCGGCTGCGCGAATAACTTCGCCTTTGTTTCTGGAGCCTGACTCAAGCAATAGGATAACACCGTCTGAGAGCATCGCACCGCATCCTTTTACTCCCAAAACACCCGAAAGTTTTCGCAGAGCAAGGCGATCCTCACGAGCTGAATCCATTTCGTAACCAGCTGCTGATAGAGTTTGTGCATACGAATCAAACGCTCGACCGAGCTTCTCGCCATCGTTTTCTCGGATTGCAGATAACCCATCGATTAATATAGTTTCTAGTCCCGCCAATACAGTAGGTTGACCTTTAGGAAACTGTGAGCGTTCGAGGTGTCTGAGATGCTCATGAGTTGCTGTTTTTCGACCTGGAATGGCTCCTGCCGAAAATACTAGTAGATTAGACCAATCAAAAAGCGGCCAAACATCCATGCAATGACCGTCGGAGGGGTCAAAAAATACAACTCCGCCCTGCCACTGCGCTACGAGATCGGCGCCACTTGGGGTTACAGGTTCTGACGCCATAAGTTCGCGGTAAAGCTTCCACACTGTTTTCCAGTCGCGTTTCCAATTGTTTTCGCGAGCCAGAGCAAGATATACGAGAGCAAACTCTGCGGTTGAACCGCCAAATCCGCCCATACCTCGATGTTGATCCACCAACTCAAAAGATGCCAGAGTCGCTCCCATTCTCTCAGCCCATTGCATCAGTCTAGCAACTGGACTTTGGGGGTGTGGAGGCTTAGAAAAATGATCCTCAAAGGTCATTTCAAAACGCGGTTCGATTGCAGCAACGACGGCAGGCTTATCCGCCAACACGGCATACTCACCTAAAAGAAAAACTTTGCCTGCTGCAGAAAACAAATCAGTGCATCGCGGGGTTTCGGTCTGAAACACGAATAGCCTCCAAGATCTTTCTCGCATGAGTTAGATTAATGTGTTTTTCTACGCGCAAAATTTCCGCCAAGCGCTCTCTCACCCGAGGAATTTCATGGACGTCTGCCCCAGCCGCTATTGCAAGATTTGCGGCATGAAGTTGCATGTGGCCCCGAACAATGCCCACCGTGGCTAACGCTTTAAGCGCACCTAGATTTTGAACCAGACCGACAGCGGCGCAAATCCTCGCAAGGTCGTCGGACCGACGAACTCCCATCATCTTAAGAGCGACTTTCGCAGTGGGGTGCAATCGCGTCACTCCTCCTACTGTTCCAACAGCCAGCGGAATTTCGATTCGACCAATGAGATCGCTTCCTACTAATTTCCAATCGGTGACCGGCTGATATTTCCCGCTGCGAGACGCGTAGGCATGAACACCGGCCTCGACCGCTCGCCAATCGTTTCCGGTCGCAATGAGAATAGGGTCAATTCCGTTTAAAACGCCTTTGTTATGGGTCGCCGCTCGGTAAGGATCGGCCTTTGCAAAAACTGTAGCTTCTTCGACGCCTTTTCCAACGACTGGATCGACGTTTCTGAGAATTACTTCAGCAACAGCCAGCTTCGAATCCACTAAGTTGGACAAAATGCAAAGTCCAACTCGTTCTCCGGTTAGATCTTCAACTCGGGGCTTCAGCGCCTCGCACACTTGGTTAATGAGATTTGCTCCCATCGCATCGCATGGATCACACAAAATATGAAGAACCAGCATCGTTCCATCATTTTCTGGACGCTCAATATCGCGAATGGCAATATCTCGAACACCCCCACCACGAGCAACCAGGCCCGGTAGGCATGCATTTGCAAGTCCCATGAGCAAATCACGATTTTCATGGAGGACACGTTTGGCGTGTGGAACATTTCGAACATTTGGAATCTGAACCTGCCCGATGATGAGAGTTCCCTTAGAGTAAGTATTAATCGAACCTTCGCGCTTAATCCACTTCGCTGTGGCACTAGCCGCTGCAATGATCGAAGTCTCCTCGACCGCCATCGGAATCAGCACTTCCCGACCGTCGATCGTAAAATTGGTGGCCACTCCCATGGGTATCGGAAAATAACCAATAACGTTTTCAATGAGATGTTCAGCTATATCTAACGAGAGGGGCTGATTTCCCGAGAGAACATCGATATCCTCATCTGAAAGTGCGCAAAGCTCCTGCAACCGCCGGAGGCGCTCCTTTCGACTCAGTCTATGAAAGCCGTCAGTTAAATTACGTTTGGTCTCCATGCTTCCCCTTGGCTTCTGAGTACTGCTGGATTTCGATTTCCGGTACAAAAAAGTGCAACTCGGAGCCCATATTCTTGGACCTTCATCCAATGTCTGAGCGCGTCTTCGCCCTGTAATGCCGCTTCTAATGCGGGTTTAGCGTAACCGACTCGATGTGCGCCCAAAGCAATGAGTTTTGCCGCGTCAATCGGAGACCTAACGCCGCCTGACCCCCAAGTTTCCGCGCGCTTTAATACTGCATTTGCCGCTTGAACCGAATCAACGGTCGCCTCGCCCCAATTCGCAAAATATTTCGCAGCATCGGCAATGACGGAACCTTTTTCGGAGCGCGCTCCCTCAATCCGGCCCCAGTGGGTTCCACCCAAACCGCTGATATCTACCGCTGCTATTGCGGTCCGATCGAGCCTTAATAAAGTTTCGGTAGAAAAGCCGCACCCAGTTTCTTTAATTACAACTGGTATTGAAATTTCTTTCGCCACTTTTTCAATTGCTTCAAATCCCCCTTTAAAATCGGGAGTACCCTCAGTTTGAAGCGCCTCCTGCAAGGCATTGAGATGAATCACGAGTGCGTTTGCTTCGAGAACTGAAACTAAGCGTTTAAGCGAATCTATTCCTGCATGAATAACTTGTGAAATTCCGATGTTCGCGAAAAGCATAAGTCCTGGCGCGCCTTTTCGCATGAGCTCCCACCGGTCTAGACTCGCGGTGTCTTGCGCTTCTAATTCTCGTCTTTGAGATCCCACTCCAAGCGCCCATCCGCGCTCGGCACATGCCTTTGCCAATCGGAGATTAGTCTCAGAAGCAGAAGCATGTCCTGCCGTCATCCCCGCGACATAAAAAGGGGTAGCTAACATTTTTACTAAACAGGAAGTCTCTAAACTGATTTCCGAGAAGTTGAGGTCGGGTAGTGCTTCGTGCTTCAGACGAATTCGATCAAAACCGCTCAAACCTGTAGCTTGATTTTCTAAATGAAGCGCCTGTTGAATATGATCGCGCTTTCTGGATTCAAACTGCAAAATGTCCATAGTTGGGTCCCGACCCTACAACATTTCTCAGGGAGATGCGAGGCGAAGCTGAAATAAAAGAGTCAACAACCCGCGCTCCAAATGCTAATATTCTGAAGTTATGACGCGCTTTGTCGGTTTAATTAAAGGTACTTGGAGAAAGAGGCTCCGGCCCGTCCTCATTGTGGGGATCGCTTTATTTATCATTGTCGAGGTAATCGCCCTCGCTCCCTCAACGCTCGAAGAAGGCCGAAAATCATCCGGAATGATTGATCCCGAGTCGCTCGTGGCTGATTCTGCCCAAAGCCTGGTACCCGGAATTCCAAAAGATGCGATTCCAGAATATGTGGTCGAAAAATTTGATTACGTATCGGCTCGTGGAACTGAAAAACAATGGAAGCTCACAGCGGATACGGCACATCTCTATAAAAGTGGCTCTGAAAAATTGATCCATACCCAAAATGTGCGCGCTCATATCTATGACCCAGACGGAAAAATCACTATCGTGACCGGAAAAGAAGCGAAGTACCTGTCGAATCGCCGCGATCTTGAGGTATTTGGTAATGTCAGGACTGTGTTTCCCGACGGATTTGAGCTCAAGAGCGAATACTTGAGATATCGCCCCAATGAAAAGACAATCGATATTCCGAAAAAATACCGGACCGAAGGAATTGGAAAAGAATCCGAAGACGGAACAGTCCTATCCTTTTTGAGTAACGGATTCGTTTACGAAATGAAGCAAAATAAAATTTTACTTCCCCAAAACGTGACACTTACTTTTGAAAAGAAAAAATTGACGAGTAACTCTGAAACTAAAACAGTTATTGAAAGCGATCGAAGTGAAATTCAGCGAATCGACCAAGTCGCCCATTTTACAATGGAACCCACACGACCCGCGACAATGCGATTTGTTAAAATATCGCAGCCCCAGACAACTGCCAAGGGTCGAAAAGCGAGCCTGCGTTACGGGAGTTATTCTGAGGTTGTCGAATATCTCACTATAAATGAAGATGTTTCTGTTAGAGAAAAAAGGCCCAAAGGGTCAGATCGACGTGGAACTGGAGGACTAGCTGTATTCGACAGTAAAAGTAATACGATTACTTTTACCCAGTTTCCCCAAGTCTACGAAGATCAGGATACGGTGACTGGAGATAAGATTGTCGTTCACCGCGACACGGATGTGATTGAAGTCGATCAAAGTAATGCGTACAGTGAAGGCAACAAAGAATGAAATCCGAAACGAAATTCCCAACGGGGGTCCGCAAACTCAAGGCAGTCGAACTAGCTAAAGCCTACAAAGGGCGCAAAGTAGTTTCGTCTGTAAGTTTTGAGGTCGAATCTGGCCAAGTGGTAGGGCTGCTCGGCCCCAATGGAGCGGGTAAAACCACTTCGTTCTATATGGTCGTCGGACTTATCGCGCCAGATCACGGAAAAATACTCATTGATGATCAAGACATTACCTCCTGGCCCATGCACGAGCGTGCCCGAAACGGAATTGCCTATCTGCCTCAAGAAGCTTCTGTCTTTAGGAGGATGTCGACCGAAGAAAATATAATGACCGTTTTAGAGACGCTCCCGCTGACCGAGACGGAGCGAAGAGATCGCCTTCAAAATCTATTAAGTGAATTTAATATCAAACACATTGCTAAACAACAGACGTTTACTTTATCGGGGGGTGAGAGGCGCCGCGTCGAAGTTGCCCGGGCCCTCGCGCTCAACCCGAGTTTTCTTTTACTCGATGAACCTTTTGCAGGAATTGATCCCATTGCAGTCTCAGATATTCAGCGCATGATTGCGGTTTTAAAGAATAGAAAGATCGGTATCCTGATTACCGACCATAACGTGCGAGAAACATTGGCAATTTGCGATTTGGGATATTTGCTAAACAATGGTAAAATTTTAGAGAAAGGCACCCCTACCGAAATTGCCAGCAGCAAAACTGCTCGTGAAACTTATTTGGGTGAGAACTTTCAATTTTAGTAGTGTGTAGAGAGGCGAACTGGACGCGCAATGGCCTTCGAACTTAAACAAAGCCTAAGACTCAGTCAGCAGCTGGTAATGACGCCCCAGCTGCAGCAAGCTATTAAGCTCCTTCAACTGAACCGCATGGAACTTGCAGAGGTCGTCAACCAAGAAATGATGGAAAATCCCATCCTCGAAGAGGTTACCGAAACTCCCGAAGGTGAAAATGCGGCGCCAGAAAATAACGAAAAACCCGACCCCGAGAGCGAGCAGACTCGCGACGAAGATTCTTTTTTAAAACCTAATCAAAAAGAAGAACAGCTAGTCGCGGGTAAAGATGATTTTAATTGGGATTCCTATATAGAGGAGTTTAACTCAAGTTCGAGCTCGGCTCCTTCGATGAAAGAAATTAACGAAGAGCTCCCGAGTTTCGAAAATATTTTAACCAAGACGACCACTCTTGAAGATCATCTCATGTGGCAGCTCTCCATGTCTGCTCTCACTGATTCTGAAAAAAAGTTAGGTGAACTCATTGTCGGAAACCTATCTGACGATGGTTATTTTAACGCTCAGCTACCTGATCTTGCCAAAGAAGCCGGCATGGAGCTCGAAGACGCCGAAGAAGTCTTAAAGATCATTCAAAATTTCGATCCGCTTGGAGTGGGCTCTAGAAACCTTCAGGAGTGCTTGATGGTTCAGGCTAAACTCATGAAACCCAGACAGCCTCTCGTAGAGCAGATACTTTCAGGGCATTTAGGTGATTTGGAGCGAAAAAATTATCAGGCAGTGGCAAAAGCTCTCAATTTTCCGCTCGAAAAAATTATCGAAGCGACTAAATTAATTTTAGAATTCGAACCCAAACCCGGCCGCTCTTTTCACTCGAGCGACACCCAGTACATCACGCCGGATATTTATGTTTATAAAGTTGGCGATGAATTTATGATCGTCTTAAATGAAGATGGGATGCCAAAACTAAGGATTTCGCCTTATTACAAGACGATTCTTGCATCCGCAAAAAAAGAATCCAACAAAATGACAAAAGAGTACGTGCAAGAAAAACTTCGCTCGGCTGTCTGGCTCATTCGTTCGATTCATAATCGTCAAAAAACTATTTATAAAGTGACTGAAGCGATTGTTCGCCGTCAGCGAGATTTCTTTGAGAAGGGCGTGCAACACCTCAAGCCCATGATTTTAAAGGACGTTGCAAATGATATTGGCATGCATGAGTCCACAATCTCGCGGGTAACAACCAACAAATTTGTTCATACCCCGGTAGGAATTTTCGAACTTAAATATTTCTTTAACTCGAGCATCAATGCGGCCGACGGCAGTGACTCGCTGGCTAGCGAAGCCGTCAAAGAAAAAATTCGTCAAATGATTCAGCAAGAAGATGTAAAAAATCCTCTTTCGGATCAAAAGATCGTCGAAATTCTCAGAACCGATAATATCGACATTGCCCGCCGCACGGTTGCTAAATATCGCGACGTGCTCGGAATTCTTTCTTCCGGAAAACGTAAAAAAATCATATAAATTCAAAGTCAAATCTTACAAAAGAGGTAGCCATGGTTCTCAACATCAGTTTCAAACATATGAAAACGAGCGATCACATTAAGGATTACACCGAAAAAAAATCTGAAAAATTGAAAAAATATTTCAAAGGAAAAATTCATGTCACATGGAGCTTTTCTGTCGAAAAAGACACGATGATTGCTCACTGCCATCTCCTTGGAAATCACATGGATTACTTTGGTGAAGCGATGACTGAGGATATGGAAATCTCCATTGACCGGGCAGTAGAAAAAATCGAGAAACAAGTTCGCAAACATAAAGAAATCGTAAAAGATCATCTCCATAAAAATGCACGACGAACACCGGACGTGGATTAATTTTAAGGTTCGAATTTAAAGAGAGAAATTTCGCCATCCTCATCGATCCTAACATTGATCATTTCTCTGAGAATGCTACAGTAGCAGTTAAAGGCAATCAACGATGAGAATCGCGATTTTATCGAGAAATAAAAATCTTCACAGCATTCGAAGGCTCCTGCTCGAAGCCAAGAAATCTCATATTTCTTGCGACGTCATTGACCCGCTCGATTGTCAACTCATTGTCAGTGGCAGAAATTCATGCGTTCGAGTGGGTAACAAAGTGCTTCCACATTATGATGCGGTTTTACCTAGAATCGGGGCGTCGATAACAGATTATGGCCTAGCCGTCGTTCAGCAATTTGAGTCCCTTGGCACTTACGTTTTAAATGGGTCTCGAGGAATCGCCGAATCCCGAGACAAAATGAGGTGTCTTCAGATTCTCAACCAGGCGGGAATTCAAGTTCCCCCCAGCGTCCTGACTCGAAATCTCAAATCCGTCCGAAATGCCGTCGAAGCAGTGGGCGGACTCCCAGTCATACTCAAACTTCTTAAAGGAACCCAAGGCGTTGGTGTGATGCTCATGAATCTCCCTATTTCGGTGGGCTCGGTCATGGACACGCTTCGCGCCTTAGATGAAGATGCAATCATTCAGCAATTTGTAGGCGAAGGCGCTGGCCGAGATTACCGCGCATTTGTCTTAGGAAATAAAGTTGTAGCCGCTATGCAAAGAACCGCTCCCGAAGGTGAGTTTCGGTCGAATATTCATCGAGGTGGCGAAGGAAAGCTCGTTAAGCTCCCAAAGACCTACGAAACCGCAGCGGTCCGCGCAACCCGCGTTTTAGGACTTCAAATAGCGGGCGTTGATCTCATGGCGAGCTCTCAAGGACCGGTGGTGATTGAGGTCAACAGCTCTCCCGGATTTGAAGGGATTGAAAAAGCAACGGGCCTCAATATTGCTGGAGCAATGATCAAGCACATTAGAAAAAGCGCGAAAAAATAATCAATTCGTCACTTGAATCGACACGAAGCCCGTGTAGTAGGTGGCCTCAATGCTTCCGCCGGCTCCCGACACCCAGTTCAAAACTCGTCTAGCTTGGCCAGGCAAGTCTATTGTAAAGTCTCGCCGCTCGATTCGCGCTGTGAGGACAGCGGGACACATCCGAGCTCTGGAGCGGAATAAAGAGTTTCCCTTTTGGATGCGTGATCCACTGGATCCTAAGGGACAGGATATCTATCGCAAAAGCGCAGAGACTCATAATCGAATTGCATCATCAGCTCAACACCCTTGCCCGAGAAAATAAAAAACCTAATACAAACGTGTATATAGGAAATTTCCTAATGACTGTAGCGAGATTACGGCAAGATTGAATGTTGCCACTGATAGGGTACGAAAGTTTTAATCGGGTCTTATTATTAGCTTTGCGGGCCATAAATTTTCACGTATAACGCTTTGAGTTATAGAAATATAGCGCATTAAGCCATTCAAGGTGAGATGTCATTTAATTTTGGAGAAAGAGAATTTATGAATTTAAGAATATTTGTTTTATCGATGACAATTGCAGTTTTGGCCGTACCCAGTTTTGCCGCAGAAAAAACCTTCAAAATGTATCATGAACCTCGCGCTGAGGTGGATACTGGTTGTGACGCCTATACTGAGCTTAGACTTGATATTCGTGGCAAGACGGCGGTTGCAACCTTGGTCAACAGGCTTGCAGGTACCTGCGATCTTCATGTCTCCCCAAAGAAGCGTGCTTACGTCTTCAACTTAGCTGATACGGATTGCGGAACAAAAACCTACTCATGGACAGACGGAGCAGATTATGAGGCCGAATTGGCTGACAATCGCACTAGAACTTGCGAAAATGTGATACCTGCTTTAATCGTTCTCAAAGAAATCAATCAGAACGATGGCACGGTTAGTGTCCTTTATAGCATATAGCAGAGATCTTTAATCAATTTGGCTCTGGCTCCAGGAGTCTCGCGATAGGTCGATTCCTGGAGCCGCTGTCTTGTTGATCATCAAAGCACTTGTTTTTTGAACGCGCTCTCACCACCTACTCATTGAATTAATGTCCTCCTACTTTAGTCAATACGCCTGTAGCGGTGAGGCTCATACCATCATCCTTTCGAGATTTTAATTTTTAGACTGCCTTCACAAAAAGTGAGGCAGTCTAAAAATTAAAATCGAGAACAACGATGCGCCTCAGCTGTTTTTTTGAGTTGAAGTTGGACGTAGATGTAAAACTAAACAGCACTCTGCAAACCGAACAGCCTACCGAGACTGCGACCGAAAACAGAAAACCGAAATGTGAATAAAATCCTATCGCAACTACCTACGTGCCAACTTCGAATACTTCGCCTTCGCCTTGCGCTTGAGCGTGACAGGCAACTTTTTCTGATACTCCCCAATCGTCAAACATCCGTAAATCTTCTTCACCAACATCGAATTTACCTGATCGGATAGCTCTTCAATAATCGATGACTCCAATGATTTGGGTATAATGACGTTTTTCTTCCTTAAAAAACTAAGATAATCGACTACTATATTCCCAATAAATACCTTGCGGTTCGCATCAGAATCCTGAAAGTTATAGAGATGTTGTTCAAATATGACGTATAGGGGATCTAGTTGTTCGGTTTTACCGGTCATTATGTTAATTACCTCTCAACCATTCTTCGGAAGGCGAGCAAACAACCTTGAGCACCAGAATTAAGCCCCAGCCCTTGCCAAAAACTAAGGAATTTCAGAAGTTTAAGCTGTGGCTGGAACAAGCAAAACGCGTGTTAATTTCGACCCACGCACTGCCGGATGGCGATGGCCTCGGTGCCGAGGCCGCAATGTTTCATTATTTGAAACGAGCACGAAAAGCCTGCAGAGTTTATAACCCTGACCCACTGCCCAAGAGATATCGATTTTTAGACCCCAAGGGCACTATCCTACTAGGACCCCGCGAGGTCGAACTTTGGGATACTTGCGATCTTTGGGTCATTGTGGATACGAACGATCCCAGACGTCTTGGCAAACTTTGGAGTGAGCTTTCACTTCGAGCAAAAAAAATTGTATTTTTAGACCACCATCCTGAAATCGAAGGCGCCGGAGAGGTTAACTATCCGCCTCACGCTCTCCTTGTTTCGGATACAGCATCGAGCAGCATTGGTGAGCTGCTCTTTCATTTATTTGGCGAGCTCAATCTCGCGAAAATAAATAAAGACGTTGCACTCTGGCTTTATGTCTCTGTCATGACAGACACCAATAGTTTTCGCTACGCACGAACAACGCCCGAAGCACATCGGATTGCTGCAGAAATGATTCAGCTAGGAGTCAACCCCGAAGAAGTTTACCAGGCCATTTACTCCTCCAAAGAAGTAACCCACCTTCAACTTCTCGGCCATATGCTTCAAAATGTGAAAGTCGCCGGTGGCGGAAAAATTGCCTG
>ERZ1292625.3123-Hain-H41-01um-R1-3123-length-13962-cov-9_pt1 | contig 13962 bp, 19 predicted proteins | sample MGYA00564400_ERZ1292625 | MGnify/ENA primary metagenome ERZ1292625 (study PRJEB36523, sample SAMEA6512639) | groundwater metagenome | collected 2019-01-08 | study: AquaDiva: Metagenomics assemblies of 32 groundwater samples | reverse complement strand
GTAGTGGCGCACCAGCAGGTCTTAATGCTCGTGGAATATTTGTAAGAAACTCCGTGAGCCTTGAGATGGATAATGTTTACGTGTATGGTAATGCAGAAGGCATTGTTTGGGGAGAAACAAATGGTGTGGGAGCTATAACCACGCAACGTATTTCTCATAGTCAATCTCGTGTCAATACAGAGAATGGATTCGTCATCTATACTGGGCAAGGCTTCACGTTTGACAATTTTATCAGTGAATCTAATGGCGTAAATGCTGTTGGGTATGGTGGCATAATAAGAGCAATAACAGGTGCAACACTACCAGACCAAATTGCATTTAATAAGCCGCACTTTGAGGGGAACCGGCTAGGTTCACTGTTACTAACAAGTGATAATACACCTTCAGTTGTGGCACCAGGAAATGTTGTTTTTAATGCCGGCATTTACAACAAAGGAACCAATGCAGACAATGCTGCAGTAACTATTCAAGATGGCCAGGACATCACGTTTTGGAAGCCATTTTTTGTTGGTGATGAGGCTCCAGTGAAGTTGCTTGTAACTCCTGGTGTATTACGCGTGACTGTATGGTATCAGTATCGTGCTGGTGCTGGAGAGCCACCAAGTTATGGAGATGCAGTAACGCAAATTGATAATCTTTATAATGCCGATAGAGCAGGACTTGATATAAATGGCCAAGTGCTCGTCGATGTTAAAGCAGCAGGTACTGGGGTCACCCTGCTCTCTAAGGACTTTGGGTCGTCCACACGAGGACCTACCATAGCAATCGGGCGTAATTCGTCTGCAGGGCTTGAGTCTGCTGCAATTTTTCGACTTACAGAACGGTTAGGAACTGAATATCACTTTTGGGTCGATAATGCTGGTGATCTTCGTATACTTGGTGCCAACAGTCCCCCAAGTGTTGCAGACACTGCCGGAACTGTTGTAGGAACGCAAACTTCATCGTTGGCAGAAAAGAACCTCGGACCAGAGTTTACTGATTGGAAACTAGCACTTTCTGAGTTGCTCAGGACACCTGTATACAATTTTACTTACAAGGACGGTAAGTACAACAATGAGGTTTTCACGGGTATTGTAACAAATTTCTCTCCTTTATTTGGTATGGATAGAGAACCTATGGCTTTAGATCCTGCGACAGGGAATTTGGTAATTCCAGAACACGCGCCTCTTGGTGCGTCTATTGTAGACACACGGCCAGAGGGTAAAAGTCTAAACCAAGTATCATTGAATGGGTATCTCATCCTTGCAATCAAAGAGCTTGAGCGTCGCTTGGCTATTATTGAGGGTCGTTGAGTTATGCCTAGCATAATTACCAGCCCAGATTCCCCTGGAATAGACTTTGGTTCCTGGGACCACCATGATTTTGAGTATGACTATCCTGCTGGCCTTGATTTGAAGCCTGGCAGTACGCAGCACAAAACTATTCTTGGTCGTGTGATGCGTTATGGTATTGAGAGTGCCCGTGTAATATCGCGTCGTCATCGTTCCTGGGAGGACGTAGATGAGAAACTTACTGCGTATATTCCTACCACTGAGAAAGAAAAAGAAATCAGGGACAAAGATCGCCGGAAACCCGTTTCGATTGTTTTCCCATACTCATATGCAATACTGGAAACCTTAGTTTCGTATCTTGTTGCAGCGTTCTTTCCAGAGCCAATCTTTCGTTACGAAGGTATGGGACCAGAAGATATTGCTGGTGCAATCCTACTAGAAAAGGTTATCAATCTCCACTGTAATCACAACAAGGTTGCTTTGAACTTACATACAATGTTTCGAGATTGTAGTGTGTATGGATTTGGGGTAGTTAGCCCCCAATGGGTAGTAAAGCTTGGCAAAAAAGCTACTCGTGAGGGTACTGCTCAAGATGCGGTATTGTTTGAGGGCAATGCCCTAGCCAACATCGACCCATATCGCTATCTACCTGACCCAGCCATGCCTATTCATGATATCCAGCGTGGTGAATATGTGGGTTGGATGGATCGCACGAATTACATGGACATGCTTGCGGAAGAGCAAGTTGATGACGACCTTTTCAATGTACGATACCTACAGTATGTGTCATCGAAAGTTAGCTCGATTTTTGGTCTGAGTACGCATTCTAGTAGGCGTTCTAGTAGTCGTTATTGGGATATTTCATTAAACCGGCAGGTTAGCGATCCTGTGGATCAGTTGCATATGTATGTGAAGTTGATTCCAAAACAGTGGAAGCTAGGTAACTCAGATGTCCCTGAAAAATGGTTGTTTACTATCGCGGGTGATGCAGTTATTATTCGTGCGAAGCCGCTCGGACTTAATCATAATATGTTTCCAGTTGCTATATGCGCCCCTGACTTTGATGGCTACTCTCCTCTTGCTTATTCGAGATTAGAAATTCTGGGTGGAATGCAGACAGTCGTTGATTGGCTCTTCAACTCACACATTGCAAACGTACGCAAGGCTGTAAATGACAAACTGATCGTTGATCCGTTCCTAATTAATGTTAAGGATCTTGAGTCCAGTGAACCAGGTGGTTTTGTGCGTATGCGTCGGCCTGCGTGGGGTAAAAGCCTTATTGATAGTGCTGTAAAACAACTTGGCATAACAGACATTACTGCCAATAATATGCGTGACGTTGGGGCAGTCATCCAATACATGCAGCAAGTTGGTGGTACTGACAACCCAATTATGGGTTCGCTACGTACTGGTGGGCCGGAACGTTTGACTGGTGCTGAGTACCGTGGCACAGCCCAGGGTGCCATTTCGCGCCTAGAACGGATTGCCAAGATTGTTGGCGTACAAGCCATGCAAGATATTGGCTATATGTTTGCGCACCACACTCAACAGCTAATGTCAGAGGATATGTATGTCAAGGCCAGCGGTGACTGGCCTAAACAACTGATGCAGACGCTTGGTGTCCAAGATGATCGTGTGAAAGTGTCCCCCAGAGACATTATCGCCGATTATAACCTACTTGTTCGTGATGGCTCTATACCTGGCGGTAATTTCTCTGATGTATTCGTACAGTTATTTAAGATTATTTCCGAAAACCAGCAGCTATTACAAACATTCGATATTGTTCGCGTATTTGAATACATTGCAGTTAATGCTGGAGCGAAAAACATTGACAGTTTTAGGTTGAAGCAAGTACCGCCAGTGCAGCCGCAGATTATACCAGATGAACTGGCACTAGCTCAGGCGCAACTTGGCAATCTAGTTCCGATTGGAGGCGTGAATGGAACAACAGCAGGATAGCAATGTCGATGTGGTCATTACTGCTACCTATGATGATTACCTAGCATTTCTGGTATCATCTGTGTGGCGGGATATGCAAACCGAACTTAGTGTGCAGAAGGGTATGATCGAAGATGCTTTGGCGGCAGCTGATAAACCACGAGAAATCTACCGTCTGCAAGGCAAACTAGAAGCTTGCAAGGATTTTCTTGGTATGCCAGAAGACTTCACTAGACTTTTGGAGGACCGATTCAATCAGCCCACGCCTTCTGAGGCTGTGGAGGCTGGCGAAAATCTTACAAGTGATGTTTACTATGACCAGTTGCTCGATGAATTTAAAGGAGAGTAGTGATGGAAATGGATTACGACTTACTAGATATTAGCCCAAGTAGTGATGCTGTTGTCACTGATGTGCCATCCACGGCTGATACTCCCTCAGTGACAGAGCCAGTTGTAGAGCCAACCTCTTCTACTACTCCTGAAAAGGAGCCGGCCTCACAGCTCGAAGATGCCTTTGATGACTCTGTACCACTCACGCCACGTGAGCGCATACTCATGGAACGCTTGGAGAGAATCACTGGTGAGAACCTTTCGCTGACTACTGCCAAACCGACTGAAGCAGTACCTATCACGCCTGCAGCTGATGCTGTACGTAATTTTATGGAAGGTCTTGACATAAACGATGTACTGGCCACGTCCGAGAATTTGAATAGCCTTCTCACGACCGTCTACAATGAGGCAATGACTGCATCGAGTAAACTATCTGCAGAGCAAATTCTCCAAAATTTGCCAGGCATCATATCCTCATTTCATTTACAGCATCTCACTATGACCAAAATGGTTGATGACTTTTACGGCCGCAACCCAGATCTGCAGCAAGTCAAGCAGACCGTGGCTACTGTTGCTAACAAAATCGCTGCCGAACATCCAGAGTTTACTCCCGAACAGGTGTTTGATGCAAGTGCAGTGGAGGCACGAAAGCTGTTACGAATTAGTAACATTGCGCCCACTACTACCACACCAAAAACTAAGCCTGCATTTGCCCCGGCAACTAATGGTCGTGTCCGTGAGAGAGCACCAGTGCTTACTGGTATTGAAAAGGAAGTCCTTGACTTAATCACATAAATGCCAGATTCATTTATTGAAGTGAGGAGGAATTATGGCCGAACTTGATGCAAGGATCTTAACCAAGCTGGAACAGATACGAGTCCAGCAGAATGATAGGTTGGATCAGCTCATTGTTGAACAGCGGACTCTGGCCAAGTCACAGGAGAATCTCTTAGGTTATATCATGGACATTCTTCGGGACATTCGACTAGGTTTGTCTATAGCAATGGGTGAGGACTTAACTAATTACTCCGAGCATGATGTGCTTAATGAAGAGGGAGGGGTGTAATGGCATACCTTGATGCCCGAATTCTCGACAAGCTCACCAAGATTCTTGCTAAGCAGACAGAGGAGGTTACAAGCCTCGTAACGCCTGAGCAGCAAGATTTGGATGCCATTGTGGCGTCCAACAATCGTTTAATAACCATGATAGGAGAACAGAATGATCTATTAGCTCAAATGCTTCTAGAAATGAAGCAGGTCAAATTGGGAATGTCCATGGCTTTGGAAGAGGACCTCGCAGAGGTCTTCCAGGATTCAGGGGAAACTGTAAGTGTCAATGCTTAATCGGAGAATAGTATGTTTGGTCGACTGAAAATCGGTCCAGCAACGTACATGAATGGAATGGACAACGTTGTCCCACGTGGGTCGAGAGAAGGCGCCGTAGTCACGGCGAACGTAGGAACCAAATACCTTGAGATGGTGCGTGAGGATAGGGTGTTTGTCTACACCATTCTATCGCAGGCTATCATTCTCACTGCTACCACTGGTGGACATCCCACCATTATCAATCCGTCTGGTTCTGGTCGTTTGTTTGTACCACTCGCCCTGCGGGTTGCATGGATTTCTACTGCGTACACGGCCGGTGCTCTGGCCTGGGCGGTAACACGAAATGTCGGTGTCGGTGCGGCAACAGCTGGTGCAATCCTTACTGCAACCTTGGTTGCACAGGTGAGTGCTAAAGTTAGTGCTAACACCGGCAACACATCGAAGATGTTGTGGTCGCCCACGACCAATACTTTCACTGCCGCACCGGTGGTAACCTTTGCTGCAGGCATTGGGCATGTACTAACCGCTGTTGACACTCCTGACTACGCCACCTATGATGGCGAAATTGTGGTCGCGCCTGGAAACTCTATCTCACTGGTCTACACTGTTACGACCATGACATCGCTCGTGAGTACCACCATCTGGGGTTATGAGCCAGATGAATAACCACTAACCAAGGCCTGTTTTAGTGTGTGGGCGGCACTCGCCGCCCTCGCACTGAGGAGCTAAGATGCCTACGTTTTCACCGCGGATCTATCGAATTGATCAGGAGATTCCCAGTTCTCATCAGGTGGTGCCAAAAACTGCTGCATACCAAATGGTTCCACGCGACACGCTGGTGAAGGTTGTTCCCACTGTGAGTTCTTTTGGTGTTACTTTGCCCCCGGTAGCCTTGTGTGCTGGAGGCCTTTACGTGATTAAGCAGTTGTCAGGGAGCAATCGTGTTACGATTGTTGACAAAGGCGATGTGAACTATCCGGTAAGTATACCACTAATTATTCCTACTGGAGCTGTAGTGCTTTACAGCGATGGTGAGCAGTGGTACACTATTTTCCACGCAGCAATGTGAGGATACTTGTATGCCATTTCTAGGAATGCGAGGAACAGGTGATTGGGGTCCAGAAGAGCGGCCGACAAACTACCGCCAGGGCATACTTTACCTTTACCCAAATGGCATGGCGCCATTGACAGGTCTCTTGTCAAAAATGGGTGAGGAGAGAGTGGATGATCCACAGTTTACTTGGTGGACGAAAACCCTTGCCCAGCAAAGTGCTGCTGTTACGGGCATTTTCTCGAATAGTGGTCTGAGTAGACCTTATAGTGGTAGGGGAAAAGCCGGAGATGCTGTCTTTGTCAAGATAGCTGCTGACAAAGCCTCCGAGTTTAAGGCATCACATCAAGTACTGCTACGTTTGTCTACCAACCTAAACCTTGATACGCAATCTAAGGCGACTGCTGTGGTCATCAATGGTGCTAGTTCATATTTGAGCTGCACACTGCTTGAAGCTGATGACAATGGTGGCTCAGTAAACCTGTCATCAATAGACACTGCACTAATTTCAGGTAATATCAATCCTGAAGGTGGTGCTATGCCGGATAGTGTGGCATATGATCCGGTGAAGTTTTCCAACTTCATCCAAACGTTCCGTACATCGTTGAGTATTACTCGTATTGCTCGACGTACTCGCCTCCGCACTGAGGATGCCTACAAAGAGGCCAAGCGGGAATCGTTGGAGTTGCATTCCATTGAAATCGAAAAGGCAATGTTCTGGGGCATTCCGACTGAGAACATTGGTGCCAATGGCAAGCCTGAGCGAACCACGCAAGGATTAATTCCTTTCATTCGTCAGCATGTGCCAGGCAATGTCAGCAACTACACTACCGATCCCGCCTATGCTGGTATGGATTGGCTAACCGGCGGCGAAACGTGGTTTGATACTATGCTAGAGCTGGTGTTCCGTTTCGGTTCAATGGAAAAGATGGCATTTGTTGGTAGTGGTGCGTTGCTAGGCATCAACAAACTAGCCAAATCCAGTGGCCAGATTTTCCTCAAATCCATGGATATGTCGTATGGGCTCAAAGTCGTAGAATGGATAACACCGTTTGGTACGCTGTACCTAAAGACGCATCCATTGTTTAGCTTTGATACCGCAACGCGCAATGCCATGGTCATCTTTGAGCCGAAAGAACTGAAGTATCGTTACATTGACGATACGCATTTCGTCGAAGACGATGGCAAACATGGTGCTAGTCGTGTGGATGGCACCAATGAGGAGTGGATTACTGATTGTGGTATGGAACTGCACTTCCCAACAAAGTTTGGTTTCTTGAGTGGCTTCAATCAAGATAATAAACTGGCTGCATGATTGCTAGCAGATTCAACTTTTGAAGGGAGGAATTTTATGACGCTGCTAGCTGTGCGGCAACATTTGGTGGAGTTAAGTGGTCGCTACGATTTAGTGATTGATTCCCTCAACTGGGCCAATGCTGGCGCTGACTTCTTTATCCAGGCTGGTCAGCGCTGGCTTGATCGAAGTGGAATCATCCCCAAGTCTGATGCTAAGTATTACAAGGTATTGGCTGAGGGCGCTTGGTATGACCTCATTCCTAACTGTCGCAATATTAAGGAGGTATGGATAAGCAATAGTGATGGCAACAAGTGGAAGCTAACCAAGCGTGAGCTTGGTGACATGCTCTACTTCAGTGCAAACGATGAAAGTCTCAGGAATCCATCGCTGATACCTATTGATGTAGATGGAAGTAATATTCTCAAAGATCCTGGGCAACTAACCAAAGGATCACCAATTAACTACACTCCCGTGGTGGTTCGTACATCGCCAGAAGTGATCGGCACAGTAACCATTGATAGATTTGGTCCCGCCACATACAATGATACAACGCAAGATCACTACAACCTTGATGGCATAGTATTCTTGCCACCAGCAAAGTCCGGGCATGTATTAGAGGTGACTGGCCAGTTCTACCAACCAAAGTTGACAGTTGATGGCGACAAAAACTTCTGGTCTGAACAAGAAGAGTTCATTCTCGTACTAGCTGCGTGTCGTGCCATTGAAGTAACGATGCGAAACCAACAAGGGGTAGCTGATTGGGAGAGTGCTATTCGCAATGAGACTATGGGTTTGGAGTTTGATCTCATTGAAGAAATGAGTGCAGAATCACGAGGAATAGTTGGATGATAAACTTTAATTGCCTTAAATGTGGTACCGTACATGAAGTAAAAGAATTTAGGTCTACAGATACACCAAATATTATCAAGGTACCTTGTATCTGTAGTTGCATTATGCAGGTGACTAAACCTTGTGATGATTTAGAGGCATATGAAATCGGCACTTTTTGCCCGCCTCCGATTGCTGCTGTGTATGATTATGACTGTTAGGGAGGTCAACTTTGGATTTTACCGTGTTCATAGTACAGTTGTGTATGGAGGAGGGTGTGAGACTTAGGGTCTACAGGGATCTTTTTGGTCATTTAACTGTAGGCGTTGGCCATCGAGTGAAGTCTGTTGACAAGCTTGGGGTTGGTGCCGAGATAAGTTTGTTAAGGTGTGTTGATTTACTAGAACAAGATATGCAAATTGCCTACGAGACCTGTCAGCGGTTGTGGAAGGATTTTACGCTGTTTCCTACTAAGGTACAGCTGATACTATGTGATATGGCGTTTAACTTGGGTGCTGGAAGATTACGCACGTTTAAGAACATGGTGTGGGCTGTTGACCAACAGCAATGGAGTATTGTTGCAGACGAAATGGCAAAGAGTCGTTGGTATAAACAGGTAGGTACTAGAGCAGTTAATCTTGTGCAACGTATGCGTGAGGTAGCACAGTGGAGCGAAAATTCATAAAAGGTGATTGCATCGAGGATTGCTTAGATTCCATTGATCTCATTCTACAGAGTTGGGCACCAAAACTTGCCATGCATGTTATTGGCATAATTCCGCCCATTCCAGTGTTGCACCACCAAAAATTAGCTGATGTGGATGGTTGTATATTTGCTGGAATACTTCCGTTTACTGGGAAAATTTCTAAGGCTTTTCTTGCGATTGGTAAGTATAATGTAAAACCAATTACTGTTAGGATTGATATTTACTCTGAGATCACTCGTGCCGGTGCTCGCATCGAAGCCGACAAGCCAATTGTTTCTTACTCATCTGAGATCAGTATTAATGCAGGAGATGTTATAAGAGTTAGAATTGTTCCTGCTGATGGTGCAGAGGAATTTCTTATTGGAATACTTTGTCACCCAGAAATTACATCTGCTGATAAGGAGGTACGGCTCATTTCAGAGTTGAAAATGTTTGATAGCATGAAGGAAACATAACATGCCAACCAAAGTAAGGAAGAATTCAGATGGTGGGTATAGTGTGCGCACACCTAATGCGGTGCATGCCAAGAACACCACCAAGGAGAAGGCCGAAGCGCAAAAGCGTTTGCTTGATGCTATTGAGCACGGCTTCGAGCCAATGGGCAGAGTTGCTAAGGGTGGTACGAAGGGTAATCGAAGTGGCGGCGAAAATGGCGCGTTTCATGACAAGAGGAGTAAGCTGTAATGAAAAAGAATGGTAAGAATGTGCCTGATGGTCAGACAGTGACGGAATCAATGGGACCTTCGCGCAGCGAGGCTATGCGGCCGGCAAAAAGTATGGATTCCCCTATGGGCGACAATAATGCTAAGGCCAAGCGAGCTGAGAAGGATGCAGTGGTCAGCGGCGGCACTCGGGGAAACCGAAGTGGTGGAATGATGGGGGAGTTCTATGATAAGAGAAGCAAAATGTAATGCGTGAATACCAAATCCCGTTCATTAAGCAACTAACCAGTGGATTGCATAGTTTTGCCACGAACACTCTCAGCAATCCGCAGTTGTTTGAGTGCTACAACCTTATGCCGGTTGAGCAAGGGCTCCGTGGGCACGAGACTATTTATGGGATTGGTTTGACCAGTGCGTACTTTAACTATCTACAAATTAGGGATCAAGCTGGTGTGTCTTGGTACTGGTACCCAGTCTTTGATGGTCACATTCTTGCCGGCTCTGTTGTGCCAAGTGAGCCATCCACTGGTTATGACGCAGTTGCAATAACGCCTACGACCGTACCCTATTGGGTGGAGGTATTTGATGCTACCAATACTACTTGGTATCTTTATCCTGACACAGTTGCCGGTTGGACCAGAGCACGCGATACCAAGCCATCTATTGGAACTGGTATGAATGATCTGTTGTGGCGGGGTACAACAGGCGAGTTTTGGAGAATCCGGTACGATGCAGTTACCAACACACGCTATGCGGTGAAGGCATGAATCGGCCAGTGGGTACTTGCACATGCACAGCAATCAGTGTTTGCGGTGCTTGTTTGGAATACGCCAAGTATGAAGATTTCTTGCTCAGAAAACGACGTTGGCGTAAGAAGAATAATGAGCGCTGTAGGTTGGTTGATCGTAATAGGTATGCGAAAACGAAAGTACGTGACTTTCACCGATATTCAAAACGTCAGGATCAGAATATACAATGGCAGAAAAACCATCGTATGTTGTGCACTTTAGCGCAGAAAAAAAGTAGGGCAAAACGTCATGGCCTTTGATGCGATTGTCGAATCATCTACGCCTACACTCAAGCTGCCAACAGCAGTGCGCACTACTAATGCCGACGTTACAACATGGCCGTGGCCTAGACTATTCCAAACCAAGTATCATTTGTTTTGTGCAACGCGCCAAGCCTCAGGTAACTTGTACTTGTCAGAAGTTCTTTTCGAGAACGGCCGCACTATCCTTACTGCGGTGCTAGATTTGGGCGCTGAAGCACTAATTGAAACCATTGACATTGCCGATTTTGGTTTGTATTATGTAGTATCAACTTATGGACTCACAGCTGATGCAGTGCCTGTGCCAAGTATCAAAACCTATGTTAAGAATTTGAGTGCAGCAAGCAAGTTCCAGTCTTTAGATGCTTTCACGACACCTGCTATGGGAGTGGTATGCAATTATCAGGGCCAACTCATTGGTGGTAACATTGTGAATGTCGCAGCCAGCAAATGGTCTGACCTAAATTCTGATGCTGTTGTTTGGAGTGGTGTTGGTAACCTGGACTTTGATCCTAGCTATGATTTCACTGCTGGCTTTATGTCTGGCCAATTCCCGTATTCAGTTGGCAAAGTGCCAACAGTGTTTAAGATAATGCCACTTCATCCACGTGGATTGGTCATTTATAGTGAGGCCGGCAAATTTTACATGACTCCAGAACGTACCGAAACTGGCTTTGCGTATGGTGTGCGGCGGCTTAGTGATCTCGGTATTACTTCTGGCAATCACGTTGCCGGCGATGAGTTCGTTCATGGATTCATTGACTTGCATAGGGACTTTTGGATACTGGAAAGCCAGAAACAGGAATCTACACCTGGAGGTAATTATAAGAAGCTTGGTTACAGAGATTACATCCAAGAACTTTTTGATTATACTTCCAGTGAGGATCACCGTGTCATCGTCAGTTACATTCCAATGAATAGGCGATTTTATATTAGCAATGGCAATAGGTGTTTGATCATAAACGAGTTTGGTGCATGCCATGTTTTTCAATCTGTTAGTTCTATAGTAAAGCTAACTGACGGTAAATTATATGGAACTTTCAAGAATAACCCTGATACATCTGCCCTGATCATTACAGACGAGTTAGATTTTGGCAGTCGTGGGTTCAAAACGATTGAGTCTATTGTAGGTGGAGTCGACAAGCCAAAGGATGCCATTGCACAATACACGGTAGACTGGCGGCAATCACGTGCAGATAATTTTAGTAGGCTTCCCTGGCGGAATACTAGTCCTAGGGGTGAGGCACGCATTGGTGTTACGGCTGGTGGGTTCAGATTGGGTGTGAGAGTGAGTAATTATGTCGATGCTGAGGTTGAGTGGCTTGCAGTAAACATTAAGTTTCCGGATAATCGTTTCAAGCGTGGTCCGAGCTTGGCCGAGGCTAACCTCGTAAGTACACGAAATGAGGCTTGATATGAATAGTTGGGTAAGCATTGTCCAATTATTTGTGGCATTTATGTCTTCTGTAATAATGCCCATTCTTCTATTTGTTATTACAAAGCATGCAAATACAGCTGCAAAGAATGCAGAGAAAGTTGTGCATGATATTGAAGATTTGGGTAAAAAGCTCGACAGTCACATACTTTGGCATTTAGGTGGGCATAAAGAATGAAACTTCTAAAGTTCTCCCCCACTCAAATAATGGAAAATTGGCCATACATAAAAGAGTGCATCCTGTTATCCCTTCCGCCCTATGTACTTGCATCCCAGGATACCTTGCTACGGATTCAGGAGCAGTTGTTAGTTGAGTATCTTGAGTGTTGGGCTTGCGTCGAGGATGACCTTAAAAAATTCCTTGGAATTGTTACAACACAAATTGCCGTGGATGATCTAACACTAACACGTAACCTGTTGATATTCACTGTCACCATTACGGAAGAACACGAGGACGATATCTGGTTACAGGGATATGAATACCTAAGTAAGTATGCAAAGGTACGTGGATGCGCTAGCATAATCGCGTACACAAACCAAGAACAAGTGGTTATGCTGGCAACAAGGCTGCAGGGTGATACGAGTTGGCGAATGCTGCGATTTCCATTACTTGATTCAAAAGTTGAACCTACGAATTGAGGTTAGCTATCATGGGTGGTGGTAGTGCGGGTTCAGTAAGTCATTCTGCTTACTTGGAGAGTATACACAAAGAATGGTTGGGTGCAACGCCTGGGGCTGCAAATGCTAACGTAAATCGTAGCATTGTTCAGATAATGAACACGGCACTTACTGCTGGTTCGTCGCCATTTCTGGGATTTACCACATACAATCCAGACGCTGATATTACCAGAAGCCAATCTGCACTAGATACTTTCCAAGCATATTTTAACGCACTCAATTACCTTACAGACCCTAATGCCATATTAGGCGTTGTATATCCAGCTATTCCTTTAGAAAGTGCTACTACAGATGTAGCGGTACTTGATACTACGCCTTTGGATATTGATGTACTAGATACTACAGTATTAGATACCACGCTACTTGATGTTGCCATACTAGATACTGCAACCCTAAATGTTCCTCTATCTTTTACAGATGTCTTAGACACTGCTACACTACCAGTAGCTACACTGGATACTTTTGTAGTATCAACTGCCCAAGTCAATGCCGACGTGGATGCGTTTAGTGCGGTATTAGAAGCTGATCTTAATCAGCTAACTCTGCCGCGTTACAAAGCAAGTATGCTTAATATTGGAGCTGTCTTAACGTCAGCCTTTGTCATAGGCGAAGCATTATTGCGGGCCGAAAAACTACGGCAAGTTGCACAGTTTACAGCAGAGTTGCGTTACAGGTTATTTCTACAAGCAGACGAAATAAATGCGCGCTTTATGTCGGAGCGGCGAGAAAGAGATGTAGGATTCCGCACACAGTTTGAGGAACTAACAGCACGATTCAAAATGCACCGAAAAGATAAGCTTACTGAATACAACGTGCTCAATCAAACTACGGCCATGCAGTATAACATTCAATTTCAGGAGCTAACAGCGCGATACAAACTGCAGTTTGCCGAGTTGACCTCACGTTACAAGCTACAGTTTCAAGAAGTATCTGCCCGATTCAAGATTGAGTTCATGCAAACTACAGCGCGATACAAGCTGCAACACAAAGACAAAGCAACGGATTACCAGGTACAGTTTCGTGATCTCAACGCGAAGTTCAAGTTGCAGTTTGCTGAGTTAACAGCGGGATTCAAGAATCATTCACAAGAAATAAATGCACGCTTTAAGGAGCATCGACAAACTGTATTACGACAGATGGTTTCTGAATCTATGAAAGAGCTGTTGGATGAGGCACGATTCAATTCAGAGTGGACAAGACTCAGCATAGAAGCCAACAGACTGCGAATCATCGCAAAATCAGAACAGTCACAAGAGCAGTTGCTTATAAATGAGCACAATGCTAGGTGGGACTTGGAGGTGTATGCTTATGGAACAGCGGTAATGGGTGGAATTGGTGCGGGAACATTACTACCAGGAAAGAAGTCGAAGGCAGTTAGTGCATTGGCTGGTG
>ERZ1292625.1983-Hain-H41-01um-R1-1983-length-20803-cov-4_pt2 | contig 13969 bp, 21 predicted proteins | sample MGYA00564400_ERZ1292625 | MGnify/ENA primary metagenome ERZ1292625 (study PRJEB36523, sample SAMEA6512639) | groundwater metagenome | collected 2019-01-08 | study: AquaDiva: Metagenomics assemblies of 32 groundwater samples | reverse complement strand
TCAAGATTTTACGGTGATTGTTGATTACGCGCACACACCCGACTCGCTCAAAGCACTCTACGGTGCGTATCCACATCAAAAAAAAATCTGCGTGCTCGGTAACACGGGTGGCGGACGAGATACATGGAAGCGCCCTGAAATGGGGCGCATCGCAGACGAGATGTGCGACACCGTGATACTCACCAATGAAGACCCGTATGACGAAAACCCTCGTGCAATAGCCGATGCGATGGCTGCGGATATGACACGAGCGCCGACGATCATCATGGATCGACGCGAGGCGATTAGAGAAGCCTTTCGACTCGCTTCGCTTGCGGAGGGCAGAAATCAATGCTGCGTATTAATTTCAGGAAAAGGGACTGACCCATTCATCATGGGCCCGCGTGGGAGTCGTCAAAAATGGAGCGATGCACAGGTCGCGAGAGAGGAGCTCGAAAAAAATAGTACACTGAGGACATGAACGCGGTGCGTGATCTTATTCTTTTTATTCTTTTTCTTATCATGCTCGGTGTGGTCTGGGTGTACTCGGGTGGTGCTGAACGTTCGATAGCGCGTGGTGGCGCACTCCTTGAACCACCAGCGCCACTCGGCGGTGGACGAGCATATGATGTGCCGTCGGTCGCACTGCGCCCAAGAACGGCACCTGATGATGACGATGACACTAACCCCAGTGGTTGGGGTCCCTCCGTGGTCACTACATTCACTAACTTTCTGGGCACTTTTTCTGAAGAGAGCTCTCCCTATGCTAAGTATGTGACGCTTGAGCGCGGGCGCGCTGACTCTGATCTCGCCGGCGAGTATGTGATTATTCGCGTATCAAAATCTGCACCGAGCAAAGTCACGGTGAGCGACTGGCGAATAGAATCAACACAACAAAATATCGGGGTGTCACTCGGCTCGGGTACTGAACTGCCATCAGCAAACCAAGTAAATATCGAGGGCCCAATAACGGTAAATCCGGGCGCGGTGCTCTATGTTTCGACGCGACGCTCAGAAGTGGGAGTGTCGTTTCGCACCAACATCTGCACAGGGTACTTTGAGCAGTTTCAAAACTTTACACCATCTTTAAAACTCGAGTGCCCGCGTGCGGACGATGAGGCAGAACGCCTGATAAACGTCGCTGGCCTCCCTGACATGTGTCGTGATGAAATAGATAAGCTCGGCAGGTGCATCTATCACATCAACGCGCTCCCCGGCGCCATTGGCGCTCTGTGTCAGGATTTTTTACTGACGAAAATGACGTACGTCGGCTGCGTTAATCAACACAGAAACGATCCTGGTTTTTACAAAGACGAATGGCGGCTCTACCTCAGACGTGATCAGCAACTTTGGAAATCAAAGTACGAACGCATACGCCTCGTCGACGAGAACAAAAAAGTTATCGATGTCGTAAGCTACTAGTCGCTGTAGCCAGGACGAGGAGATGAATTCTCGCGCCACAACAGATACCCAACCCCAAGTACCGCCAACGGTATCAGTAAAAGTCCGCCAGTAGTGAACAGTCCAGAAAATACACCGCCAATGCCTCCAAGTATCCCAGCGGTAGTATAGCCAGTCGCCGCCGCTGCGGGAATGATGTTAAAAGCACCCAAGAGAATCGTCCCTAATGCAAGCAGTGCACCAGGAATAGTTGCAAACCAAGATGCATTCCTACTTCCGCTGAGGTCGTTGTAGTGATCCTTACCGCCGCCAAAAAATCCACCGACGTCAGCAGTTTTAATTTGCGTTGGCTTCATTCCAAGCTGTTCATGAGCTCTGGCGTGTACGTCTCGCTGGAGGGTGCCGTTGTACATTTCGTTGTTCACTGGAACTTTAAACTCTTGTTTTATCGGACGTACTCCTTCGCCTCTCGGCAGAGTCCAAATAAGTCTTGGCTCTGATCTTTCAAGATGTTCGCCTTTTTTTCGAAAAATAGTTGCCATAATTTATTTTAATCCTTCTCTTGCTTTTTGTATCGCTTCTTCATGCTGCTGACCACGACGAGGTCGCTGAACGCGTTTCAATGTATCAGCGTAGGCAAAAATTGACCGGACAACTCCTCTCACCTGCTCTGAAACGTGGAATGGCTGCATATCGGTATTATATCATACCTATCAACTCCGTCAATGGTTCCTACTGTCGTCTGCGTACAACATTGATTATTTGTTCTTTGGTTTCCGACGCTTTTTGTATTTGCCGATACCCAATTTCTTATCTATCTTATTACCCGCCCAATTAAACGGCGAGGACACAAGTTTGTAAGATAGGTAGATTGCAGAGGGTGTAAGAGCCCACGCAAGGCCAAACACGCCAAACGTTGAAATACCAAGCGCAGTTGCAGTTGCAGTAACAAGTGCGGGACCCGCAAACATCAACGCTAACGCACCGCCAACAATAGCCACTGGGACATACCAAATGAGCGTTTCAATCGCTGCAGTGCTAAAGTTGATATCCTCAAATTTTTTTTGCTCATCATCTGAATCTCCATCATCGTCATCTCCTTCACCCGGTAGCATCGCTCGCTCAACGGGTGCTTGTCGTACTGGCTCCCCTATTTGTTCAAGTATGCGAAACGCTTCAGCCTGAACTCGCGGCTCGCGTCCAACCTTGGGCGACAATCGCTTTTCAATGATCGGGGCTTCTGGTTGTGGCGCGTGTTCTGTCATATGACTACGAAGGCCAGATTACATTTTTCATTCTCTGCTTGAAGTTTGCAGTGTAGCGCTTATTTATCTTTTTGAATGATGGCTTGTGTTTCGTGATTCCAACCATTCTTCCAATCGCTGCACCCGAACCAACTACTGTGTAGTCGATGAGTGAAGCAAGTTGGTATGCTGCGTACGTTGCACCAACCATGGCAACGATACCTAAAATAGGAGCTACCAAAAATGGAGAAACACTTACCGCGGCAGCGATTGAGCCTACGAGTTGAGTATAAAATAATCCGATACTCAAGCCAGCCAGTACAACACCTCTCGCAAGAGTCATAACGAAGAGACCCTCAGCGGTAACCCCGGCTACCGTTCTTGGCTCTTCTGGTTCATCGTCTGCTGCAAGGGTTGCATCTCCGGTGTCTGTGTCTGGATGTCTGTCGACACCCTCAGCAATGGGTTTTGTTTTCTCATCCTCTGTCAACACAGGTGCTGCTGCCGCTTCACGGCGACGAACAAGGGTTGGGTCGCTCTCCATAACTTGCTGAACGAGAATCTCTGGAGTCACTCTGGCTGCATCTGCTCCCTTTAGAACGGTCATTGCCGGCGCGAGTAATTTTTCTTGTGGCTGTGTCATACAATCAGTGATTATTTAATGTCACTGGATTATACACCCTGACTAACACTATGTCAAGCACCTCGGGATGTGAGGGCGTAGAGGGCAATTCCGGCTGCAACTGAGACGTTTAAGGACTCTTTTGAGCCCTGCATGGGGATACAAACAATCGTGTCGGCGAGATCAAGAACCTGCTGATTGACGCCCAGTATCTCATTCCCCGCCACGAGCGCCCACCTCTTCTGTTCGAGACCCAGGTCTCGAACAGAAGTAAGGGGCACGGCGCGAGGATCCTGCTCAAGCGCGACAATGTGTACTTTTTTCTTTTGTAGCTCAAGAACGCACTCGCTTACGTCGGCGACTGACGACCACGCTACTGACAGGTGCGCACCGAGTGCGGTCTTTGCTATTTTTGCGTTTGGCCGTCCAAAGCGATCAGTGGGCGCTGGCGTATACCCACATAAGTAGATGTGTGTAACACCCAACCCGTCAGCGGTACGAAAGAGTGCACCGACGTTTTCTGATGAACGAATGTTGTCCAAGATAAGTGCGCGCATGATTCTCCCTTTGTAACACACCATGCTACCGGCGTGCCCCGCGGAGACCAATCGGCACAAAACCAAAATTGACGACGTGGATTCCTGTTTCGGTTTTTGCGCCTGTCCAGTATGCGTACTCGAAGCGGCGTACCGCGGGGAGGCTTATAATCGGATCATTGCCGACCAGCGTACAGTAGTTTCCATTCCACCGAAAGCATCTCCCGGGCCTTGCGCCAAAGTTGAGTGGCCAATGCCCGTGATATGCGTCGTCATCTATCGACCCCGATCTGCTGCGCTCGTACATCTCTCTGACCTACCCCTACTCGCCCGCCCGCGTTACCTCGCTCAAAACCCCCGTATTAGTTGTTCGTGCGAAAGCTGGTTGGTAAGACCATGCTTGTGTTCCCGACTGCATCAGTGCTGCGGACGAGATAGTAGTAGGTTGTGTTGGGGGTCAAGTTCGAGACGGTGACTGTATGATTCGTCTGCAGTCCCGCTGGATCTACCGCCACCGTTCCGCTTACAAACGGCTGTTGACGAGGTGCGGACGCTTCATTCGAGAGGATGGGTGCGGTATCCCAAAAAACCTGACCCTGCGTTACTTCGTTGGTCGTCCACGAAAAGGTCGCGCTGGTACTCGTGAATGTTGCCGTAGGCTTACTCAAGACGGGCACGGTGTCCCAGGTTATGTTGGTACCGCCGCTCGTGCCACCAAGCAGAGCATTAACACGGGCTCGTGTCGTAGGCCCGACACGTCCATAGCCCGTTGTCTCCGGAGTACCGCTTGAGACTATCCCCTCTCTCGTTTGAAACCTCTGAACTGCAGCCTCTGTGAGTGCACCAAAATAGCCAGTGATTAATCCTTCTGGATAGAGAGCAGTATCCTTGGCCAGATATGTTTGAAGCTCGTTCACTTCTGCGCCCGAAGACCCAAGGTCGAGTGAACTCACGATAAGCGCGTGCGCGTACTGAATCTGAAAAAGCATGGTGATAACCAATGCGAGCACCACCGCGCCAGCATACAGCCCGACGTGCGCGATACCCTTTAACCCTGTTGATTTGTTCATATGGATTAGATTAGTTGAAAATGCTGACATCCGCCGACGCTACATGCCAGCAACTACTGATGACGTTTGTAAAAGCCCCTGGTTACACTGAGTATGAAGATCTTCATGGAGCGTTCATGGGGGGTATCGTACGCTGGCTTCATGAGCAATCAAATACTTCTCGACGAGAGCAGCGCGCAAATTTCTGTGGCATACCATAGCTATCAAAAACTGCTGACCCTCTACGCGATGTCGAAAGTAAGCGACCGAGCGGCGTGTGACGATTTAGTGCAAAATACGTTTATGAAAACGTGGGCCTACCTTGTCGGTGGCGGCAAGGTCGCAGCGATGAAAGCATTTCTCTTTCATATTCTCAGAAATCTAATTGTCGATGAGTATCGTAAACACAAAACTGTTTCGTTGGACGTGTACCTCGAAAAAGGAGCCGAGCCCAGTCATGATACGACAGAGCATCTCATCGATAGCTTCGATGGTGACGCATTGGTTGCCCAAATTCAGCACCTACCAGAAAAATATCGCGCAGTCATGCGCATGCGCTACGTCCAGGATTTGAATCTGCAAGAAATGTCGAGTATGACGGGACAGAGCAAAAATGCTATCGCCGTCCAGATACACCGAGGGTTAGCGAAGTTAAAAACACTCTGCAAAGAGAGCGACGTGGCCTAGCGCACTTCTTTATTGAAATAGCTCCCAATCTTTTTCTGCATATGGTCGCATCATGAGGTAGGCACGGTACAGCCTTTGTTCCTTATCAGGGTCTGGCAGCGACCTATATTCGTATAGACTCTCCGCGAGAGCGGCAAATGCAGGATTCTTGGCTAAACACTGTGTAAAAGCCCTTTCTTTTCTATATCTATCTCCAAACCAACTATCGCCCGGCACACCGGCGAAGTGCAGGTGAAAATTGTTTTGTCGGGCTTTGAATTCTTCAAAAGTGAGGGGGGCCTGCGGTATTGGCTCTTTTTCGCTATCCATTTTAAAACTACTTAGTGATATAGACGATCATCTCTTGCTCGTTTCTTGCAACACCACCAGACGGCACAGTTCGCTCATATGTGCCAACGACTCCACCCTCAGCTGTAACGACTTCTCCGTTTTGTGTATGAGCGATGATGTGCTCTCCCACTTTTGCGCCTCGGGGAATATTTGAGCCCGTCCAATTCAACTTATATCTCTTACGCGCCTGTAATGCTTGCGACCGATATGCAGCATTTACCGCATCCTCTACTAAGCGAGCTTTGGGCGTTGAGCCTCCTGTCTCAAACTGTGGTCGCATAGAGTGAGCCATACCTTTACCGGTGCTTGCATCAAGCTCCTGAACTCGAATCGGTGAATTTTCCATTACGGTAATGTACCCTAAAAGAGACTCTAAGTCAAAACTGTGTGCGCCCACTTGGGATCGAACCAAGGACCTTCTCCTTAAAAGGGAGCTGCTCTACCGGCTGAGCTATGGGCGCAAGCGACGGGCGCTGCCACCTGATTATGCCCCATTTTCTGGTTTTTTTCCATTGCGATTCTCTCTGAGGTAGGTTGCGAGCTCGTCAGCGATACTAATCATGCGATTTCTAGACTTTGAACTCCCATCACGATCATAACGTTTTTCTGCTGCTCTCAGTTTTCTGCGCAACGTTTTCTCTTTCGCCAAGTATGGTTGGAGACTTCGATCAACGGTATTTGGCAGCCCTTCATTCATTGCTTGAGCCTACCCCGGCCCGGAGGTAGTGTCAAAAACTATTTTTTGAGCAAGAAAATCTCTATCAAATCTTCCATTGAACCCCTCCCACTCCGCGCATCATCATAGACCGAAATCAGTGCACGCGACGCGTTGGTAGCGGCGTCGAGTCCCAGCTTTTGTACTGCCCGTTTTGCTTTGTTATAGGTATAGTCTTTCATCCCCGCTTCAGCTGCCGTTTTTGTTTGTCCGGCGAGCAACATCGAACGAACTGCCCACGCCAGGGTGCCGTGCACCATCTCGGGCTCAACGCCGGCGTTGATGAGCGAGCGGTAGGTCACCCACGACGCTTTTCTATCCCCCGCCATGTATGCATCAGTGAGTGCAAATACGTTCGGCGGCGGTGATTCAGGTGTTGCTGGTAGTTCAAACTCTTCAAATGTTGTCCCTTTTGGAAATTTTTTCTTATCAGTTGCGCTCAACTCTGGGACTACCGCGATAACAAGTGTGTCGGCAGAAACAAGCGCGTCGCCGTTCTCTTCAATAAGCACGACACCATCGTCGTCATCAAGCGGTCGATCAAGAATGAGAGCAACCGATGGAGCAAACATCCCTTGCGCACCGACAAACGACATAGCGTTCGCATATGCCTCTCCGTTCTCTCCCACGCGAACTACTTGTGCGTCTCTTGCACGCTTCATCGCCTCTGTCTTTGCACGAACCACATCATCACCGAGAAACACGTAGAGCATATTAGAGCGCCTTCAAATCATCCCACGACTGCCCCGCATTTGTCGAGACCGTTATCGGGATGCCATTTGTTTCCGCACGGGTAAGAACGGACTCCATGATCTTTTTTATTTTTGGCGCGAGCTCGGCAACTAACTCTTTTTTAATCTCAAACATAAGTTCGTCGTGTATTTGCATGATCAGTGACGCATGACTCGCATACTCTTTTTCAATCAGTGCATGCGCGCGCACCATGGCGATTTTGATGATATCAGCCTGCGTCCCCTGTATGGGGGCATTGATCGCCATACGTTCGCCCGATGCACGGATAAACGGGAGCGGGCTTTTAAGCTCGGGGAAATATCGTTTTCGTCCGTAAAATGTGGTGGTGTACCCAAGACGGGTCGCCGTTTGACGCGTTTTTTCAAGATATTGTGCGAGCGTGGAGAATGTTTCAAAATATTTGTTATAAAAATCTTGCGCCTCGGCACGATCGGTGCCTAGATTGTCTTTGAGCGCGTTCACGCCCATGCCATACAGAATGCCGAAATTGATGACCTTGGCGCGACGACGCTCTTCTTTACTTACTTTCTCGGGTGGGACATTAAACACCTGCGCGGCGACTGCCGTGTGTACATCGAGCCCGCGCACAAAAATGTCAGTCAGCTTTTCATCCCCCGACAGGATAGCCGCGAGACGAAGTTCTATCTGAGAATAGTCGAGCGATAACAACGCTGACCCCCTGGGCGCCACAAAAGCGCCACGAATGCGGGCGCCACGTTCTGTTTGTGTCGGAATGTTTTGAATGCCGGGGTCACGGCTCGACATACGTCCGGTCGCCGACCCAGTTTGTGAGAACGTCGAATGAAGACGATGCGCTGCATCTACCAGGGGTGGTATCGCATCAATATACGTGCCGAGGAGCTTTGCCAGTTCGCGATGCTCGAGAATAAGCGGGATGATGGGGTGCGCGTCTTCAAGTTTTATGAGTTCAGATTCTTTAGTCGAGAGTTGTCCGCCAGCAGTCTTTTTCTGTCTCGCACCTGCGAGTCCAAGTTTTGCAAAAAGAATGTCACCGAGTTGTTTGGGTGAGTTGATATTAAATTCTTCGCCGGCGTATTTGTATATCTTTTTTGCGACTGCGTTGATTGCTTTGTGATACTCCTTCGACAAACCGGCGAGATAGCCGGTATCAATGAGCACACCGCGTGCGATCATCGCATCGACGACAGGAATGAGCGGCTCTTCGATATTTTTGTACACAGAGTCGAGGTGCTCTTGGGTCAACTGGTGCATAAGTGGTCGCTCTGCCTCTTCAAGCGTTTTCACTTTTGCACGCGCGAGGATGTCGTCGAGCCCTGGATTTTGTACTGACGAATTCAAAAGCCATGTCATTACCGCACAGCGCTTAAAGAGTTGTGAGTCTGTGCGGGTCGGAGCTGGCACCTCGTCCGAGGACTGAGCTACTTTTTTATGTGCGGTGCCTCCGCTGAGTTCATCAACTCGCGCCACCAGAGACCGGAAACCGAGTTCATGAAACAGCGTTTTGACCGAATCAATATTTAAAACATCTGATACCTTGTGCGCTGCAAATTCGACCGGCGCGTCAACGCGGATGGTGGCAAGTACTTTTGAAAACTCTGCCTCATCTTCGTGATCAACGACAAGCTTTTGCACGCGAGGCTTTATGCCACCTTCAACAAGCGCATTTTTATTTTTTTTAAGAGCGGCGTATATGCCACTGACGCCCCCATACTTTTGAATGAGCTCGGTCGCTGTTTTCTCGCCAATGCCCGGTATACCTATAATGTTGTCCGAGCTATCGCCAGCGAGACCTTTGTAGTCGATAACCGCATGCGGGGGAAATCCGTATCGTTCGACGACTTTTGCCTCGTCGTAGATGACGGTATCGTTGATACCTTTTTTAAGCGTGTAGACACGAACACGAGTATCATCAACAAGCTGTAGTGTGTCCATGTCTCCAGACGCAATGATGATGTTGTAATCTTTTTTCTCCTTTGTGGCGATGGTACCAATGATATCGTCGGCTTCAAACCCGGGTGCCTCGAGTATGGGAATGCCGAAGGCGGCCAAGACATCCCGTGAACGCTCTATCTGCAGCACCAGATCATCGTCTATTTTTTTCCGCGTCGCCTTGTACTCTTTGTACGCTTCGTGACGATGCGTGGGGCCGGGGAGATCGTACGCTGCAACAAGATAGTCTGGCTTCAACTCTTTAATAAGACGAATGAGCATGGCCGAGAGGCCATACACAGCACCGACCGGTGCCCCTGTGGTGTCAGTTAAAGGCGGCAGCGCGTGGTATGCCCGGTGTATGATCGCGTGTGTGTCGAGCAGAACGAGGGTCTCTCGGCTAGTCTTAGTGCCGCTCCGCATACTCTATCTCGCGACTCCCCACGTCACCAACGCTGAACTTTAAAATTGGTGCGCCGTGAGGCATGTAACCCGGGAGCCGCTCGGGCCATTCAACAATCAAGAGATTTGCAGGGTCATTAAAAAAAAGATCCCAGCCGATGGTGTGTGAGTCGCCGGGTGATACGCGATACGCATCCATGTGTATAAGCGAAGTGAATGGCGGATGAGTAATTGCGTACCGTTGTGCGATGGTGTATGTCGGACTGGTCACCGGACTCCCCGCATTCAGTGCACGGGCGACGGCCTGCGTAAACGTTGTTTTTCCTGCGCCGAGCTCTCCTTTGAGCCCAATCACATACGCGTGCGCCCCGGCAATTTGTGGCAACTCAGAAACAAATTTTTCTGCAAACTCAGGTAATTCTGCGAGCGTAACCCTCATATAAGAATGGTAGCATGAGAGGAGAATATGGCGATTCTTGACAACACACAGATAGATGAGTTGAAGCGCCGCGAAGAAGAAGAATTGGCCTCCATACTGTCGCAAAAGTATGGTGCCAAATATCTCGATTTAACGCGCGTCACCATAAATTCAGATGCGCTCCGACTCATCCCAGAAAAAGAAGCCCGCACGGCCGAGGTTGCAGCATTTGATATTGTCGGCCGTAAAGTGTCCTTGGCGATGCGCTCACCACAGGGGCCGCGCATTCCAGCCATTAAGGCCTTGCTCGCAGAACAAAATATGACGACAGAGGCCTATATGGTTTCGACGCGAAGCCTTGAAGCTGCGTGGAAGCGATACAAAGATCTTTCGTTCGCGATAAAAACGACAGAGGGCTCTATCGACATTTCATCAGAAGATTTGGTTGAACTTATCGAGTCAATCAAAACAGTCGCCGACATTCAAAAATCAATCTCGGGCGTTGAGGGGCTTGAAAAAGCACACCGCATCTCGCGTATTGTTGAGGCGGTGATGGCAGGTGGCTTTGCGGTCGAAGCATCTGATATCCACATTGAGCCAGAGCAGATGAGCGTGCGCCTACGCTACCGTTTGGACGGTGTCTTGCACGACGTCGCACGTTTTGATCACGTCACCCATCAGCTCCTCTTATCGCGAGTAAAACTGTTATCCGGCCTAAAACTCAACCTTAAGGACCGCGCGCAAGACGGACGCTTTTCTGTAGTTTTGAAGGGCGAAGAAATTGAAGTTCGTGTGTCCGTTATCCCTGGGGCATTTGGTGAGACGGTTGTTATGCGTTTGTTGAACCCTGAGGCGATATCCGTGCCATTTGAAAAGCTTGGAATGGAGGCGACTTTGGCTGCAATCGTTGAAAAAGCGATCCGTAGTCCAAACGGTATGCTCTTAAACACCGGTCCTACCGGGAGCGGTAAAACGACCACGCTCTACGCCTGCTTAAAAAAAATAAATTCGCCAGACGTTAAGATCATCACGATTGAAGACCCTATCGAATATCATGTCGTCGGCATCGTGCAGACGCAGGTTGAAAAAAATTATACGTTCTTGTCCGGACTGCGCTCGGCACTACGCCAAGACCCCGACGTCATCATGATTGGTGAAATCCGCGACGAAGAGGTGGCGAAGACGGCGATCGACGCTGCACTCACTGGACACTTCGTGTTCTCTACCATTCACACCAACAACGCCGCCGGCACCTTTCCCCGCTTGGCTGATCTTGGCGTCGACCCCAAGGTGTTTGGCTCTGCGGTCAACATCGCGATGGCGCAGCGCTTGGTGCGCGTCTTGTGTAGCAACTGCAAAAAGAAAGTGCCGCTCGCCGGCGCACAAAAAGAAATGGTCGACCGTGTGGTTGCAGGGCTCAGAAACAAAACAGTCATCCCGGCGGACGTAACCAGCGTGTACGAGCCCGTCGGCTGTGCAGAGTGTAACAACACCGGCTACAAGGGACGCATCGGTGTGTTTGAAGCGCTCATTCTCGACGACGAGCTCGATAAACTTTTGCGCACGCTCCCCTCAGAATCTGATATTCAAGCAGTACAAAAAAAGCGTGAGCTTTTAACGATGATAGAAGACGGCGTTATCAAAGCGCTCACCGGCGTCACCACACTCGCAGAACTCGACCGTGTCGTCGAACTCGACGCGTAGCACCTATTGCTTACCTTGCCGTTCCTGTTGTTGTTCCTGCGCCTTTTTGATGAGAGTGTTGTACGCTTTTTTAACACCGCGCATTTCTCTCTTAACGTTCTGAGTTATGACAACAACTCGTGCTGATATTAACGGCTTCTTGCCAGTGAAAAGTGTAACGAGTTTCTGTTCTGCAGACACCATGGCGACCCTGGCGTGCTCCATGAGAGTGAGGACTCTCGGCATCTTGTTTTTCTCTTGTTCCATGTGCTGAACCATATCCTCTCAGTGCCTAAATGTCAAATGGCTGCACCTAGAGTAGCCCCTTCATTAGTTCTTTAAACGCATCGTAAAAAACACGTGGATTAGTCTCCCACTCTCGCAACATGCGGCGGAGAAAGTTTGTGACGCGTGACATTTTGTTAACTCGCCCCATTTCACCGCTCGTGCGAAATATACGGCGAATGAGTTCATCGACTTGCGCATTCTCTTCTTTAAATTCTGCTTTAATCTCACGAAATACTAAACCAACACTACCCCCCGCATCATAGAAAAAATCAGTGATGCGTTCCTCTATAACATCGAGCTCGCGCGCACCAGCGCGCCCCTCGGTGCGATGCACTTTGCCTGGTGTGACTAAATAATGCGGGCGCAACGTTGTAACATTGCGCCCACCGTCACTTAAAAGGCGCGCCATCACCACATGCATAACATCGTGATACACTTCGATGCCCTTAAAGATGGCTAGTTCTCCCGCATCGATCGCAGCAATAACCGTCTTATCAAAGAAAAAATTACCCTTTTTATACCGCTGAACCGCGGCGATAATCAATTGTTGAAGCGCGAGTTGAAAAAAAATCTTAAATTCTTCAAACTCTGCATGCGTGATTGAATTTTCAGGCATTCTCAGAAAACTCGCCATCCAACGCTTGGAGAGCTGGGCCTCTTTGAACATCACTTCGGTGCGACGATCTATCGCGTCATTGATGGATCTCGAGTACTCACGACATTTTGGTATTGCAAGGACAGCCTCTGCTGCACCCTCGTTGACCCGTCCTACCATACAGGCAGTGTAGCAAACTACTTTCGGTACGACTTAATCGCACATTCCAAAATAAAAGCAGCAATAAATGAGGCGACACCGGTAGCCGCCCATGCAGTAAATGCAAATGGCGACAGCACCCACGCGCTCGATGAGCCGGCCACAATAACGGCAGCTGCGACAAACAAAATAACTGAAACGGCGAGCCCAGCATACAAAAGTTCTACCAACTGCTCACGCGAAAGACGAATTGAAAACGCTGTTGAACGTGCACGCTTTTGTTCTTGTGGTGAGTGTGTTTCAAACGTACTCATACAATCCACCTGATTTTTTTATATCAAAAAGTGCTTGGAGTGTCAAGCGAGTATGCGCACGCTTACGTTCTCGAAACAATCTTTAGATCCTTTGGGCTAAAAGCGCCGGCGTAGGGCCTACCGAGCCTCTCCACCTTATTGAAACCTTCGACTCGAAACCTGCCATCTTCCAAAGCAGCAACGACTGTACCCTTAAAATAAACGGGACAATACTTCAGTGCTCGCTGCGTCATCACCACACTACCCTCTTCAATGTTATTAGTCATGGCGTCCACCAAACGTTTAGCACGCACAATGTGACTTCTTGGCATTATCCTCGCATCCTTACAAGATTCGATATCCATATCTGAATCATAAAAAACCCAAACCACTCTAAGCAACACGTTGCATGATGGTGGAACACAGCTCGGGATACCGCGAGTAGCTCCTCCGAAGAGGTAACCGGCGGGTCCCTACCGCGAAGCCACGGCGTCGCTTAGAGGGGCCTGGGTTCTTTTTTGTGTTACACCATGATTTTTAAAATAAAATGCCTCCCAATGGAGGCTTGAGTATGCTATCATGAGGGAGTCATTATGTCAAGTGCCCCTGATTCTACCGACGGACAGCTCGACACGGCGCTCCGCCCCACTCGCTGGGACGACTATGTCGGACAAGAGAGCATTAAAGAAAACCTCCGCGTCCTTATCACTGCTGCCCGCGAGCGAAATCACGCGCCAGAACACACATTGTTATACGGCCCGCCAGGATTAGGAAAGACGACACTCGCGCATCTTATTGCAGAGGAGCTCGCTATCCCCCTTAAAACCACCGCGGGTCCCGTCATTGAGCGTGTTGGTGATCTCGCGGCGATACTCACCAATTTAGAGCCAAACTCGATTTTGTT
>ERZ1292625.190-Hain-H41-01um-R1-190-length-105891-cov-12_pt3 | contig 13976 bp, 14 predicted proteins | sample MGYA00564400_ERZ1292625 | MGnify/ENA primary metagenome ERZ1292625 (study PRJEB36523, sample SAMEA6512639) | groundwater metagenome | collected 2019-01-08 | study: AquaDiva: Metagenomics assemblies of 32 groundwater samples | reverse complement strand
ATAGCGCGCTTTCTGTTGTGGGTCGTCGGTGGTAGGTTGTAAGTTGATTTATGAATCCCGTTAGAGATAAAAATAGTTTGTCTGCCTAAGAATAAACATCTGGAAACACCATGAACCTGCTCACCTTATGTACTGTAACAACGGAAATGCTCCGCATTTCCTATCTCTAACGGGATGAAATTTGAAGTCCCCCAATTCATTGACGTCGAGGATAGAGTGTTCGGCCCTTTGACGTTCAAACAGTTTGTCTACCTCGCGGGAGGTGCGGGTGTTTCTATGGTTTTGTGGTTTTTTACCCCGAAACTAATCGCAATCCCTCTCATTGGTGTTGCGATTGCGTTCGCCGTTGCGCTCGCGTTCTATAAATACAACAACAAACCGTTCGTCTTTCTTCTCGAATCAGCGCTCCGTTACACAATGTCAGGAAAACTGTATGTTTGGAAAAAGGAAGAAGAAAAACCAGAGAAAAAAGAGGCCTCCGCTCTTCCGCGAGAGGGGATCGCCGTGCCGAGAATATCAGACAGCAAACTTCGCGACCTCGCGTGGAGTTTAGATGTGCACGACTCACTGTACAGTGAATCGACCAACGACCAACGACCAACGACCGACAACTAGAGAAACGTCAGTCAAGGGATCTTTTAAACCCACCTATCTGTCTTGCCAGGGTTTCTGTTTTTTCTCGAATACCTTTCTGTTGTAGAGCGTCAAGTATATTAATCTTACACAACGTATCTACTGCTGCTCGGACTTCATAGAGAGAACCGAGTGCGATATCCAGAAATCTCTTTAAATCTGCGTCTGTTTTCTTTCCGCTACCTTCGGCAATATTTAAAATGACCGAAAAAGCAGCTCTGTTCAACTGACTTCCCAGATCAAACCGGTACTCTCTCGGAATAGTTCGAACCAAAGCAGATATCTCGATAAACAGATCTTGAGCAAGTGTGTAAATATTCCAATCCAGAAAACGAAATTGCTTCATGAACGTAAAGGATGTTCCTTCTCCCATAAAAACTTTATAAAACATCTCTTCTGGGCTCTTCGTTCTGGTTGTTGGTTGTAGGTTGTGGGTTGTGGGTTACAATATATTCCATGGCCCAAGCGCAAAAGGCAAAAGCGACGCAAGAATTTGTTCCTATTAAGGAAATACGGAGTGGCATCGTTGTTCTTAAAGACAACTCGTTGCGTTCCGTTCTCTTGGCATCATCCTTGAACTTCGCGCTTAAATCAGAGGATGAACAAACCGCGATAATCTTGCAGTTCCAGAACATGCTGAATTCGCTTGAGTTCCCCATGCAATTCTTCATACAGTCCCGCGAGCTTGATATCCGGCCCTATCTTGCTCTCCTTGAGGCACAACTTAAAGAACAAACGATCGAACTCATCAAAGTACAGACGCGCGAGTACATCGAGTTCGTCAAGGGATTTACAGAGAACGTGAACATCATGTCGAAGAGTTTCTTCGTTGTTGTTCCCTATAACCCCGCGGTTATCAAATCAAAGGGTGGCGTGTCGGGTGTTCTTGGTGGGCTTATTGGAAAGAACAGAAACGACGCAGAGACGCGCCTCAGTCTCTTTGAAGAATCCCGGAGTCAACTCGAGCAACGAGTCGCCGTCATCACACAAGGACTCTCCCGCGCCGGCGTTCGCGCAATCCAGCTCGGAACAGAGGAGTTGGTGGAACTTTACTACAAACTCTTCAATCCGGGCGATTCGGAAAAACCTATCAAGATTGCAACCGACAGCCAACAAAAAAGTGCTGTAACTCGTTAGCCATCGTATGTCTATCTTTGATGTATTCAAAAGAAAAAAAGGTGTAGACGTGGAGATAACTCCCGTTTTGCCAAAAGATATCTACGAAGCCGGCGTTCTTGAACTCAAAGATATTTTGGCGCCTTCTGCGCTCAAAATCACACCACGAGAGCTCAACCTCGGAGACAAGATCGTACGGACATTCTTTGTAATCTCGTACCCCCGCTTCGTTCCCGACAACTGGCTTTCTCCTATCATCAATCTCGATAAAGTATTCGATATCTCGATTTCTATTGTCCCTGTTGAAACGGCACAGGTCCTCAAAGATTTCAGAAAGAAGGTGGCTGAGGTACAAAGCCAGATACATATGCGAGAGGAACGCGGGCTTGTGCGCGACCCAATGCTCGATGCCGCATACCAAAACCTCGAGGGTCTACGCGACCAACTCCAGCAGGCAACAGAGAAACTTTTTGATGTTGGTCTCTATATTTCTGTCTATGCAGATAACGAGAACGAGCTCGATAAACTGGAATCCGAGATTCGTTCGATTCTTGAAGCGCGTTTGGTGTACCTCAAACCAGCCCTTTTTCAGCAAGAACAGGGGTTCAGGAGCGTTGTTCCTATGAATACAGATGAGCTCCAGGTTCACTCAAAACTGAACACATCTCCTCTCTCAAGCTTCTTCCCATTCGTGTCGTTTGACCTCACGTCGGACAAGGGAATCCTCTACGGTATCAACAGACACAACTCTTCTCTCATTCTCTTTGACCGATTTTCGCTTCCGAACTACAACTCGGTCACATTCGCAACATCTGGTGCAGGAAAAAGTTACGCGACGAAGCTCGAGATTCTCCGTACGCTCATGTTCGATACCGAGGTCATCGTGATTGACCCCGAGCGCGAGTACGAGTTCATGGTTGAAGCAATGGGTGGGAGGTATTTCAATATTTCTCTGACATCTGAACACCACATCAACCCATTCGACCTCCCTCCGGTCAAAGAAGACGAGTCACCATCAAATGTGTTGCGCTCGCACATCGTCACCTTGGTCGGGCTTTTCCGAATTATGTTCGGCGGACTGACACCAGAAGAGGACGCTATCATTGACCGCGCAATAAGCGAAACATACGCGCTCAAAGACATAACTGGTGATACTGACTTTTCAGGAAACCAGCCGCCGCTTCTTTCTGACTTTGAACTCGTCCTTGCCGGCATGCAGGGTGGGGAATCGCTCGTTCAACGTTTGACCAAGTACACGAAAGGGACGTGGTCTGGATTCATCAATAATCCTTCGAATGTTGATATCAACAAAAAGTTCGTCGTCTTTTCTGTGCGCGACATGGAAGATGAACTAAAACCCGTCGCGATGTACCTGGTCACACACTACATCTGGAGCGCCGTACGGAAAAACATCAAGAAACGACTCCTTGTCGTCGACGAAGCGTGGTGGATGATGAAATCAGAGGATACTGCGTCTCTCTTGTTCGGACTCGCAAAGCGAGGACGAAAATACTACCTCGGCATCGCAACGATTACGCAGGACGTCGGTGACTTCTTGCGCTCGCCATACGGGCTCCCCATCATCACGAACTCATCTATCCAACTTCTCCTCAAACAATCCCCCTCATCGATTGATCTCGTACAGAGAACATTCAACCTCACCGACGAAGAGAAGTATCTGCTCCTTGAATCGGAAGTCGGTGAAGGAATCTTCTTCGCAGGACTCAAACACGTGGCATCAAAAACGATCGCCTCATACACAGAGGACCAAATCATTACATCCGATCCCTCGCAGATCTTGGCAATCAAAAAGTCCCGTGAAGAGTATCGTGCCGCACGAAAAAACCTCGACGGAGAGCAGGACGCTGGGACATCCGCATCACCACAATCAAATCCAAACGAACCATCGACCCCATCCGCTCCCGAGACCCTCACAAAGGGTGTAGAATTAAAGAACGTGCTGGAATAGCGGCCGTTCTTCATGGCAGAACCTTCAAAAAAGCGCATTAGTAACACGACCGCAATGTTGCTTTTTGCTGTTGCGATTGTTTTTGACCTCATCAGTATTATTCCTTTTGTTGGGCAGTTCATCTCGACCGTTGGAGGAGCGGTGACTTTTTTTATCTGGTTCACAATCCTTGGCATTCCTTTGATAAGTCCTAAGAAAATCGCCTCATGGGGACTTAACCTCGCCGTTGAAGCATTTCCTGTACTCGGGTCTGTGTGGCCTGGTATAACTGCCGGTGTTATACTCATGGTGCTCATCACGCGCACCGAGGATACGTTGGGTGTTCAGATTCTTAAGACGAAAGGTGTCCCAGGACCCACACAAGCAAAAGCAACGCGACGCATCCAAAATCCGGGTCGGGCGCTCGAGGCGCGAGCCCGCCTCGACCGGATGCAAGAAACACGAGCTCGCGCTGAAACACCAGCCAAAAAAACACCTCGGGTTGGAAACGACCTTACAGGAGACATCTCATGAAATACTTTTTGTACAGCGTCTGTTTTCTTTTTATCGCCGGGCTTCTGGTGACCTCCGTGTACGCACAAGTAAACGTGACAACGGAGTTCGTTCCGACCAATACTACACTGGTATGGGAGGCGGAATCCTACACGCCGCCATTCTACAAAGGAAAGGCGCTGTATCCGACAGGTGGCACGGTACACGTTGTTGCGTTCCCTCCAGAGGGAGTCGGCAATCCCGAAACGCTGACCTATACATGGAAGGTTGATGGCGAAGTCCAAGGAGATCTGTCCGGTGTTGGAAGGCAGACATTTGTTTGGAGTGGAGGTCTTTTTAGCGGATCTCCCTTGATTGTTGTTGAGGTGTCGTCAGCCGCCGGAACGCATGGTGTTGGCGCAACGCGTATACCGGAAACAAATCCGGGAATCCTTCTGTACCAAGATGCTCCACTTGTTGGTATCCTTTTTAACACCGCCTTCACCGCTCATCCTTCGAATGAAATTGCCGTCGAAGCATACCCCCTCTTTTTTTCAACACAAACAAGAAACGAGCAACCTCTTCGCTATACGTGGTTTGCGGGAAATACCGCATTACAAAATCCGCTCGACACACCAGCACGCATCGTGGTACGAACCGAGAACCCTGGGACAACAACGCTTTCGGTACGCGTCGAGAATGACAACAACCTTCTTGAGTCGGCACGTGGAGAAATGACCATTCGTCTCACAGAATAAAATGAAAACCTCAACAAAACTTCTTGTTCATTGTTCATTGTTCATTGTTTCTTTTTTTGCGATTACGGGCGTTGTGCTCGCAGCAAATGACTATACCCTCCTCGCACCATCGGTGCCTTTTATTGGAAAAACATACACCCCAGGAAATCTCGCGGGATACCTCCAGGGTATCTTTCGTTTGGGCATCGGGATTGCTGTTACGCTCGCAATTCTTATTCTCGTCAAAAATGGAATCCAGTGGATGGTTTCCGATGTCGCAGGAAAAAAAGAAGAGGTAAAAGATTGGTCGTGGGACGCCATTCTCGGACTTCTTCTCGCGTTTTCCGCATGGCTCATTCTAAGTACCATAAACCCAGATCTTGTTAAATTTAAACTCGTACAGACAATTAAAGATGCCAAAGAACAAGCACTTCGTCCTCCCGTTGGGGGTACGGTAACAACGGTAGGAAAACCGTGGCCAGACGACTCAAAGGAAAGAGGTCTGCTTGATGCTGGGGGCGTTCATGTAAAGACACCAACGTGCAAGACAGATGTTCAAAAGGGCTGTACGAGCGTTGCGGGTCTTTCTCAAACGTCAATCTCTAAACTCATCCAGTTAAAGGCGAAGTGTAAGTGCGAGGTATTCATTTCGGGCGGAACAGAGTATTGGTTACACAAAACTCACGGCGGAAACAATACTGTTGATATTCGTAATTATGCTGACTTAGCTGCATATTTGGGAGGTATGGGAGAAAAGTGCGGAGACACAAAACCAAAAGATGGTTTGACGTTTCACTGGGAAGACAAAAGTTGTCCGTGGGCCACCGCAGGAGATGGTCACTGGCACGTTCCTTTGTAAGTAAGATGTATATGCCCAAAAAAGTATCCCTCATTCTTACGCTTATCGTCATCCTCGCACTTGTCGGTGGCGTTTGGTTTTGGTTCGCATACATCCACACACCAGCCTCCGAATCTCCCACAACAGAAGAGTCGCGGGGTGGATTTTTCTCTTTCTTTGGTAACTACTTCGGTGGAAGTGGTGAGCCGGGGACACAGACCCCAACCAACGAAACCCCGGAAGTGCTTGCTCCCGCGTTCTCATTCCGAGAGCGTCTTACAAAGGAACGAATGCTCTCTCTTTCAGATGTTCCTCTTTCGGGTACAACGTTTGCACTCATGCGCAAAGGAACGACGACCCCCGCACTGTTCGACGAGCAGGTTCGGTTTGTTGAGAGAGAAACGGGGCACGTTGTTGACCTCTCAATCACAACAGGGGACACCGAGCGCATCTCAAACACAACAATCCCCGGTATTCAAGAGACCATCTGGGGCAATGGCGGAAACACAGTTGCCCTTCGTTACCTCGCAGAAGATAGCGAAACGATAGAGACCTTTGTGGGAACGCTTCCGACAACAACTCCTGTTATGAACACGGACCTTGTTGGAACATTTTTTCCGCAAAACATCACATCTCTCGCCATGCGTCCGACGAACGGAGAGGTGTTCTATGTCATCAAAAATCAAGATGGGGCGGCAGGACGTATTACAAATGTCGCAGGCACGAACACCCGAACTCTCTTTTCTTCTCCTCTTCGTGAGTGGGCCGCGCTCTGGACAAGCCCTTTAATCACCCTCACCACAAAACCGTCTGCACGAGCGACCGGATCTGCACACTCTCTTAACCCATCAACGGGAGCGCTTGTACGGCTCACCCCAAACACATCGGGGCTAACTGTTCTTATGAACACGGAGCAAACTCGCGTGCTCTATACCAACACCACCCCTTCTACGGTTTCACTCTTTATACTCAACCTCACCACACAAGAAACATGGACTGTGCCCTTGAGAACTCTTCCAGAAAAGTGTGTGTGGCGAGATGAAACGAACCTCATATGCGCTGTACCGGACAACGTCCCTGGAAATATGCCCGACATTTGGTACCAAGGACGCGTGTCACTTTCCGATACCTTATGGGCAATCGACACCGAAACCAAACTTGTTGATTTCCTCATCTCACCAGAGGAAATTATTGGAGAGGGTGTTGATGCGATTGGGCTTTCACTTTCTTCAGACGGCACAATTCTCTCGTTCATCAATAAAAAAGATCTGCGTGGTTGGATCGCAGATGTTACGTCAACCAACAACTAGTGCTTTGTTTAGTTGTTGGTTGTTGGTTGTTGGTTTTCGGCCGTTATTTTTTTCCTTGTCCACCATTCTTGCCCGATTGAGAATAGGTTTGATGTCGTCCAATAGAGCGCAACCGATGCGGGTAGCGCAGAAGCGATAAAGACGATGACAACGGGGAAGATGTATTTCATCTGGAACTGCAAACTCTTACTGAACTCGTTCCCGAATGATGGCTTGGTGTCTTTCTTTGTCTCAGGAACGCGCATGAGCTTCGCTTGGAAGAATTGTGAGACGCCGGCAAGGATAGCGATAGGAATACTCCTTACTGTCACGTCCACAAGTCCCAGGAACATCGTATTGATGTGTGACGGGGCATCAACGAATGAGTAGAGGAATGTGGGGTCTATCGCGGGAAAACCGGCCCGCAGAACCATGAAATAGAGACCGAAAATGATCGGAATCTGAATGAAAAGAAAGAGGATATTCGAGAACGGATTAACCTTGTTGTTCCGATAGAGCTCCATCATCTTCACTGCCTGCTCTTGTTTGTCGTTCTTGTACTTCTCTTTAATGGCATCCATCTCCGGTTGGAGTTTTTGCACCATGAGTTGGGTGCGGACCGATTTTTGCGCGATAGGGAAGAGGATGAGTCGAATCACGCACGTGAAGACAATCACGATTACCCCGAGATCTGCCCAGGGAAGCGCCTGCATCAAAAGAACAATCCCGTTATACAAAGGTGTGGTAACAAACGTTCCGAATATGCTGTGTGACATAGAAAGTAGTATACCTCGGCACTAACTTTTGCGCATTCGGACATCCGATGTCCCGTCTTCGGACATCGAATATTCGAAAAGAAGATTCTTTATTTCCACCTCAAGTTCTTTGAACGAGAGTTCTGGTGCATTCTTTTTTGCAAACAACACATATCGACCGGGAGAGATCGGTGTGTTTTTTTCCGACCGACGGAACACGTCATACACGCGGCGCTTGAGTTTGTGTCGCGCAACCGCTGTCCGTGCGACCTTTTTTGAAACAACAACAGAGAAACGTGATGCCACGTCAGCGTGTGACACGGCGCGAAGAGAGAAGTGGGTGGCATGAAAAACCTGTCCGTCGCGTCCCGACGGAAATTCCTGCCGTGTTATACGACGCCTCTTTGAAAACATATAGAACGTATTTAAAACACGATTTGCTGCGCTGCCCGCTCCGGTCCTCGCCCGCGCCTTGCCTCTCATGTTTTAAATACGTTCTAGTGGGTTAGACAGTGAGTCGTTTTCGTCCTTTACTACGACGACGCGCGATTATGTTCCGTCCCGTCTTCGATTTCATACGGAGACGAAACCCGTGTGTTTTTGCCCGCTTTCTCTTTTTTGGTTGATATGTTCTTTTCATAACTTTAATTGTGTGTTGTTGGTCGTTGGTTGTCGGTTAATTTGTCCCCACATTATTAACATAGTTATCTCCTTCTCACAAGTTCTCTCGGCACACCACTCATCTATAATGAACACTCTATGACAACAACAACGACCACTCCCACCGACACAAAGTCATTGTGGAAACATGTTCTCTCCGGCGTCGAGATTGTTGTGTCGAAACCCGTATTTCGAACATGGTTCAAGGGTACACACATCGTTCGTGTTGATGATGGGGTTGTCTATATTGGTGTTCCAAACCTTTTTGCAAAGGATTGGATTTCGTCAAAACATCACAAGACGATACTCCGGCTCTTGCGTGAGGTCTCAGACATCGTCCGTTCAGCAGAATATGTTATCTCAACCAAGGCTCCCGAGGACGCAACACTTCCGACCCTGACGCGCGAAGACGCGCTTCCACAATCGTTCGGTGAGTTGCCACTCAAAGATCTCTACATCAACAGGGCGGACAACTTGAATCCGCGCTACACGTTCGACTCATTTGTTGTTGGTTCGTTCAACGAACTCGCACATGCCGCCGCACAGGCAATCCTTGAGCGTCCTGGTATGCGCTATAACCCGCTCTTTGTGTATGGACAAACAGGACACGGAAAAACACACCTTATCCAGGCAATCGGAAACGAGATAAAAAAGAGATTCCCTGACAAAAAGGTGTTTTATGTTACCTCTGAACGGTTTTCTCAGGAGCTGGTGAATGCGATACAAACGAATGCTGTTGGGGCATTCAAGGAAAAGTATCGAAAATTCGATGTTTTGATCATGGACGATGTGCAGTTTCTTTCAAGTAAGGAAAAGACGCAGGAAGAACTCTTCCACACATTTAATGATATCTACGAGAAGAACGGTCAGATTATTTTTTCATCTGATCGTCATCCCAACTACATCTCTTCGATTGCAGATCGGTTGAAATCTCGCTTCAACGCTGGAATGACTGTTGATATCCCGCCCCCTGACGCAGAGTCCCGGATGGCAATCGTCAAATCAAAAGCGTCAGAAAACGGCATCACCCTTCCTCAAGAAACACTCATGTTCCTCGCCACATCGATTGAAGGAAACATCCGCGAGCTTGAGGGGGCACTCAATTCACTTCTTGTACAAACACACATGAAGAAGCGCGATCTCACACTCGCCGAGATTAAAGAGATCATAAAAAACAACGTACGCCCCAAGAAGATGGTTGCGGTCAAAGAGGTGGTTAAGATTGTGTCTGGATTCTATAACCTCGACGAGGAAAGTATTTATAAGAAAAGCCGAAAAAAGGAGGTGGTTAGGCCTCGTCAAATCATCATGTATCTTCTCCGGGAGGATTTTGCGCTTCCGTATCCGTCGATAGGACAGAAGATGGGTGGTAGAGACCACACAACAGTTATTCACTCATATGAGAAGGTTAAGGAAGATATCAAAACAGACCACCAACTAGAACAAGAGATCGCACAACTGCGTGCGATGCTCTGATAAGGGTGGATTTATCCAGCACTTACATTACTGTTATGTTTTTGTTACCAAAACAACCCCAGAAGACAGAGAGTTATCGTTTGGTATTTTGGGGTTGTGTACGTGTTTTATAAAAACACAACATAACAACAGTAATGTAAGTGCTGGATAAATCTGTGGAGAGGTGTGGGTGAAGGGTGGGGTTAAGTTGTTGGTAGTGTGTGAAGAAAATCGGTGTTTTTAAGAAAAAGACAGAATAAGCAAAAACTAACCGTCAGTTCTTCATACATAAAGTATCAGTAATGCACATGTGCGTATCTAAAAACAAGAGCCCCGCCTTCAGTTTAGATACTTTTTAACATATCCACGCACATAATAGTAATAATAATCTTTTATTTATAAAGAATAGAAACAAGGTATCAACACCATGAAAGCAACCCTTCCAACCAGAGATTTTCAAATAGCTGTTTCAAACGCGGGACGTGTTACAGGAAAACATCTTTCACTTCCGATACTCCGCTGTCTTCTTGTTGTGACAACAAAAAACGAGATTACGATTCGTGCAACAAATCTTGATCTGGGAATCGAGATACGGATTCCCGCACGGGTTGAGAAGGAAGGCGTGTTTGCTGTTCCTGCAGACGTACTCGACGCGTTCGTTTCGAACATCTCATCAGGAGACGTGCTCACCATATCCCACGAGGGGTCAACACTTCATCTCTCGACCCCAAAAACAAAAGCAAAGATTGGGACGTTCTCTCACGAGGATTTTCCGTCGCTTCCCGCGGTGCCGGACGAAGAACATTTTACTGTCGGCGCTGGAGAATTTGCGGGGGCACTCCGAAGTGTGTCCTGGGCCGCCTCTGCATCAAGTATCAAACCAGAGCTCGGGAGCGTGTATCTTTATCCGAACGGTGACGAACTCGTGTTCGTCGCGACCGACTCATTTCGCCTTGCTGAAAAAAAGATTCCCGCAAAACCCTCAAAGAAATTTGAATCGCTTTTGATTCCACTACGGAACGTGACGGAGATCATCCGCCACCTCGAGGAATCGAAAAGGGATGTTGTTATCCGTGGAGACGGACACCAGATTGCACTTACACTCGACGGAACGTATATCACGTCGCGCGTCATCGAGGGGGTGTTTCCTGACTATCACCAAATTATTCCAAAAACACACGATACCGACGCCGTTCTTTTAAAACAAGATCTTGCTGACGCGCTCAAACAACTCCGTGTCTTTTCGGACCAATTCAATAAACTCACCGCATCCATTGACCCGAAGAAAAAGACCTTCACGCTCGCAAGCGCAAACCAAACAACAGGAGAGAGTATTGTGACCCTAGACGCGGCGCTTTCGGGGGAACCTTTGGAACTTCACTTCAACCTTCTTTTTGTGAGCGATTGTCTTCAGTCGGTGAGAACAGACAGCGTCAAAATCGAATTTGGAGGCGGAGGTAAGCCCGCACGGATTACTCCGATTGGCGATGCGTCATTTGTATACATCGTCATGCCGATGAATAGGTAGTGCCCCAATTGCCCCATGAATCCCATCAAAGACCTCCTCTCTCTGTATAAACGCCTCACACCGCCAAATGGTGCGCTTCGCGGTGCCGTTGCCTCTGGAATAGAGAGTGTTCTTAATGTGAAGGTTCCTCAAAGCGCAATCACAATTACTCGCGACGCGGCGTACCTTTCTGTTGATGCGTCGCTGAAGGCCGCCATTTTTATGAAACGCGATGCGGTTTTAACCGACATCGCTGCGCGTGTTGGAGAAGGGAGGGTGCGGACAATCCACTAGTGACCTAGTTATTATTTAGAGGAATCAATTTTCCTTTTTCTCCGTATCCGTTTGCAACGGCCCACGCGCGTACCGATGATTCCCAACGTGTGAATTGCGGGTCATTTCCGGGGTTGTCCGGTTCCGGACCCTGCGGATCGTCTTTTTCTACCCAATATAAGATTGAGTGCACGTCTTGTTTTACGTACTCACGTCTTCGAGACGCAGGTGTGTTGTCGTTTGCGGGTTTCCCTGTTTTTGTATCAACGGTGACCATCTCACCACCTTGCCAAATCCCACGAAGGACTGGTTTAACGTCTTCTTCGTATGTTGGTGATGCAAAGCCCGTCTCGGGGAATTTTTGAAGCGCAAACTCCATGAACTCGTGCCACAAAGGAGCGATAATAAACCCAGCAACCTTTTTTTCCATCGGCGTGTTGTCATTGTTTCCCGCCCATGCACCCGCGGAAATCGATGGTGTGTATCCGATAATCCACGCATCCCGATAATCGTTTGTTGTTCCTGTTTTTGCAGCGACCTGTTTGCCAGGGAAGTACAAAGATGAGCGTTCACCGAATGCCGGTGTCCGTGCGGTATTATCAGAAAGAATATCGGACATCTGGAGCGCGATGTTTCTATCAATGACACGGAACGATCGCGCGTTAAACTCTTCAAGCACCCTTCCTGTGCTATCTTCAATTTTGAGGATTGGTGTTGTTGGATTACGTGAGCCGTCGTTCGCAAAGACGCTGTATGCGCTCGTGAGCTCCAAGAGGGTCACCTCACCTCCTCCAAGGACCAAGGTGAGCCCGTACCGTGCCGGGTCTGCAAGAGTTGTGATACCCATATCGCGCGCCGTTTTAAGCGATTCGGTGAGTCCTGCAAGGTACACAGCTTCGACCGCAGGAACGTTCACGGACTGTGCGAGGGCCTGTCGTATCGTCATTGGACCACGGAACAAGAGATCGTAATTTTTCGGGCTATAACACGGAGATATATTCGACATGCTCGATGCCGGACATGCCGTTGAGAATTGTGTTGGTACGTCAAAGAGTACTGTGTCCGGCGTGTACCCCTTTTTAAACGCCGTTGCGTAGACGAACGGCTTGAACGCAGATCCTGGCTGGCGAAGCGCGAGTGTTATGTTCACGTTGCCGTCGATATCTTTATCAAAGTAGTCGCGCGACCCGACCATCGTCAAGATCTGTCCTGTTTTTGGATCAAGTGCAACAAGGCTGGCGTTTTCCGCATTGAATTTTTCTTTGTTTTGAAGTGCCCCCTTCAAAATGATTTCCTCCGCTTTTTCCTGAAGCTCGTAATCAAGTGTCGTGATGACGTTGAGACCCCGCGAGTCGATGCCGCCCGAGCCGTACTTTTTTTCAAGATAACTTTTCACATAAAAAACAAAGTGTGGAGCGAGAATACCTTTCTCTGGTTGCGGCTGGAATGTCACCACTTCTTTCTCTGCGGAAGCCCGGTCTTCTTCGGTGATAAATCCAAGCTCAACCATGCGTCGCAACACGACATTTTTTCTGGCGTCTAACTCTTTGAGATTGTCTCCGTACGGAGAAAAGTATGTTGGTGCTTGAGGAAGCGCCGCGAGGTACGCGGACTCTGTGAGTGTGAGATCAGATGCTGACTTGTTAAAAAACCGCCGGCTTGCTTCCTCGATGCCATAAACAGACCCACCGTATGGCGCCTCATTCAAATAGAGCGAGAGAATCTCTTCTTTTGAGAGTGCTTGTTCGAGTTTGATGGCCAAAACCCACTCCTTGAGTTTTCGGGTAATTGTTTTCTCTGTCGTCAAAAGAGAGTTCTTGACCACCTGCTGTGTGATTGTTGACCCACCTTGAGAAAAACCAATTGAAGTGATATTCACAAAAACGGCACGGATAATCGCAGAGACCTTGATACCGCCATGTTGATAGAACTCAGCGTCTTCGATCGCAACTGTCGCATTCTTTACATGTCGCGAGATGGAGTCAAAAGGAATGACGGTTCTGCGCACATTCTCGTGAAGGTCGTAGAGAAGTATCTTTCCTGTTCTGTCGAAGATCTTTGTTGACTGCTCGACTTTCCGCTCGGTAGCAACATCAAAATCAGGAAGACGGATTGACGCCGCAAACAGAAGAAGACCACCCCCAACAAGGGCAACGAAGGCCCCTGCGGCAAAAAGAAGCGTCCGTTTCAACTGTTTTCGTCTCATGTGTGGATAGTATACAACACCACATACAAGGAGGCCTTTTGTGGGCTATGGTATGCTTCACATATGA
>ERZ1292625.3121-Hain-H41-01um-R1-3121-length-13977-cov-13_pt1 | contig 13977 bp, 13 predicted proteins | sample MGYA00564400_ERZ1292625 | MGnify/ENA primary metagenome ERZ1292625 (study PRJEB36523, sample SAMEA6512639) | groundwater metagenome | collected 2019-01-08 | study: AquaDiva: Metagenomics assemblies of 32 groundwater samples | reverse complement strand
TGATAACAATGAAAAATTCATTTTATTACCATCGCGCCGGACACGAATCAGCCTTCATAAGAGATAAAGATAAAATAAAGCCTTCGTTAATCGCTTTATCAGTTTTAATAAATTTCTTAGACCTGATTGAAGAAGAAGATGTGGATTATATAATGAGCAAAGAACACCGATATTCATGGTTTGATGACCTTGAAAAACGACCTATACGATTAAAAAACTCGGCTATTGGTGCCAATGGCTTTAGAACATCCCTCCTTGAACAAAAAAAATGGTATGTTGCTTTTATGACCAAGATAACAAAAAAGATGAAGAATTTTAAAAAGAAATAGAATGAGAGATACTATATTTACAAAAATAATTGTGGGCTTTTTATATAAGCCCTTTAAAAGATTAAATTATTATTTATTATTTCTTAAAGATTTTTCCACTTTCAAAAAACTATCAAAAAAAGATGCCAGATTCTCAACCTTATGGAAGGATCGTCGCCCTCAACTGCTTGATAAAACGCCTTTCACAAATTTCGATACGCATTATATATATCATCCCGCATGGGCAGCCAGAATAGTCAGAAAAATAAACCCCGAATTTCATATAGACATATCTTCAACCCTAATCTTTTCATCAATGCTTTCCGCCTTTATTCCTGTTAAGTTTTATGACTACCGTCTAGCAAATATAAAATTAAGCAATTTAACATCAGAGACAGTAGACTTAACTTGCCTGCCCTTTAAAGATAATTCAATCGCTTCTCTCTCCTGTATGCATACCATAGAACATATAGGCCTTGGCAGATATGGCGACACAATTAATCCTAACGGAGACTTAAAGGCGATTAATGAACTTAAGAGGGTGCTGGCTAAAGATGGAAACTTATTGTTTGTCGTTCCAATCGGAAAACCAAAAGTACAATTTAACGCTCATAGAATTTATTCTTACGCGCAAATTGTTGATTACTTCAAAAACTTAGAGCTTGTGGAATTTTCCTTAATTCCAGACAATGCCACAGAGATTGGAATTATTACAAATGCTACGCAAAAACAAGCCGATGAACAAAATTACGGCTGTGGATGTTTTTGGTTTAAAAAATAAATAAAAAAATATGAATGAAATAGGCACAACAAATCAAAAAATGAGGGAAAGTTGGTTAGATAAAACCTTAAAAAATATTCCGCGAGACTCAAAAATCTTAGATGCTGGCGCCGGGGAATTGCAATATAAAAAATTCTGCGAACACCTAAATTACTTCAGCCAGGATTTCGGACAATATGATGGCAAGGGCAATGCTGAAGGGCTTCAAACTAAAAAATTTGACAACTCTAAACTGGATATCCTTTCCGATATTACCAAAATTCCAGCCGAGGACGCTTCTTTTGACGCAATAATGTGCATTGAAGTACTGGAACACATCCTTGAACCGATAAAGGCCATTAAGGAGTTATCTAGATTGCTAAAAGTGAACGGCAAGCTATTAATAACCGCCCCTTTCTGCAGTTTAACCCATTTTGCGCCTTATCATTTTTCAACCGGATTCAATAAATATTTCTATGAGGAAGCCTTTAAAACAAGCGGATTCAAAATACTAGAAATAATACCGAATGGAAATTATTATGAATACATAGCCCAAGAAATACGCAGACTTCCTTCAATAATTAAAAAATATTCCGGTTGCAAAATAAATATTTTTGAAAGAATTTTTATTAAATTGATTTTAAGTATTTTAAATAAATACAATAAAAAGGATAAGGGGGGGGTCAAGCGAATTATTGTGTTTTGGTTACCATGTTTTAGCTCAAAAAGTAAAATAATAAATTCATAATATGATAATCGTTAAACTTATAGGCGGGCTTGGGCAATCAGCTTTTTCAGTATTCGTTGGGACGCAGTCTTTCCATAAAAAAATAATGATGTGTTTAAACTGGATTTATCCGATTTTACCAAAGACAATCCCCGCTCATACAGTTTGAAGAGTTATCATCACGAGTTGATCGTTGCGATTTTTATATAATTTGCTATATTGAATAAATGAGTAATTTATATGTATTTGGTAAGATTTTTGCAAGACCTTCATTTGTTGAAGGTATATCTAGATTGTTTGATTTGGGCGCAACATTGCAGGAGTATAACAGTTCCGAAACAGAACAAAAAGTCGATATGGAAGAAATAAGAAATGATTGGCGCGCTGTTGGCGATGATTTGAAGTTTTCTATTTCAAACTATGAACAAAATTTTGCCAAACAATCAAAATAATTCAAGAGGAGTTTTGGTTACAGAGATTTCGCAATCTTTTTCCGGTCCGCTTCCGCATCCAGATGTGTTGCGTAAGTTTAATGAAATTGTTCCAGGAGCGGCTGAAAGAATAATGAAGATGGCGGAAGAACAATCGGCGCACAGAAAAGAACTTGAAAAGAAAGTAATCGATTCTGATATCGCTCGATCAAAATGGGGACAAATTCTCGGTTTTATTATTGCTATTACTGGGCTTGGTATTTCGACCATTATTGCCATTTATGGTAGCGCTATCGCCGGTGGAGTTATCGGTGTTGGCACATTAGCTTCTCTTGTTGGAGTTTTTATGTATGGCTCAAAGACAAGGAGCCTTGAAAGAAAAGAAAAATCTTCTAGCTAAAATTGACTATACTTATTTCAGGACTCCTTTTTGCGGTTTAACCTATTTTACGCCATATCATTTTTCAGCCGGGTTTAATAATTTTAAATAAGTATAATAAAAAATGATCATAATTAAACTAATAGGCGGATTAGGCAATCAGCTTTTTCAGTATTCGCTGGGACGCAGTCTTTCCATAAAAAATAATGATGTGTTTAAACTGGATTTATCCGGTTTTACTAAAGATAATCCCCGCTCATACAGTTTGAGACATTTTAATATTGTGGAAAATTTAGCAAAAAAAGAAGAAGTGACAAAATTTAATAAAAAAGGATTATCAAAATTATTTGAAAAAATAAAACCTTACTACAAAAGATCATCAATAAAATATAAAGGATACAATTTTGATCCTAATATTTTAAAACTTTCCGGAAATTTTCATTTAGATGGATATTGGCAAAGCGAAAAATACTTCAAAGACATAGAAAATATTGTCAGAAAAGAAATAACTCTTAAAAATTCCTTACCCTCTAAATACTCGGGATTAATAGGTGAAATAACAAACAACAACTCTGTTTCCATTCACATTAGACGGTGCGACTATGCCACCAACAAAAAATTTTCCGCAGTTTATAATTTGCTGGACGAAGAATATTATCAAAGAACCGTAAAGTTTATTGCCGAAAAAATAAAAGAACCAAAATTTTTTATTTTTTCTGATGATATTAAGTGGGCTAAACAAAACCTTAATATTCCCTATCCAAAAATATTTGTAAGTGACAACAGTGAAATAAAAAATTACGAAGAATTGACATTGATGAGCCTCTGCAAGCATAATATTATAGCTAATAGCTCTTTCAGCTGGTGGGGCGCGTGGCTTAACACCAACATCGATAAAATTGTCCTTTCGCCCGACAAATGGTTCAATATTGGCGTTGGCAATACCAGCGATTTAATTCCAGAAAACTGGATCAAGTTATAATTACAAATGAAAATATTATTAATTCAAGCTCCGTGGTACGGATTTCAAAACATTATTAGCGGTCGGCTTTATTTGGGGCTAGCTTATCTTGCCGCCGTTTTAGATAAAGAAGGTCATCAAGTCCAAATTTTTAACGGCGAGACATTTTTTAAAAACATAATAAACCAAAGAGAAAAAGTGGTTATCAACGAAGAAGATTACTTGAAAAATTTTAATTCCGACCACGAAGTCTACAAAGAAATAATGAACGCCGTAAAAAATTTTAATCCGGATATCGTTGGCATATCCTTTATGACCGCTAACTCCGCTTCCGGATACTATTTGGCAGAAATGCTAAAAAGTTATAATCCCCAAATGCCTCTTATCGCCGGAGGAACTCACCCGACAATTATTCCGGAAGAACCCCTAAAGAAAGCTCCTTTTGATTTCGTGATAAGAGGCGAGGGAGAAGAAACCATTGTGGATCTTATAAACACAATAAAAAATAAAAAAAGCATAAGCAATGTTCTTGGAGTAAGCTATTTGGAAGGCGACAAAATCGTCCATAATCCCAATCGCCCATTTATTCAAAACTTGGACAAACTTCCCTTTCCCTCTTTTCACTTAATGAAAGACGCTCAGAAGAACACTTCCGCCTGCACTGGCATCACCACCGCCCGCGGTTGTCCGTTTAAATGCAACTATTGCGCCTCCAACTTAATGTGGACGCGAAATGTGCGATTTAGAAGCCCTGCCAATGTCGTGGAAGAAATTAAAGATAGATACAAACGCCTCGGTATCAAAAATTATTCTTTCAACGACGATACTTTTACCCTCAGAAGCGCCTTTGTGGAAGAAATCTGCAAAAGAATGTTAGAACTGCCATTTAAAATAACTTGGCATTGCGACACAAGGGGCGACACCATAAACATAGAAATCCTGAAGTTGATGAAAAAAGCCGGCTGTAACCATATTTACTTGGGACTAGAAAGCGGCAGTCCAAAAATTCAAAAAATGATTAAGAAAAACATTGATAATATCAAGATAAAAACAGCGGTAAGAATGGCAAGAAGAGCGGGCATAGAAACGACTGTTTACTTTATGGCAGGCTTCCCAGAAGAGACCGAAGACGATTTGATACAAAGCATAACTGCGATGGAAGACATTAAACCTGATCACGCCATTTGGAGCGTTTTAACTCCCTACCCTGGAACCGAGGTGTGGGACTTGGCGCGAAAGCAAGGGCTAGCTTCCCTAGATACCGATTGGGCAAGATTCTTCCATCACTCCAATCGTAACTTTTTTAACACCATATCCAAAGAGGTGTGGGAGAAAATGTTAAACATCATTGAACTGAAACAGAAAAAGATAAACAACAGAATGACATTGATAAAACTAAAGAAAAAAATACGAGCAAAAATAAATCTGGCAAAAATGGCGATAAAAAACCCTAGAAAGGTTTTAAAACAATTTAAAAAAATACCGGATAAATTTTTTAAAAAACAATGAATCCCTTAGTTACTGTTTTAATGCCGGTTTATAACGGCGAGAAATATCTAAAAAAAGCCATTGAAAGCATCCTGAGCCAAACTTTTAAAGAATTTGAATTTTTCATTATTGACGATGGTTCTGTCGATAAAAGCGCGGAAATAATAAAATCTTTCAACGACGCGCGAATACGACTGGAGAGCAATAGGGCAAATCTTGGACTGATTAAAACATTAAACAAGGGTTTGGGAATGTCTAAGGGCAAATATATAGCTAGAATGGATTGTGACGACATAAGTCTGCCGAACCGATTATCCGCCCAAGTAAGTTTTATGGAAAAACATCCGGAAATAGGCGTATGCGGTTCTTGGGTTAAAATAATAGGTTTAAAAAATGAGTTTATTAACAAATACCCTCAAAACAACGAAGAGGCGCGAGCGTATCTTTTGTTCAACACGCCCCTTGCCCACCCTGCCGTCATTATCAGAAAAAGTATTCTTGAAAGCTGCCAATTTAAATACGACGAAAAATATAAGCACGCAGAGGATTATGAGCTATGGTCAAGAATAATTGACTATGCCCAAATATCCAACATTCCGAAAGTTTTATTGCATTACCGCATGCACCGTGAAAGTGTCAGTAAAAAAAATTCTTCAGAACAAGCGGAAAATTCCAACAAAGTCCGATCTAAACTTCTAAAAGACTTGGGCATGAGCGCCACCACCGCAGAATTGGACATTCACAGAAGGTTTGTCCGCCCCGACTACTTTAATTCTAAAGAGTTTATAAACAAATTGGAAATATGGTTAAACAAAATTTTATCAGCCAATAAAAAGACGAGTATTTACAAACAAGAGTCTTTGATCAAAATCATTTCCAGTCGCTGGCTTAATGCTTGCGATACTAACGCTAATCTCGGTTTTTGGGTTATCAAAAAATTTTGGCAATCACCGCTCAAAAAAATAAACTGCGACAACTTCTGGCAGACTTTGAAGTTTTTTATAAAATGCCTGATTGGCAAAAAAAACATCAGTTAACCTTATAAATAACGACATTATCTATTTCTTTTATCGGCTCCAAAAATTTTTCTTTTTTAAGTTTTGCCTCTATTTTATTGCCGTCTTTAATTTTTCTATCCAGCAAAATATAGTCTATTTCGTATTTTTTAAGAGCTGTCTCAACACTAACTTTTTTTACCTCCCGATATTTTCCCACCACCATATCTGTATACCATTGGGGCGATATTTCCGGCTCCGATAAATCATACCCCGTAAAAAACCGAACGATTTTTCTTCTGACCATCTTGTTTTGATAATTATCAATAAACCTATTGGCCAACAATGCATATGTTTTGTTTTTATCCTTGAGATAAGCCTCGTTTATTTCGTCATTAAAAATATTCTTTCTTAACCAACGATCAATTATTTCGCTGTCGGAAATCAAAAAAGAAGTCGGCAATCCGCCGTAATACAAATTAACATCGGTATAAATCGGCAAATTGCTTTCAAAACCTCCTTCGCCTAAAAAATAAACCACAGCATCTTTTTGTGTGTTTTCATTCAACCAATCAAATAGCTTTCTTTGTTCCTGCAATTCAAGCATGTGCTTTGGAGAGGTTTTTAGAGTGAAGACTAACTTAACCCCGTCAAAACTTTTATAAAACAACATACTGAAAATAAGCGCCGAGCCAAAAACCGCAAAAATGTAACCGGCAATACTTTTTTTGTTTTCTTGTTTTGGAAACCGCAACTCGCTCAACAAAATCCCCAAAGCGATGATTACAAAAAGATAAGACGGTTGAAGATAGTGAATAGAGAAAAATACATACTTTCCAGTGATTACATTTTGCCAATTAATAAGCAGACCTGTTCCCAAAACAAGGTAAATAAAATATAGCTTTGTTTTATTTATAATCATTTTTCTGGCAAAAACAGTCAAAATAAACGCGCAAACAATAGGAAAAGTATTATAAAAAGCCCCTGGCCAATGGGTATCTATAAGCCCCATTCTTTTGGCGGTCTCAAGATAAGCCAGATCCTTCATTGCTAAAAATGAATTATAAAAATAATAAGCTCCGAATAAACCAAAAGAAATTAAAAACACCCCCGCCCCTTGCGTGAATCCTTTCCATTGCCCATTGCGGATTGTTTTAAATAACATACTTATGCCATAAAGCGCGAGTAGCGGAGTCCAAAAATGAGGATAGATATAAAACAAAACGCTGAACATAATGCTGAACCAGAAATGATATTTGAGCGTTTTTCTATTAAAATCGGAAATATAGATTTTCCAAATAAGCCAAAGACTGGCAAACAAAAAGAGGAAAGTGAACTGCTGATTTATCGCGCGACCAGCCTCTCTTATAAAAATAAGGTAGAAAAAAACGGCCGACCCAAGGGCAATTTTTCTAGAAGCAGTCATGCTGTAAAATAGCGCGTAAAGCAAGACAACTCCCATAAACGGCAAAACGAAATCGCATAAGGCAAACAGAGTTGGAATTGAGATATGGAATAGCCATGCTATTCCGGCAAAAAAGCTTTCTGCCAAAGGCGGGGCCATAAACGGCTTGTCTTTGTGTTCCTTAATAAAAACATTACCCAAACCACGATGCCCCTCCAACACCTCGTGCGTTCTGGAAAAATAATACTCCTCGTCATCCGTCAAAATTGGATAAATACCCTTAAACTCTTTAAAGCCAATTCCAGAAACGGCTTCTAGATTGGGTTTAACAACGATAAAACCAATTATAATCGCTACTATTATGATCAACCAATGCAGAACGATAATCTCCTTTGTTTTTTTAAACATATTAAAGATAAACTACAACAAACCAATTATAAAACTTTATAAATATAAATAAATGGTCCGCTTTTTTCCAACTTCAATATCCCTTTCCAGTTATCAGGGCTATTAAGATAATCTGTATCCAGCCCCTTTTCTTCAATTTCTGTGTTTTCTGTAGGCTTGAACGCTTTAACCAGCTCAAGTTTATGAAATTTTTCCACATTCGGCACAGTTGTTTTTGCTTCACTGCCGGTCAAAATGTACTTTGTCTTTAGTCCGGCTAATTCTTTATATCTTTTTGATTTTCTGTCGTGCATTAAATTTATGCCTGAATTATAAAAAGTTTCTTTTTGGGATAAAATGTAGTTAACTTTTTTTGATTCCACATGGTTTATTTCTTTGTCCCACAAGGCTGAGTCGTATGAAGGCGAAGCATACATAAGCGGGTCAAACGAATAAACAATTTCTCTGTTTTTTACATTCTGTTCTAACCAAATCATCGCTTCCATATAAGTATTGTTCCTAAGTAATTTCAGCCAATTTACGGTTATATACATACTTGGCAAGATTATTATTGCCATAAAAACGCCTATGACCAATTTATTTAATTTTTTATTGATCAAAAACTCTGCGAACAACCCAGCGGACAGAGGCACAGATAGAGTGGCGCTAATCAATAACCAGCGCGGCATATGGGGCGCCGCCATAATTGTAATCAGCAATAAATAATTAAACAGCCAGCCAGCCAAAATATATCTGGCATATCTGTTTTTAATTAAAAATTTAAAAGAAAGTGCTGTCATAATAATAAACGCCACGGTAAAAACCGGGTCAATGTTAAAGTAATCGCGAAAGACATAATAAAATCTTTCATATCTCCCCACCGGCATCAGGCTTGAGTAATTAGTATTGCCGTAATATCTCATTTGGTCATATAGCATATAGATAAACCCGCCATAATTTAAAGAGTAAAAAAATAAAGATATGGATGTGTAAAGCGCTAAGGCTTTAACTAAAACATTACTGCTAAATAATTTTCTATTGGCAATTATGGCGTAAAGTGGAAAAATAAAAGCGGATATTCCAATATAATGAATTGACAATGCGCCGGCCGCGCTTGCGACAGAACCGTAAAAAAATTTTACTTTCTTATTCTCTTCAAACTTCAAGGCAAAATACAAAGACAACGCCAAAAAGAAAACCATAGCAGAGTGCACTTTTCCCCAGTGCGACAAAAAAACAGGAATCAAGCTGACTGAATAGGCAAAAGTCGCATAATACAGGCTGGCTTTATTTTTAAAAATATATCCGAATATTTTATATATCAAATAAATAGTGGCTGTCCCAAAAAAAACAGAGTACCACCTAGCAATTATGTGGATTTGCCCAACTCCGTTTATCAATATAAAATTTTTTATTTCATTTAAGCTGGTTAAATGATTCACAACCCCAATGTATGCAATCTTAAGAATAACTGCCGGGATGTATAAAAATGTTAAAAAAAACGGATAAGGAGAAGGAAAATATTGCAAGAATATTGTCTTATTTGTCATTATTTCCAATAAATGAGATATGTTATATATTTCGTCCCAAATGAAATTAACGCTCGGGTAATCAAAATACACTCCGTAGAAACGAAGCGAAAATCCAAATAAAATAATACCGGCTAATATATAATTATGTTTTATTTTTTGTATTGCTATTTTAATTATTTTCATATAATTAATTTTTAGTCGCAATAAAGTCAGTATAAAAATTTTTATCTTTTGCTTTTTCGTTATAATCAATTCCCTCTTCAAAAAACTTAATTTTAAGCCCATGGCTTTTTAAAAATTGCAAGTATTCTTCCGCGCTTGAACCGGCCTTTTGCAATCCGTATGGCCATAATTCTCCAAAAACAATAATCCTGCCCGGCTGACGCATAATTTTACTCATACCTTTTAAGGCTATTGGTTCATATCCTTGGATATCAATTTTGATAAAATCAATTTTTGCGTTATCAAAAAAATAGTCATCAAGAGAAATTGCGTCTACTTCTTCATACTCCCTGTCTTCTCCAATGTCATAAGACTGATGATCTACATTTAAATCTTTTGAGATATAAAAATTGATTTTCCCAGTCTTGTCGCTCACCGCCTTTTTTTCAATAACTGTGTTATATAATTTTTTGACGCTTTCTTCCAAGTGTTTATAATTTTTAGAGTCGGGCTCAAAAGCAAACACCTTTCCAGTTTCTCCGACCAATTTTGAAAACAATATCGTATAAAATCCAATATTGGCGCCCAAATCCATGACACGCATCCCCGGCTTAATAATTTTTTTAAACAAAGATATTTTTTGTCTGTCGCTGATATTTTTATAAAAAAAGTAAAGCGGTTTATAAATAAAATAACAGTGTTCAAATAATTTATTTGCCAACTTAAAAAGTTTTAGTTTCATTTCCATCGCAATAATATTATTTAAACTTAAGCTTATTCATCGCAAAAAAAACCATTTTCAAAAGCAACCAGCCATGGCTAAAACGCGAAATATTGGTTTTGCCATACTCTCTAGTTTTATAGCGAATTGGGATCTCAACAATTTTCAAATTCAACTTAGCCGCCCCAAAAAGCAAATCAAAGTCGCCGAAAGGATCAAAGTCGCCGAAATATTTTTTATTGGCTTTTATGTCTTGATAGTCTTTTTTCCACAAAACTTTCGTCCCGCACAAAGTGTCCTTGATTGGCTGACCAAGTATCCAACTGAACAAATAGCTAAAAATTTTGTTTGCCAAGTAGTTAAGGCTTCTCATTGATTCATCTTCCAGAGAATAAATTAATCTAGAGCCGTTGATAAATTCCCCTTTCCCGTCAGCGATGGCATTATAAAATTTTTCCAAGTCTTTGGCGGGAACGGTCATATCGGCGTCATAAATCGCCAAAATATCGCCTTCCGCCATTTCAAATCCTAATCGCACGGCATCTCCCTTGCCCTTGCCGGTTTGGATGGAATATTTCAACCTTCTTTCCAATTTATATTTTTCAACCACTCTTTTAATCTCCGCCAAAGTGTTATCGCCGGAATGACCTTCCACAAAAATAATTTCAGTAAACACTCCCAGTTCTGGAATTTGTTGGACAATTTTTTCTATGGTTCCCATCTCATTTCTGGCCGGTACAATCACCGAAAAAGATGGTTTTATTTTTTTTTCGCTGATAGCAATCGGCCTGGCAATGACATAGTTGACCAAAGCCAGTTTGTTTAGCGGCCACAGATTGATCAAATAATTATTAATTATTTTGGAAACAAGAGGAATGTTTTTAGGGAACAACAGTTTTTTACCCGATTTTATGGCTTCAAGCCCGGTTAATTGCAAAAAATTATTGATGTCTCCCAAGCTGATCCAATTTTGAACAAACAAGGAAGGCATCCTTAAGCCGGTCTTTGAGGCAAGACTCAACACCGGCTCCCACAACTGGCTGTATTGAGTAATAATAATTTTGCTTTGTGGATGAACAATCCGCGACAATTTCCTGAAAAAGTCTTCGATGTCCGGCAAATAGCCTATCAAATCCGACAAAATAATATAATCAAACAAGCCCTCAACATCGTCTATTGTTCCAGCCTTAAATTCTATTTTTGGATTGGAATTTTTCTGCCGAGCCAATTCTATCATTTTTTCGCTTATATCAACACCCAAACTACAACTCGAATTTAATTTAAACATCAAGTCTCCCGTTCCACAGCCGATTTCAAGCACTCGTTTGTTTTCAGGCACGAGAAAAGATATGAAATTTTCCAAATGGCTGTAATAATAACTGCTCTTCTTCTTCCACTTGTCCCGTTCCGGAGCAATATTATCAAAATATTTCTTTATATCTTGTTCTTTCATACAAGCAAAATAATAACATAAATATGGTATAATGCCATTATGGAAATAGAGAATATCGCCGACATAAAACCACCCGCATCGTTAAAATCATATCCAAGGTGGATATTGAGCAAATTTCTGGCAATATTGCCTTCTGGCTCTCCGGAATTTATATATACAACTATCTTAAAGCCAAAAATCTTAAAAAATACCGCTAACTATATATTGAAATTTATTATACCTAAAGAAACTAAAACCAAAGAAGGTATTTTTCTGGAGCTTGACCAATCGGACCCGGTCGCTTCGGGAGCAATAGCCCTTGGTGTTTATGAAAGGTACGAATCAGAACTTTTTCGTTCCAAAATAAAGCCCGGTATGGCAATAATTGATATTGGCGCCAATTTGGGCTATTACACCGCCATCGCCTCTCGCCTTGCCGGAGAATCAGGCTCGGTAATAGCCTTTGAACCGGAACCAAATTTCTTTAAATTGCTTTCCAAAAATATCAGCCGAAATAATATGAAAAATGTGGCTTGTTTTGAACTGGCGATTGCCGAAAAAGATGGTTTAACGGATTTGTATTTATCTAACGAAAACAAGGGACACAACTCCATAATTCCTTCCGAAGAATTAAAAACTTCCGTTCAAATAAAAACAACAACCCTTGATGCTTTATTAGCTTCTCAAAAAATTACAAAAGTGGATATGATAAAGATGGATGTTGAAGGAGCCGAAATTTTGGCGTTGGAAGGAATGAAAAATACGCTTATCCAACATTTTCCTTTGTTATTTTTAGAATTCTCGCCACATTCAATTATAAAAATAAAGAGAAATCCTATGGATTTTCTTTCAACTCTCCAAAAGATTGGGTATTCTATATTTGAAATCAATAAAGCTAGCCAATGTTTAAACAATGTAACGGACATTCAAAAATTTATTGAGAGTATTCCAAAAGGAAAATATACCGATATTTATTGTGAAAAAATAGCCACTTTATAAAATCCGCCTTAAAAAAATATAGAGGATGTTCTAATGAAAGAACACCCTCTATTATTACTCCTTCCTCCCCATAACTCGATGCAACATCCATGTTGCTATCGTCAACATAAATATCGTCAGGGCTAGCCCCATACCCATGTCCAATGAATGACTATATTGACCAGTCACAACACCGATTATAATTCCAGCACAAGCAAGTCCAATTGTCGTTTTGCCTGATGGTCGGAGAATCTCCCCATGCAACCATTTGTTGTATTCATCCTCCCTGTTGAATATCCCCACCTTACGAAATGGATATAACCAATTTATTCCATGTCCACCCGTCCACTTAGAATCATGGAGATAATGCCACATCAGGCAAATCTCCACTACAATCGACCAGAAAATTAGGATGCTAGCACCATTGCATAGGAAAATTAACAATCCTCCTATTAAGGCAACTGTCGGCAACACAAGAAGCGGATAATGAGGTATTTTTTCATGGTGATGTTTTTTTTGATATACATCACCACTCATCACATTATATGATGTGAAAATATCCAAGTCTGGCGATAATGCCGCCAATGCTCCAATAACATAATAATACCAAGGAGCAACAATGCTATATCCCCAAACACTAAAAATTTTCAGCAATACCGCTACAACAAGCGAACCGACTGCGAGATCTAAACTTGCCGCAATGACCATTCCGGCAAGCTTGAAAAATCTGTCTAAAATCTTCAATCTTCACCCCTCCTTTAAAAAGTTAAAAATTAAATTTTTTTATTTTTTCTGCTTCATCTGTCGCCTCATCATCAGGGGACCAATGAGCCCGAAAAATAGTTGCCACAAAATATAATTAAATTTTGAGGAACTGCAAAGCCAACTCCTCAATCGCGTGGTGTCTAAATGCCTCTCGATTTTCGTGTTAACTTTTACCAACTCAATAAATAAATGGCTTGGCAATACCATCTTTAAAGAGGCAAAAACTCGAGGAGCGTGCCACTTTTCAGCCACAACAACTAGGCTAGCCCCGCCAGGGATAATTTTTTTTATTTTTTCTGCTTCATCGAAACTGTCCATCATCTCTGGGATGATGGTGACATACTTCATACTTAAGCCTGCGGCTAAAACCATTGCTTCCTTTAACTCAGCTTCCTTTCTCCATAAAACAGGACGAGAGGTTGATAAAATCAAAATTGGTTTGATCCTGCCCCCGCCAAGAAGCGTCTTGGCGATACGAATTCCTTCTTTGGTAGTTTGCAAGCTCATCTCCGTTAGTCTGCTACCGCACGCCGCCAAACAGTAAGA
>ERZ1292625.3118-Hain-H41-01um-R1-3118-length-13986-cov-5_pt1 | contig 13986 bp, 16 predicted proteins | sample MGYA00564400_ERZ1292625 | MGnify/ENA primary metagenome ERZ1292625 (study PRJEB36523, sample SAMEA6512639) | groundwater metagenome | collected 2019-01-08 | study: AquaDiva: Metagenomics assemblies of 32 groundwater samples | reverse complement strand
GGGAAACCGCGCCGCCGCTTGGCGGGCTACGCCAGCGCCCATGACGTTGCTGCCGGCACGACGCCAGCCAATGTTGACAGGAATGACGATATCGTACCCCTTATCCCAGTAGTCCCAGATGTCGCCCACAATGGTGTTCATGACGGTCCTCCTCCCTCTACAACAGAGCCACGCCGGAAAAGACGGAGCCGGCACGAAGGCGAGTCATCCGTGTTCACACCTGCCCTCGCCAACGCCACCGCCTGCGCTCTCGCTAGACATGGATGACGTTCTGCAGCCGGTCTTTGGCGGTGCTGTAGACCTCGAAGGCCTCGTTCAACGCGGCCCCTAACGCCTGCTCTGCGACCCAGATGCGGTTGCCGCGAGAGGCCTCGTCGTGGGCCAGTTTGGCGACGTTGCAGGCCTCGGCGTATACCGCCATGGCCTTGTGCCATGCCTGTTCGTATGCCTGCTCCATCGTGTCTTCATCCATCGCTCGCCTGCCACCACGCTTCGAGTAAGGCCTTGTAGCGGACCTCTTCTGCTACCTTCTGTGCCTCTCGTACGGCTTCTCTTGCTGTGCGGTACGCCTCGCCCGGCGCTCGACACGCCTCTTCGTAAGCATCATCCGCTAGACGAGACGCTTCGTGGTAAGCCTTTTTCGCTGCTGTATAAGCGGCATCGAACTCACGGTAGACTTCTGGGTCCATTGCTTTAGTCCTCCTCAATTTTACCATATCGCCCTTATCTTCCTCACCGTATTAGGCCCTACACCTTCTACACTTAACAAATCCTTATCAGGAGTGTCAAACAAAACGGTACCTAAGCATCCAAACCGTTTTAACAAAGCCCTTCCCTTCGTAGCGCCAACCCCCAACGCAACCAGCGCCGACAGGTCAGCACTCATGTTACGATTCACCCTATCCACTTCCTTGTTAAAAGTAAGATGAGTTTCTTTCCTCGACCACCCATAAACCGCAGCTATAACCCTTATCAAATCTTCTTTAGTATCTCTATGAACGACCTCTACCCCCCTTCCACTACTGGGAAACTTTACAGACCAAAGAAAAGCATCCACGCTAGCCTTACTATAACCAGTCTCCTTGATAACCCTAGCTACATAGTAACTACCATCACCGCTAACTCTAGGCTCTGACACTATATCTACGTTATCGAACCTCCCTACCATCAAGCCATGTATACCCAGAACAGGAAAATCAACCTCCTCTCTTAGCATACCTAGCTGCCACTCCAACCTCTCCCCTTCTTCCTTAGACCATAGAGATGAGAGCAAGTCACTAACCGATTTCAACTCCCATCCAAAAGTCCCTACCTCCTCAACTTCCCATCTCAAATCACCAGAAAACAGCCTCCCGATAACAGTAGGGACTCCTTTTAGAGACAGTTCTGCTGCGGTCTCTTGCCAGTCTTTCTCTCTAGAGTCAATCGTCACTGGTGTTGATGCCCTCATCTAGCCACTACACTTCACGTGTACTACCACACCCTTGTAGCTTTTCATACCTTCACCTCATGGCCCGTCAATCTATAATAACCTTTACAAAACCCCTCTTTATTCCCATCCATCAACTCTCTGAAGAAAGTCTGCCTCTCTCTATCCTTATCCGTACTAATCACAAAACCCTGTGGCGTCCTTTCCATAACTACTATCGCCTCAAAATAACTAGGAACGTTCTTCTCCCCTTCCATAGTCATCCCAAAACTACTCAACTTCCTAGGGTCTTCTCTTTGCACTCTAGGCTCCACCTTGCTCTTCCCAGACCAGTTAGTAATACCCAGGTTAGCCAGTACAGACGCAGCAACATTGATCCTCAACATCCTGGCGTCCGTCCCCTCTGTGCACTCCCATACCACGGAATTATGATTATCCTTGACTACCGGCCATCCTCCTGTTTCGATCTCGCTAATCCCTTCTCTATCAACTTTAGGGTCATCGGCCAGCGAAACGCCACTCCCATGAGTGTTGATGTAGTAAGATTGTGCCGCCGTCCATAGCAAATCAACCCTATCCATCATCACCCAGTCACCCTTCTCCCACTGGCTTTTAATCTCCTTCATAGCCTTCCTAGCCTCCACTAGCCCGCCAGCATCCCAAAGGTGGAACAACTCACCGTCCTCGTGCGAAGACATCGCAGGATCAGTATGAAAAACCAGAAACCCTTCCACCTTCGATAAATGCCTCATATACCCATCATCAAAAGCTACCCAGAAGACTCTCTTACCGGCCTGTATAACCCTAGTAGCAACATCAAACATCGCCATTGTTTTCCCGGTGTTTGTAGGGCCTACAAACAACAACTTCTCTCGCAATGGGTGTATCATTCTCCGCCAGTAAGGGCCAGCAGCCCTCCTCCCTTCACCATCTTGTTCACCATCTGAATCAACTCTTCTCTACTCGTATTCACATCTTTCCTTGTGACTAGACGCTCTACTCTAGTCGACACCATCTCTAACTGTTCAGGTGTCAACATCCTTTCCAGCTCCTTGTGATTATAATACGTATGAGATGTCTTGTAGGTCGTCAACGTCAACGGTCCAACCTTAACCTTTCCTTCGATGCTACGTTCTAGCATAGACTTGCTATCTTCCATTAGCCGTTCACCAATAGTAGAAAAGAACTTCCCAACCGAGAACGCTTCGGATGCGTCCACGATCTGTTCTGACAGGACTTCTGGCTCGACAACTTCTACCAGTCCAGTTGACCAGCAGTCACCACTCCACGGACACCTAGCACACTCATAGTTCTCTTTGTCATCATGTAACCTATCTGGCAACCCCCCGCTCTTTACTGCCGAGTAAGCCAGCTCCCATCGCCTCTTCAACCCTTCAAAGTACGCCTCGTCCTTCTCGATTACTTCCCATCTCAACTCCCCTGATTCTTTGTTCTTAGCCACAACTAGTGAGCTGTTGGGCATCGAGAAGGCTGGCTCCCCGTGATAAAAGTACGCTTCATGGTGATGGAGCTGTTTATACAACGTTATAACGGTCGTGTCACCGGCATCCATCACCCCAAACTCACCGGACTCCGCATTCAACTCCCCTTGCAACTGGGCAAAGTAGTCTGGAAAAGCTATCCGGTATCCAGCCTTGACAAACTTCCAGAAGTAGCCACTAGACATCGACTTAACATTAAGGATGTAGTAGCCCTCTGGGTACTCCAACCCGCCACCTACCGTTACTATCCCGTCTATCTTCCGACTACCACCCGTCACATGAACATCCCCCCACAAAGGGACTTTCACTACAGCAGCTCTCTTAAGCCCTGCTAGAAATCTAACTCCCGAATCAACTAGTCTCCTTTTGATATCCCACTCGTGGTAATGTCCATCGAAGAGCCTCGGATTGCTACTAGCCTTACTCACTCGATCATCGCCTGCCAAAACATCATAAGCAAGCGCTTTTGGACAACGGCCCAGTCCACTAACTCTAATCCGCTTTACGAATTCCTCCGAGTTACTAGAGTTAGTATCGCCCCCAGTAAGAGCCCTACTATTATCATCGTTATGTCCTCCATCTACAATCATGGTAGGTTTACTCCCACCTTCCTCCATTCCCATTTAATCATGTTCACCGCATCCTTTAGCTGATGCGAGTATGAGGAGTCGAGCTGGGAAAGGAGGTCGCCCACTCCCCATATAACATTTAGCGCATGTATTATTGTGTCTTTTTTTACTAACAAATCTTCTGTTTCGTTCTGCTCCGCTTCTATGATTAAGGAGTTAGTTATGATGGGTTTCCATGCGTACCATGTATGGCCCGGACAGTCCGTCGCGTTTGCTAGTCCGTCTGCCTCCTCTTTATGGCCCACTATCACGAATAGACCAAAACCCGCTCCAAAACCAAGTATTAGGCTAACACACGATGCAAGCGCCTCTGACGTTGGCACCCCATCATTAAAATTGCCAGCAAAACACACCCCTATACTATGCTCGTTATGGGCGCTTACGACAGGAGGGGTGGACGGGTCATCTAAACCGCCACAATGGTATCTGATGGTATCAATACTCCCCACATAATACACTCTACCACTAGGAAAAATGTAGTAATGGTATCCTATACCAGGCCACCCGATACTGCGATGATGATTGCGGGTCGCATTCACTCGTACCGTTTCTGACACAACATCATCATCACCAAACCTCACACCGTCATGGTGTATCACTATCTCTGTTACGCCTAATAGCGGCCTGACTGGATACCCGCTATCATCTCTAACGTCTATGATTTCTATATCACCAGCTTCCATGACTACCTCCCTGCTATTTTGAGTAAACTGGTAGGCCAGGCAGGATTCGAACCTGCGACCACCGGTTTATAAGACCGGCCCTCTTCCGCTGAGGTACTGGCCCCCGTTGCCGGGTGCGGGTCCCGCCCCCACCCGCACCATGTCTTTAGTAGACCCCCACTCGATCACCTTTACCTAACTACTTCTTTTTTTACTTAGCTGCTAGATATCGAGTCTGCTTACCCTTCTCAGCGTCTCTATCCAGCTTGCCCTCGGCAACTAACCTTTCAACCACACCTCGCCCTTGGAAGTGCCTCACAAGTTCTGGATGGTTATTTCGAGCCTCCTCCAGGGCTTCTAGAAACGTCCTTCCGTTAACTATCGACACTATAGCGGTGTCGAGATCCTCGCCGGAAAGACCCTTTGTGGGCGCGGTATCCTCCGGTACACCCTTGAACGTTATGGGCGCTAGACCCGCCGTCCTTCTAACGTCGTTGTCATAGTAGTCCCAAGACACAAGGTACCTACCGTAAGGGAACTCTTCTCTGGGCCGTCTGACAGGGCGCTCTCCCCGGTCTAACGCTGCCTGACGATCTGCTCTCTCCTTCTCTATGTCGGCTCTGGTCCTTCTGATGCCTTTACGGACCCAGTGACCATGTATACCCATAATGTTGGCAATGCTGCCATCCCAGGGCACACCAATGGTATCATAAAGAACCTCTTGCCGTCCAGCCTTGGACGTTTTGTTGGGCCGAACCAGCCCTCCGTTGTCAGTTAACGGCTCACCAGTCTTTGGATCAGTGGGAAGATTCCACCTTTCTTCCACAAGCGTATCGGTCCCATCTATCTGCAACTGGAAGATACACTGTCTATAAAACCTGCTATCTTCCTCGTCCTCTCCTGTCCTCTGGTCGATACCCACAACCGTGCCATGAAAGTCGTCAAACATCGACGGCGTTTCTTTCAAAGCACCAGTCTTGGCTGGGCTCATAGCATCAAGCTCTGACCACCTGTTACTCTCTACCAATTCCGTTACCTCGCTTCTTTCCTTGCTCATTTCATCGCTGCTTTAACTTCTTGTGGGATTAGTTCCATAACGCTCTCTAACTTTCCGTCAAAGATGTAAGTCTCTCCATAATCACGATCGCTCCTAGTCAACCTCCCTATCATCTGAACTAGATTTTGTACGGTAGCAAACTTGTACCACCAGTGTTTCTGCCTGCTCCTAATCCTGACCGCTTCATCCCCCAGGTTTGGGAAAGGTATCTTCAGGATTATCTGGTTTCTTGCTATATCACCAGCAAAATTCTCACCATGTTCTACGGATGGGGATACCAGCCACCTGCTACCCCCCTCCGCTTTAAATGAGGTTATCAACTGTAATCTATCAGCACCTCTCGTCTGAACCACAATCCTATGCAGGTTCTTAATGTATGGTACTACAGCATCTAGTAGTCGAAAGCTATGCGTATGTATTACGCCTTTTTCTCCCTCCCTCTTGGAAAGAACATCGTCGCACGCTCCAGCGAGATTACTCGCCGCCGCTATGGTAGTTTCCCTAGTCACCTCTGCGACGGGTCGGTAATATACAGGTCTAGTATACGGTGGGAAAACCCAGGGCATCTTTATAAACTCTACATCATCTGGATTAAACCCCAACACATCTAGAAACATCTCTTTATCGATCACCGTGGCTGTCATCATAACCAGCTTCCTGGCCTTATGACCCATCAAGAGTTTCTCTACTCCTATAGGCCATACAGGTACTATGCTTGTACTCCACGCCGCCTTATTAACCACGTACCTATTGTGTTCCGTATCAATAGCCGCAAGCCTCTGATACAACGATAACCTTCTTTTCCACCGGCTCGCATTTACAGTGCCCTCCTCTTGTAGAAGAAGAGCCTCTCTTGCCCCCGTCTCCGCAGCCTCTCCAGCTTTTTTCCACTGCATAATACTATCATTAGCAGGCATAGCCCCCATTTGTTTCATGTAAGAAAGCGTCTTAGAGTCTAGGTTTATAGCCAAGAACTTGCATATAACGTTGTCTAGTAAATGTGCCTCGTCCGCCACTATGAGATCAGTGTCAGAGAAGCCCCCTGCATACTCTGACTCTGGCAACCAGTAACTATAGTTATGTGCTGATAACAGCCCCGCCATTACCTCTTTCTTGTCAACAAAATAACCACACCATTTCTTCACCGGGCATTGATAGCCAGAAGCACAAGGAGCATTGTCCACTGACGTGTCCATTGCTGCCCCTCTACTAGCCGCCTCCCCTGGATGAAACTTCCAGAGCACACACTTGTAGTTCTGCCTCCCGACCATCCTTCTCACCATCCCATTCCCTTCTTCGACGTACTGGTCTTGTAGCGTCTTGTTGGCGGTGAGGAAGTATGCCCTCCAAGAGTTGACTAACGCTAGTCCTAATCCTAGCAGAGTCTTCCCAGTCCCGGTAGGGGCCTCTATCAGAATAATCCTTTTCGTGGATGAGGACGCCTGTTCGATAGCTCCTGCCTGGCCCGGCCTCCACGAACCATATTTCAGACCTAACTGACTGGGCACCATCTTATTGATCCAGTTCACTTCCTCTATCATTTGTTAAGAGGGTCAGGATAGACTTCCAGGGCCTGGTAGAGCAGGTCAAGAGCATTGTACTTTAGCCGCTGGAACCCTTCTACCCTACCAGTATACGTTTTTACACTTTCTGTTACCTCTTCTGTTACCTCCACGATCACATCGTAGTTACCGATCTCGTGAGTCCCCGTCCCGTCATTGATAAGTGTCACTTTGCCAATCTGTGACACGTCTCCTGTTATAGCGCTATGAAGTTCGACCGTTACTACAATCATCTTATGATACCTCTTCCCTATCTATAAATCTAACATCGTCTCTTAAATACCCCTCCATCACCCCGAACACCCACGACTTATGCTTGAGGAAGAGAGTCCTACCAGCGGACTCACATCTTAGTACAACCCCCTCCATGATATGAGAAGGGGTAAGGGTGCTGGGTACTCCTAGCCCATCAGAGCCGTTCACCAATGTGTCAACATAGCTTTCCAGACGTTCTATCTGCGCGTTACCCTCCTCGTGGTTCAATACCATCGTCATCAAGACTGGTACTGGTTCTAACCCTAGTTCCTCGCACCTCTTCTGTACTTGGAACCAAGACAGCTCGATAGCGTTGTCCTCCTGATCATGTATAACGATCCTATATATGTAAGGCTTGCACTGTCCCTCTCTCAAACCATAGTCATAAACCATCTCTGGTCCATAAACCTTAGTTAACTCTTGTAGCTTGCTAGTAGACTGTGCCCCCATGATTAGGGCGGGTTGATTCTGCTTGTTACGGTACCATCCGACAATCTCCCCATATAACACTTCACCCTTTCGAAGGTCAACCCCCTCCATTGCCTCCCTCCTAAACGACTCACTACCATACCATGACCCTTTCGTAGATTTGTCCAGTATGATGTTCTTGGACCCATGCATGTAAACCCATTCTTGTCCTACAAGCCTCAGAAAGAACCGTCCTATGTTGTTCGAGCTCCTTAGCACCCTTCCGTAACGGAAGCTCGTGCCATGAAGCTTTTCTGTTATGTATACAATAGACCTGTCTACTATCTCTGACGCCCCTCTTCGTAGTTGGTTCATATCAAGCTGCTTCCGAAACATGTCTGTTTCACCACGAGATACCTTCCTCGTTCTTGACCATCCTTCCTGAGCAACGGTCACATAACGGTCACATATGAAGTGACCGTTGATAGAATCGAATTCCTGTCCTTCGGTGAGCTTAACCCTACCACAATAGTTCACGGCAGATACTGGCATCCAGAACCCTTCTGATCTGACGCCCCTCAACCGCATCGCCTTTATCCTACGGTTCTTTGCGAAAGACCCCCCCCCAATCTTATTACCTTTCTCGTCTCTCCTGGTCACAAGATCATGTTGTTTGACAAATTCCTCACTGAGTTGCCCCCCAGCTTCAAAGAAAATGCCCTGATCCCCTGCCACATAACCCTTCCCTATGATTACCTCGTAACCACTACAAACTCCGATCTGGATATTGTCCGCCCCTTCTATCTCTCTAGTGCTCGCTATAGAAGCCACAATTGCTTTGTATGACATGCCAGTACCTCCAGGACCTTCTCAATACTACCCTCTACCGTCACATCCTGTGTGACGCAGGACCCTCTTTGCGACCAAGACCTTCTCAATACTACCGCCTACTAGCATCTACTGTAACCACACGAGTAACACACGTCACACCCCGAGTCTCTCTCTAGAGAAAACCCCATGCATTCTGGGCATAGAGTCCCTAAGGACGGGGTCCTCTTCTGGTGGCTACCATCAACCACCATGCCACCCACAACAACATCATCATCCCTACTAGCTGCTGAGCTTCGTTCACCACCCAAGTACTCTCCTATAACTTTACTCAAGGCGTCTGGTATACTAGTCACTCTGTCAACCCCAAACCCTTTTGACAACGACCCACCTATCCCTTGCCATTGTTCCTCTAGCCTAGCTAAGAAAGCCCTCTGGTCTCCTAACCCCCCCTCCCTAAGGAAAGTGCTCACCGCCCTGCCCAGAGCCTCTGTAAGGGACTGTACGTCTGACCCGGCTTTGCCGATCGTAGCGAACAACTCGTAAGGGACGCCATCATGTTCGCTAATAGTAACATACATGTTACCAAAAGGAGTGGCCTGCTTGTACGTTAGAGAATCAAGAGCTTTTGGCCGTCTCGTTCTAGCTACCTTCTCCTCCTGAACGGGTGTTGACTCACTAACTTCAGTTATTTCTTCTTTCTCTTCCACATCCTCTAGCGGCCCGTCTCTACAACCATCCCTGAAAACTGTTATCCCTAGACACTGTCCCTCATAGGCTTTCAGGTAAGCACTCGCAATATCTTTGACAGTTGCGGTTCTAGGTAGGTTGATGGTCTTGCTAACGGCGTTGTCAGTATAGCACTGGAAAGCATCCTGATGTGCTATATGCCATCTCCAGTCGATCTCACGAGCGGTCTTAGGGCACTTGTTACACAACGGCTCATGAGGATGGCTGTTTTCTTTGTGTTGTAAGTAGTAACGGTTTACTATAGTATCTGTGATCTGACCCTCAAGCCCATGATGTCTATACTCTCTGGCAAAAAGAGGTTCGATGCCACTCGAACACCCTGCTATAAGTGATATTGTACCAGTAGGAGCGATGGTAGTCACTGTGCAATTCCGCATCAGACTATGAACACCACGCTTGTCAAATCCTCCCTTTTCTACACCCAGTAACGAAGAGGTTTCGTAAGCCGCCTCCTTTATCGTCTTAGCTACTATCCTTGCCGTGTCGACAGCTTCATCCGAATCATAAGGGATTTCTAGCTGGGTCAGAAGATCAGCCCACCCCATTACACCCAGACCAATTCTCCTTATCGCCTTAGTCATGTCTTCTATCTGTGGCAACGTGTAGTAGTTTGCGTCAATCATGTCGTCTAGAAATCTAACCCCCACCTCAACCACTTGCCTTATATACTCGTAGTCAACCTTGTTGTCCGTAACCGCTAGAGCGAGGTTGATCGACCCTAGATTACAACTATCATAGCTATATAACGGCTGCTCTCCACAGGGATTAACCGCCTCTATCTTCCATCCGGTGACGGGATTAGCGCGACTATTATTCATCTTGTCTATGAAGACAAGCCCTGGATCGCCAGTCCTCCACGCCGACTCTGCTATTTCCTTCCATACTTTTCTAGCATCTTTGTATGAGGTGATCAGCCCCGTAGAAGGGTCTTCCATCCGATAGAGGAACCTACCGCCCTCACCTTTGAAAGACTGTCTACCGTCTACCGCCTTCATAAACTCATCCGTTATCATCACAGATATGTTGAAGTTTTCGAGTCCCCCTCCGTCCTTGCAATGAATAAACTCTAGAATATCTGGGTGATCCACTCTCAAAAGTCCTATGTTAGCGCCGCGTCTAACCCCGCCCTGCTTTATAGCACCCGTCGCTGCGTCGAAAACCCTCATGAATGAGACAGGGCCGCTAGCGATCTGACCAGTACTCTTTACTACTCCTCCAGCCCTCCTAAGGTTGGAGAAGTTGAACCCGGTACCCCCTCCAGTCTTGTGAATCAACGCCGCATCTGATATCGCTCTAAATATCTCTTCTACAGAGTCCCCCACCGGTATGACGAAACAAGCCGACAACTGACCATTAACCTTGCCAGCGTTTGCCAAGCAAGGTGAGTTCGGCAGAAATCTTAGCTCGGATAGATACTCATCGAAAATCTCTGTCCATTTATAGGCATCTTTCTCCACGCTCGCCACATGTCTAGCCACTCTGCGAAACATCCCATCTGAATTCTCTACTACATTCCCCTGCTCGTCTCTTAACAAGTACCTAGCATTCAGAATCGTTAGTGCTTGCTGTGTCAACTGGGCTGACATCTGTTCTCTCCTCCACTGATGTTTCTGGAACGTTAACTTCCGGAACGTAGTAGCTAGTATCTGGCAGATTGTCATAGAACACTGGAGTTACATATTCTGGGCTCACAACTCCAGTCGTGACCGGCTCGCCCGTAAATTCTAGTCTAGCTATCGCCTCGTCCAGCTCCTGTACCATCGCTAACCTCCGGTTGTAGTCCAACCTTACGAACCCAGGACCCATCTTTGACCCCGTGGAAGTCCCAGGAGCTCGCGCAACCTCTTGATCAATCTCGTAGTCCAACGACCTCATGATAAGATCAAGCTCGCCCTCCGTCCATTCCGGCTTACCAGACTTACGCTTATATGACGAACTAGGGTATCGCTGCGCCACCGACCCGTCGTCCATCGCTTTCACCCAACCATCAAGGATGAAGATTATAGTCTCCACGTTTTTATCTGGATGTCCACTAGCATACATGCTTGACACGAATACTACCTCCAGGAGAGGGCGGCTTCTACGCTCCTCTTCTATCTTCATGACCCCTTCCATAACCTCAGCTATGATCTTCCAATTACAAGGAACCGTCGAGCAATGACTACAGTAGCCGCTAACATCGACCCTCTCGTCGTGGTAATCCCTTTCATCGTTAACAAGTCTCAGGATTTCAGAAGTTTGACGGTAGCTAAGTTCAATTATCACACGCTTCTCTCCCGCAGGCATATCACTTGTTTCTGTCGACAGAAACTACTAATCTTATGGGACAATCCTCCTCACCCTTCTAACAATCCTCTCTTTCTGACTAGGACATACCTCGTCAGGATACAGTCTCCTGATCGGAGATGGGCTAACCTCAGGGGTTCTGACTGGAGCTTTAACTGGAGCTTCCGTATTCATTTTCAACCTCCTTCTTTCTCTAACAAGGTATCCGAACTTTCCATACCGGCTTTGAAGACGAAGGGCACGTCCCCTTCTTTACTCTCCTCATACTCTATAATAGCCTCCGCTATCTTTGTTATCAAAACTCGCCCCGCTGTCCTAACACTCCCTATAGACAAGTTGACTGGTACATGCTTTACCATGAACTCCCAGAACGAGAAAGGCATGTCTAGCTGCAACTCCGATGAGGTCTTAGCCAACAGGATGCATTCTAGTATCGGCTTTATACTTTCATCGTTCTTGCACCCATGTATATGAGCGTTACTATAACAATCTAGTATTACCCATAACTCATCTTCTCTCACCGATACTACAGCCACCTTTTACTCGCCCTCCTTCCTCTTTACAATACTCTCGAAAGTCTCGCTCTGTTCTATAAAAGCCTTATTGCCTGCTAACTTCTTAAAAACCTGATGATGCAACAACGCCTCTACATATAATACTATCACCTTTTCCTCTCCAATCGACAGCACCCTGGACATAAACTCGTCAAAAAACCTTGCTGAGGAAGTATAGTCACCCGCTTCTATGTCCCGAGACATTTTGTCTAGTATCGATCCTACCACCTCCCCGGCTCTTTGTCTTGCACTCCTAGACCTCGACATAACCGCTAGCGTTTCTTCTTTAAGTCTTAACCCTAGTGCCTCCTCTCTAGTACCCTTGTTTCCTTCGGCCAGGGCTATCAAGCCAGTTACTACAATATGTCTCCACAAGTCCCATTCCGTCCTGAATATCCCGAAGTATCTGGACCTGGGGTCCTGCATTAACTCTTGTCTTAAACGGTGATAACGAACTGGCAAGCTAAACTTCACTAGTCCCAGCGTACTACTATCATCATACTCTTCTTGTCCGATAGGCAGATCGCTTGCTAGCCACTCATCCGGTCCCATTCCTTCTATGGGTGTAATTGGGTTTCGGTTCCTGGAAACCACACAGTGCCTCTATTGCCATCAATTACTATACGATTACCGTCAGACGACCTCGTAACCATGCTGATTTGATCCACCCCTACTACAACAGGTATCTTCAACTCCCTCCCCACAATCGCCGCATGACACGTTATACCTCCGATTCTAGTCGCTATGGCCCCAGCTCGTAGCATACTAGGCAACATGTTTGGCGTTGTGTGTTCCGAGATCAACGCGTGAGTTTTGCCACAAGGCACCTCCTCCCCATCATAATTGTTTGAATATGGGCCTTCGAACACCCCAGGACTAGCTGATAACCCTATCATCATTCTATTGCTATTGGGTTCGACACGGTTGGAGAGCCCGTCTGTCACGAAAAGTGGGCGCGCCTGAAGAAGGTGTAAGACCACCCAAGGCTCCTGTATGTCTACGGCCCATTCTATATCTACTTCTCCTAGTTCTCTAGATCTCTGAAGCCAGTGGTTGATGATGTTTATCATATGATTCAGATTTTTCCCACTAAGATCATCATAGATTTTATCACGCCTCACTACCTTACCATCGCTGGTACACATGGTCATATACTCCTGGTCGCCTCTGGTAACGACTCGATAAGAGTTGTTGCTAGAGATGATTGTATACAGCGGTGTTACACTACCAGATACTAGAGTCTCTCCAAGCCCTGCAACGACTTCTATTATACTCCCTGGTGATAGCCCAACAGGGTCCCTGGAGAAAGCCGTACCAGCATAGAAGGACCACCCGTCCTTTTCTATACCCAGTTGCTGCTGTATAAGTACGGCCATTTTAGCATCTGATATCCCTAACCCTAAGTGTTTGCGGTATGCTATCGCTCGAGATGAGTACAAAGACGCCCAACACTCTTTTATCATCTCTTCTGCGCTGTTTGCTGTAACGCCCATGAAGGAATCGTGCATTCCAGCAAACGAGTGATCTTCATGATCTTCATCTACAGACGATGATCTTACAACGTGCAAGCCATGTGCGTCCAGGGCCGCCTTTATGCCAACGATGTAGCTCGGTATACTATACTCTCTAATACGTCCGACAATCAGCCCCCTTAACCTCTCTTCATCCTCTCCTGATGCCGCATTCATCTCTTCAATAAGCTGGTCGATCTTAGCGACTCTCTTCATGTCATCGAACAACTCTGTAGTAATGACTAACGAATCCGGTTTGATAAGGGATGTTAGTCTACCCGCCGCCGTCCATAGATGATAAGCCTTGCCGCCAAGCATCTGTAGGTTTATCTTGGCATCCTGCGGTATGACTGTAAACATTTCTAACACCTCACTTAAGATCTAGGGTTCTAGAGCCAGTAAGTAGTTAGTGCGTTTTTATACAGGACGCACCCCCTGTGCTCATTTCCTCTCTATACCATTACGATAGCGGCCTCCATTGAGTTCTGCTGTGCCTCGATCCACAGAACGAACTCCTCATGTCCCTTTCTCAGCTCGAAGCACGCTCCGTAAC